>k87-622653_pt1 | contig 13473 bp, 13 predicted proteins | sample MGYA00084031_6733416 | MGnify analysis MGYA00084031
AATTGTCCAATGACAGAGGAAGAATTTGATCGTTTTTATGAAGCGTTAATTTCTGCGGAAACTGTGCCATTAAAGGAATTTGAAAAGGAAATTTTCTTCGAGGGCTGCATGCCGATTGAAGTGATGGCACAAAGAGGGAGAAAAACGATGCTTTTTGGCCCATTAAAGCCAGTTGGTTTAGAGGATCCAAAAACAGGGAAAAGACCATATGCAGTGGTTCAATTGCGCCAGGATGATGCTGCTGGTACTTTATATAATATAGTAGGATTTCAAACTCATTTAAAATGGGGACCACAAAAGGAAGTGCTTTCCCTTATTCCGGGGTTAGAAAATGCAGAAATCGTTCGCTATGGGGTTATGCATCGAAATACATTTATTAACTCACCAAGACTATTGAACCCGACATATCAATATAAAAATCGCGATGATTTATTTTTTGCAGGACAAATGACAGGTGTTGAAGGATATGTTGAATCAGCTGCTTCAGGTCTTGTTGCAGGCTTAAATGCTGCTCATCTTGTCCAAGGTAAAGAGCTAATTAAATTTTCAAATGAAACTGCAATCGGAAGTATGGCACACTATATTACGAATACAAATGCAGATAATTTTCAACCGATGAATGCGAACTTTGGTATTTTTGCAGATCTACCGGTTAGAATAAAAAGTAAAAAAGAACGAAATGAAATGCATGCCAATCGAGCGTTAGAAACAATTCGAAAAATTTCGAAAAATATATAGAAACCATTTGCAAGGGCTACTAAAGTTATGATAACATTTAGTAGCCCTTGTGAGGTGTTTATATGAAAAATGTTAACGTTTGTTTAAATTTCTTCATAGAATATTTACAAATTGAGAAAAATTACTCACAATATACAATTGTGAGTTATATTTCTGATATTGAGGATTTCTTTACCTTTATGAAGAAGGAAGTTATCCAACATCTAGAGGATATTACATATCATGATATACGACTTTATTTAACCACATTACATAAGAGGAATTACTCTAGAAAATCGATTTCAAGGAAAATCTCTTCATTAAGGAGCTTCTTTAAGTTTCTTGTCCGGGAGGAAAAACTTAAGGATAATCCGTTTACATTGGTGTCACTGCCTAAGCGAGAACAGAAAATACCGAAGTTTTTATATGAAGAGGAAATTGAAAAGCTATTTGCTGTTTCTGACCTACAAACACCTTTAGGGCAAAGAAATCAGGCGATTCTAGAAGTATTGTATGGAACAGGCATCCGTGTAAGTGAATGTTGTAACATTAAGATGTCGGATATTGACTTTGCAATTGGTACAGTTTTGGTAAATGGAAAAGGTGGGAAACAAAGGTACGTCCCTTTTGGTAGCTTTGCTCATGATGCAATTGAACAATATGTTCACGATGGTAGGAAACAATTAATCAGTAAACGAAAAGCATCTGAGGATCATTCTTATTTATTTGTAAATCATCGTGGCGATCCTATTACAGATCGTGGGATTCGTCATGCCTTAAATGAAATGATTAAAAAAGCATCATTAACACTTCATATCCATCCTCATATGTTTAGACATACATTTGCAACACATCTATTAAATGAAGGTGCAGATATGCGAAGTGTACAAGAATTATTAGGTCATGCACATTTATCTTCCACTCAAGTATATACACATGTTACGAAGGAGCATTTAAAGAAGATTTACATGTCACATCACCCTCGTGCATAACGAAAAGTCTAAGGAGGTAATAAAATGTCACAATTTCATGCTACAACAATTTTTGCTGTTCGTCATAATGGAAAAGCTGCAATGGCAGGCGATGGTCAAGTTACATTCGGTAATGCAGTAGTGATGAAGCATACAGCAAAAAAGGTTCGGAAAATATTTAATGGAAAAGTAATTGCTGGTTTTGCTGGCTCAGTTGCAGATGCTTTTACATTATTTGAGCTCTTTGAAAACAGACTTGAAGAATATAATGGAAATCTTCAACGTGCAGCTGTAGAACTTGCAAAGGAATGGCGTAGTGATAAGGTTTTGAGAAAACTTGAAGCGATGCTCATTGTGATGAATGAAAAAGACTTATTACTAGTATCTGGAACAGGTGAAGTAATTGAACCTGATGATGGTATCCTTGCGATTGGATCTGGTGGTAATTATGCGTTATCTGCAGGGAGAGCATTGAAGCGTTATGCCGGCGATAGTCTAACTGCAACAGAAATTGCGAAAAACGCGTTAACAATTGCTGGGGAAATTTGTGTATATACAAATCAAAATATTATAGTCGAAGAGCTTTAATAAAGGAGGCTATTTACGTTGAGTAAAGAACTAACACCAAAACAAATTGTTGAACGGTTGGATCAATACATTGTAGGGCAAAAGGATGCGAAAAAAGCAGTAGCTGTTGCCTTACGAAATCGCTATAGAAGAAGCCTGCTAAGTGAAAAGCTAAGAGATGAAGTTGTACCGAAAAATATTCTGATGATAGGACCAACAGGAGTTGGGAAAACAGAAATTGCCAGAAGAATAGCAAAAATTGCAAGGGCACCATTTATTAAAGTTGAAGCAACAAAATTTACTGAGGTTGGATATGTCGGTAGAGATGTTGAATCAATGGTAAGAGATTTAGTTGAGACAGCTGTTCGCCTTGTCAAAGAGGAAAAAATGACAGATGTAAAAGGTGCTGCTGAAGAAAACGCCAATAAGCGGTTAGTTGAACTTTTAGTGCCTGGAAAGAAAAAGCAATCAACTGTAAAAAATCCATTGGAAATGTTATTTGGTGCTGCAAATCAGGCGCAAGAGGACAATGAGCCAGCAAATGATGAGGAAAGTCTGAAAGAAAAACGGAAAAGAATCGCTCATCAACTCGCATTAGGTGAATTAGAGGATCACTATGTTACAATAGAGGTGGAGGAACAACAACCATCTATGTTTGATATGCTCCAAGGATCCGGTATGGAACAAATGGGGATGAATATGCAGGACGCATTAGGAAGTCTAATGCCAAAAAGAAAGAAAAAGCGCAAACTTACAATAAGGGAAGCAAGAAAAGTATTAACAAATGAAGAGGCAAGTAAACTAATTGACATGGATGAAGTAACACAGGAAGCGGTTGTGCGCTCAGAGCAAACTGGCATCATTTTCATTGATGAAATTGATAAAATTGCAGGAAAATCTAAAGGTGGTTCAACTGCAGATGTATCTAGAGAAGGAGTGCAAAGAGATATTTTACCAATTGTTGAGGGGTCAACAGTTGTGACGAAATATGGAACTGTTAAAACAGACCATGTTCTCTTTATTGCTGCAGGGGCTTTTCACATTTCGAAGCCTTCTGATCTTATTCCTGAACTTCAAGGGAGATTCCCAATTCGTGTTGAATTAACAAAGCTAAGTGTTGATGATTTTGTGAAAATTCTCGTTGAACCAGACAATGCATTATTAAAACAATATACAGCTTTAATACAAACTGAAGGTATACAATTAGAATTTTCAGACGATGCTATACGTAAGATAGCTGAAGTTGCATTTGAAGTGAACCAAAACACAGATAACATTGGTGCTAGAAGATTACATACAATTCTTGAGCGGCTTTTAGAAGATTTATCCTTTGAAGCACCTGACATAAACCTTGAGAAAATCGTGATCACGCCTCAATATGTTGAAGATAAGCTAGGGGAAATATCAAAAAACAAAGATTTAAGTCAATTTATTTTATAACAATTAAATACAGGAGGAACCATTATGGCTCTATTACAAAAAACACGTACAATCAATGCTATGCTTCAAAAGGCTGCTGGGAAGCCAGTAAACTTTCGAGAAATGGCAGAAACATTAAGTGATGTGATTACTGCGAATATCTTCGTAGTAAGTCGCAGAGGTAAATTATTAGGTTTTGCTATTAACCAGCAAATTGAAAATGATCGTATGAAAAAAATGCTTGAAGAACGTCAATTTCCAGAGGATTATACGAACAGCCTTTTTAATATTACAGAAACATCTTCTAATATCGATATAAATAGCGATTACACAGCGTTTCCTGTTGAAAATCGTGACCTATTTAAAAATGGCCTTACAACAATTGTACCGATTAATGGTGGTGGAGAAAGACTAGGTACATTAATCCTTGCTAGAGTACAAGATGAATTTGCTGATGAGGATTTAATTCTGGCAGAATACGGTGCTACTGTTGTTGGCATGGAAATTCTTCGTGAAAAAGCGGAGGAAATTGAGGAAGAAGCTCGTAGCAAAGCTGTAGTACAAATGGCAATTAGCTCTCTTTCATATAGTGAGCTTGAAGCAATTGAGCATATTTTCGAGGAATTGAGCGGAAATGAAGGGTTATTAGTTGCTAGTAAAATTGCTGACAGAGTAGGAATTACTCGTTCAGTTATTGTCAATGCTCTACGTAAATTAGAGAGTGCTGGGGTTATTGAATCTCGTTCTCTAGGGATGAAAGGAACATATATTAAAGTACTAAATGATAAATTTTTAATTGAACTAGAGAAAATTAAAGCAAATTAAGGGAAAAGGCTGTCTGACAGGTGATATGTTAGACAGCCTTTTTATAATGGTCTTACATCGTTTAAAATGGAAATAAGACGTACATAGATAGCAATCAAGAGTATGGATAGTTCTTTGAACGTTTAAGGGATATTTTGAATCCTCTAAGTTAAGCGCATTATGATGTGATCTAGCTTTCCTTGGCATAATGTCAGGAGAGAATTTCATTAAGCCTATTTCTTGAGATGTGACTCGTTTTTGAAGATAGGAAATAATTCACCTTTTCTTTTTTTAATGAGAGTAATGCAACTCACTTCTTATAAATCGATTGTTTCTCTTTGCTTCTCTGAATGAAACCTCTGTACTATAAACACTAAATTTCAATTTACATCTAAAGTACTATGAAAATGAAAAAAAAATTTCGTCTATTTTTGTCGTAATATATGGTATTTTTGTATATAGTGTTTATTAGAACAATCCTCCCTAATTGGAACACACCTTGTTCCACATAATTAAGTTCCTAAAAATAGGACTTTTTTACTCATTTTGTCACTTTTGAGTAAATCCGACTTTTTTTTCAAAAGACTTCATAGACTTTAAGACTATAATTTCATACAATTAATGTTGCAAATAGCATATTTCGACATTATTTTAAAATCGTTATTTTTATCTTTTAAGAGGTGGATATATGAATTTATTTTCGAGTTCAATTAGTACTTTAGAACGTGCTATCGGACAAGCGACTACTAAGCAAAAAGTTATATCAAATAATATTGCAAATGTCGATACTCCTAATTATAAGGCGCAGGAGGTTCGCTTTGATTCTACATTAAATAATGAAATGCAAAAATTACAAGCGACTAAAACGAACAGCAAGCATATTGATTTTGGTGGTTCAACTACTTCCGATTATCGTATTGTTACGAATAATGATACGAGTTATCAGCAAAATGGAAATAATGTTGATATAGATAAAGAAATGACAGAAATGGCCAAAAATCAAATTCAATATAATGCGTTAATTGACCGTTTAAGCAGTAAATTTAATTCGTTAAAAACAGTTATAAAAGGTGGAAATTAATCATGTCGATCTTTCAATCTATTAATACATCTGCTTCAGCATTAACTGCTCAACGTGTTCGTATGGATGTTATTTCTTCAAATATGGCAAATATGGATACAACAAGAGGGGAGTTAGTTGATGGTGAATGGCAACCATATCGTAGGAAAATGGTTGTGACACAACCTCAAGGTAGTCAATTCTCATCTTTATTAAATAAGGCTATGGGCTCATCTGAAAATAGTAATGGTGTTAAAGTAACAGAAATTGTAGAAGATGAAACACCGTTTGAGCTAGTGTATGACCCTGAACACCCAGATGCCAATGACGAAGGGTATGTTGCTATGCCAAATGTAGACCCTTTAAAAGAAATGGTGGATTTAATAAGCAGTACAAGATCTTATGAGGCGAACGTAACGACAATGAATGCGACAAAAAGCATGCTGATGAAAGCACTAGAAATTGGAAAATAGGTGATAAATATGGTCAACGGTATAAATCCATTTCAGTTTAATACAAATGCAATTCAAACGAAAAGCAACAATAGCTTTGCAATTAATCAAACTGAAAATAAAGCTAGCTTTGCAGATTCACTAAAACAAGCGATTGAACAAGTAAATAAATCGCAAGTTGAATCAGACAAGATGACAGAGGCGCTTGCTACTGGTGCGAATGTCGAATTACACGATGTCATGATATCAGCTCAAAAGGCTAGCGTTACAATGACACTGGCAGTAGAAGTAAGAAATAAAGCGATTGAAGCTTATCAAGAAATGATGAGAATGCAAGTATAGTAATTGTTCTTATCTTAAGAACGGTTATAGGTAACTACGAAAATAGCAAATGTCATCATAACCGGGGGACTTTATGGAATGAATGAAAAATTTAAAAATACAAAAACGAAATTTTTAGAAATGTGGCAACGTAAATCAAAGATGCAAAAATCGTTAATTCTATCAGGTCTCCTATTCTTTTTCGTTTTCGCTGGAGTATTAACATATTTCCTGTCGAAACCAAACTTAGTTCCTTTATATTCGAACTTATCTCCAGCAGAAACCGGACAAATAAAGGAAACACTTGATAGTAAAGGAATACAGTCTGAGATAACGAATAATGGTTCGACGATACTTGTGCCAAAAGAGCAAGTTAATACTTTGATGGTCGAACTTGCAGCTGAAGGAGTTCCTGATTCGGGGACAATTGATTACTCATATTTTGGTAAAGATTCAGGCTTCGGAATGACTGATAAAGAATTCGATGTCATTAAGCTTAAAGCTACACAAACAGAATTGGCTAACTTAATGAAGGGGATTGAAGGAGTAAATGATGCTAAGGTTATGATAAACCTTCCTGCAGAATCCGTTTTTGTTGGAGAACAGGCGGAAGGCTCATCAGCATCGGTCGTACTCGATTTAAAACCAGGTGCACAGTTAGACCAGGATAAAGTCAATGCACTTTTTCATTTAGTTTCAAAGAGTGTACCGAATCTTACTACCGATAATATCGTTATCATGGACCAAAACTTTAATTACTACGATTTAAATAATGGCACAAATTCTACCCTTGGTGGGAGCTATGCATCACAACAAGAAATTAAATCACAAATTGAACAAGATATTCAACGTGATGTGCAAAAATTACTTGGAACAATGATTGGACAAGACAAAGTTGTTGTTTCGGTAACAACAGATATTGATTTCACACAAGAAAATCGAGAAGAAAATCTAGTTTCTCCAGTTGTTGAAGGCAGTGATGAAGGAATTGCTGTCAGTGTAGAAAGAATTACTGAAGCTTATACAGGGAATGGTGCTCAAGCTGCTGGTGGTGTTAATGGTACAGGTGAAGATGATGTCCCAGGCTACGAAGCAACAACCGAAGCAACTGGCGACGGTGATTACGAGAAAATTGAAGAACGAATCAATAATGAGGTTAATCGAATCAATAAGCAAATTGTCGAGAGCCCATATAAAATACGCGATATCGGTATTCAAGTTATGGTTGAGCCTCCAGAGCCTGATAACCCTGCATCATTTACGGCTGAAAGAGAGGCAGATATACAACAAATCCTTTCGACTGTTGTGCGGACTTCAATTAATAAAGATACAACTGAAGAACCATTAACAGATGAAGAAATAGCTGAAAAGGTTGTTGTATCTGTGCAACAATTTGATGGTAAACAAGAAATGACAGAAACGGAGTCAGCCCAAGTAATACCACTATGGGTTTACATTGTTGCGGGCGTTTTACTACTTGCCATCATCATTCTAGTCATCTTATTAGTAAGAAAAAGAAAACAAGATGATGAGGATTTCGAAGAGGACGAAGAAGATATTATCCAAGAACGAATACGTGTAAAAGATATTAATGATGAAGTAGAAACAGAGGGTACTGTTCGTAGAAAACAACTGGAAAAAATGGCTAAGGAAAAGCCAGAGGATTTTGCAAAGCTTTTACGTAGTTGGATTTCAGAGGATTAGGAGGTTAAGAACTTATGGCGAAAAAGGATAATCAAACATTAACAGGTAAGCAGAAAGCGGCCATTCTCTTAATCTCACTAGGACCAGAAGTTTCTGCATCGATTTATAAGCATCTTTCTGAAGAGGAAATCGAGAAGTTAACACTTGAAATTTCCGGAGTTAGAAAAGTAGAGGCACAGAAAAAGGAAGAAATTATTGAAGAGTTTCATGAAATAGCAATGGCTCAGGACTATATAAGTCAAGGTGGAATTGCCTATGCGAAACAAATACTTGAGAAGGCTTTAGGAGAGGATAAAGCTTCAAATATTATTCATCGCCTAACATCATCGCTACAAGTAAGACCATTTGATTTTGCTAGAAAGGCAGATCCAGCTCAAATATTAAATTTTATTCAAAATGAGCATCCACAAACAATTGCTTTAGTGCTGTCATATCTTGAGCCAGCACAATCAGGGCAAATATTATCTGAGCTGCCACAGGAATTGCAAGCAGATGTCGCAAGAAGAATCGCGATGATGGACCGAACATCACCCGAAATCATTAACGAAGTAGAGCAAATCTTAGAGCGTAAGCTTTCTTCAACGGTAACACAGGATTATACACAAACCGGTGGAATTGAAGCAGTTGTCGAGGTATTAAATGGTGTTGATCGCTCTACCGAGAGAACGATTTTAGATTCATTAGAAATACAGGATCCAGTTCTCGCAGAAGAAATTAAAAAGAGAATGTTCGTATTTGAGGATATTGTTACTCTTGATAATCGCGCAATTCAACGTGTGATCCGAGATGTCGAAAATGACGATTTAATGCTTTCTCTTAAAGTGGCTAGTGAGGAAGTTAGAGATGTTGTCTTCAAAAATATGTCAACTCGTATGGTTGATACATTTAAAGAAGAAATGGAATACATGGGACCTGTCCGTCTTCGTGACGTTGAGGAAGCACAATCTAGAATTGTAAGTGTAATTAGAAGACTTGAAGAAGCTGGTGAGATCGTCATTGCACGTGGTGGAGGAGATGATATTATTGTCTAGGCTTATAAAGTCACAATTCACCAATAAAGACGAGCAAAATAAACAGCCAATTTCGGTAGTTGGGATTAGAGAGCTGTTACAGGAAAAGTATAAAAACGAGGATTATCAAGACTCAGTAACTGCTGAGAAGTCCTCGTTTATCATTCAGTCTGCAAAAGAAGAAGCGGAACAAATGATCCATTCTGCTCGAATGCAGCAGGAGACTCTCTATAAACAAATTGAGGAAGAACGAAATTTATGGAATACAGAAAAAGCGCAATTGTTTGAGCAGACGAGACAAGAGGGTTATGCCGAAGGAATGGAGCTAGGGCGAAGAGAAGCATTGCACAAATACGAAAGCTTTATCCAGGAATCTCAGAAAATTATCGATCTGGCGAAAAAAGAATACGATGAAAAAATTCAATCTTCGGAAAATGTTATTTTAGAAATTGCGATCAAAGTAGCTGAGAAAATCATTTCCACAAAACTAAATGAATCAGCAGAAACTTTCCTTTCCTTAGTTAAACAAGGATTACATGAAGTGAAGGAATATGAAAATATTAAAATTCACATACATCCTTCAAACTATGATTATCTTTTGAGTCAAAAGGAAGAATTGAAGCAAATCGTAACAAATGAGACAGACCTTAATATGTATGCGAATGCTGAATTAAACGAAAACGATTGTTATATTGAATCATCCTTCGGGCGAATTGATATTAGTGTTGATACACAATTGGAACAATTAAAGCAGCAGTTAATACAATTGCTAGAAGGTAATGAGAGGTGAATCTCAAGTTGCGAGCTTATGACTTACTACACACAATTGACAGCTTAGATTCCTATAAACGCTACGGAAAAGTGAAAAAGGTAGTTGGCCTAATGATTGAATCAAGAGGTCCAGATAGCTCGATTGGTGATTTATGCTATATATACACTGGTGTGAATAAAACGACAAAAATTCCTGCAGAGGTTGTTGGGTTTAAAGATGAAAACGTATTGCTCATGCCATTTGAGCAAGTATCAGATATTTCACCAGGCAGTATTGTAGAAGCTACTAATAAGCCATTAATGGTCAAGGTTGGTTCTGGATTAATTGGAAAAGTAGTTGATGCATTTGGAAATCCTTTGGATGAAACAATGCTACCTAAGGGCTTATCAAATGTTCCAACAGATCAAATGCCACCAAATCCAATGAAGAGACCCCCTATAGACGAAAAGATAGAAGTTGGGGTACGTGTGATAGACAGTTTATTAACTGTTGGTAAAGGACAGCGTGTTGGTATTTTCGCAGGTAGCGGTGTTGGGAAAAGTACATTAATGGGTATGATCGCAAGAAATACAAATGCCGATATTAATATTATTGCACTTGTTGGAGAACGTGGTCGTGAGGTTAGGGAATTTATTGATAGAGATTTAGGTCCAGAAGGTCTGAAAAGATCAATTGTTATTGTTGCAACCTCTGACCAACCGGCATTGATGAGATTGAAGGCTTCCTATACCGCAACGGCAATTGCAGAATATTTTCGAGATAAGGGTCTTAGCGTTATGTTTATGATGGACTCAGTTACTCGTGTAGCAATGGCGCAGCGTGAAATAGGACTTGCTGTTGGTGAACCACCAACGACAAAAGGCTATACACCTTCAGTATTTGCAATATTGCCAAAACTGCTCGAAAGAACTGGTACAAATGAACACGGATCAATTACAGCCTTTTACACTGTCTTAGTAGATGGTGATGATATGAATGAACCAATAGCAGATACGGTGCGTGGAATATTAGATGGACACATCGTTTTGGACAGGGATTTAGCAAACAAAGGGCAATTTCCTGCAATCAATGTGTTAAAAAGTATAAGTCGGGTCATGAACAATATCGTCGAGCCCGAACATCGTCAATCGTCAACTAGATTACGGGATCTCTTATCCACCTATTTAAATTCTGAAGACTTAATTAATATTGGGGCATATAAGAGAGGCTCCTCTCGAGAAATTGATGAGGCGATTAAATTTTATCCGAAAATTGTTTCTTTTCTTAAGCAAAATGTAGAAGATAAAGTGACAATCGAGCAAAGTATCCAAACACTTATCAAGCTAGTAGAAACAGGTGAAATGTCATGACGTATCAATTTCGTTTTCAAAAAATATTGGATATTAAAGAAAATGAAAAAGAGAAATCTTTAGCTGAATACAATCAATCGGTTGCAGATTTTGAAAATGTTGCGAATAAACTCTATGACTCTATGAAGCAAAAGGAAGTTTTAGAGGAAAACACGATTTCTAAGCTAAATCAAGGAATGTCCGTTCAAGAAATCAGACATTACCAACAGTTTGTAACGAATTTAGAAAAGACAATTTCCCATTATCAAAAGCTTGTTCAATTATCTCGTAAGCGGATGACAGAAAAACAAATGAAACTTATGCAGCACAATATAGAAGTGAAAAAATATGAAAAATTAAAAGAAAAACAGAAAATGAGCTACACCGCTTCAATGAATCAACTAGAGAATAAACATATGGATGACCTCTCGATTCAGTCGTATATGTATCATGGAAATTAGGTGAAAGTAGATGGAAAACGAGAAACATGAGTATGGGAAATTTCAATGGTTTATCTTTGTCATATTAATTCCAGTTCTATTCACAATCACTCTCGTCGTCGTTATTCTTTCCGTTGCAGGGGTTGATATTTTAGGTAAAACGAAAGCTGTCTTAGCGGAAGTTCCAATAGTAGAAAAGCTTTTTGACGATGAAAAAGAGAAGCAAGATAAAGGTGAAACTGTTCAATCAGACAAGGCATCTGTGACGAATGAAGAAAATAAGAAACTGGAAAAAACGATTGAAGAGCAAACCTCAATGATTAGTGCACTTGAACAAGACGTTACGAATAAGGAAACGGAAATTCAAAAATTACAGCAAGAAATCAAGTCGCTAGAAGAGCAATTAGAAACAATTAATCAGTCTGATTCACAGGATAAAGCAAAAGATATATCAAAGTTATATGACAATATGTCCAGTAAAAAGGCCGCGGAAATCATCCCGAAGCTGAATCAAGATGATGCATTAACTATTTTAACCTCTCTAGACGATAAGCAGGTTGCTGATATTTTAGCAAAAATGACAGTCGATGATGCAGTGAAGTTTACGAGTTTATTAGCTTCACCATCTGAATAGAAGGGAGGTGAATAAATGAATGTAGCTATGATTATCCAATCCGTCAATCAAAGTGCTAACAGTATGAAAGACAGCTCAAAAACAGCGAAAAGTGATTCGAAGTTCACTGATTATCTATCAGCTGTTACTTCCGTTCCGCAATCAGGAGTACCGAACGCGGAAGTTACAGACGGGGAAAATGTTGATTTTAACATTAACAAAACTTTAGAAGAAATGAAAAAGCTACTTAGTACTTATACCCTAGATGAATCATGTCTAAACGTAGATTCATTGAAAAATTCGCTATATTCTGGAGATAATTCTGAAATTTCTCAAATGCTAATGAGTGAAGTGAGCGAATTTTTAAACAGCATACATTCTCTTGAGGACTTGTTAAAAAAAATTGAAGAATCTCCGTCAGTAATCGGGATATTATCATTAGCACAAGTAATACAAAATCTTGACATAGACATTTCGAAAAAGCAGCTACTGTCCGATTTGAATGCTATGTTAAAAAAGGAATTTCCGAGCTATCAAAGTAACGAGCCATTAGCATTTGAACAAATGGTCGATGCACTTGGGGAAATGGATTCAAGCGATAAGACACTTTTAGAAGGTAAATTACTATTCAATAAATGGTTTTCACAAACTGATGAGTTACGGATTGAAAAGGTAGATAGCTTATTAAAAATAACAAGTCTACTCCAAGAGGTTAATCCAAAATTCATCCAAGAACCTAAATTGAAGGAAACCATAACAAACCTATTATTAGAATCATCTAATGGTGAGCTTAATGAACAATTGCAAAAGGTAATTAAAAAGCTAGATATTACAACTATAAAGGATCTTTTTAAAGGCTTAAGTGACAGCATATTTGATGAATCTGTAGGAAGTACTAGACTTTTATCTTCTGAAGTTCCTAATAGTGTAAATAGTAAATCTGACCAAATGATTACGATTCAGATAAATCCATTATCTTTAACACAAACTGATAGCTTAAGTAAAAAGGCGATTCCATCACAAGCGCGCCAGGAATTTACAAACCAACTAATCAGTGCGTTTAAAAATAGTCATTTTGCTCAATCACCTAATGGTGCAAGCCGATTAGTAATTAAACTGAATCCAGAATATCTTGGTTCATTAACCGTTAGGCTTGTACAAAAAGATGGCGAAATGGTAGCGAAAATCATAACTTCAACAAACTCTGCAAAAGAGTTGCTGGAGCATAGCCTTCAGCAGTTGAGACAAGCACTTCCTTCTGTGCAAATTGAAATAGAACGGTTCGATGTGACTGG
>k87-257842_pt1 | contig 13462 bp, 8 predicted proteins | sample MGYA00084031_6733416 | MGnify analysis MGYA00084031
GACGCGCAGCTGAGCGCGGTGGAGCTCGGGGGGGACGACGCCGCGGTCATCGCGGACGCCAACGGATTGACCGCGTTGCTCGAGCTCGGCGACGCGACGGAGCTCCTCGCCGACACCCCCGACACGTTCCCGTCCCCGGCCAGCTTGCTGCCCGCGGCCGGTCCTGACCTGCCCCCGGTCCGCATCCAACTGGTGATCTCGGGGGCGCCGGCCCCGACCCTCCGCGCCGGCGCGGGGGTAGCGGGGACGTCGTACCGGCAGCTCACCGACGGCCGCCTCCTCGCCCAGACCCGCGCGGTGCTCGCCGTACGGGTCTGCCGCGCCGACGGCTGGTCGGAGGAGGACCTCCTCCGGGCGCTGTCGAGTCTGGTGCGCAAGATTCGTCGCCGCCTCGGGATCCGGCCAGCGCGGCAGCTCGGGGTGGACGCCGCGCTGCGCGTACTCGGGGAGCTCGCCCACTTCGACGTCGCGTACCCGGTGCGCGAATCGTGGAACATGGTCACCCTCGGCGGGCTGACCCAGGCGACGTTCCGCATGAGACGGTGGCCCGACCTGTACTCGGACGCGGCCCGCCAGATGATTCCGCGCCTGCTGAGCCTGCCGGCGGTCGCGACCACGGTGGCGCTCAGCGTCGGGCCGCGGGTCAACGGCACCGACGCGGTCGCGGTGGACCTCACGGTCCGCATCGCGGCTGGCGACCCCAACGGGCTCGCCACCGCGGCGCAAGCGCTGCGGCGGCTGCTGTCCTCGATGAACGCCACGGTCCGGCGCCTCGACGGCGAGCAGATGTCCGGGCTCGCCGCCACCCTGCCGCTCGCGCGGGGCGGCCCGGGGCCGATTCCCGCCTTGAGCCCCACCCTGGTCGTGCCGCTCACGGCGCTTGAGGCCCTCGACCTCACCGTCGCTGGCTCCGGCCTGATGATCGGGACGAACCGGCACGGCGCCCCGGTCACCCTCCGCCTCTTCCGCGCCGAACCCACCCGAGCCGTCTTGATCGGCGGCATTCGCGCCGCCCAGCTCGTCGTTCTCCGGGCGATGGCGCTGGGCGCCCGCGTCGTCCTGCAAACCTCCCGGCCGCGGGCGTGGGAGCCGTTCGTCCGCGGGGTGACCACACCGGCCGAGACCATCGCCATGATTCCCCCAGGGCGGCCGATCGGCGGTCCACCCGGCACCCCGCTGCACCCCCTGCTGATCGTCGTCGACATCGGACCGGTCGCGGCGGACAACCGTCCCGCCCCGGGGTGGCACGCGAGCCTCGTCGTCCGGGATGAGCTGACCCCAGCCGACGTCGACGCCGTCAGTCGCGCCGACCTCCTCGTGTTGCAGCCGCTCCGGCCGGAGGAGGCCTCGCTCGCCGGGGCTGCCCTCGGGCTCGGGGAGGCCGCCGGCTGGCTGTCCCGCATCCGTCACGACATGATCGGCGTGATCAACCGCCGGGCGGTGCGCTGGGCGCTGCTCACCAGCACCCCGCTGGAGGCTCAACTGGTCGGTTCGCCGGCTCGTACGCTCGCTACCGGCCCCTCCGCTCCGCCCGGGATGCCGGTCGCGCACCCCGCGCCACCCGGCCGTCGCTGACCTCCTCAATGGACGAGGTGCCCCTGCGCGCGCCGACGCCGGTGGCCCGCGTCACGGCACGTCGTACGTGAGCAGCAACATCCCGTCGGCCCGGGTCAGCTCGAGGCGCACCAGCTCCGGACCGGAGAACCGCGTCGCGCCGGCGATCGTGATCTCTCGGCCTGGCGCGGCCACCCACGAGCCCACCTGCTCCGTCGCCCCATCGGGGCCGTGCGCGACGAGCCGGAACGTGTAGGCCCGATCCCAGTTCACGCTCCGCGTGTACGCGCAGCGCATCGTGATCTCGGTGCCCCAGGCGGTCGGCCGCAAGCCCACCTCGGCCGTCACCGGCAGCGCCGTCCGCGCCGGAACCATGGCGACCATCGGCACGTCCTGATCGTCGTGCCGCGCGACCACGTCCGCGCCCAGCCAGGCACCCCCGAAGCCCACGACGACCGCGAGGCTGGCGGCCACGCACGAGCTGAGGATCAGCCGCCGGCGATAGGCCCGCCGCATCCGCTGGCGTTCGACTTGGACGGCCCGGATGAGGCGGGTGAGTCGGGTGGTATCCGACGGCGGATCGAGAATCTGCTCGAGACCAGCCCGGTCCAGCCGCCCCAGCAGGCCGGGCAGCACGGCGATCTCCGCGACCGCCTGACGGCACGAGGCGCAGCCGCTGAGATGCTTCTCGTACTCGGCGCGTTCCGCCGGAGACAGGGCGCCCAGCACGTACGCGCCGTCGTCGTACGCGTATGCGCACTTCACTGGGTCACCCCCATCTCCTCTAGCACCAGGCGCAGCGAGCGCAGCGCGTAGTGCGTCCGGGACTTAATCGTCCCCGGCGGCACACCCAACCGCGCCGCCGCCTCATTGACGGATCGACCACGGTAAAAGCATTCCACCAACACCTCACGGTGCGCCGGCGACAGTCGCGCTAACGCCTCAGCGACGGTCCACGCCTCCACCGCTCGATCCGCCTCGTCCACCGTCGGCGGGGGCTCGGGCAACTCATCCGTGACGACCTCACCCACTCGCGCGTTCCGACGGCGCCACGCGTCGATCGCGAGGTTGCGAATCGTGGTGAACAGCCAGGCTCGCACCGAACCGCGCCGCGGATCCAGCGACTCCGGATGCCGCCACGCCCGCAGCAGCGTCTCCTGAACGAGGTCCTCGGCACGTTGCCGATCGCCACCCGACAACCGAAGCGCCTGAGAGAAGAGCGCGTCCCCGTGCTCCTCGTGCAGCGTGCGCAGTAGCTGTGCGTCCTGGTCCGTCAACGCCCTGCCTTCCCTTCTGGGCTGGGGTACGGAACGCACAGGCCGAAGGTTCAACGGAAGACGCTGTTCATATGCGCTTTACTGCGCGTCCGGATCCCGCTCACGGAGCGCTCCTAGCGTCCGCAGCGACACCGCCCGCCACCGCCCGTGGCCGGCGGACACTCCACTGTCACCCGTCAAGGAGGCCGCACCGATGAGCGACCGCGTTGACGAGCGCGCACCAGACCGTGGCGAGACCTGGCGTCGCCCCCTCGCCATCCTGGGCCATGGTGGACGCTCGGTGATGACCTGCCGCTACCGCTGCGGACGGGCCTGCGACCACCCGGCGCCCAACCAGTCGCCGAATCCCACCTTCGCGGACCTCGTCGCGACCACCACCACCGGCGGCCGAGTCGCGCTATCGCGCCGCACGGTGCTCCGTACCGGTGCCCTCGGCTCCCTCGTGCTGAGCCTCACCGCGGTCGGCGCGCCCGCCGTCGCGGCCGAATCTCCCCACGGCGGTCGACGACCAGGCGGGAAGCCCCACCCGCCGCAGCACGGAGGTTCCCTGACGTTCTCGCCCGTCGCCCCAAACAGGCGCGACGACATCGTGCTGCCCCCTGGGTACACGTACGCGGTCGTGATCCGGTGGGGAGACCCCGTGCTGCCCGGCGCCCCGGAGTTCGACCTCCACCACCAGACCGCCGAGCGGCAATCCCAGCAATTCGGCTACAACAACGACTTCGTCGCGGTGCTGCCGCTCGACCAGCCCGACCGCGCGCTGCTCGTGGTCAACCACGAGTACACCGACGAGGAGTTGATGTTCCCTGGATTCACCAGCCACGCGGCGCTGAGCGTCGAGCAGGTGCGGACCGCGATCGCGGCGCACGGAATCTCCGTCGTCGAGATCGAACGCGTCGGCCGCACCGGGCAGTGGCGGGTTGTCCGCAGCGGGCCGCGCCCGTACAACCGCCGCGTCACCGCCCTGTCGACCGAGTTCGTCCTCACCGGCCCAGCGGCGGGATCGCCGTGGCTCCGCACCGCGGCGGACCCTCGCGGCCGGACCGTCATCGGCACGCTGAACAACTGCGCCGGCGGCGTCACCCCGTGGGGCACGGTCCTCTCCGGGGAGGAGAACGTCGACCAATATTTCGTCGGCGGTGACGCCGTACCGGCCGCGCTCAAGCCGCGATACGCCCGCTACGGCATCACCACCTCCACCCGCTACCCCAGCGACAGCCGGAGGTGGGAGCGCGCGGACGAGCGTTTCGACCTCGCGCGGCACCCCAACGAAGCCCACCGGTTCGGGTGGATTGTCGAGATCGACCCCTACGATCCGCGGTCCCGGCCCCGGAAACACACCGCGCTTGGCCGATTCAAGCACGAGGGGGCGACCGTCGCGGTCGCGAAAGACGGACGTGTCGTCGTCTACATGGGAGACGATGAACGGTTTGAGTACCTCTACAAATTCGTTTCCGACAAGAAGATGATGCCGGGCACCTCACCCGCCGCCCGGCGGCACAATCTCACGCTCCTCGAATCCGGCACGCTCTATGTCGCCACCTTCCGCTTCACCAGCGCCGGCGAGATCGATGGCTCGGGACGGCTCCCGTCGGATGGCGCGTTCAACGGGACCGGCCGCTGGATTCGCCTCGTCAGTGGCGGTCGGTCATACGTGCCGGGAATGACCGCGGACGAGGTGCTGGTCTTCACCCGGCTCGCTGCCGACGCGGTCGGCGCGACCAAGATGGACCGGCCGGAGGATGTCGAGCCCAACCCGGTCACCGGCAGGATCTACGCGGCGCTGACGAACAACAGCGCGCGAGGGGTGGGGAGCAACCCGCGTGCCGACGAAGCCAACCCGCGCACCGCCAACAAGCACGGACACATCTTGGAGATCACCGAGGATGAAGGCGACTTCGCCGCGGAGACCTTCACCTGGTCCGTGCCGATCGTCTGTGGTGATCCAGCGGATCCGTCGACCTACTTCGCGGGGTTCGACAAGCGCCGCGTCTCCCCGATCTCCTGCCCGGACAACCTGACCTTCGACAGTCAGGGCACCATGTGGATCGCCACCGATGGCAGCGCGCTGGGCAGCAACGACGGGCTGTTCGCCACACCCGTGACCGGGCCCGAGCGCGGTTACCTTCGGCAATTCCTCACCGTGCCGGTCGGCGCCGAGGCTTGCGGCCCGTTCATCACCCACGACGATCGTTCCCTGTTCCTCGCCGTCCAGCACCCCGGCGAGGTCGACGGTGCGTCGCTGGAAAACCCGGCCTCGACCTGGCCTGACGGGACCATCCCGCGACCCGCAGTCATCTGCGTGTGGCGCGATGACGGCGGGCGTATCGGCACCTGACGACCGCGCGTGAACGCGCGCGGCGCCGTGGCACGCACCAGCGGCGGCCCGGTCCCCAGCCCTGACCGGGTCGTCGCTGGGCGCGTGTCAGGTGGAGTCCGCCGAGGCCATCGCCTCGCTGATCGCGCGCGCAGTGGCCTGGAGCTTCGCCCGTATGATCCGCGCCGACGCCATCATCTCGGCGGCGGGCAACGCGCACGCGAGCACGACTCGCCGTTCCATGTCCTTGTCCGGGACCGCGAGCACCGCCGCGCACGCGACGCCTTGTCGGTACTGACCAACCTCGACATGCATGCCGCGTCGCTCACCCGCGGCGAGATCCGCCTCCAAAGCCTCGGGAGTGGTCAACGTGGCCGAGGTGTACGGCCGCATGCCGTATTCCTTCAAGTAGCGGTAGCGCTGATCGGGAGTGAGCGTCGCGAGCAGCGCTTTGCCGAGCGCAGTAGCGTGTGCTCCCTCGTCGAAACCGGGAGCGAGATCTTCGAGATAGGGGGTCCGGGGTCCTTCCGCCGCAGCGGTAATCGCCACCTGGCCGCCGACAAATCGGCCGAGGAAATGGCTGTAGCCGGTTTCGAAGGCCGCCCGCCGCAAGACCTCCCCCACCGCGGGAGGCCCACGGAACGCCGCGACGAGTTCGCGGTATCGATCCGCGACCTCCAAGCCCACGATGTAGGTGCCATCTTCTCGCCGGATGACGTAGCCCTCATAGGCGAGAGTCCGCACCAGGTGATAGGTGGTCGCGACGGTCAGCCCGCAGCGTCGCGCAATCTGTTTGACGGTCAGGCCCCGTGGGGCGCGTCCAACCGCCTCGAGCACCCGCAGTGCCCGAGACACGCTTCGGATCAGGTCCGAGGGTTCCGCCAAGGGGTCGCGCACAACCACCTCCGACGCCGGGGACTCACACCATATGAAAAACGACGCCGAAGGGGAATGCCTGCAGCGCATTGAGGGTGCCAGATATTTTCCGACAGCTCCCCGTGTGGCGCCCGACACGTGCTGTTTGTCCGCGCGGCACGCGTAGGGTCAAAGTGTCATGGCACAACCGATCACACAGCAGCACGGCGCCGCGACCCGGCCCGTGCGGACCGCCTTCGGCGCAACGACCACCACCATCGCCTGCGTCCTGCCGGTCTTCCTCGTCGGTGGGCTCGCCGTCCAACTCGCCGAAGATCTTCACTTCTCCCCCGCCGGCCTCGGCCTAGCCGTCTCGATCTACTTTGCGACGAGCGCGGTCGCCTCCCTGCCCGCGGGTTACCTCGTCGAACGCCTCGGGCCGCGCATGGCGGCTCAGATCGCCATCGCCCTCTCCGGCGGTTCCCTCCTCGCCGCCGCGCTCCTCGCCCGCTCCTACGCCCTGCTCACGCTCTTCCTCGCGCTGAGCGCCGGTTCCAACGCCCTCGGCCAGCTCGCCAGCAACGCCGCGCTCGCCCGCCAGGTGCCTCCCGGCCGGCAAGGTCTGTCGTTCGGCGTCAAACAGGCGGCCATCCCTCTGTCCACGCTCCTGGCCGGCGCCGCCGTCCCCACCATCGCGTTGACCGCCGGCTGGCGGTGGGCGTTCGTCGCCGCCGGCACCACCGCCCTCGCCACCCTGGCGGCGGTACCGCGCAGCGCGGACGGCGGGACCCGCGCCGCCCGCCACTCCGAGCGCCGCGCCTCCGCGCCCCTGCTCACCATCGGCGCCGCCGCGACGCTCGCCTCCGGGGCAGCGAATGGCCTCGGCACCTTCCTCGTCGACTCGACGGTGGCTCGCGGCATCTCCCCCGGGCTAGCTGGCCTCACCCTCACGCTCGGCAGCGTGATCTGCGTCGCCGGTCGGGTCTTCTTCGGCTGGCTCGGCGACAAGCGCCGCTCCGGGCACCTCGCGACGGTCGCGGCCATGCTGCTCGTGGGCGCGTGCGGACTCACCCTGTTGACCAAGCCCAATCCGGCGGCCCTGATCCTCGGCGTCGCCCTCGGCTTCGGTTTTGGCTGGGCGTGGCCCGGCGTCATGAACTTCGCCGTCGTGCAGATCTATCCCCAGGCGCCGGCCGCGGCCACCTCGGTCACGCAGACCGGGGTGTACGCCGGGGGCGCGCTCGGTCCGCTGGCCCTCGGCGCGATCGCCGAACACGCTAGCTACCCCACGATGTGGCTCACCGCCGCTGGGGCGATGCTGCTCGCCGCCGCCCTCATGGTCGTCGGCGGCCAGCGGCTACGCGCGGCCGCCGCGCGCCACGCGTAGGGGCAGCCCACTCCGAGCGGAGAACGACGGCGCGCCGACGCCCTGGGGCGGCGCGGCGATCAGGCTTAGCCGGTGCGATCGGCGATGAAGTCACACAGCGCTTCGAGCGCCCGCCGCGGCGATCCCTGCGGCAGCGGGGCGAGCTGCTGGCGCGCCCGCTCCGCGTAGCTGCGGACCGTCTCGCGCGCCCGTTTCATCGCCGGCGACTCCCGCAACAGCCCCAGCGCCTCGGCGTGCAGGTCGTCGTCGGTCAGCGGGCCTTGCGAGAGCAGCTCCCGCAGCCGCGTGGTGGCGGGGTCGTCATCCGTGGAGTCCCGGACGTAGAGCACGGGCAAGGTCGCCACGCCCTCGCGGAGATCGGTGCCGGGGGTCTTCCCCGACTCGACCGTCTCGGAGGCGATGTCGAGGAGGTCATCGGAGAGCTGGAAAGCGATTCCGATGGTCTCCCCGTACTCGGCGAGCGCCTCGATGTGCTCCCGCGAGGCTCCCCCGAACATGCCGCCGAAGCGGGCTGACGTGGCGATGAGCGAGCCGGTCTTCTCGGCGACCACCCGCAGGTAGTGGCGAATCGGGTCGTCCCCTTCCCGCGGGCCGACGGTCTCGGCGATCTGCCCGTGGACCAGCCGGATAAAGGTCTCCGCCTGGAGCCGAACCGCCTCCGGGCCGAGCTGGGCGGCGATGGACGCGGCGCGGGCGAAGAGGTAGTCGCCGACGAGGATCGCCACCGAGTTCGTCCAGCGCGAGTTGACGCTCGGCGCGCCCCGCCGCATGGGCGCCTCGTCCATCACGTCGTCGTGGTAGAGGGTCGCCAAGTGGGTGAGCTCCATCACCACGGCGGCCGGAACCACCAGCGGGGCGTGAGGATCGCCGAAGTGGGCGCCGAGCGCGACCAATAACGGCCGAAACCGCTTACCCCCAGCGTCGACCAAGTGCCGAGCCGCCTCGGTGACGAACGGGTCCGCGCTGGTGACGCAGACGCGCAACTCGGCTTCCACCTGGTCGAGCGTCGTGCGCAGCGACTCCTCGAGGACGGCGTCACCGAAGTCAAGCCCGATCGACGTCAGCGCGGGGGTCTTCACCGCGCTAGTCCGATCGTCTGCCGTCCTGGTCACGTACCTCACCATGCCACACCGCCCCCGTCCAGTCCGGGCGGGGGCGGTGTGGGTTGCTCATCGCACAAACTCGGCCGCATCCACGGTCAGGTCAAGCAGCATCTGCGGCGCCACACCGAGCAGGAGCGTGGCGACCACACCGATCGTCAACGCCGTCGCGGTGAACCCTCCGGGGATCGTGACCGCCGGCGTCGACTCGCCCGGCTCGGCGAGCCACATCATCACCACGACCCGCAGGTACGGGAACGCGAGGATCATGCTGCTGATGACGCCAACGATGACGAGCCAGTCGTGCCCGCTGCCGAAGGCCGCCCCGAACACCGCGAACTTGCTGGTGAATCCGCTGGTCAACGGGATACCAGCGAAGGCCAGCAGGATGAAGGTGAAGATCGTGGCGAACAGCGGGGAGCGGCGCCCCAGCCCGGCCCACCGCGACAGGTGGGTCGCCTCGCCGTCGCCGTCCCGCACCAGGGTGATCACCGCGAACGCGGCGATCACGGTGAAGCCGTACGCCGCGAGGTAGAACATCGTGCTGGCCACCCCCTCCTTGCTCGGGGCGAGCGCCCCGACGAGGAGGTACCCGGCGTTCGCGATCGACGAGTACGCGAGCAGGCGCTTGATGTCGGTCTGCGTGACCGCGAGCACCGCCCCGACGAGCATCGTGAGGACCGCGATCCCGCCCAGCACCGGGGTGTAGTCCCAGGAGGCGCCGGAGAACGCGACGTGCAGCACCCGCAGCAGCGCGCCGAAGGCCGCCACCTTCGTGCAGGCCGCCATGAACCCGGTGATCGGCGTGGGAGCGCCCTGGTAGACGTCCGGCGTCCAGACGTGGAACGGAGCGGCCGCCACCTTGAAGAGGAGGCCGACGGCGATCAAAGCGATGCCGGCGAAGAGCAGCAGCGGGCTCGCGGTCGACTCAGCGATCGCGCTGTGGATCGCGGCGAAGTCAAACCCGCTGTCCGCGCCGTTCGGGACGCCGGCGGTGAAGCCGTAGACCAGGGCGATACCGAACAGGAAGAACGCCGAGGCGTACGCGCCGAGCATGAAGTACTTCAGCGCGGCCTCCTGGCTCAGCAGCCGGCGCCGCCGGGCCATCGCGCACAGCAGGTACAGCGGCAGCGACAGGACCTCCAGCGCCACGAAGAGCGTGAGCAGGTCGCTGGCCGCGACGAAGAGCAGCATCCCGCCGATCGAGAACAGCGACAGCGGGAAGACCTCCGTCGCCCCCGGCTCGCGCTGGGCCTGCTCGCGGTCGCGCTCCGACCCGACCACGACCGCCGCCTGCGCGACGAACGGCCCACCCGGCTCGAGCGACCGCTCCGCGACGAGCAGCATCGACAGCAGGCCGAGTACCAGGATCGTGCCCTGCAGGAACAGGGTCGGACCGTCGACGGTGATCGACCCACCCACAGTGACGGTCCGGGTGTCGGCGTTCACCACCACCAGGACCAGCGCGGCCACGATCGCCGCCAGCGTGAGGACGAGCTGGACAGGGTACCGCCGCGCCCGCGGGATCACCGCCTCGACGAGTACGCCCAGGCAGGACGCCCCGAACAGGATCAGCATCGGCGCGATGGCGCCGTAATCGATGGATGGGAGCCCGAACGGCTCGGTCATTTCGCGGCCTCCGTGATGCCCTCCGTAGGGGCGGGTTCGGATTTCTCGCCGACGACCCCTTGCATGGTGGCCTGAACGGCGGGGTTGATGACGTCAGTAACCGGCTTCGGGAAGAAACCGAGCAGCAGGATCAGGGCGATCAGCGGGGTGACCACGACCTTCTCCCGCAGGGAGATGTCCCGCCGCATGCCGTCGACGTCCGACAGCGCCGGGTTCGGCGTGCCCTGCATCGTCCGCTGCACCATCCACAGCACGTACGCGGCGGCGAGGATGACGCCGAGCGTGGCGATCACGGCGACCGGCTTGTTGACCGGGAAGGTGCCGAGGAGCACCAGGAACTCCGAGACGAACGGCGCCGTGCCGGGCAGCGACAGCGAGGCCAGACCGGCGAAGAAGAAGACCCCGGCGAGGATCGGCACGAACTTGCCGGCGCCACCGAAGTCGCTAATCAACGCCGAACCACGACGGGCGATCAACATGCCCGCGACCAGGAAGAGCAGACCGGTCGCCAGGCCGTGGTTGAGCATGTACAGCACCGCGCCCGTCCCCGCCTGCGTGGTGAAGGCGAAGATACCCACGCCGATGAAGCCGAAGTGGGCGATCGACGTGTAGGACACCAGGCGCTTGAGGTCGTTCTGGCCGACCGCGAGCAGCGCGGCGTAGATGATGCCGATCACCGCCAGCGCCAGCGCCCACGGGGCGAACCACCGCGAGGCCTCGGGGAACAGCGGCAGGCAGTAGCGGAGGATGCCGAACGTCCCCACCTTGTCCATCACGCCGACGAGCAGCGCCGCCACCCCGGCCGGCGCCGCCGCGCCCGAGTCCGGCAGCCAGGTGTGGAACGGGAAGAACGGCGCCTTGATCGCGAAGGCGATGAAGAAGCCGAGGAAGAGCCACCGCTCCGTTCCCGTCGAGATGTCGGCCTGGGTCAGCGCTTCCCAGTCGAAGGTGCGCCCCCCGACCACCCACAGGCCGATCACCGCGGCGAGCATGAACAACCCGCCGACCAGCGAGTAGAGGAAGAACTTCACCGCAGCGTACTGGCGCTGGTGGCCGCCGTAGCTGCCGATGAGGAAGTACATCGGCACCAGCATGACCTCGAAGAACACGTAGAAGAGGAAGACGTCCGCGGCGGCGAAGACGCCGATCAACGTGGACTCGAGGGCCAGCAGCAGCGCGAAGTAGGTCGGGACGGAGCGCTTGAGCTCGTCCGCGTCCTTCCACGACGCGAGGATCACCACCGGCACGAGGAGCGCGATGAGCATGAGCATCACGAGCGCGATGCCGTCCACCGCGAAGGTGAACCGCACCCCCCAGGCCGGGATCCACGGGTACGACTCGCGGAGCTGGAACCGCTCGCCTCCCGCCTCAAAGGCCACCCACGTCGCCACGGCCAGCGCGAGCACCACCAGCGACCAGCCGAACGCGACTCGCTTGGCGAGCTCCGGCGCTCGTCGGGGCAGCAACGCCACAACGAGGGCACCGACTAGCGGCGCCACGGTCAGCACCGACAAGAACGGAAACTCTGTCACGCCAGCCATCCCATCTGCAGGGCGAGGAACGCGGCGACCACCAGCAGTGCGCCGGCGAGTACCGAGGTCGCGTAGGACCGCACGAAACCGGTCTGGAGGCGACGCAGCCGGCCGGAGCCGCCGCCGACGGCAGCCGCGAGGAGGTTGACGGCTCCGTCAACGACCTTCCCATCGAGGAACACCAGGGCACGGGTCAGGTAGATGCCCGGCTTCTCGAAGACCACCTCGTTGAACGCGTCGGTGTAGAGGTTCTTGCGCGCGGCGGTCACCAGCGCACCAGCCGGCTGCTCCTGCAGCGCGGTGCCCTTGTGGAACAACGCCCACGCCAGCCCCGCGCCGAGCACGGTGAGCACCAGCGAGAGCACGGTGATCACGATGTGCGGCAGCACCGTCTCGTGGGACTCCTGCGGGCCGAGCACGGGGGTGAGCCAGTCGGGAACGCTGGTCGCCATGAGGCCACCGGCGACGACCGACCCGATCGCGAGCAGGATCAGCGGCACGGTCATCACAGGCGGCGACTCGTGCGGATGCTCGATGTCCTCGGTCCACCGCTTGGGGCCGTGGAAGGTGAGGACGAACAGCCGGGTCATGTAGAAGGCGGTCAGCCCGGCACCGAGCAGCGCCGCGCCGCCGAAGAGCCACGCGGTCCAGTCGTGACGCGCGAAGGCGGCAGCGATGATCGGTTCCTTGGAGAAGAAGCCGGAGAGCGGCGGGATACCGATGATCGCGAGCCATCCGGTGGCGAACGTCAGCCAGGTGATCTTCATGTACTTCGACAGACCACCGAAGCGCCGGATGTCGGTCTGGTCCTTCATGCCGTGCATGACCGAACCGGCGCCGAGGAACATGTTCGCCTTGAAGAAGCCGTGCGCGAGCAGGTGCACGATCGCCAGCGCGTACGCCCCGCCGCCGAGCCCCACGCCGAGGAACATGTACCCGATCTGGCTGACGGTCGACCAGGCGAGCACCCGCTTGATGTCGTCCTTGGCGCAACCGATGATGCAGCCCATCAGCAGGGTGATGGCCCCGACGGAGACGACGACCGTCTGGAGACCCGAGTGGGCCGAGAAGATCGGGTTGGACCGGGCGATCAGGTAGACACCGGCGGTGACCATCGTCGCGGCGTGGATGAGCGCCGACACCGGGGTCGGGCCCTCCATCGCGTCCGGCAACCAGGCCTGGAGCGGGAACTGACCCGACTTCCCAGTGGCACCGAGCAGGAGGAGCAGCCCGATCGCCAACACCGTGCCGGCGGCCAGCGCGTTCACGCTGTTGAAGACCTCGTCGTACTGGGTGGTCCCCAGCGTGGCGAACATGATGAAGATCGCGATGAGCAGGCCGGCGTCACCGACCCGGTTCATCAAGAAGGCCTTCTTGCCGGCGGTCGCCGCCGCGGGGCGGTTGTACCAGAACGAGATCAGCAGGTACGACGCGAGACCGACGCCTTCCCAGCCGACGAAGAGCATCACGTAGTTGTTGCCGAGGACGAGCAACAACATCGCGGCGACGAAGAGGTTGAAGTAGGCGAAGAAGCGCCGCCGCCCGGGGTCCTCGGCCATGTAGCCCACCGCGTACAGGTGGATCAGCGACCCCACACCGGTGATGAGCAGGACGAAGACCGCCGACAGGGGGTCGAAGAGCAGCCCGACGTCGACCGAGAAGGTGCCGACGTCGATGAACTCCCAGAGGCTCAGCTCGACGGACCGGTTGGACAGCCCGCGCAGTTCGAAGAAGTAGGTCAGGCCCAGCACGAAAGCCACGGCCACGCTCGCCACACCGAGCCAGTGACCCCACCGGTCCGCCCGCCGGCC
>k87-207161_pt1 | contig 13457 bp, 12 predicted proteins | sample MGYA00084031_6733416 | MGnify analysis MGYA00084031
TGCCAATAGGAACAGCGATTTATTACGGCTTTTTTCATGCCATATCTAATTTTAATAACGCTGGTTTTGATTTAATGGGGGAGTTCCGAAGCTTGACAGACTATGTTGACGATCCCTTTGTTGTCTTAACGATATGTTCGCTTATTACTTTAGGTGGCTTAGGATTCATTGTTTTTAATGAACTATATGAATACCGAATGACGCGCAGATTATCGGTAAACACAAAAATCGTTTTAATTACAACTTTCATTTTAACTGCAGGTGCTTCAATTTTAATTTTCCTTTTTGAATACAATAACCCTAACACATTAGGCACTCTAGATAGTTCAGGAAAAGGGTATGGTGCTTTGTTTCATGCAGTTACTCCAAGGACAGCTGGTGCAAACACATTGCCGATTGCAGATTTAACACACGCAAGTTTATTTTTAACAATTATCCTCATGTATATCGGTGCTGGTTCAGGTTCAACAGCTGGTGGGATAAAAATCACTACCTTTGCTGTTTTAATGGCAAGCTTTTGGTCCCAACTTAAAGGGAAGGAAGATATTGTTTTATTTAAACGAAGAATTGAAATGCAAACAATATTAAAGGCTATAACTGTGACATTAAGTGGCTTAATGATTATTTTGCTCGTGACAATTTTATTAAGTATTACAGATAAGGGTCATCCTTTCATTATGTATTTATTTGAAGCGACCTCTGCTTTTGGAACTGTAGGCTTGTCAATGGGATTAACGCCAGAACTTTCCAGCTTCGGACGGGTCATTATTATTTTTACAATGTTTGTAGGTCGATTAGGTCCATTAACTCTTGGCTTTGCGATTACGAGAAGACGGACGAAAGAGGCTTTCCACCATCCTAAAGGAAAAATTATGATCGGGTAACATAGGCTTCAACTTTAAGAGGATTTGGATAAACTATAAGTATAGGAGTGGCATAAATGGCTACAAAACAATATGCGGTTATTGGTTTAGGTAGATTTGGAACAAGTATTGCTCGAAGATTACATGATGCTGGTCAAGAGGTGCTTGGAATTGATATAAATGAAGAGCGTGTTGATGCTGCAGAATCATTTGTTACCCACGCAGTTATCGCTGATAGCACTGAAGAAAAGGCACTTACTGCTCTAGGAATTCGAAATTTTGATTGTGTAATAGTTGCGATAGGCGATGATATGCAGTCCAGTATTTTAACGGTTATGCTATTAAAAAACTTAGAAGTGAAAAAGGTTATTGCTAAGGCTTTAGGAAAGCGACATGGTCAAGTTTTAGAGCATATCGGGGCAGATTGGATTGTTTATCCTGAACGGGATATGGGAGAACGTGTTGCAAATCAGCTTTTATCACCTAATATGCTTAATTACATAGAATTATCAAAGGAATACAACATAGAGGAAATATTAATTCCTGAAAAAATGGCTGAAAAAAACTTGCGCGAGCTTGATATTCGAGCTAAATATAATGTCAGTGTCATCGCAATAGTAAGTAACGGAGATATCATCGTTTCTCCTTCTCCTGAACATACGATTCATAAAGGGGATTTATTAGTGATGATTGGCAACAGGGAGGATTTAGCCAAATTTTCAAGTATAGAATAGTTGTATGTTTGCGAATTTGTATAAAGGTAAGTTCAAAATCCTGTGGTAAACAGGATTTTTTTCTTTTGTTGATGCTGTAAGACTGGCTTCCTGAGCCATTTTTAAAAATGATTGTATATTGTATGGTAATTTGCAATCATTAGTATTAAGTTAGATTGTCTCAAAGTGAAATCTAAATAAAGGGAGAGATGAAATGTTTCCTAGATTAGAAACTGATAGACTAATTTTGCGAGAAATGACTAAAGAAGATGCGGAAGGTATTTTTGCTTGTTTTTCGAATGAAGATGTAACACGTTATTATGGACAAGAAACTTTAGAAAAGATCGAACAGGCAGAAAAAATTGTCGACTTTTTTTCAAAAAGCTATAGTGAAAAAAGAGGTATACGCTGGGGAATTGAAAGAAGAGGAACCAAGGGCATAATTGGCACTATCGGCTTTAATGCTTGGTTACCTAAGCATAAACGTGCAGAAATTGGTTATGAATTACATCCAGATTATTGGAGAAATGGCTATACTCTTGAGGCAGTTTTAAAGGTAATATCATATGGTTTTGAAAAGCTAGATTTAACTAGGATAGGTGCTGTAGTATTTATTGAAAACAAAGCATCGAATAATTTATTAGAAAAAGTAGGGTTTCAAAAAGAGGGAGTATTAAGAGATTATATGTACCAAAATGGCAAAGCATATGACACATATGTTTATTCCCTCCTTCGAAAATAAACCTCATGACAATCTTATGATCCTTTAATTTGGCGCTATCCTTTAAGAAGGATTGCGCCAATTTTTAAATTAGAGGAATTTGATTCTTTACATTTACATGTTAAACAGTTTTACTTGTTAACCTTTCAAGCTCCTCGACAATTCTCCCCGTGTCTATTCGTTCAAATAAAGGTTCAACGTTCGATAATACGATCGGTTTAATTAAAAAAGGATTCCAGCTTGTTTCAGATATTTTCAGCATCGCCTTCACCTTTTCACTTGAAAACGGAAGGAATGGAGTTAAAATTTGCGCAAAATTGCCAATAAGATAAACACAATTTGCTAAGGTTTGTTTACAAGCTTCGATATCGTCGCTGATCTGCTTCCATGGCTGCTGTTCATCAAAGTATTTATTAGAGTATCTGACAAGCTCGAAAACTCGTTCTAGCCCTTGTTTAAAAGAAGTAGTTTCAATACTTTGTCCTACTTCTTCATAAAGCTGTTTCACTTTATTCTGAACCGTCCAATCTATGTTACTATCAGGAATCACACCATCAAATGACTTTTCGATAAATTTTAATGTTCGATTAATAAAGTTGCCATATGCCCCTAGCAATTCACTATTATGACTATAAATGAATTCCTTCCAGGAAAAATCAGCATCCCGGTTTTCCGGAGCATTAATTGTTAAGAAATAACGAATGGAATCTGGGTCATATCTTTCTAACATATCTGGAATCCACACTGCCCAATTTTTACTCGTAGATAGCTTCTTCTTTTCTAAAGTTAAATACTCATTTGAAACGATATGTGTAGGAAGTGGACTTTTTTTAAGTCCCGCTAATATACCTGGCCATATAATTGAATGAAATGGTATATTATCTTTCCCATGTACGTAATAAGACGTTGTTGTTTCATTCCAAAATATCGAATCATCGCTATTTGTTTCCTTTGCCCACTTTTTACTTGCCGTGTAATATCCCGAAACCGCTTCAATCCAAACATAGATTTTTTTTGACTCAAACCCTTTCACAGGAACAGTTACTCCAATCGAAAGATCTCTTGAAGCAGCTCGATCTCGCAAACCTTCCTTTAAGTACCTTTTCGTCAATGATATGGCATTTTCACGCCAAAGCTTTTGATTCTGAGCTTCCTCTGTAAAAGCTTCTAAAATTTGCTGAAAGGAACTTAACGAAAAATAAAAATGCTCCGTTTTCCTTGTCGTAGGCGGTTTCCCACATATCTTACATAATTTATTTCGTAATTCAGTTGGTTCTAATACACTTGAACATACATCACATTGATCACCCCTGGCATTTGCACCACAATTAGGACATATCCCTTCAACATAACGGTCAGGTAGAAATTGCTGGTCATATTCACAATACGTTTGCTCAATTACCTTTTGATAAATAAATCCTTTTTCAAGTAACTCTAAAAATATATCTTGAACAATTCTATGATGAAAGGGACTATCAGTTCTCATGTAAACATCATATGAGAAACCTAACTTTGTATAGCAATCTAAAAATTCTTGATGATACTTATCGGCAATCTCCTTTGGTGAAACTCCCTCTTGTTTTGCTCTAATTGTTATCGGTGTCCCGTTACAATCGCTTCCTGAAACATATAAAACCTTATCTCCCTTTAAACGGTAATATCTAGCCAAAATGTCACCAGGTAATAGGCTTGATATATGGCCAAGATGTAAAGAACCATTTGCATAAGCCCAAGCTCCACCAATAAAAATACTCATTAAAACCCTCCTCAAATTTTTATAGATAACTTTGTTATACTTGGTTGTCGCTATCCTCTGGCAGTCCAGGAGCTCCCTCGGCTTGATAATATCGCCACTCCCATTGACACGCTTCTCCTGTGCCTTTAGAAAAAACAAAAAACCTCGTCCTTAACTGAAATAGTTAAGGACGAGGTTTGGATTCCACGTGTTACCACCTTAATTCGCAAATAGTTCACACCATCTGCCTCTGCAAGTACGGAGTAAATACACCTACTCTTATACTGTGACATTGATAACGAGTGCCAAATCTCGTCGTAGCTTACTAATACAAAAAGTATGTTCAGTACGAAGCTTAGAGACCATTTTTCAAATGAATGTTTTTGCTTCTTTTCAGCTACCGAAGCTCTCTGTGTAAAACAAAGTCATTTTACTTTTTCTCTTCATTGCCTTTATTAGATAATTACAAACAGTTTATGCAAAATTTTTCCTGAAGTCAATATAGTAAGTTTTAATTTTTCCTTATAAGTGGACGTAGCAATCTTAGTTTTCTCCTAACAAAGGAATTCTGCCTTTATAACGATTAACTAATTCCCGATTATACTCTTCTGATCCATCAACATTGCCACTTTTAAAAATTGGGGGAGTAAACTCATTTTCAACCATCAATTTAACTGCCTCAACTATGATGGCATTAACGATGGCAACTCCAATAACTGTTGAACCTGAACCGAACGAAACATTAAGTAATTCATGGTTTAGCAAAGCATCTCCCACCATAATATGGCTATCTATTGTTAGATCAGATGCATCAGAGAGAAACATTCCATTTTTATGTCTTGAGGATATATGCTCCGAATAATTGAGAGATGTAATCGCAATGACATAAGCCCCCTGTTGCTTAGCAAATTCAGCAACCTCAATTGGAACCGGATTTCTACCTGATGTAGAAGCTACAATTACGATATCATTCGCTTGAATTCCAACTGTCTCCATAAATTGTTTAGCATATCCATGCTGTTTTTCCAATTGAGAGGATTTTACTGCCCCTTTATGAAGCATTAACTCATCTATTAAAATTGGGTTAATTGTTGCAAGGCCACCTGCGCGATAGAAGAGCTCCTCAGCAAGCATATGAGAATGACCACAGCCAAACACATGAACAATACCATCATTTTGGATCGATCGGGCAACCTTACTTGCTGCTGTTTGAATATTATCAGCTTCGTCTTCTTCAATAGTAGATATTAGTTCAATAAGCTTATGAAAATAATGATTAAACATATTATATCTCCAATATTTTAAGTTTTTACCGCTCCATCTGAATCATAAATTTATAACGGTCTGCACGATATACTGATTTAACCAATTCTAGAGGAGTACCGTCCTGTAAATACGTATTTCGTTGTATGAGCATAACAGGTGCTCCTTTTGCTATTTTTAAATAATTCGCTTCCGTTTGACTAGCAATAGAGGATTCAATAATTTGTGAAGCTTGATGAATTTTAAGATTTAAATTTTCTTCAATATAAGCATACAGAGATTGGTTCACAATTTGTTCTGTAAGCCCTTTAATTAAATTGGCAGAAATATAATTTGTTTCTAAAGCCATCGGAACCCCGTCAGCTAATCGAATACGTTTTATTTCATATACAGGTCCGTATTCTGGAATAAGAAGTTGCCTTGCAATCGGACTTGTTGATGGGACGATTTCAAATTGGATTAATTGACTTCCTGGCTCAAATCCTCTTGCTTTCATATCCTCTGTAAAACTTGTTAAGCCATGAAGAGGCTGTTCTATTTTACGTTCAGCAATAAAAGTTCCCTTTCCTTGTAAACGAAATAAATATCCCTCATTAACTAATTCGGTAAAGGCTTGTCTAACTGTCATTCGGCTAATTTGATGATTTTCAGCATATTCCCTTTCTGGAGGAAGTGAATCACCAGGCTTTAGCTCTCCCTTTTCGATCATTTCTTTAATATGTTCTTTTAGTTGATAATAAAGTGGAATGGGGGAATTTTTGTTAATCATTCTCCTTAATTCACCTTTCCCAATTAAACTCGACAGCGATAGTTTTCACACATACAACGTTTAAGAACGCATTATAGAGTTAACAGGTCGTTTTCATACCTGAAACTGCCGCTTTATCTGCAATTATTGTAACATATGGATGATTTTTCAACACAGATGCAGGAAACTTTTCGTCTATCTCACCGTTTATAAGCTTATTAACTGCATCTTTTTTGCTTTCTCCTGATACTAAAAGCAATATTTCCTTACTTTTCATAATGGTGGAAATCCCCATCGTTATTGCTTTTGTTGGCACCTCTTCAATCGTCTTAAAAAATCTTGCGTTTGCCTGAATAGTTGAAGGTGCTAACGTAACGACATGGGTTTTCGAGCTAAAAGACGTACCTGGTTCATTAAAACCAATATGACCATTTTGACCAATACCCAATATTTGTAAATCTATCCCGTTTTCATTAATTAATTGTTCATATCTGTTACATTCCGCTTGACTATCAGTCGTATTCCCAAGAGGAATATGTGTTTTCCTTTTATCAATATTAATATGATTGAACAAATGATTATCCATATAGTAGCGATAACTATTTGGGTTTTCTCCAGAAACTCCAATATATTCATCTAAGTTAAAAGTAGTCACATGCTCATAGGAGGTTCCGTTTTGCTTGTGATCCTCGATTAAATTTTTATACATTTCACTTGGAGTACCACCTGTAGCAAGTCCTAAATGAATAGCAGGATTATCAGTAACCTTTTTCAGAATATATTCTGCTGCTACTTGGCTCATTTGTTGATAGTCATTAACCTCAATGATTTTCATCCTTCGTTTCCTCCCTTTTTATAGGCAAGCTTTCCACGACAAAATGTCATTTGAACGTCATAATGTTCATCTAAAATGACAATATCCGCATCTTTTCCTACAGCAATACTGCCTTTTCGTTCAAAAATATTTAGTTGCTTTGCAGGGTTTTCCGAAGCCATTTTTACCGCTTCCTTCAACGAGCATCCAGTATAATGGATGATATTTTTGACTGCGTGGCCTAGCTTTAAAACACTTCCTGCGAGAGTTCCGTCAGAAAGTACCGCTGTTCCGTCTTCTACATTAACTTCCTGACCTCCAAGATCATACGTACCATTTTTCAAACATTTTGCCCGCATCGAATCAGTTATTAAAATTAATCCATCGCTTTTCTTTTGCTTATAAGCTAAGTGAACCATCTCAGGTCTTACATGAATTCCATCGACAATCATTTCAGCCTTTAATTCATCATGTAATAACGTAGCTCCAACAACACCCGGTTCACGGTGGTGTAACCCTCTCATCTGATTAAATAAATGTGTGACATGACTTGCTCCTGCTTTCATAGCATCTGTTACGATCTCATAGGTTGCATCAGAATGACCAATTGATGAAACGATTCCTTGCTCATTCAAATATCGGATCATGTCAAGTCCGTTTGGCAGTTCAGGCGCAAGTGTAACTAGTTTAATCATTCCATTTGATAAAGTTTGCCATCTTTTAAATAGCGCAAGATCTGGCTCAATAATATGCTGCAGTGGCTGTGCCCCTGCTCTTTCTCTATTAACAAATGGACCTTCAAGGTGGATCCCAAGTATTTCTGCTATCCCCTGTGATGGTTGAAGATGAATGTACTCTCCAGCATTGATAATGGCATTTTCGATTTGTTCCACATCTTGAGTTATAGTAGTGGCTAGGAAGCTTGTAGTTCCCTCTTTAGGAAGTGCGTTAGCCATCGTTTTCAGTGCTGCTTCTGTAGCATCCATCGTATCAGCACCATCTGCTCCATGGATATGAACATCAATAAAGCCTGGGACAGCTGCATAAGTTGAAGGAACATCTACAACATTAAAATCTTCTTCATGAATAAGTTGATCTAATGGTCCGAATTCTACTATTTTATTGTTTTTTATTTTTATAAACCCTTTTTTAATGAATTCGTTTTCAGAATAAATTTGAACGCCCTTTAGCAAAATAAGATTATCATCAGCCATTTTCAGATACTTCCTTTCAATTGATACCTTAAGTTTAGCATCACCAAAGTATAGTTGTCTATACCAATTTACCTTAAAAACCCTTTTCAACTTTATAGATTGATTTACTGGGATTATCGACATTATTCTTTTTCGAACTTGAAAAAAATGTTAGAAAATAAAAAAATAATTGGTATAGACATCTATATTTGAAAATGATATAGTTACATTCAGAAAAGCGCTTTCTTATTTTACAAAAGGAGAGGATTATTATGTTAGGCTTTCTACAACGAATTGGTAAAGCTTTAATGCTTCCAATTGCAGTGTTGCCTGCAGCAGGTCTATTACTTCGTTTTGGACAACCGGATTTATTAGATATTCCCTTTATCGCAAATGCTGGGAACGCTATTTTTGCTAACTTAGCTTTAATTTTTGCTATTGGAGTTGCAATGGGATTTGCAAAAGATAATAATGGAGCTGCTGCCTTATCCGGTGCAATCGGATACTTAGTACTGACTGAAGGAACAAAAGCTCTTGATAAAGACATCAATATGGGGGTTCTTGGAGGTATTATTGCTGGTATTATCGCAGGATTATTATATAACCGATTCCGAGATGTTAAACTGCCTGAGTGGCTAGGATTTTTCAGCGGCAGACGCTTTGTACCAATTATAACTTCTTTAGCTATGGTTATTTTAGCTGGAATTGCTGGTTTTGCGTGGCCACCGATTCAAGATGCAATTAACGGACTTGGTAATTGGATTATCGGATTAGGTGCAATTGGATCAGGATTATTCGGATTTTTAAACAGATTGTTGATTCCTTTAGGACTTCACCATGTTTTAAATAGCCTGTTCTGGTTTCAATTTGGAGAGTTTGAAGGTCAAGCAGGAGATATTGCCCGTTTCTTTGCAGGTGACCCAACAGCAGGCGGGTACATGACTGGATTTTTCCCAATCATGATGTTCGGGCTTCCGGCAGCTGCTTTTGCAATTATTGCAACTGCTAAACCTGAGAAACGAAAAGCAACCTCAGGAATGTTTATTGGGCTTGCCTTAACTTCTTTTCTTACTGGAATTACTGAGCCAATAGAATTTTCATTTATGTTTATTGCACCTCTATTATATGGAGTACATGCCATTTTAACTGGTGTATCAATGTGGGTTACCTCAATACTAGGAATTAGAGATGGATTTACCTTTTCAGCAGGAGCAATTGACTATTTGCTAAACTTTAATATTGCTGAAAAGCCATTATTGTTATTAGTAGTTGGCCTAATTTATGCAGTTATTTATTTTGTTATTTTCTATTTTCTAATAAAAGTGTTTAACCTTAAAACTCCTGGTCGTGAAGATGAGGATGAGGAGCAAAGCATTGAAGGCGAAACTGCAGCTGACAATGTAGGAAATAATAAATATGAAAAAATGGCCTATCAATTTATTCAAGATATTGGTGGAAGAGAGAATATTTCATCGATTGAAAATTGTACGACACGCCTTCGTTTAGATATTAATGATATGGAAAAAGTGAATGACTCGGCTCTAAAAGCACATGGAGCAAAAGGAGTAATAAAATTAAATAAAAAGAACCTACAAATAGTCGTAGGTACTGAAGTAGAATTCGTTGCAGATGCGATGAAAAAAATAGATCGTTCCTGATAATAAACGCAGCTTGATTGTATTTAATAATAATCAAGCTGCGTTTTAATTTATGTTTATCAATTAAAGATGTTGAAAAATGCTATATTGAATTTAGTATTCTTCTTAATCTCCACCACCACAGTCTCCCCCACCGCTACCAATATCAAAGGAGCTACAATCATTTGTATTTGAATATGTATCGAAATTATTTCCATGAGAATGAGTGTAAAAACTATCGTGGGAACGACTATTTTTCCTGACATTTATTCCATTTTTACTATTAAAAATTCCTACTAAAAAAATGATGACAATAACTATAATCGCTTCCATGTTATCAACCCTTTCTCACTATTCTTACCCTTTATACGGATAAAAATGGAAAAGGTTTCATCATGAAAAAAAGAGCTACGAAAGTAGCCCTTTTTTGTTAATACTTTATAGCTTTTCTCCGTTTGTTGCAATAACATCCTTATACCAGAAGAATGATTTTTTCTTTTTACGCTCTAACGTACCACTGCCATCATCATGCTTGTCCACATAAATAAAGCCATAGCGTTTTGAGAACTCACCTGAAGATGCACTTACTAAGTCAATACAGCCCCAGCTCGTATACCCCATTAAATCAACACCATCTTCAATTGCTTCACCCATTGCTTTAATATGCTCACGAAGATAATCGATACGGTAGTCATCATTGATTGAACCATCTTCATCAACCTTATCATAAGCACCTAAGCCGTTTTCAACGACGAAAAGTGGCACTTGGTAACGATCGTATAATTGGTTTAGACTAATACGTAAACCTTCTGGGTCAATTTCCCAGCCCCAATCACTTGCCTTTAAGAACGGATTTTTCACACCGCCAATAAGGTTTCCTTGTGAATTTTCTAAATCTGACTTTTCTTTCTTTTCTGTACGGGACATGTAATAACTAAAACCGATATAATCGACAGTACCTTCTTTAATCAACTCAAGGTCACCCTCGCGAATATCTAGCTCAATATTATGCTCTTTAAAATAACGATTTATAAACGCAGGATATTCCCCTCTAACTTGTACATCTCCACAGAAATAGTTAAAGAATCGTTCCTCCTGAAGAGCATACATCACATTTTTCGGATTAGAATCGTATGAATAAACAGGTGCGTATAAAATCATACAGCCAATTTTCGCATCAGGAATAATTTGATGACAAGCCTTAACAGCAATTGCGCTTGCTACAAATTGGTGATGGAATGCCTGGAATGTTGGAGTATAGCGATCCTCTTCCTTTTGAATCGAGAAGCCAAGTCCCATAATTGGCATTACTAAGCCACTATTAATTTCATTGAATGTCATCCAATATTTCACTTTGTCTTTATAACGGTTAAAAATTGCATTTACATATCTTTCAAAAAACGTCACAACTTCACGGCTTCTCCAACCACCGTATTCCTTCACAAGATTTACCGGCATTTCATAGTGAGAAATCGTCACTACTGGTTCGATTCCATGTTTATGCAGTTCATCAAATACGCGATCATAAAATGCTAGGCCCTCTTCATTTGCCTCTAATTCATCCCCATTTGGGAAAATTCTTGTCCATGCGATCGACATACGGAATACTTTAAAGCCCATTTCAGCAAAAAGCGCAATATCTTCCTTGTAACGGTGATAGAAATCAATTCCTTCATGATTTGGGTAATAATACTTTTCCTTATCAATTTCAAAGTTAAAGCCTGGTGTTTGAAGAATACTTAGTCTTTCTTTACCACCTGGAAGAACATCGGCAATATTTAATCCTTTGTTCCCTTCACCAAATCCACCTTCCATTTGATTCGCAGCAGTTGCTCCACCCCATAAAAAGCCTTCAGGGAAATGATATGATTTCATCTAATAACCTCCCGATATTTTACTATCATAATTAGTAGAATTTGTTTGTTGGATAAATTTAAAACATCTTCATAATAAAATCATACTGATAGTTGGAATAATCGTAAACATACGCGAACTAACTAGTTTTTTATAACAAAGGTAGTTATTTGTTTCATTTGTGTAACACAGTGTATCATTGTGATAAACTAAATATGCAAGGTGATTTCCAGCAATTGCGTAAGGAGAGTTTAACCTATGTTTTCCAATGAAATCATTGCTTCATTCAATGAGCTAGAAACCTCTTTATATAACTACATTATCCAAAACAGTGAAAAGGTCGCATATATGAGAATTCGCGAGCTAGCAGATGAAACACATGTCTCAACTGCGACGATTTTACGTTTCTGTCGCAAAGTAAATTGTGAAGGATTTACCGAATTTAAAGTTAAGCTTAAAATGCATGTACAGGAAAATAAAAAGCCAATGATAAAAAGCTCCTCACATTCTGTCCTAGAGTTTTTCGAACGGACATTAAATGGGGATATCGAAGCGAAGATGAAAAAAGCTGCAAGCATTGTTACAAAAGCGGATAATGTCATTTTTATCGGTATTGGTAGTTCAGGAATATTAGCTGAATACGGGGCGAGATATTTCTCAAGCTTAGGGAAATTTTCAATGTACATTAAGGACCCACACTTCCCTATACACTCAAAGCTCATGTTTAATAGTGTAACGATCGCATTATCTGTTTCAGGAGAAAACCCATTTACTGTAACACATCTTCATCAGCTGAAACAGGAAGGCAGTAAAATAATAAGCATTACAAATAATAAATTATCTACAATTGCAAAAATCTCTGACCTTAACATTCCTTATTATGTAACAGAAGAATATTTAGAAGAGACAAATATCACGACACAGGTACCTGTTGTTTATATATTGGAATCGATCGCGAGAGAAATTTATCGGCTCCAGCAAGAAGAAGAGTTATAGAAAAAACTCTTTTTCGTATTGAATCATCTTTAATCATGCCAACATGTCTTTTGAGTAGCAAGCTGCGCTAACTTACCTGCATTTTTCCTTTTTATCTTCTTTTAACTCTTTAATGAATAGGACTGTAATTATCATGCAAAATATAAAATTTGCTTCTAACCAGCAAAAATCTGAAATTAAAAGAAATCTAGAATTCATTAACATAGTAACTGAAAAAATAAAAGAATATGTGAATTTGGAGCTGTTCTCTTTTGAGCAATTAGAAGAAGCCCAAATTGGCTATCTAATTACTCCAGATGGACATTCACTCATAACAGATGAAGAGGACTCATGGGATGCAAATTGGATTGTTATTGGGTATGAAACAATGTGCGGGGATCCTCTTATTATCGAATTAAATGAGAAGGGCTACCCTGTATCTATATTAATCCACGGAATTGGCAGCTGGAATGGCGGGAATTTCCTTGCAGATTCACTAGAGAATTTCCTAGCAATTATGAAAGAAATAAATTGTTTCTTTACTGAAAAGCAAGTACGAGAAGGAAATCAAACGATAATAATGAAAGAATTGATAGCCTTGATAAATGTGATAGTTGAACATAATAGATTTACTGACTTTGATATATGGAAATCTTTGTTGAGTCCGTTATTCATGCTAGCTGAAGAATACGAGAAAGCTTTAGAATCGAATATAGCGGAACTGAAAAAACAAGGGAAGAGAATTTCAGAAATCTCCACCCAACTTAAAATACAGCCTAAAGATGTGTATATGTATATGAAGAAAATTTCACAATAAACGAAAGGTGTAACGCATGGACATTTAGTATTCATGCGTTTTATACCATTAATAACCCCATTTTCTGCTGCAGTTAGAAACAAAATAAGACAATAAGTCTCTATTGACTAGCCTCTTTTGAACA
>k87-556449_pt1 | contig 13450 bp, 9 predicted proteins | sample MGYA00084031_6733416 | MGnify analysis MGYA00084031
AGGGTGTGAAAGACGTACACACCCTCGGGATTAGGCCGGGCGCGAACGGAAAAGACCGACGTTTGGGGCGCTCCTTGCGAATCCAGCGCGTAGGCGGTCACTAAAAGGCCCTCCCCCACCGGCCGGTCGAACCCGTGCTCCCAAAAGCGGACACCGAGCCACGCCCGCCAGCTCCACCGATCGAAAACCTTAACGTCGCCGCCGGTCGGCGTACTCCACACGTGCGCATTCACGGCCTTCTCACCTGTGCTCACCGCTCCTCGCCGCGGGCCGGCGGCGGTTTGGGCCCCACCGTCCCAACCTCAAAAGCGCGCTCCACGACGCGCCGGCCCCCGTCCTCATCGAGCAGCGACTCGATCCGAACCACCCTCGCGACGTAGGGCACCGAAAGCTGGTAGTTGTTCTCGGCGATCACGTCCCACAGCTCGAAAAGCTCCTCGGTGCTCAGGTCGCCCAGCACCACTTCCACGGCCTCGTCCGGCCGGAACACCTCGCGGCCGTCTGCATTGAGGAGCGTGGCGGGCAGCGTCGGTGTATCCTCCAGGACTCGCATCATCCATCCCGCGATGGCGTTTTGCATCGGCGCCTCGTCGGCCCAGGCGGTGAGCAGGAAGTGAACCTCAAGGGGCAGCTCGCTCCGGCGCAGCCGGCCGTTGGGGCCCCGGCGTCCGCCCGGCGTGCGGTTGGACGGATCAGCCGTCAGGCGGTACACAAACAAAGAGACGCCGCACTTGATCTTTCCGGCAGAAAAGTCCTGCGAACCGAAGACCTGAAACTCCAGCTCATTCCCGTCAAAAAGCTCGGGCCGGTAGTTTGCTCGCAGGAGCCGGATGACGGCGTCCGCTGCGGCTGCAATGGCTCGATAGGTCGCCAAGCGCTGCCCTCCAGGAGTCAAACCTTTGGGAATTTACAAGCGCTATCACGGCATGAACGGAGAGAGCTTTAATACCAACGGGGAAGCCACAGTCTGCGAAGGCTGGACGGTTGATCACGCCTGCGCATGGCACTCTTTGCCAACCCTGGGGGATCCCCCTGCAAAAAGTGACAAAAATCGGACTCCAGTCCCATATCGCCCGTCCGCCGCGGGACCTTCACGGGACCAATGTCCTAGGATGTTCCGGCGTGAGAAGGTTAGGATGAGGATACCGCACGCGCGGCGGGAGCTTCTTTGGGGAAGAAACGGGGAAGCCACCCCCCGGCGATCGCCGTCGCGACCGCCATCACCGCCGCGGCCGTGTAAAAGGCGCCCTGAAGGCCGAAGGAGTCGGCCATCACGCCCGCTACCGCGGGTCCGGCGAACATCCCCACGGCGTAGATCGACTGGAAGAAGCCCATCGCCGTCGCCCGCCGCTCGCTGGGGACGGACTTGATGGCAAGGCCCATCAACACGGCGAAGACGAGCCCCCGCCCGAAACCGCCGACCGCCTGCGTCACAAAGAGCGCCGGAAGGCCGGTGCAAAGCGGAATCGCGAGCGTCCCCAGGCAGGTGAGCGCCGCCCCCGCCGTCACCAGCTGTCCCTCGCTGAAGCGCCTTGCCAAAATGCTGCCGCTGGCCAAGGACGCGATGGCCGTGGGCAGCGTCGAGACCAGGCCGAGCCAGCCCAGGGCCGCCTTGCTCGCTCCCAATTCGACGGCGTAGTTAGGCGTGAAGCCGTACGTGGTGGTAAAGACGTTGAACTGGTAGAGCGCCGCCAGGCCGGAGACGAGCAGGAGGGACGGCTCGCGCCCCACTGCCGCGAGCTGGCGCGGCGTGAGCCCGACCGGCCGGGCGCCCGCTTCCCGGGTTCTGCCGGCCAGCGCGAGCCCGGCGCCGCCCACCAGCGCAGCCGCCCAAAAGGGCGCGTGCCAGCCCCAAAGTTCGGCGATCAACCCCCCGGCCAAGGTGGAGACCAGTTGGCTGACCGTCGTGGCGAACGTGACGAGGCTCATCGCGTAGCCCGCGCGCTCCGGAGGGAAATAGCTGGAGAAAAGGACGGTGATGACGACCCACATGGTGGCGGAGACGCCCGAGAGCGTGCGGGCGGCCAGAAGTCCCCAAACGCTCTCCGAGAGGGCGAACAGCACCCCGGCGAGGACGGCGGTGACAAAGCCTGCCAAAAGGAACGGGCGCCGCCGCGCGATCGCGTCGGACCACAACCCGACCGGAATCCGCAGCACCAGCTGTGAGAAGCCGTAGGAGGCGACGATGAGGCCGACCATGCCCATCGGGGCTCCGATCGCCTCGGCGTAGGGCGTCAAAGTGGGCACGTAAAGGTACAGCGACGACCAGAAACACGCGATGGCAGCCAACAGGAGCCGCATCGATCCGTTGGAACGCTCGCCCAAATCTCTCCCGCCATTCGCTTAAGATGACGACCGCTGCTGTCAAGGGTTCGACTGGCGCGACACGCCCACCTTCACCTTCAGGAAACAGGCGGCCGCACCGGCCCCCAAAAGGGCCGCTCCCGGCGGAGGACCCCGCCCTTGTTGTTCGTATGCTACAATAGGAGCCAACGTCTCGTCTTGCAACGACGCTGCAAGGAGGCCCTGGGATTTCGATGGAGTCCTTTTGGAGGCTGCGGGCGTTCTTGCGCCCTTACCGCGTCCACATGGCCGTCGTCGTCGCCGCGACCGTCGGCGTCACCGGCCTCAACTTGATTGGACCCTGGGTCATCCGCGAGGTGATCGCCATCATCAACGGGGCGGAAGGCGCCGGCGCGACCCTCGTGCAAAGGCTTGCCGCGCAAGGCGTGCCGGGGCAGATCGCGCTCCTCACCGGCGTTTATGCCGGCGCCCACATCTTGCGCGGCCTGTGCCAGTTCACGGTGAGTTACGTCGCGCACGTGATGGCGTGGAACTTCGTCAGCGACCTGCGCATTGCCCTTTACCACCACCTGCAAAAGCTCTCGCTCCGCTTCTACCACGACAAGCAGACGGGCGAGATCATGTCCCGGGTGGTGAACGACACCACGCACATCGAGCCGCTCGTCGCGCACAACATCCCCGATCTGATCGTCAACACCTTTCTCGTCGCTGGAATTACGGGAATCCTCTTTTATCTGAACCCGACGCTCGCGCTTCTTACGCTGATTCCCATCCCGCTGCTCGCCTTCGTCGTCCTCACCTTCAGCAAGCGCATGCGGGACGCGTTCAAATCGGCCCAAGAGAAGCTGGCCGACTTCAACGCGATCTTGCAAGACAACATCTCCGGCATCAAAGAGATTCAGATTTTCACCCGGGAGCGCCACGAAGGAAGGCGCGTTGCCACCCGGTCGCGCCGCTACACCGTCGACCTGCTCCACGCCCTGAGGATCATGGCCGTCTACCACCCCTCGGTCGAGTTCATCGGCACCGTGGGCACGATCCTCATCCTCTTCTTCGGCGGCCTGGCCGCGCTCCGGGCGGAGCTGGCCATCGAGGACCTGGTCGCTTTCCTTCTGTATCTGGGCATGTTTTACCAGCCCGTCATGCTCCTGGCCCGCATGAACGAGCAGGTGCAGATGGCCCTGGCCGGCGCAGAGCGGGTCTGTGACATTCTCGCCGTCGAACCCGACGTGAAGGAGAGCAAAGAGCCCCGCGTCCTGCGCGAGGTCCGGGGCGAAATCGAATTCCACGGCGTCCACTTCGCCTACCGGGAGGATGTGCCCGTCCTGCACGACATCTCCTTCCGCATCCGCCCCGGCGAGTCGCTGGCCCTGGTGGGCCCGACGGGCGTGGGCAAGAGCACCATTGCCAGCCTTATTCCCCGCTTCTACGATCCGACCCGGGGGCGGATTACGCTGGACGGGTACGACCTGCGGGAGCTCTCCTTGCAATCCCTGCGCCAAAACATCAGCATGGTTTTGCAGGACACCTTCCTCTTCAACGGAACGGTGTTGGAGAACATCTTGTACAGCAACCCGGGCAAGAGCGAGGAAGACGCCATCGAAGCGGCCCGCATTGCCAACGCGCACGAATTCATCGAGCGGCTGCCTGACGGTTACCACACGCACATCGGAGAGCGAGGGGTCAAACTCTCGGGCGGGCAAAAGCAGCGGCTTTCGATCGCCCGGGCCGTCTTGAAGGACGCGCCGATCCTGATCCTCGACGAAGCCACCTCCGCGGTCGACGTCGAGACGGAAGCCCTGATCCAGGAGGCGCTGCAGAAGTTGATGGCGGGGCGCACGACGCTGATCATCGCGCACCGCCTGTCGACGATCCGCCATGCGACGAACATCTGCGTGCTGGAAAAGGGGCGCATCGTCCAGTTCGGCAGCCATGACGAACTGATCGCCGTCGACGGCCCCTACCGCCGCCTTTACGCGCGCCAGTTCGCGCAGGCCACCGCGTAAGACGGGTCCCATTCGCAAGGAGCGTGCACGACGTGGCGAACTCCCAACAACCAGCGGCCCTGCTGTTTGAAAGCGACGATCCCGCAGCGTACCGCGTGCTGACGCACGCGCCCGGACCCGCCGGGCGCCTCCCCTTCACCCGCCAGATGCTCCTTGAGGCGCCCAGCGGCGACCTTTTCCGCTTCAGTCAAAACGTGGGGATGGGGTGGGACCCGGCCAAGCTGACGGGCCGGGAGTTTCTCATTCTGAGCACGCTGGGCGGCCTGCGGGAGCCCGACGGCACGCCCGTCGCCCTGGGCTACCACACCGGCCACTGGGAGGTGGGCCTCCTGGTCGAGGCCTGCGCCCGGGAGCTGAAAGAGGCGGGCCACGTTCCCTACGCCGCCTACTGCAGCGACCCTTGCGACGGCCGCTCGCAAGGGACGCCCGGGATGTTCGACAGCCTCGCCTACCGCAACGACGCGGCCGTGGTGATGCGGCGGCTGATCCGCTCTCTGCCCACCCGCAAAGGGGTGGTCGGCATCGCCACGTGCGACAAAGGGCTGCCGGCCATGCTGATCGCCCTTGCCGGAATGAAAGAGCTCCCCTCGGTGGTCGTCCCGGGCGGCGTCACCCTCCCGGCCACTTCGGGGGAGGACGCCGGCCGCATTCAAAGCATCGGAGCGCGCTACGCCCACGGCGAGATCACGCTGGAAGAGGCGGCGGAGCTGGGCTGCCGCGCCTGCGCCACCCCCGGCGGCGGCTGCCAATTCCTCGGCACGGCCGCGACGGCCCAAGTGGTGGCCGAGGCGCTGGGCATGGCGCTGCCCCACACGGCGCTCGCTCCCTCGGGACAGGCGATCTGGCTCGCGGCGGCCCGCCGCGCAGCCCGGGCCGTCGCTCACCTGCAAGAGCGGGGGATCACCCTCGCCGACATTCTCACCGAGGGCGCGATCAAAAACGCGATGGCCGTGCACGCGGCGTTCGGCGGCTCGACCAACCTCCTGCTGCACATCCCCGCCATTGCGCACGCCGCCGGCCTTTCCCGTCCCACGGTGCAGGACTGGCAGGCGATCAATCACCGGATCCCGCGCCTTGTCGACGCACTGCCCAACGGGCCCATGTACCACCCCACCGTCCGTGTCTTTTTAGCCGGCGGCGTCCCTGAAGTGATGCTTCACCTGCGCCGCCTCGGCCTGATCGACGGGAGCTGCCTGACGGCCGCCGGCTGCACTTGGGACGAAGCGCTCGACCGGTGGGAGGTGAGCGAGCGCCGGGCCGCCCTCAAGGCGCGCCTTAAGGAAGCGGACGGCATCGACCCCGATGACGTCATCATGGACGCGGAGCGAGCCCGCTCCCGCGGGCTGACGAGCACAGTGACGTTTCCCACCGGCAACCTGGCGCCGGAAGGCTCAGTCATTAAGAGCACCGCGATCGATCCCAGCCTTCTGGACGAGAACGGGGTGTACCGCACCGTGGCCCGGGCGCGCGTCTTCACCACCGAGCGCGCCGCCATTCAAGCCATCAAAGGACAAGGCGTCGAGCCGATCCGTCCCGGAGACGTCATCGTCTTGATCGGCCGCGGACCCATGGGCTCCGGCATGGAGGAGGTGGCCCAGATCACCATCGCGCTGCGCCACCTCCCCTTCGGCAAGCACGTCGCCGTCCTCACCGACGCCCGGTTCTCGGGCGTGTCGACCGGCGCCTGCATCGGCCACATCGGCCCCGAGGCCCTGGCAGGAGGGCCCATCGGCAAGGTGCGCGACGGGGATCGCATCGAGATCGTCGTCGACTGCCGCCGCCTGGTCGGCTCGGTGAACTTGGTGGGCACCGCCGAGCGCGACCTTTCCCCCGCTGAAGCGGAGGCGCTCCTGGCCGCCCGCTCTCCTCACCCGGACCTGCGCCCCGACGACGGCCTTCCCGCCGACACCCGGCTGTGGGCCGCGCTGCAGCGCGTGAGCGGCGGCACCTGGGGCGGCTGCGTCTACGACGTGGAGACCATCGTCAAAGCGCTCGAGCTGGGATGGGAAGCGCTCCAAAAGGAAGGGGGCGCATCGCGCCGGGCCCTAGGCTGACGACTTTTGCAATTGGTGCCGGATCTGCTGCCACTCGGCGTCGGTCATGCGGCTGCGGCGGGCGTTGCGCCGGTACCACGCGAGAATTTGCTCCAGTTTCCGCTGGTTCGCAAGGGCTGTATCGAGAGCGCTGTGGAGCTTGCGCTGCTGCCGGTTCCCGGCGCTTGCGGGGTGGGCCGCCATATTCCCCGCCCTGCGGACGGAATTGGCCAAATCGGCGTACCGCTCCGGCAGCTTGCCCAGCAGGGTTAAGGCCGCGATGGCATCGTGCAGATTGATATCGTGCTCCTGCTGCATCGGCTGCGTCAAATCGGCCAGCGCCTGCTCGAGGAGGAGGCGCTGCCGCACGAGGGCCATCTGCGGATCGAAGACCAGCAGCGTCCGGATCTTAAGCAGCTCCCGCGCAAACCGGTAGCGGAGCCGGTAATAGAGCAGCCGGCCGGCCATCGCGCCCCCGTACGTCGCAACGATGAGAAGGAACTGCAGGCCTGCCGGCGGGCGCGTCACAGCCTGGGCGAGCGCGCCAGCGTAGTCCCACGCGAGAAGTTGAGCGGAGGCTTCGCGGTCTGCCCCAAGGCCCGCACGCGCGTACCACGGCTCCAGCAAGACGCCGAGCCAGCCGAGGCGGTGGAGAGGAAAAAGGCCTGCAACCAGCGCCGTCACGGCCGTGAGCGCCAGGTACGTGACGTACAGGGCGAAAGCCATACCCACGAGCTTGACGGCGTAAAACTGCAGCCGAATCCAAAACCACCCCAGCCCCCGGTGAGGCCTGGCTCTCATGAGACATCCCCCGCACCCGACAACGGCGATGAATGCGCCTCGAAACAATCATCAGTAACCCAACTGGAGATCGACCACGTTTTGCAGCGGCTCGCCGGAGCGCCAGCGGTGCCAGTTGGGAATGAAGATCTCCGCCGCGACGTCGTGGTCGCGCGGTGTGTTCGCACCCAGGTGAGGGGTGATCAACACATTCTCGAACGTCCACAAGGGATGGTCGGCAGGGAGCGGCTCGTTGACGAAAACGTCGAGCCCCGCGCCTCCCAAATGGCCGCTTTGAAGCGCCTCGACCAGCGCCTCTTCGTCGATAATCGCTCCGCGGCCGATGTTGTAGACGAACGCGCCCTTGGGCAGGAGCGCCAGGCGGCGGCGGTCGAGAAGCCCGCGGGTGGCCGGCGTGAGCGGAAGGGTGATCGCCAGGTGATTCGCCTCGGGCAGGACCGCATCGAGCGCTGCCAACGTGACCACGCGGTCGACTCCCTCGACGTCGCCCGGCGTCCGCTTCACCCCGATCACGCGCATGCCGAAGGCCTTCGCCCGCCGGGCGACGTTTTGGCCCAAATCCCCCAGGCCGAGGACGACGAGCGTTTGGCCGAGCAGGCGGGACATGCGGCGAATGTCGGGAGCCCACGCGCGCCGCAGCTGCGCCCGGGTGTAGTGGCCCAGCCCGCGGGTAAAGTAGAGGATCATCGCCATCACGTGGTCGCCGCCTGCCGGACCGTACACCCCGGAACCGTTGGTGATCACCAGGCCGGGCGGGAGCTCGCCGGCCCGCGCCGCCAGCCCGTCGACGCCGGCGGAGACCGTCTGGAGCCAGCGGAGGCGCTTTTGCCCGATGACAAAGTCGACCGGCACGTTGCCGAAGATCACCTCGGGCTCGCACTCCAACTCCTTCAACTGCGCGACGGTCCGAAAGACCGGGCGTCCCCCGCCCTCGCGCACGGCCTTGGCCACGCGCTCCCGCACCGGCTCGCTCAGGGAAGCGGTGATCAGTACGTCAATCACTGCTAGGCGCCCCTTCCGCGCGCCCCTCGCCCGGGGAGGCCGAAGCCGCTGCCGCATCACCCCGCGCCTTCGCGAGCGCGGCCTCCCACACCTGGAGCAGGAGCCGCACCCCGGCGGCGCAAGCCGCCTCCTCGCTCTCCTCGCTCATCTGCGAGACGCGCATCTCGTACCCGCCCGCCCACATGGCGGCCCGGGTGGGCAGGTACCCCGTCGCTTGATTGGCCAGGGATAAGACGAGCGTTTTCGGGAACGGCGAGCGGGCCTGCAGATGCAGCCCTGTTTCGGCGAAGATCTCCCCGGGAAGGCAAAGGATGCCCAGATCGCCCAAAGCGATCGCGCTGATCTCAAAAGGTACCGTGTCCCCCGGTCCCCGCAGCTCGGCCGCTTTCCTGAGGGCCTCCAGGTGCTCCGCCTCGTCCTCGGCCCGCTGCACCTCCCACCGGCTGGCGCCGGCGGCGCGAGCGCGCGCCGCCCGCTCCCGCGCCGCGGCCACCGCCTTGGCCATCTCGTCCGGGGGCAGGCGGCGACCCGCGGGCAGTTCGATCCGCTCGTGCCTGAACGCCAACCGCACGCCGGTGGGCTGGGCGAGCGCCGCAGCTTCCAGCGCCGCCCCGGCCAGATACCGCCCGATCCGCTCTCGCTGTCCCGGGCCGCGCTGGATCGGTACCAGGTTGGCCGCGGTGCCCAAGGCAAAGACGGCCGGCGCGCCCCCCGCCCGCTCCAGCGCTTGGCGCAGGACGCCGGGGTAGTCGGCGGAAATTCCGTAGAAATTGCCCCCGCCGACCACCGGGTGGATCGCGGCGGAGACCAAGTAGAGGGCCGGCTTTCCCGCCGCGCCGTCGAAGCGCAAAAGCGTCAGGTTTGGCTCGACGGGGCCGAAGGTGAGCCCCTCTTCGTCAGGGGGCAGGGGAAGCTGATACACGATGCAACACGTTCCGTCCGGGCGGCGCAGCCGGCGGTTGTAAACCATCGGGGAGACGTCCCGGCGGCCTACGTGCAGCGTCACCGGCTCCCGCCTCGCGTCGGCCTGAACGGCGGCATCGATCACCGCCTCGACCGTCCGATCGGCCCACCGCCGGTGCTTCTCCTGCGTGACCGGCACGGACGAGCCCGCTCCGGTCGCCGGACCGAAGTGGGTGTGGGACGCGAGGACGATCACCCGCTCGGGAGGCAGGCCCAGACGCCGGCCGACCCCTTCCCGCATCCGCCAACCCCAGCGCTCTTCAATGTTCACTACATCCAAGGCGGCAAGGACGATCCGTTCCCCGCCCTGCCTCAGCACCAGCACGTCGGCGAAGAGAGGATCTTCCACCTCTTCGCACCCGCGCGCTCCCCGGGCCGCATACCCGCCCATGGGAATGCCCAGCTCCGGTGTGATCTCCGTGCGCGCGTGGCCCAGCTCCAGGGGTGCTCCCATCCCGGCGCCCTCCTTCGCGGATCGAGTCGCTCCCGCGGCGAGCCGCGCCGCTGGGGCCCGGCCGCCGCGGAGTCCCGTGGCAAATTACAAGAAATTGGCGATGCGGCGCGCCCGGTCAATCACTTCAATCTGGCGCCGGATGCTCTCAGGCGTGACGGCCAGCGGCGCCCCGTTCACCAGGGTTTCGTAGAGGGCGTCGTAATACTGAATCGCCTGCCCGGGCCTGGTGACCAGCTCCAGCTCCTCTTCGTGCCACTCGATCGTTTCGCCCGTCCCGTACTGCCGCCCGCGCGCCGGCCCCTCGTCCAGCACCAGCTCGGGCAGGGTCGACGGATCGTACCACTTCACCTTGAGGCGCCGGGTGTCGCCCTCCACCGCCCCTTGCGTGCCCATGATGAACCAGGGAGCCTGGGCGAACGCGCTGCACCGGGTGATCTCGATGTCGGCCACCGTCCCGCTTTCGTGCTTCAAGACCACTTTCACGTGATCTTCCGCATCGCCGGCGCCGACGGTGTGCTGCAGGTCGGCAAAGATCTCCAGCTCGCCCTCGCCCAGCAGCTCGAGCACTTGGTCGATCAGGTGGGGGCCGGTGTTCGAAAGCTCGCCGCCGCCGTACTTGCGCAGCATCTGCCAGTCGGCCCGCCGCTGGAAGGTGTGCATGGTGCGGCGAATCAAGACGATGCGCCCCAGCCGGCCGCTTTCGATCAAGGAGCGGATCGCCTTAAACTCCGCGTCGAACCGGCGGGGCTGATAGCAGGTGACGACCCTGCCCACCTCTTTGGCCCGGGCGATCATCGCGTCGATGTCGCTCACCTTTTCGGCCATCGGCTTCTCGACGACAACGTGCTTCCCTTTGCTCAGGGCCTCGAGCGCCAGGGGGGCGTGGGTGTGGGACGGGGTCGCGACGACCACGACCTCCACGTCGGGGTCGTCGATCACCCCTTGGGGGTCGTCGTACGCCTTACAACCGAAGGTATCGATCGCCTCTTGGCGCCGCTCCTCGACGGGATCGGCGACGGCCGCCACCGTGTACTTGTCGTTTTCCATCATCGCCCGGGCGTGAATGTTCCACCCGCTGCGTCCCAGTCCCAAGATCCCAAGTTTCAGTTTCCGCTCTGCCATTCTCTTCGTTAATCCTCCTATCGACTCTTTCTTCAACGCTGTTGGCCGGTGCGGTCGCTGTTGGCCGGTGCGGTCGACGGGCTTCAGCTGCTGCGGGCGATGGGCACTCGCCCTTCGGCCGCGCCGTTCCGTCCTTCGCCTTTGAGCAGCGCGTCCAAGACGAGGCTCGCCGCGCCCACCAACGCGATGTCCGCGCCCAAAGGGGAGCGAAGCACCTGCACGCGCCCCGTCCGTCCGGTGAAGGAGTTTTGGCGCACGTACTCCTCGACCGCGTTGAAGACCAGCGGGACCGAGAAGATGGGCCCCGAAAGGACGAGCGCCTTCGGGTCGAGGAGGTCGACGATCGAAGTGCAGGCGGGCCCGACGGCCTCCGCGCACTCCGCCAGCACTTCTAAAACGTCGGGATCGCGCTGATTGGCCAGCGCGACGACGTCCCAAATGGTGCGCACCTTGTGGACGCGGCTCACCTTGGCCACGATCGCCGAGCGGGAGATCACCGCCGCGAGGCAGCCTCGCTTTCCGCACGAGCACGGGCTGCGGTTATCCCCCACGCGGTTGTGCGCGATCTCGCCGGCCGCGCCTTGTCCCCGGTAGAGGGAGCCGTTGACCACGATCGCGGCGGCTGCGCCGTCGTTCGCGTGAAAGAGCGCGAAGTCGCGCTCCCGGTTGCCGAACCACCGGTCCCCCATCGCCATCGCCCACGCGTTGGTCTCGATCACCGTGGGCAGCGTCACCGTGCGCAGCAGCCGCTGGCGAACCGGGACGTCCGTGCGCACCAGCCGCCCGTCGGCGAGCCAAAAGCGAGCGTCCGTCCCCGTCGCGGGGTCGAAGACGCCCGTCGTCGCCACGCCCAGGCCCAGCACTCGCTCCCGGGGCACTCCGGAGGCCGCCCACAGGCGCGCCAGCGCTTCGACGGCTTCGTCGATGAACCTGGCGGGATTCTCCTCTTCTTGGAGGCCTCCTTCCATCGTCTCTTTTGCGACCACTTCGCCCTTGAGGTTGACCAGGCCCAGCTCGACGTCGGAGCGCCCCAGGTGCAAAGCGGCCACGTAGGCCGCGTCGGGCACAATGTCGAGCAGCCGCGAGGGGCGGCCCAAGCGGGATTCTTCAGAAGCGACCTCGCCCTCGCAAAGGATGTTGGACTCGATCAGCTCCATCGTGCGGCGAGTGATCGTCGGTTGCGCGACCCCAAGCGCCGCGCCCAGCTGTCCCCGGGTCATCGGCCCTTTCTCGATGAGGCAGCCCAGCAGGCTGCCGTAGCGCGCGATCAACTCGTGGAGGCGGCTTGGCGCGCTCATGCCGCATCACCCTCCCCGCCGCGCTTCGCGAGCCGGGGCCTGCGCCGCCGTGCGCGCGAGAAAGCCCCGCCCATCTTCTGCGCGTCTGCTCTTTATTTTCAAGGTGATCCTGCGTTTTCCTAGGAAGGATTCTCAAGGAAAAGCGAGGGAAGCGCCGCTGGGGGCAAAAACGTTCAAAAACAGGAAGGGTCTATTTAGTGCACGATGAATAAAATGCCCAGGGTCACTCGTTTTTCCTGAACTGTGGAGGATCGGCGTCCTCACAAGGGACCGCCTTGAGAAAGGAGCGCTATCCATGAAAACCAAAACCCAGCTGGCGCAGTTCGGAGGAGAGAAAGCCGTCAAGTCCGATCCCGGCGACATCTTCAAGTGGCCCATCATCACCGAGGAGGACGAAGCCGCGGTCTTGGAAGTCCTGCGGCGGGGCGCGATGTCCGGAACCGACGTCACCCGGGCCTTTGAGGAGGAGTACGCGGCCTGGCAGGGGACCAAGTACGCCCTGGGCTTCCACAACGGCACCGCCGCGCTGCAAGCGGCGATGTACGCCTGCGGCGTGCGGCGGGGCGACGAAGTGATCTGCCCCAGCCTCACCTACTGGGCTTCGGCCCTGCCTGTCTACTCCCTGGGCGGCACCGTGGTCTTCGCCGACGTCGAACCCGACACCCTGTGCATCGACCCCAAAGACATCGAAAAGCGCATCTCCCCGCGGACCAAGGCGATCATCGTCGTCCACTACCTGGGGCACCCCGCCGACATGGACCCCATCATGGAGATTGCCCGCAAGCACGGCATCAAAGTGATCGAAGACGTCTCCCACGCCCACGGAGCCCTTTACAAGGGGCGCAAGGTGGGCGCAATCGGCGACGTGGCGGCCGCCTCGCTGATGTCGGGCAAATCCTTCGCCATCGGTGAAGCGGGGATTTTGACCACGAACGACCGCACGATTTACGAGCGGGCCATCGCGTTCGGCCACTACGAGCGGTACAATCAGGAGATCGTCACCAGCCAGGAGCTGCTCGCCTCCGCCGGGCTCCCGCTGGGCGGGTACAAGTACCGCATGCACCAGCTAAGCTCGGCGGTGGGCCGGGTGCAGCTCAAATACTACGACGAGCGGATCGCAGAGATCCAAAAGGCGATGAACTACTTCTGGGACCTGCTGGAGGGCGTTCCCGGACTGCGGGCGCACCGGCCGCCGAAGGATTCGGGCAGCACGATGGGCGGTTGGTACGCGGCCCACGGCATCTACGTCCCCGAGGAGCTGGGCGGGCTGTCGGTGAGCCGCTTCTGCCAGGCGGTGCGGGCGGAAGGCGTCCCGACGAGTCCGGGAGCCAACAAACCGCTCCACCTGCACCCTCTCTTCCAAGAGGTGGACGTGTACGGAGACGGCAAGCCCACCCGGATCGCCTTCGCCTCCCGCGACGTGCGCGAGCTGGACGCGGACCTGCCTGTGACCAACGGCATCAGCAC
>k87-573928_pt1 | contig 13447 bp, 6 predicted proteins | sample MGYA00084031_6733416 | MGnify analysis MGYA00084031
CAGTAAAAGGATCAATAAACCGATTAAGAGATAAATAAGTTTAGATTCCGTTTTTTTGACGGTTACATCTTTCTCATTAAATGTTTTTGCTTCCTCTTTTGAGATCGTAAATTCTTTCGTAAATTGCCATTTTTTTCCTGAGCCTTCCACAGTCATTGCCAATACATACGTCCCAGCTTCCATTTCATTTTCTTCATAAGGAATAGGGAAATTAAAAATTGAATTGGGCGCCATTTGCATATCTTCTTGTTCTTTCTCTAAAATAACGTTATTTGTTTTCTTATTTTTAACATTTGCCGTTACTTTCATTGATTGAAGATAGGCTGCTTCATGGTTTAACAGTGTTGCAGAAATAACACTGCGCGCATTTCTTTGCGTCGGTTCAACTTTCTCTAAAGACAATTCTGGTTGTACAACTGTTTCATTTTCTCGAAGTAAAACAGCTACTGTATAGGCATAGCGATTTTCAATTGCTAAGCCGTTTGTATTTTCTTTTTGCTTGTCTTTCGTTTCATCGACTTTTTCACTAAACGTGATCCCGCCCGCTAGTTGCCCTGAAAACTCTTCTTTAGGCATCTTCACTCGCAATTCAACTACTTTTTCACTTTTAGCAGGCAATTCAACACTCTCACCGCCGTCTTTCAGTTGAATGATTTCTGATAAATCTGCTGGTGCAGATTTATCTAATGCTGTCAACGACTCGCCATATTCAATCACTCCGTTGCTGTTTGTTGTGGCCGACTTCACACTAACATCAATCACTAAATTTTCATCTGTACTATTGGCCGCTCGAACTTTCAAAATTTGTTCTTGGTCTGGTTTCATCATTAAATCAAAATATGTTTTTGTTTTATCTATTTGGTTTTCTGGAATTTCTGTTTCAACACTAAATCGTAATTCTGCTGCTGAGGTTTCAATCCCAAAAGCAAAGAAATAAAAACTTAGGATCATCAGAATAAAATATCTATTTTTCATTTCGCTCTACACTCCATTTCTATGTAAAGGAGAAAGGCTGAGTTCCCCTCTTCCTTTCTCCAAAAAGGTTCTTTTTATACTGGCGTATTAGCTAATGTCCAAGTAATTGTTGTTTTGTAGGCATCGTTTAATTTAACTGATTTACCTGGCACTTTTAATTGAACATCTTTCATTACTTGACGGCCGTCAACTTCAGCAATTGAACTAGCATTGCCGTATAAGTATGACCATTTTCCGGCACCTTGATCTGTTGCGGCTACCATCACGTTATGACTTTCACCCACTGTACCAAAAGTTACGCTCGCTAAACTTGTTGGTGCAGCGCCTTGTCCTGCTGTCACAGCTGAAGCATTCTGAAAGACAATTTCAGTTCCTTCAAGCGTCTGACCTTTTGTAGCAGAAGTAAATGCAGAATTTTGTTTTGCAGATAAAGTCCAGCCTTCTAAAGTTCCACGATTATCTGTAATTTGAGCAAATAATGGACCCGTTTTTTCAACATTATTTTTATCTTTTAAAACTTGTGCTGATGCAAAATAGATTTCATCTTTTGTGCTGATGATATTTTCACCAAAGTTTAAACTTGAAGCATAATCCAAGGTTAAGGGACCTGTAGAACCTTCATCAACTGGTTTGTCAGGATTTACTGGGTCGATAGGTGTCACAGGATCTTTGCCGTCTTTGTCTTCTGGATCCACTACAGGATTTTTGCTGTTGGGATCTTTTTCATCTGGTGCTTTAAATTTTACAATAGCATCTGTGTCGCGATTAGCCACTTCCTCTGCTTGAACTGGTAGTGTTCCTACCGCGATGGTTGCTAAAATTAAGCTGCTTGCGATGGTCATTTTTTTCATGTTAGTGCTCCTTCTCTTCTATTGTTATAGTTTCAATAATTATACGCTTGGTAAATCAGCGATTGTCCATGTTAAAACAGTTTTGTATTGAACAGCATCTTTTGGTGTTGCTCCTGGTACAGTTAATGTGATCGCTGTATTTTTATCTACGCTTTCACCGTCAACTTCCACTTTTTCAATCCCACCGAACGCACTAAGCCAAGTCCCAGAACCTTGACCTTCAGCGGCAGACATCACATTTGATGAATCGCCAGCTACTAAAGTTACTTCATGCGCAGTTGGTGTAACTGCTTTGGAATTTGACACTGCTTTGTTTTGACTTAATTTAATTTCTGAACCGTCTAAAACTTTATTTAATGTTTCTTTTGTCGCTGTTAATTGTGTTTCTTGTTTAACTGTTAAAGCCCAACCGGCATTCGTTCCGCGTTTGTCGGAAATTTGTACATAATTTGGTTTAGGATTAGTCAAATCAGGACCAGAACCGTCTGCCAAGAAAAAGTATTGTGGATTTGCATAATATTTTTCATCTTTATTTGAAATTTTATTTTTGCCAAAGTCTAAACTAGAAGCATAATCGATACTTAGTGGACCAGTTGTTCCTTCATTTGGCTTATTACCAGTGTCTGGTGTCGTTGGGTCAAAGGGTTCAACAGGTTTTTCGGTATCTGGATTCACTGGATCGACTGGTTTGTTGATAGAGGCATCCGGTGTAAATTCAACGATAGCATTTGATTCATAGTTTTTTTCTTCTGCATTCACTTCTGGTGCAATAGCCACGCCTAAAGTGATAGCAGGGATTGTTGATAAAATAATTTTTTTCATTTTATTGTTCCTTCTTTCTTTTTTTTAAAATAAAACTAGCCATAAAGATGACTATTATTCCGAGATAATTAAACATTTGTTGCTGTTTAGTACCAGTTCGAGGTAAGAAGCCTGAGCCTTTTTGATCAACCGTTTTACTTGTTGAATGCTTCAATGATTCTCCACTCACTGCTGGTATTGCTTCCGACTGCTTTGGGAAACGCTGTGGTATCTTACCATCTGGTTTTTCTTTGTTGGCTGGTGGCTCATACTCGCCATAAAAAGAAACTTCTGCATTTGTCGGATAGGCATTTGTTTCAGCAAATACATCAACTGATGAAATCAATCCTAATAGCAATACACCGCTAACTATTTTTTTGATAAGACTCACCCCCTATTTTGCACTGCCATCAGGTACGTCCATCAAGTGCCAAGTTAGTTTTGCTTCGTATTCTTCTGCTTTGGCCGTCCCTCCAGGAACAGATAATAACAACTCTTGGTCATTTTCTTTCCATTGATCAGAAATATTTGTTTCTTGATGTCCATTGACTTGGTTGTGAACAAGAATCGATTGGCCTTCTGGAATGTCCTGTAAGCGATGGTTGGTTCTAAATTTTAAAATATTTGGCAACGTAGCACCTGATTCAGATTTGAAATCAGAAGTAACGGTTAGTGCAAGCGACCAATTATTCCCCGTTTGACGAGTATCTCGTATCACTAATGGTTGATCCATGGAAACAATTGGATATTGGGTCGTGCTACTAGCGATTTGCAGCTCATTCCCAAAGGAAATCGCTGTGGGTACCGTTTTGAACCTGACAGAGCCAACCACAGTGACTGTTAGCGCTAATTCATCAATCTTGTAGCCTTTATCATAGACTTCCACGACCAACTGCTGTTTTCCATAAGTTAGTTCTGGTAATAACAAGGCTTTTTCCTTAAATGTTTTAGAATTAGTGGTTGTTTCATCTGCTAATTTCTGGATTTCTTGGCCCTCTTTTTTGACAATAAATTGTAATCTATTCCCAGCATCGACATCTTGCCAATAAAAAGGCAGGGCTGTTTTTTGAAAGTCATCAATATCGATTGTTTTTTCCATCGACTTTTCTATACGCTCTTTTGACCAAGATAGTTTCGTTTCACTTAAGAAAACTTCTTTGACAGGTTGGACGACTGTTCCAGAAAAGTTCCCTAAGTACGCTTTATCTGTTGATTCCCAGATGTAAGAAACGCCTTCATGAGCTTTGGGTAAATTCCATTCAAACAGTCCTTTTGTAGCATCGTAACTTCCATAAGGGCTAATCGTCAGCGGTGGAAATAGTTGACCATCACGAGATACCACCTTATTTTTTAATTGCAGTGGTTTCCCAGCAATATAATCGACAGAAGATAAGATAATCATTTGATTAGATACATCTAGCCCTGTAATGGCCGTTAAGCCTTTTAACGGACTGATATCTGAAATTTGATTTTCTCCCACATCTAAAACTGTTAGATTGAGTGTTTTCTCTAACGGTGCCAAGGAAGAAATTTGATTGTTTCTTGCATACAGTATACGCAGATTAGGAACAGTGCTTAAAGCTTCCAGACTAGTAATCGTTTGATTCATAATACTCAACTCTTCTAGACGTGGTTTATTCGCCAAGGGCGCAATTGTTTTTAATTGATTATTTTCCACATAAAGACGGAGTAGGTTATTTGCTTCCGTAAGCCCATCTAAAGTAGCAATCTGATTATTGGCAGCCCAAATGGTTTCTAAATTACGAAGAGAACGAAGCGGGTCGAAGGAAGTCACTCGATTATTCGGCGTGATTTTTGACGGATGATCTGTCGTATTTTGGATACTTAAATTTTTTAAAGCAGCCATTCCTTCAAGTCCATTTAATGTCGTTAATTGATTGTTCTCAACATACAAGCCTTCTAAACTAATTAATCCTGCTTGACCTAACGGACTAAGATCAGCTATTTTATTGTTTCTCATATATAAAAAACGTAATAGCTTAAATTCACCTTTAGCAAAAGGACTCAAATCTGTTACATTGAGCGAATCTTGAAAAGATAATTCTTCTAAGTTTCTTAGGTATTGAACTCCTTCCACATTAGAAACAACGACATTTTCTAAAATAACTTTATTCAGTTTATCCAATTCTGCTTGGGTGACAGTATTAGAGGTCCGAGATTTGCTTAACTGTTTTCTGATATTTTCCGCAAAGGCTGGATCAGGAAATAGTGTACTGATAGGCGTCGCTTTATCTAAGACAGCACCTGCGTATAATTGGGGCATCATCAGTTGTGCTTCCGTTATCGCTAGTGCTTCATTTGGCGGCTCTTCACTTGTTTCAACAGTCGTTAACTCTTCTGATTGGGGAATCTCCGAACTACTGGTTGCTGAATTTTGCTCTTCTGCCGATGAAGTTTCTGGAATCTTTTCTTCTGAAACAGATGAAACATTTTCTTCACTGGAGGATGCGATTGTTTCGGTCGTTTCGGCGAAAGTTGTTACAGGAAGTAGCAAACTATTAGCCAAAAGTAAGGCACTAACTGCGGAGATGCACATTTTTTTCATAAACTTCACCTCCTGATATTTTCTTAATTATAGTGAATATCAACTGAAAATGGGTTCAATTACGACAAACTGTCCAAATTAATTTGTATAGACAAGACAAAGAGCGCCAAATAGGGTTTTCTACCCCTATTTGGCGCTCTTTGTCGCTAAACACAACCAGAATGTATTATGACAAATTCTCAATTATGCCTAGTTTTCTTTTATTTCTTTTAAACTATACTCTATTTTTTCCAATTGCCCAGCAAAAAATTCTTGTTTGGCTTTTGGTAAAAACAATGTGATAGATAAGAGGATTTGTTCTTTAAAGATTGACCAATCTGCGAATATTTCTTCATTGGTTAAAATCATTTCTATTTTTTCTGCTATTTTTTTCCAGAGGATCATTCGCCAGTTATTTTCACCCACTTCATATTCTTTAAACATGCTTAATACATGAAGAATATGGGGAACATTTTGGCTGACAATCGCCGCAAATAAAAAATCAATAATTACTTGCTCGATAATTTCTAGCGAGCGAATATCAATAATTTCCCGCTCATTGACAGATTGTAGTACACGAAAAAGTAACGAAGTTGGAAACGGCTGCAAGCCAACGTTTTTTTGTAATGCTAAAAATTTCAAATTAAAAATAGTATACACATCGGCATTAATTAATCGTTCCAGAATCTGATTTTCTAATGCAATAATTTCCTCTTTTGTCACAACCGTTTGAGGGTTAAAAAGATATTCCAACGCCAACATCGAATACATTACTTCTTGCTTTCCTAAAGCAAAAGACGATTTATCATAATACGCCCGATAATCTGCAACGATTCGACTACTTTCTTGAAAATTTTTACTAAAGATTGCTTGATTAAACTGCTCCTTAGCTAAAACTGTTTTGGACACTGGCGTTAATTTTTCTGTCATTTCCATCGGCGAAATAGACAAGATTTCGACAATAATGGCTAAATCCGAAATACGCAATTCACTATTTCCTTGGACAAAGCGTTGATAACTTCGACTAGAAACACCATTTTCATCAAAGACACGCAGAGGAATATTTTTTCCTTTACGAATCCGTTCAATTTCTTCACCTAGCGGCCGATATTCCATATATTCTTTTTGTTTCAAACGAATTACTCCATTTCTCTTTAAATAAGATAGCAACTAAGTTGAACGGCTATTCTCCAATGCTTAAAATTGTGCGAATATCTTCTTCCGTCATTTTCGCTAATTGCTCTTCATTTCCTTGAATCACTTTTTGGAACAGCTCGCGTTTTTCTTGCTGTAAGGAATTCATTTTTTCTTCAACCGTTCCTTCTGCAATCATCCGCCACACTTCAACAACTTTTTTTTGTCCCATGCGGTGTGCCCGACCAGCCGCTTGTTCTTCGACTGCGGGATTCCACCATAAATCGTATAAAATAACTGTATCTGCACCAGTTAAATTTAGTCCGGTTCCCCCTGCTTTCAATGAAATTAAGAAGACATCTTTTTCTCCTTCATTGAAGGCATTCGCCATCGTTAACCGATCTTGAGGCTTCGTACTTCCTCGTAAATAGAACGTCTCTAAACCTAATTCATTCAATTCTTTTTCTAAGATAGAAAGCATACTTGTGAACTGAGAAAATAATAGGACACGACGATTGTTTTCTTTGGCAGCCACTAAAAAGTCTTTGACTTGTTCCACTTTGCCAGAACCTCCCGTGTAATCCTCAATAAACAAACGCGGATCGCAACAGATTTGTCGTAAACGGGTCAAGCCTGCTAAAATACTCATGCGATTTTTCTTGAAGGTCGCCTGATCCATTTGACTGACATCTGCTTGCATTTGTTTTAGATAGGCCAAATAAACCGTTTTTTGTTCTTCTGTTAAGACACTGTACATATTATTTTCAATTTTTTCTGGTAAGTCTGCGAGCACCGTTTTCTTGTCTCGTCGTAAAATGAATGGTTGAATCATTTTGGCAATTTCTTCCGGCTTAATTTCTCGAAAGGCTTTTTTGCCTGGGAACAATCCCGGTAAGATCATTTGAAAAATTGACCACAGTTCATCTAAATTATTTTCAATTGGTGTGCCACTTAATGCAAAACGTTGCGGTACTTTTAAACTTTTTAAGGCTTGCGCCGTTTTAGTCCCACTATTTTTAACCATTTGGGCCTCATCTAAAATCAAATAGCCGACACGCATTTCCTGATAAAGCTGAACATCTTGTCGCATACTTGCATAAGAAGTAATCAGAATATCTTCGGTGCTATTTTGTAAAAGCGCTGCTCGTTCTTGGCGGTTGCCAGAAACCACTTGAACATTTAAGGTTGGCGCAAAACGTTTGACTTCGGCTAACCAGTTATAGGTTAAACTTGCAGGAGCGACAATCAAAGCTGTCCCTTTCAAGCGCTCTTCTTCTTTTTCCGAAAGTAAATAGGTAATGGTTTGCAGTGTCTTCCCTAAACCCATTTCATCAGCTAAAATACCGCCAAATTGATAATGGCTAAGCATTTTCAGCCATTTATAACCTGTTTCTTGATAATGTCGTAACGTTGCTTGTAAGGTTTTGGGGACTTGCGCTTCAAAGTTTTCTGGATGCGTTAAATCCGTGACCATTTTTTTAAAGGAATCTGAAAAATGTGCTCGCTCGTTGTCTTCTAATAAACTTTCAATCATGAGGCCTTGGTTTTTGGGCACATGAATGACATTGTCTTCTTGATGCATATTTTTTCGCAGCTTCGTTAAAATTGCACTTGTATGGAAAAATTCCTCTGAATCAAAAGCAAGAATTTCACCACTTTTTAACGTATAAAAAGCATCATTACGTAGCAGACTAGTCAATACTGCATCGATTTCGGTTTCATCAATGCCAGTGACATCAAACCGAATATCTAACCAAGAATCCCCTTCCGCAACTTCAATCGTTGGTTGATGATGCTGGGCATCTAAATACAATTCCCGTAATTTCCGTCCCATCCGAACTTCTCCTAATTGACGGAAAGCTGGAACTTCGGCTTTAAAGAAATAATACAAGGACTCTCCAGCAGGTAAGACTTTTTCAAAGCCTGTGGTTGTTTGCTGATAGGCAAACTGTTGAAATTGTTGCTTAATTGCTGTTTCTTTTGCTTTATCTCGAACGATTTCTTGATTGACTTCAGGTAATTGAGCATATTTCGGGTTTGTCGAGAAAATGACTTCTCCATAGTGATAGTCAATTCGAGCATTAATCCGACCTTTAATTTTCTTAAAAATAAAGACTGCTTTTAAAGGATGATGGACGACTAATTCTTCAACTGATTCTTCAACAGACACTCGACCAATTTTTTCCAATAATGGTAACACTTCACTAAATAAATCAGAAACTGTTTCTTTTTCATAAATAATTGACGGCTCTTCCAAGCGTTTCATTAATTGAAGTAACGTGGTGTAGATGGCTTCCTGCTCTTCTGTTAGTAAATAAACCGTTTGATCCGCAATCGCCCAGTGATAGTGGGCTAGAAACGTCGTAATAGGATTCTGAATAGTTAATTTGAAGCTTTGTTCCTCGGTTTTTTGCACTGTAAACGTAAGTGGCAAACTGGTTTCTTTGAACGTTAGATAGCGATACTTATGAGTTTGATTGGTCAATATAAACTGACCCGTTCGATTCATTTTTTCAACTAACGATTGACTGCGATCAATTGGTAATAATAGATAACGTTTGTCGATTTTCCCTTTAACTTGAATACCGTTTGCACCTAATAATTGGCTGGTATGATAAATTGCCGCAAGTTCTGTTAAAATTTCTTGAATCTCCATTGAAAAAGAATCATGTAGCAAGGTAAATTGGTGTTGTTTATTCACCATAAAGGTCATTTCTTTTTCATATGCTTGTAAAAAATCACCAATATTTTTCACAATATATGTTTTAGGTTTGGTGCCTTCCAAACCAATTTTTAAAGAAAGACCAATCGTTGATAATTCTGGATAGTAATTATTCGTTTCAATCACATCTAAATGAAATTCTAAACGTAAAGGCTGCAAGGGAACTTCGGCAGAAGCTTTGCTTAATTTGGCAAAGCCTTTTGTAAACATTTCAGCTGTTGATCGATTTGTTTTCTCAAAACTAACTGTTTGATTCGCTTGAATAATTCTTGACACGCCTCGTTGTTTCAGTGCCAGTTCAACTGCCACTGTATGCTTGCAATAGCCATGTTCCATCCAATATTGACATTCACAAACATCTTGTTCTTTGGCGGTACCATCCAATTCAACAAGATAAAGTTCTTCCCCTAAAACCTCAGACAACCAGATCCTTTTTTCTGGATTTTGAACGATAGATAAGACCCGGCCTTCTTGCATATATTCGCGCCCTTGTTCAACGATTCGCTCTGGAATACTCCATTTCATCGACTCACCTCCTCTTCTACTAAGCTAGCTGATAGTGAACGGTACTTTGACCATTCCCATTGCTTTTTATTTGTAATTGTTGTGGAATTCGTGCTTTTAATTCGCCAATATGACTAATAATCCCAATCATGCGGCCTTCATTTTCAATCGTTTCTAACGCCTCCATTGCCATTTCCAATGCTTCTTCATCTAAGGAACCAAAGCCTTCATCAATAAACAACGCATCAATTAAGACTCCGCCTGCTTGTTCTTGAATCACTTCTGCTAAAGAAAGTGCCAAAGCTAACGCTGCTATAAAACTTTCCCCGCCTGATAACGTGTGAGCGCTGCGCACCGTCCCTGAATTGTCATCATAAATATTGATTTCTAGCCCCGTTTGATTCCGATAACTGCCTGCTTCGTGATTCAATTCAAATTGATAACGACTATTGGTCAGGCGGTCTAAACGCTGATTAGCGACTGTCAGCACTCTTTCTAAATACGTTTGTAACATATACCGTTCAAAACTAATTTTTTTAGGATTATTGCCATTCACCGTATCTGCCAACTGTTGTAGTGCAGCAACTTCCTCAAACTTGTCTTCAATTGTTGTTCTTTGCGCATTAATTTCTTGAACCAACTGTTGGTTGTTCAGCATTTTTTCATGCAGTTGATAGTATTTTTTTTCTTGTTCTTCAATTTGTTGTGTTATTTGTTCAATTTCTGTGGTGATTAAAGATAATTCTGGGAACGTATCACTAGATAATTTTTTCTCAATTTCAGCGAGTTGGATAGTCAGTTGGGTTTGCTCTTGTTCAAATAAAGCAATTTGTTCTTGCTGACTTTCTAGTGTCGGTACTTCTTTCAACCACTCCGTCAATTGGTCCTCTGTCACGCCTTGTTCCGTTAAAACTGCGTTTAACTGACTCTCAAGTTGCGCGACTGTTTGTTGAAGTGTTTGTTGCTCTTTCTCCAAATGCGTCAACGTACTTTCAAGGATCATTTCTTCTTTCTTCAAGGTTTCTCCTTGTGTCGTCACGTTTTCTTTTTGACGTTCAAATGCAGAGAGTTCTTCTTGAAGCAAAGATTGTTGTTTGGTCATTTCTTCGTATGTGACGGTTGCATCCAATAATTGGCTAGCAATCATTTGCTGCTGGATAGTGATTCTTTCCAGACTTTGTTGCATTGTTTCTACTTGTTGTCGGAGCACTTCAAAGCGTTGAGAATTTTCAGCTACTTGTTCTTCTAGTTCCGCCAGACGGTCCTTTTCGACTGAAATTTCCGTTAGTTTTTGTGCTATTTGTTGTTTTTCTTTAGCTAATTGCGACTCAACTTCCGCAATTTCTGCAGGTGTTACTTGTGAAAAAGTTAGTCCTGTTAACGGCAACTGCAAGTCAGCAAACTGCGCTGCTAATTGTTCTTGTTCCTCAGTATACGCAGCTTCCTGTTCTTGTAATTGGCTTTCTTTCTGTTGCTTTTCCGCCCCTAATACAGAGAGCGTTTCAGTAAATCGTTGTACCGTTTTTTCAACTTCCGTTAATTCCCGTTCCGCTTGATCAATCTCTTCTAAGGAAACTTCTTGATGAGTTTGTTGTTTTGGATGTTCTAAAGAGCCACAAACTGGGCAAGGTTCCCCCTCTTCAAGTAACAAGCTTAATCGTTGGATTTGTAAAGAGGCCCATTGACTTTTCTTTGTCTGCAACTTCGCTTCTTCGACGCTTTTTTGTTGCTGTTCAACAGCAAACCGTTGTGTCAACTCGTGCAATTCCCCTTGGTTTTGACTAATTTTTTGCCAAGCTTTTTGATTTTTTTGCCAACGTTCTACAAAATTTTGCCAATGATCTGCTACACTAGAACATTCAAAATTTGCTTTTTCAAGTGTTCCTTCTTGTTCAATAAATTGTTTGGCTGTCGCCACTTTATCCGCCAATGTTGTTTTTTCCTGTTGGCAAGATTCATACTCTTTTTGAATGGCTTGATAATTGGCTTGTTCTGCTATTTGTTGTTGGGCTAACTGTTCATATTCTTGGTATTGTGGTAATTGACGTTGAATCGTTTGAAGACGTTCTTGTTTTTCAGCAATCAATGGTTGTTGTTCTTCCAACTCACTCATGATTGCTTGCCAATCTGTCAATGCTTGTTGCGTTTCCATAAGAGCTTGTTGTTTGGACTTTGTTTCTTGCTCTTTTTGTTGTTTTTCGCTTCGTTTTTCAAAGACTTTTTCAGCTAAAGGTTGCTGTTTTTGGCTCCATTTTAATTGCTGAATCTGTTCCTTTAACCGCTCAATGACGGTTTCCTGTTCAGCTTGTTTTGCTTTCTTTTCCAGTAATTCTTCTTTTTGCTGTTGCAAGTTTTGCCGTTCTTCAATGGCATAACGAACTTGCTCTTTTGCTTGTTTGGCTTGTTTTAAGATTGCAATTTGTTCTCTTTCAACTAATAGTTGTTGCTGGGTCTCTTGTTGTTGGCTTTCTAATAATTGAAGTTTTTCAAAAAGTGTCATTGTCGGTTCAGGTTCTTCTGACCAATGCAACTGTTCTGTTTTCAGTTCAATTTTTTGCTGGGTTTCTTGAATTTCTTGATTGGCAATTTTTAAGCGTTCTTTTAAATTTTCGCTGAACAACTGATACAATTCTGTTCCGAATAAATTACGCAAAACCTTTTCTTTTTCATCACTTTTAGCAATTAAAAAAGTCCGAAACTCTCCTTGTGGTAACAATACAATTTGAGCAAATTGATTGGCATTCAAATGTAATAATTCTTGAATGAGTTCGTCCACTTCACGTCTTTTAGAATAGGCTCGTAGTTCTTTCCCTTGAGCATCTTTGACAATTAAAGAAATTTTGGCACTTTGTTTACGGACTCCTGTGCCACGTTTTTTAAAAAGTTCTTGTTCGGGAAGGCGGTTCAGTTCATAGAGAAACTCGTTATGTTTAAAAAGCAAAGTAACTTCAGTGGCTTCTGAGGGGTCAGCAAATGTGGAACGCATTTCTTTGCCTAAACGTAATTTTCCAGAACTTTCACCAAACAAAGCATAGCTCATTCCATCAAAAATCGTTGTTTTCCCAGATCCTGTTTTTCCACTAATTAGAAAAAGTGAAGAATCTTCAAACTTCGTAAAATCAATGGTTTCATTAATATACGGTCCGAAGTTTTTCAATGTTAAAGATAATGGTTTCATCCTGTTACTTCCCTCTTTCTAATTGATTAAGTGTACTCAGTTCTTCTTGGACCCATTGTGCTTGTTGTTCTGTCAAGGCCTCTCCTGTCACATCGTTAAAAAAGTCATGCAGATGTTCTTCTGGTGAACGTTGTTCTATTTGTACCACTTTTTTCTGATTTCCGTTGCTTGTTTCTCGACCATTCAAACGTTCCAGCCCAATAATTTTGGGGTAAATTTTTCGCAATTGATTCATCATGTTGGGAATGATCGCTCGGTCGGTTAATTGGACATGTAAATAATTTTCCCGATTCACTTCTTGATAAAAAGCGGGATCCGTTAACTGCTGAAACGAGCCCGTCAATTGTTGAATGTCTCGCAATGGTTTCAAAGCACGGAATTGAAAATGAACTTCAGCTTCTGTTTCAACAAGCCAAACACCCTTTTCTTGTGTCATTTCTGATAAAGAAAATTTTACAGGCGAGCCACTGTATCGAGCATTAGGTGCCTGCAACGCATTTTTTCCATGTAAGTGGCCCAACGCGACATAATCAAAAGGCTCTAACAAAGCCGTCGGTACAACATCCAAACCACCCACTGTTAATTTTGTTTCAGAATCAGTTTTTTCACTGCCAGCGACAAAAAAATGACTAACTAACACTTGTTTTTTGTTGGGGAGAAAAGATTCTTGCATTTTCGCGACAACTTTTTCCATCGCCGCCTGAATCGTTCGAATCGTTTCATCTTCAAAATATAAG
>k87-797934_pt1 | contig 13439 bp, 14 predicted proteins | sample MGYA00084031_6733416 | MGnify analysis MGYA00084031
CACCCAGCGCGCGAGCCCGGCCAAAAGCGGTGTCCCTTCGGCCCGCTCGAGCCACACTTGGTACTCAAAATCGGTGGTGAGCACAAACGCGATGTACTCTTCGAGGCGATCGGCCAGGGGCAAGTCCGCGTAACCGACCGAGGCGGCGATCAAGAAAAGGACTACGGCCAAGGCGAGGTTGCGGAGAAACTGCCAAAAATCCACGCGGCCAGGCCCCCTTCTCCCCTTTTACCGGCAATATATGCCGCTTTTGCCGCCGTATGCGGGAGGCGGAGCGCCTCAAAAGAGGATCTTGTGCCGCCGCATGTGGACATTAAGAATGATGCCGATGCCGATCAAGTTGGTCACCAACGAGCTCCCTCCCGAGCTGGCGAAAGGGAGCGGCAGGCCGGTGACGGGCATGATTCCCAGCGTCATTCCGACATTGATCAACACGTGGAAAAGGAGCATGGAAAGGACCCCGATGATGAGCAGCGCTCCGAACTGGTCCTTTGCCGCGCTCATCAGCCACACGCCGCGGCAAATCAAAAAGAAGTAAGCCGCCAGCAGCAAAAAAGCGCCCAAAAAACCCAGCTCCTCGGCGATCACCGAGAAGATGAAGTCGGTGTGGCGGGCCGGGAGAAAGTCGAGCTGCGTCTGCGATCCGGAAAAGAGCCCTTTGCCAAAGAAGCCGCCTGAGCCGACGGCGATCATCGACTGGATCACGTTCCATCCGGCGCCGGTCCGGTCGCTGTAAGGATCCAGGAAGACAAAGAGCCGGCGCAGCTGGTACTCTTTGAGCAGGGGCAGCCAGCCTTTCATGGAGACGAACGCGGCCAAGCCGAACGCGACCAGCCCCCCGGCTCCCAGGGCTGCAATGTAGCGGAACGGAACTCCCCGCACGTACAGCATGCCGAAAAGAATCCCGACAAAGACCAGCGCGGTCCCCAGGTCGGGCTGCAAAAGGATCAACACCATGGGGATGGCGACGTGCGCCAGCGGGCTGAGCAGTTGGCCGGGAGAGTCGACCCGCTCCTTCTCCGCCAAGTGGTGCGCCAACGTGACGATCAGCGCGATCTTCGCAAATTCCGAGGGTTGAAACTGCACCGGGCCCAACGCGATCCAACGACCGGCGCCCATGATTTCGGGAGCCATCACCGTGACGACGGCCAAAAGCAGGACGGTGGCTCCATAAATCAAACGCACAAAGCGGCTCCACGCGCGGTAGTCGATCGCTACGGCAAACGCGGCGCTGACCACGCCGACGACTGCGCCGAGCGCTTGGCGTTTGACGTAGTAGAATGGGTCCGAAGGCACGAGGGCAAAGGTTGCGCTGTAGATCGCTACGAAGCCGAAGCCGACGAGTGCGAACGTCGTCGCGACGAGGATCCAATCGACGTTGCGGATAAGGCGGCGATCCAGGTCCAAGGGCGTTAAGAATTCGTCCTCAGCTCAATGTTGCGGCGAACCCGCCGGACGGGGATGTTGGCGATCAGGGCCATGCTCTCTTGCTCCTGATCGAAAGAGACTTCGAGTCCCTCCTCGTCGATCTCCAGGTACTTGGAGATCACCTGAATCAAATCGCCCTTTAGGCTCTCCAAAAGGCTGGGCGAAAGGCTGGCCCGGTCGTGGACCAACACGAGACGGAGGCGATCCTTGGCCGCCTTCTTACTCCCCTCGTCCTTTCCGAAGAGTCTGTTCAAAAAATCGAACATGGGTCTCGCCCCCTAAAGAGTCGCGCGTGTGCAACCTGAGCTACTCCGCTTTGCGCCGCTTCGTTTCGAACCCGAACAGGCGCTTCAATCGGTCGACGAGCCCATTTTGGTCGACCGGCGCGATGGGGACGTCCTCCCCTTCGATCCGCCGGACGATGTCATGATACGCCTGGCCCGAGCGGGTGCGGCGGTCAAAGATCACCGGCTCGCCGCGGTTGGTGGCGACAATGACGTCTTGATCGTCGGGAACTACGCCGATCAGTTCGATCGCCAAAATCTCGATGATGTCCTCGATGTCCATCATGTCGCCCCGCCGCACCATGTCAGGGCGAATGCGGTTGATAATCAACTTGGGATTGCGGAGTTCGTGAGCCTCCAGCATCCCGATGATGCGGTCGGCGTCCCGCACCGCGGCGACCTCAGGGGTCGTGACGATAATGGCGTCGTGAGCTCCGGCGATCGCGTTGCGAAAACCGTGTTCGATGCCCGCGGGGGAGTCCACCAGGACGTAGTCGAACTCGAACTCGTCAAGCAGTTGCTGGCACAGCGCCTTCATCTGTTCGGGACTTACGGCATCCTTCTCGCGGGTTTGGGCCGCCGGAAGGAGGAAGAGGGTCTCGACGCGCTTATCTTTAATGAGGGCGTTGCGCAGCTTGCAGCGGCCTTCGACGACGTCTACCAGATCGTAGACGATGCGGTTTTCCAAACCCATGACGACGTCCAGGTTGCGCAGGCCGATGTCGGCGTCGATCAAGCACACTTTCCGACCGAGCAGCGCAAGGCCGGTGCCGAGATTGGCCGTGGTGGTGGTCTTGCCTACGCCCCCTTTGCCACTGGTAATCACAATCACTCTTCCTGCCATACCGGGTGGGCCTCCTTAGCATGCTCCCCTTCGCTTCCTGGGCCGGAGGATGAATGAACGTGCAGTGCCGGCGGGCGCACGGCCGCGCCGGTGAGTCGGAGGGCGAGGGCTAAGGCACGTACGCTTCGATCTGGATCGTGTCGTTCCGTACCCGAGCCACCTCCGGCCCCTCAGGCCGAGGCATCTGGTCGTCGGGAGCGCGGGAGATGTAGTGGGCGATGCGCAGCTGCGTCGGCTGCAGGCGAAAGGCCATGACGATGGCGTCGGTGTTCCCTTCGGCTCCGGCGTGCGCCAAGCCCCGCAGCGCTCCCAGGACGATGATGTCCCCGCTGCACGTCACCACTGCACCGGCGTTCACGTCCCCTACAATAACCACGTTTCCGTCGTACTCAATCCGCTGGCCGGAACGGAGCGTCCGGCGCACGAGGAGCGTCGCCTCCTCCGCGGTGTCGCGCGCCGCCGCCTCGACCGGCTCGTCGTACACCCGCTCGCCCGCACGCGAGAGGGCGTGCTCTCCCCGGACGTGTGGACCGCTCGAACGCTCGATCCGCTTTGAATCGCGCAGCAAGATTCCAAACTCCTCCATGGTCGAGGTGAGGGCTTCCCGCTCGTCGCTGCTCAGCGTCCGATTCCCCGATTCCAAGCGAAAGACGGCGCCGCGAAAGAAACTGCCCGCGTTGGCAAGCTTGGCGCGCAGATCGCGCACCGCCGCCTCGATGCTGGCTTGCTCGTTAATGATCACTGAAACGCCGTCTCGGCTGCCTTTTAGGACGACAACCTCGTCTCCCGCCAAGCGACGGTCACCTTCCCTTAGCTGTGCCAGACGTAAGACTGGCACTCATGTTCCACCCACGCAAAACAAACTCCTGCCCTACTTTCTGGAATATTCGCCTGCCGCTTGCCGTCAGGGCGCACGCATCGGCTTCAACGCGAAGTAGGCATCGAAAATCTCGCGCGCGATGCGGGCGACCTGCGCACCGCTTCCCCCGTACTCGGCAAAGACGACGACCACCACCTCCGGGTTGTCGGCCGGCGCGTACCCTGCAAACCAGCCGTGCGCCTGCCGCCCGGTCTGAGCCGACCCTGTCTTGCCTGCCGGATCGTACGCGGCGCCGCGGAACGCCGTCGCGGCGGTCCCCCGGCTCCACTGCACCGCGGCGCGCAGCCCATCGTGCAGCGCCTGCCACGTTTCGGCGGCGGCCCGCACCGGCTCCTCCCGCCGCACTCCGACCTCAAACGCGACGCTCCCGTCGGGGCTTGCTCCCCCGCGAACCAGCCGCGGGCGGACGAACTCGCCCTTTTGGGCGATAATGGCGTAAAGCTGCGCCATCTGCAGCGGCGTCGCCGTCACAAAGCCTTGACCGATGGCGACGTCCATCGTCTCCGCTTCGTACCAGGGCTGGCCCAGCGTCCGCCACTTCCACGCCGGATCGGGAACGAGGCCGGCCATCTCCATCCCTTCCGGCAGCGGCAGTCCCGTCGGCGTGCCAAAACCCAGGCGGCGGGCCCACCGGGCCAGCCCCTCAATGCCCCCGGTCTGAGGGCGCAAAGCGATCTCCCAGAAGAAATCGTTCGTCGAGCGGCCCATCGCCTCGACGATCGTCACCGGGCCCGCGGGCGGCAATCCCATGTGAATCGTCCAATCCGCCTTCCCGTATTTGTGGCGTCCGGTGGCGTTGTACACCGTATCGGGTTTGATGGCGCCGCCTTCGAGCGCCGCAATCGCCGTAACGACTTTGAACGTCGACCCGGGCGGAAAGGCGCGCAGCGCGCGGTTCAGCCACGGGCTGTGCCGGTTTTGGTTGAGCTCTTCGAGATACTCCGCCCGCCCCTCTCCGGAGAGCTTCGCCGGATCTAAAGCCGGGTAGCTGGCAAGTGCCAGGATATCGCCCGTGCGGGGATCGAGCACCACCGCGGCGCCCGCGCCAGCGTTTGGGTTGTCCAGCTCCTCCTTCAAGCGGAGCATGCCCCGGGCCAAGATGTCGTCGACGGCGCGCTGCAGCCGGAGATCGAGCGTCAAGTGGAGGTCGAGTCCCGGCTCAGGCGGCACGCTGTCCAGGCTTCGCACCGGCCGGTTGAGGGCGTTCACCTCCACCCGGCGCACCCCGTCCCGTCCGCGCAAGAAAGCTTCGTAAGCCTGCTCCAAGCCGCTTTTGCCCACCAAATCGGTGGGACTGTACCCGTTTTCCACGTCCGCCCGGCTCGCGAGGCCCAGGTACCCCAACACATGCCCCGCCGTCGGCCCGTGAGGGTACTCCCGCACCCATTCATTCTCCACAAAAATTCCTGGCAGGCGAACGCGGTTCTCTTCGATGGCGACCACAAGGTCGATGGGCAGGTCCCGCTTCAGGCGGACCGGCTCATAAGGGCGCCCTGCTCCTTTGGCGGCGGTCTGCGCGAGCTCGTCGCGGGGAACGCCTAATATCTCGCTCAGCAGTTGCAACGCTTCCTCGCCGGGGGCTCCCAGACCCGGCGGCAAAGCGGAAACCGTGTAAGCGAGGCGGTTCGTCGCCAAAATCTCCCCGTTCCGGTCGTAGATGGTGCCTCGCGGCGCCCGCACCGGCAGCGAGCGAATCCGGTTTCCCTCCGCCATCCGCTGGTACGCTTCCCCTTCGACCACCTGAAGCTGCCACAGGCGGCCGGAAAGGATCGCAAAGAGCGCCAGAATGAAAAGAGTCAACTTCTTGAAGCGCTCAGAGCCGGCCTGCTCGTCCACCGGGGCACCTCCCTTGCCTCGATTCGGCCAGCTTTAGGCGGTGCGGCGCTCCCTTGCCCTACTCATCCTTCCACGGAGCCCCTGCTTCCCACTCCCTCTGCCACGTCCAAAGCGCGCGCCGCCCGGTCGAGCAGCGGGTAAAAAAGAACACCCCCGACCGTGTCGTAGATCGCGCCGGCAAGGAGCACCCGAAACGCTGCGTCAGCGGTTGGAAGCGTCAAACCAAAAGCCCACATCCCCGCCAGGTAGAAGGTGTGTTCTAGCAGCGAAGCGCCGAAGACCAAGATCACCAGGACAAGGAAGTGGTTGGCAAAAAGCGCCCTGCTGACCCAGCCGGCGCACCCTCCGGCCAGCCCTTTCGCGGCCGCTCCCAAGCCGATCAAGCGCCCTTCGAGTACGTCCACCACCAGGCCGGCGGCAAAGCCCACGGCCGCTCCCGCCGTCGCTCCCCGGCGGAGTGCGATCGTCACCACCAAAATCAAGACGAGGTCGGGGCGCAGCCCCCAAAGGATCGCCGGTCCGAATAGGCTTGTCTCCACAGCATACAAGACAAGGAACGCCGCGCCCAGCGCCCAATACCTCACTGCGTCCTCTCCTCGAGCGCCTCCGAGGCAGCCGGAGGCTCTGGAGGCCACCACACGTTCTCGCCCGCGCTGACGATCACCGTAACCCAGGTGATCCGGGCTAGATCCACGTAGGGGCGAAGCACCCCCAGTCGCTGCAGTCCCGTCTCGTCCTCCTCGACGCGTTCAATCCGGCCGATGGGAACGCCCGCGGGAAAGAGCTGGGAGAGGCCCGAGGTGACCACTTCATCGCCCACTTCCAGCTGAGCGCCGTGCACCAAAGGCCGCACCAGCGCCCACTCCCGGGCAGGGTTGCCGCTTCCTTCGACCAGCACCGGATCGTCTCGGTCGAGTACCACGCCGCCCACGGCGCTGCGGGGGTCCGTGATGAGAATCACCCGGGCCGTGTTCGGCGTGACGCTTTCGATGTGCCCGACAATGCCCTGCGCGGCGACGACGGGCATCCCCGGCGCCAGCCCGTCCCGCGCGCCCCGGCTTAGAGTAACCGTCGAAAACCACTGCTCCGCCGGCCGCGCGATCACCCGCGCGGTCACCGTTTCGGCCGGCAGGTACTGTTCCAGGTTGAGACTCTCCCGCAGCCAGCGGTTTTCACGGCGGACGCTTTCAACGGCCCAAAGCTGCGCCTCCAGCGCGGCGACCCGCTGCCGCAACCGGCGGTTCTCCTCCTGGAGTCTCGGAAGCGAACGGACCGCCGCCGCCGCCTCCGAAGCCCAGCGGACCGCACCGCTGAAACCGGTCTGAAGAGGGGCCACACCTTCTCGGAGCGCGCGTTCAAAGGCGCTTACCGTCGTCCGCGTCTGCGAAGTCAAGTAGATGAGTCCGGCCAGGACCAGGCCGACGACGCCGACCGCGACGACAAGCCATCTCCTCACGGCCTCACCGGCCTCCCTACGCGGCCAGCGAGTGGGCCTGCCCCACGCTCACTGGCCCAGTCGCTTCGGGCCGATCAAGACCCGCTGCATCAGTTCGAAGTGCTCGATGGCAATCCCCGTCCCCTTGGCCACCGCCGAGAGCGGATCGTCCGCGATGTGGACGGGCATGCCCGTCTCCTCGGAAAGGAGCTTATCCAGCCCGTGTAGGAGCGAGCCGCCGCCGGCCATCACGATCCCCTTCTCCATGATGTCCGCAGAAAGCTCAGGCGGCGTCCGCTCTAGGGTGATCCGCACCGCCTCGACAATGGCCATGATCGGTTCGGAGAGCGCGATCCGGATCTCCTCGCTGGAGATCTCCAAGTTGCGGGGCAGCCCCGTCACCAGGTCGCGGCCCCGCACCTCCATCGTGCGCTGCTCGGTCGGTATCGCGCTGCCCACCTGCTTTTTGATCTCCTCGGCGGTACGCTCCCCGATCAACAGATTGTACGTCCGGCGCACATGCTGCACGATCGCCTCGTCCATCTCGTCGCCCCCGATCCGGATGGAGCGATGCGAGACGATGCCGCCCAGCGAGATGACGGCCACTTCGGTCGTTCCGCCGCCGATGTCGACAATCATATTCCCGCGGGGCTCCTGCACCGGCAAACCGGCGCCGATGGCCGCTGCCATCGGCTCCTCGATGAGGCGGGCGTCTTTCGCGCCGGCCGAGAGCGTGGCATCGATCACCGCGCGCTTTTCTACTTCCGTCACGCCCGAGGGGACGGCGACGACGACGCGCGGGCGGAAGAAGCCCCGCCGCTTGTTCGCCCGCGCGATGAAGTGGCGGAGCATGCGCTCCGTTACATCGAAGTCGGCGATGACTCCGTCCTTAAGGGGCCGGACGGCCACAATGTTGCCCGGCGTGCGGCCGACCATCCGCTTCGCCTCCTCGCCGACAGCGAGCACTTGTTTCGTATCGCTGTCGATCGCGACGACGGACGGTTCCTGGACGACGACCCCCTTTCCCCGTACGAATACGAGCGTGTTGGCCGTGCCGAGATCGATTCCCATATCCCGGGAAAGTCGGCGAAACATCCCCACGGTTCCCCTTTCACCTGGACGCCGTCACCACGGGCCCGTTTCCCTCAAGCTTACATAACTTTTATCGCCGACGATGACGTGGTCCAACAGCTCGATGCCCAAAATCTCGCCCGCCTGCCGCAGCCTCTGGGTGAGCGCCCAATCTTCGGGGCTGGGCGTCGGATCGCCGCTGGGATGATTGTGCACCACGATGACGGCGGCGGCGCTGCGGCGCACCGCTTCCTTAAACAGCTCGCGCGGGTGGACGGGCGCTCCGGTCAAGTGGCCCACCGCGACGACGTGCGTGCCCAGCACGCGCCGCTTCACGTCGAGCAGGAGAACCCACACCTCCTCGCGGTCGAGGCGGCGCATGAGCGAAAGCATGTGGCGGGCAACGTCCGCGGCGGAACGTATGGGCGTATCGAAGTGGCGCGGTTCTGCGGCGAGGCGCCGCGCCGCCTCGGCGGCGGCCACCAGCAGAGTCGCTTTGGCGATCCCGACGCCGCGCTGCGCGATCAGCTCTTCGACGCTGGCTGTGAGCACGCCGGAGAACGAACCGAATCGGGAGATCAGGCGATCTGCTAGACCCAGGGCTGAGAGGGAGCGCGTTCCCGTCCCCAGGAGCAGGGCCAGGAGATCGCGGTTGTCGAGGGCGCGTGCGCCGTAGCGCAGCAGCTTCTCGCGCGGGCGTTCATCGTCCGGCAGTTCCCGCATCACTGGAGTGAAGTTCACGTTCGACAAGGGAGCTCCTCCTCATCGGACGCAAAATGGACGATGAAATTGTCAAGGCTTTCGCCCTTACGGAATTTCGATCCCGAAGGCAGCCAGCATGCGGGCCAGCCGGTAGAGGGGAAGTCCCACGACGTTAAAATAGCAGCCTTCCACACGGCGGACCAGCGTCGCGCCGACTCCTTGAATGCCGTACGCACCCGCTTTGTCCAAAGGCTCCCCGCTCGCGACGTAACGCTCGATGGCGCGCGGCGTCAGCTCGCCGAACGTGACCGCCGTCACTTCATGTTCCACGAGTTCCCGGCCTTCCGCTTGGCAGACGACGGCGACCCCCGTGTACACGTGGTGCGTCTGTCCCGAAAGGCGGCGCAGCATGGTGACGGCGTCCGAGGCATCTCGCGGCTTGCCCAGAACCTCGCCGCCGTGCACGACGACGGTGTCCGCGCCGATCACAATCGCGTCAGGGCGCTGCCGAGCCACCCGCTCCGCCTTCTCCACGGCCAGGCGGCGGACCAGCCGGTCCGGCGTGGGCTCGTTCACCCCTTGCTCGTCCAGCTCCACGGCGATCGCCTCGAAAGGAAGGCCAAGGCCGGCGAGGAGCTGCCGCCGCCGCGGCGATGCAGAAGCCAAAATGAGCTTGGATGTGCGGTTTGCGAACGACATGGGATCTCCCCCAGTGTACGCCTCAGGGCCGCGCCGAAGCAAAGGCGGCAGCGCGCCTTCATGCCCGCGCCAAGGCGCAATCGGACAGCGGCAGGATGGGCGCAAACTCCCTCAATCTCAAGGATTCGCGATTTTCGGGATCCCCAAGCGCCCGCGCGGCTAGCAGTGCACGCGGCTGCGCGGGGCCCTGATGAGGCGCCAGCGCACTTCGGCCGCCAGCCGGCGCTGGGGATGAATCCGGTACACGCGGATTTGGGGGGCGGCGGGGCGCATGAGGCCGACGATGAGCATCAGCACGTCCAAGGAAGGCGCTTCGGCCAGATCTGCGCGGGACGGCACCGGGGAGGTGCGGGGATGGGAGTGGTAGACCGCCAGGAGCCTCTGGCCCGCCTCCTCGATCCGGCAAAGCGCCTCCCTTTGGTCGCCGGGATGTCCCACAAACCCTGAACGCGGGTTCGCCGCCACATTCCTTACGGGATAACAGGAAAGGGCGACGTCGCCTTTGCCGCCGATCAGGCCGCACGCCTCATCGGGCAACGCCGCCCGGCAGTGCGCGAGGACCGCATCCACAACCGACTCAACGATATCGAACACGCGCATGGCAGGCACCGCTCCTTCCGCGGGCCCATCCTATGCCACGACCCCGCTAGAAGGCGCCTCCGGCGATCGCGGGCACGATCGAGACTTCGTCCCCGTCCTTCAGCTGGGTGTCCTCGCCTTGCAAGAAGCGGATATCCTCCGAGTTGACGTAGATGTTGATGAACCGGCGCAGCTGGCCGTCTTCGTCGTAAAAGCGCTCCTTCATCCCCGGATACGCGCGCTCCAAGTTCGCCAGAAGCTCTTTCACGTTCGCCCCTTCGGCTTCGACTTCGCTCGCGCCTTGGGTGAGCGAGCGCAGAAGAACAGGAATGCGGACCTTGACCGCCATACTCTCACTCCTTCACGGATCGTGTGGAAGCCCGCCTTTCGGGCTCCCTCCCCATCTTCACCGCCGCGTGGGCGGCTCCTGCCGCGCCAACTCTGCTTTACAAGGAGTTGGACATCGTACACAATGAGACAGGAACGAAGGCGCAGAAGGCGCACCGCCGCCAGGGGGACGCACGACGATCGAGTCGGAGGAGCTGAACTGCCGTGGACACCCGCAACGTGATCATCTTAGGCTCCGGACCCGCCGGCCTAACCGCCGCGCTGTACACGGCCCGGGCCAACCTGAAGCCTTTGGTCGTCGAAGGGCGCGAGCCCGGCGGCCAGTTGACGCTGACGACGATGGTCGAAAACTTTCCCGGATTCCCCGAAGGGATTATGGGACCCGAGTTGATGGAAGCCATGCGGGCCCAAGCGGCCCGCTTCGGCGCCGAGTACGTCGCCGGCAATGCGACCGCCGTCGACCTTGGCCGCCGGCCCTTCTCGGTGACGGTCGAGGGCGGCAAGACCTACCAAACCAAAGCGCTGATCGTCGCCACCGGCGCCTCGGCCAAGATGCTGGGCCTGGAAAATGAGAAGAAGCTGATCGGACGGGGCGTCTCCACCTGCGCCACCTGCGACGGCTTCTTCTTCCAAGGAAAGGACGTCGTCGTGGTGGGCGGCGGCGACTCGGCGATGGAAGAAGCGATCTTCCTGACGAAGTTCGCCCGCCGCGTGACGGTCGTCCACCGGCGCGACACGCTCCGGGCTTCGAAAGTGATGCAAGATCGGGCGATGAAGAACCCGAAGATCGACTTCCTTTGGAACAAAATCGTCGTCGACGTGCTGGGCGCCGACGAAGGGGCTGTGCGGGGCGTGCGCCTGCGGGACACCCAGACCCAGGAAGAGAGCGAACTCCCCTGCGACGGGCTCTTCCTCGCGATCGGCCACCGTCCCAACACCGAGCTGTTCCAAGGGCAGCTCGACCTGGACGAGGCCGGCTACATCAAGGTGATCGACCGGACGCGCACCAATGTTCCCGGCGTCTTTGTCGCCGGCGACGTCCAAGACTACCTCTACCGGCAGGCCATCACGGCCGCCGGCTCCGGCTGCATGGCAGCCATCGACTGCGAGAAGTGGCTCGAAGGGCTCGACGCGTGACGCCCGCGGCCGCAGAAAGCCAACAGGCGCCCGCTTCGCCCTGCCGCGCGAGCGGGCGCCTAATGCGCCTAATCGTTCTCCACCGCGTCCGCCCGGGTCCGAACCCAACGAAGGCGCCTTCAGCGCGGCGCGTCGTACAGCGCCGCCACTTTCTCCGCCAGCTCCCGGTAGACCGCCTGCGCCGGGGAGCCCTCCGCGAGCGCGACGGGCATTCCTTTGTCTCCGTGCGTGCGCGCGTCCATGGTGAGCGGGATCTTCCCCAACAAGGGCACTCCCAGGGCGTCGGCCACCTCTTGGCCGCCTCCTTCGCCGAAGATCGGCGTCGACTCGCCGCAGTGAGGACAGACAAAACCGGACATATTCTCGATGACGCCGATGATCCGCTGGTTGGTCTTGTGGGCCATCCGGGCGGCCCGCGCCGCCACGTGCGACGCGACCACTTGCGGGGTCGTCACCACGATCAGGTTCGCCTTGGGCATCAGCTGGGCCACGTCCAACGCCATGTCCCCCGTCCCGGGGGGCAGATCGAGGAGAAGGTAATCGGGTTCGCCCCAGACGACGTCGCTTAAGAACTGCCGCAGGATCTTCCCCAACATCGGCCCGCGCCAGACGACCGGCGTGTTCTCCTCGACGAAGTTTCCCATCGAGATCACTTTCATCCCGTACGCGGGGATCGGAATGATCTTTCCGTCGACGACGACGGGCCGGCGGCCCTCAATGCCGACCATGCGCGGCACGCTGAAGCCGTAAATGTCGCAGTCGAGGATGGCCACGTCGTAGCCCAACTGCTTGAGCGCGGCGGCCAAGTTGACCGTCACCGTCGACTTGCCCACCCCGCCCTTGCCGCTGGCGACGCCGATAATCCGCGTCTTGGAGGTTTCGGCAAGGACCGGCGCGCTGAGCCTGCGCCCAAAGAGCTCGTCCCGCTGCTCTTTGGTCATCACCCCCAGCTCGACGTGCACCTCGTCGACGCCCTCCAGGGCGCGCAGGCGCTCCTCGACTTCACGGGCGATCACATCGCGCAGCGGGCACCCTTGGGTCGTGAGGGCGATGGTGACGCTCACTTTCCCGCCGTCGATCTGGATATCTTGAACCATGTTGAGCTCGGTAAGGCTCTTGTGGAGCTCCGGATCGTTCACTTGGGAGAGGGCCTGTACGACCGCTTCTTTCGTGACCATGTGAGGATTAGGGCCTCCTACCACTTCGCCGTCGCCGCCTAGTCGTACCAGGCAACGATCTCGACCCCAGTATAATAGTGGGTGAGGATCTGGTCAAATCGCCGTCCCGCGCGCGCCATGCCGTCCGCGCCGTACTGGGACATCCCGATCCCGTGCCCGTAACCGTACACTTCAAAAAGGATCCGGTCGCCCTCTTCGTGCACCTCGAACCAGTTGGAGCGCAGCCCCAGCATCTCTCGCAGCTGCCGGCCGGTGAGCCGCTGATCTCCTACCTGCACCCATTCGACCCGGCCGCTGGGAAAGCGGGAAAGGACGCGCACGTAAGGGGCGTCGGTGCTGGCGGGCAGCGCAGCGCCGGTGCGCCGGCTCACCTCAGCCACGGTGAACTGGCTGTGCGTCTTCTCGTAGCGGCTCCCTTTCACGTACGGATCCTCGACGCTGCGCAGGTACGGCACTGCGGAGCTCCAGTAGTTCTCCGAATCCTCGGTCCGGCCCCCGCTCGATGCGTGATAGGCCGGGTAGATCAGCTCTCCGTTGTACACCATCACGAGGCCTCGCGTCTCGGCGACGGCGCGCGACACCTTCGCCCAACGCCAGTAGTATTCGATCGCGCCCCAGCGCTCCCGCAGCGCTTCCTGGGAGAGCCACGCTTGATGAACCTGATGATCGGTGGAGACGACGGCTTCAGGGTGGTCGGGCACGCGCTCGCCGCGCTGCAGGAGGTAAAGAGCCAACGTGCGAGCGGCGACGGCTTGAGCCTTCAGCGCCTCGGGGTGAAACTCGACGGGCATCTCCGCAGCGATGACGCCCTTGACGTACTCCTCCAGCTCCATCGCGACCGTGACGCCCAGGTCGTGCCGGTAGACGGGCAGGATCACCTCAGGCCTTTCGGGAACAGCTCGCAGCCGGCCGGCGTACCAGCCGGCGGCCAGGGAAGCGACCAGAACCAGCGCGAACCATCGTCCGACCCGCCGCCGGCGCCGATAGCCCATCAGCAGGCGGCGCCGGCCGCGCCTCC
>k87-1252933_pt1 | contig 13424 bp, 12 predicted proteins | sample MGYA00084031_6733416 | MGnify analysis MGYA00084031
CGCGCTCGGGCCCGTGCCCGCGTCTGCGTTCACGCCCGGGGAGCGGTCCCCGGTCCGCCGCCCGGTGCCGTCGCCGGACGTGCCGCCCGCGCCGCCGGAGGCGTCGTCCGCACCGGACCGGTCGTCCTCGGCGCGCCCCGGCCGCACGGCCTCCGCGCGCCGTCCGGCCACCGGCGCGCTCCCGGAGGAGGCGGACCGGTTCCCGGAGTACGCGGTGTGCTCGGTCGAAGGCCCGGCTTGCCCGCCCTGCTCGGGATGCTCGGTGTGCCCGGTGTGCTCGGGATGTTCGGGGTGCTCGGGGTGCTCGGTGTGGTCCTGGTCAGTGACGGCGGTCACCGAATCACCTCTCCTTCTGCAGTACGGACAGCGCGGCGATGAGTTCGGCCTGCGGCTCCGGGTGCACCTCGAGCGCGTCGAGCGGCGCGAGCCGGCGTTCCCGTTCGGTGTGCAGGATGCGGTCCACGTGCTCGACGAGCAGCCGGCCGCCCCGGTCGCGCAGCCGCAGCGCCCCGTGCGCGCCGATCCGCTCGGCCAGCCGCTCCCCCGCGGCGCGGCCCCGGCGCCCGCCCAGCAGCACCGTGGCGACCAGCGCGGCGACCAGCTCGGGGTCGGGCGCGACGCTGCGGTCGAGCTCGCGCACCTCGTCCTCGGCGTACTCCTCGAGCTCGCGCCGCCAGCGCCGTACCGCCAGCCCGATCCGGTGCTCGGCGTCGTTCCCGGCGGTGTCGCGGGCGGTGAGCTCGGGCGCGGCGGCCGCCGGTTCGCGGCGCCACGCCTCGTCGACGCGCTCGTCGGCGGCGGTGACGGCGCACAGCAGCAGCTCGGCCAGGCTTTCGACGAGGGTGTCGAGCAGCTCACCGGGGGTGCAGTCCAGAGGGAAGGCGCGCCACCGTTTGAGCGCGTCGCCGGCGAGCACGGCACCGGCCTGGAGCCGGCCCCGCACCCGGTTGTGCTCCCTGTCGTAGGCGGTGTCGACGGCGGAGGTGAGGCGGAGCGCGGCGGCGTGCTGGGCGGCGGCGGCGCCGGCCAGCTCGGGCAGGCGGGTGTTGAGGGAGTCGAGGATGCCCTGTGCGGTGCGGGCCACGGCGTGCTGGCGGGCGGCGGGGTCCTGGGTCTGGTGGACGAGCCAGGTGCGCAGCGCGGCCACGGCGGTGGCCGGCAGCAGCCCGCCGCCCCAGGCGGACTCGGGCAGCTCGGGCACGGTGAAGCGGGGCACCTGGCCGAGGCCGGCCTTGGTGAGCAGCGCGCCGTACTGCCGGGACACCTCGCCGATCACCTGGTGCGGGACGCGGTCCAGGACGGTCACCAGGGTGACGTCGTACTCCTTGGCGGTGCGCAGCATGTGCCAGGGCACCGCGTCGGCGTAGCGGGCGGCGGTGGTGACCATGATCCAGATGTCGGCGGCGCAGATCAGCTCGGCGGCGAGGACGCGGTTGTCGGAGACGAGGGAGTCGACGTCGGGGGCGTCCAGCAGGGCGAGGCCGGGCGGCACGGTGTCGGCGGTCTCGATGCGCAGCACCCGGGCCGGGTTCTCGCCGGGGAGCAGCAGGTCGTCGGTGGTCTCGTGCCGGTGCGCCCAGACGCGGGTGAGGTCGGGCAGGACTCTCATCCCGCTGAACCAGTGATGATCCTCCGGATGGCAGACCAGCACCGGTGTGCGCGTCGTCGGCCGCAGTACACCGGCCTCGCTGACCCGGCGTCCCACGAGGCTGTTCACCAGGGTGGACTTGCCGGCCCCGGTGGATCCGCCGACGACGGCCAGCAGGGGCGCTTGGGGATCGCGCAGCCTGGGCACCAGATAGTCGTCCAGCTGCGCTAGCAGTTCGTCGCGGTTGGCACGCGCGCGGGGAGCCCCGGCCAGGGGCAGCGGGAAGCGTGCGGCGGCGACACGCTCGCGCAGGGCGGAGAGTGCGTCGAGCAGCTGAGGCCGTACGTCCAAGGTCACCACATGCGAAGAATGCCCAATTTTAGGGGAATTCTGAAGCATATGAGCATGTCTGCGCGCCGACCGGACGCAAGAGACAGAAGGGGCGACCGGGACAGGGGCGCACTCCAGGCATAACGAGTGCACAACACCCGGCGTGTGAGCCTTCAAAAGCGATGCGGGAATCGCACCGGCCTGCGATTATCGGGACCGCTTCACTGAACCTCCACATCGAGCCACGGAGGCGAAGCGTCAGGGGCAGGGACACGGGAGCCCTATCCTTGTCCCCGGCAAAGGTCAGGGGTCCGCCGCACCCGGTCCCATGGCACCAGGCCGGCACACCGGCCCCCGTAGCTCAGCGGATAGAGCAGGCGCCTTCTAAGCGCTTGGCCGCAGGTTCGAGTCCTGCCGGGGGCGCCACACTCCTTCCGGTCTCCGCACCGCGCCGCACGGCCCCTGCACCACGGCAGGGGCCGTCCTTTCATTCGTTCTTCCATGCGCCCATGCGCCTCCCCGCGCGACCGTCCCGCGACGCCGCCGCACCCACGCCCGCGAACAGTCACGAACAGCCGCGAAGGACTGCGGGCAGCACCCCTCTCCAGCCTTGCCGCATGAGCCACTTCGTCCGGATCGCCCACAATTGAGTGATAGCATCGGGTTGGTGAGGTTCCTGGTAATCATGGAACGGTTCTCCGTCGTTCCGCCTTCCCCGGAGCCGCTCATGCGCACTGCCGTCACCGCCGCCCAGGACTTGCCGATCCAGCAAGCCTCGGGGCCCGCCCTCTCGGAACAGGTGGAGGAGCACGGCCTCGTGTTCGGAGGCTTCGCCTACCAGTGCCGCATCGTCCGTCAACCCGCCCCGCTCACCGAGCCGTTGCTGCTGCTCGGCGGTTCCTCCCAGAACCGTTACTCCTGGCAGGGCCACGAACGGTGGCTGTCACCGCTGTGCACGATGGTCACCGTGGACCTGCCCGGCTACGGCAGCGCCGACTTCCTGCCGGCCCGGTACGACATCGACTTCCTCGCCGACGCGGTCGCGCACATGCTGGTGGAGCTCGGCATGCCGCGGGTGAATCTCTTCGGCGGCTGCTTCGGCGAGGTGGTCGGCCTGCGCTTCGCCCAGCGGCACCCCTCCTTCGTCTGCCGCCTCCTCTTCGGCGGCGCGGCGAAACGTCTTCCCGACGTGTACACCGAGGCCGTTCCCCGGCTGACCCGCGCGCTGGAACTAGGGTCGATCGAGGAGGCCGCCGACGGTCTGGTGCGGCTGTTCATGTCGAACCCGGAGGCCGGCCGGGTCCGCAAGCACACGGCCGTGGCCCGGCTGCTGCGCAACCAGTTCCTGACCCAGACGCCGGACGAGATCAGAAAGGCCGTCGAGCACAACACCCGCCTGATCACCCACGGCTGCTACCGCCCGCTGCCCGTGCCCCGGGTGCCGACGCTGGTCTTCACCGGCGAGTACGACACCCTCTGCACCCCCGCGATGGGCCGCGAGCTGGCGGCGACGCTGCCCGGTTCCCTGTTCACCACCGTCAAGGAGGGGGACCACCTGGTGACCGTGGAGCGCCGGGAGGAGTCCTCCGACCTGATCGGCCGCTTCTGCACGGACCGTTCCGTCGAGGGCCTGCCGTACTGCAACGCCGTCGAGCGCATGTGAGGGAGGGGCGCCGTACAGCGGAGAGCGGCCGGAACCCTGCGGAGGGGTTCCGGCCGCTCTCCGGTGCACGGCGCAGGCGGGGTGCCGACGTGAACAAGGCGCCTCGGCCGCCGTGCCGGGACGTCAGGACTTCTCGGGCCTGACGACCACGTCGCTGACGCAGGTGACCTGGCTGTTGCTGGTCGGGCAGCTCTGCACGGACTCGTTCTGCAGCAGGACGTTGCCGAGCGAGTCGGTCTTCATCCGGTACTCGGCCACCTGCACGCAGCGGATGTTGCCCTTTCCGTCGTCGACGCACTTGTTGGTGCCGGGAGCGTCGGTGGCGGCGGCCTGGCCGGCGCCGAGGCCGAGGAACGCGAGGCCCGAGAGGACGCCCGCCGCCGCTGCGATCTTCTTCGTCGTGAACATCTACCTATTCCTTGAGCGGTCGCCCCCGGTGCGAGAGGGCGACGACGTGCTGCCGGGTGGCCCACCGGGCCACAAAGCCGGGCAGGCCCGGGGCCCGAACACGAGGTTCGGGCCCCGGGACCCGTCTGGTTCGACCGAGAGGACTCAGTCCTCCTCGCCGCCGATGGTGAAGCTGGTGGCGCAGGTGACCGACGACTTCTCGCTCGCGTCCTGCTGCGACCAACCGAGGATGCCGAGCGACAGGTTGATGTCGTCGATGTTGATCAGACCGGTGGTCGAGTCGTTCTGCTCGCAGTTCTGGGTCTGCGTGTTCTTGAACTCGACCTGCGGGTCGTCACCAGCGTGGCCGACACCGGCGCCCAGGAAGCTGACACTGCCGAGCATGGCCATGACGACCGCGGCCTTCTGGTACTTGCGCATTACCTCTCCATTCTCGAGTCGACCCGATCCGGGACGAACAGGGCCGCTGTTTCCGCCGCCCAAATTAGGCGACCTGCCGGGATATTCAGTACGTGAAACGCCGAGTCGCGGAGCGCCGATCAAAAGGAACCCATTGGCGCCATTGCGCATTCATTTAATCTGCAAATCAAACGGTTTCCGTGAATTCACCGACCGCTCGGACCGGCCCCGGAAACGGGCCGGGCGGGCCCGGAACCCGGGCGCGAGGCGCCGGATACCGAGACCCGCCCGGATCACTGAACCAGTGATCACTTGCCGAGCTTGAAGCCCTGGACGCAGCTCAGAGCCTCGGACTCGCTGGCGTCCTGGGCCGACCAGCCCAGGAGCGCACCGGCGCTGACGTTGACGTCGTCAACGTTGATCAGACCCTTCACGCTGTCGTTCTGCACGCAGTTCTGCGCCTGCTTGTTGTTCAGCTTGAACGACGGGTCGTCACCGGCGTGACCGACGCCGGCACCCAGGAAGCTGACACTGCCGAGCATGGCCACGACGACCGCGGCCTTCTGGTACTTGCGCATTACCTCTCCGTTCTCGTGTGGACACAGTCCGTTACGGACCGGTCACGTGCAGTGAGTAACGTAAGGGAGTGGCGCGGATTTGCACAGGCGAAACGCCCAATAACGTAGCTTTCCTGTGAATGAGCACCTCATAGGACCGGCTCGCCGACGTCGAATGGCGGAGCGCACGGACCTCCCGGCCCCGCTCCCCCGAGGTCCGCCTATTTCAAAAGAGTGATCCGCGGCAGATCACCGTTACCGGTTCGGCATTGCCGCGTTGAGTCGGCTGTGCGGGTGCGCTTCATGCAACCGCCCTTACCGAACCAGTTAGGAGAACGTGATGTCTCGCATCGCGAAGGCTGCCACTGTCGCTCTCGGCACGGGTGCCGTGGTCCTCAGCGGGGCCGCCATGGCCCAGGCTGACTCCGGTGCCAAGGGCTCGGCGGTCCACTCGCCGGGTGTCGTCTCGGGCAACGTCATCCAGGCCCCGATCCACGTGCCGGTCAACGTGTGCGGCAACACCGTCGACGTCATCGGCGCCCTGAACCCGGCGTTCGGCAACTACTGCGTCAACGAGGACTGAGCCGGACGCACCTGACACAGAGCCCCGGCCCCTCGAGCGCCGGGGCTCTTCCCTTGCCCGGTGGTGTGCGACGTACAACTCCCGTGGCGCAAGGCCCGCATGCTCGCCCGGTCGACCGGACGTCAGCAAGCCTGGAAGCAAAGCGAGAAGGCCCCCGGTGCGTACCGGGGGCCTTCTCGCTGTCCGCGCGTCGTGGGATCTCAGGCGCGCAGCCCCACGTCGCCGTGCACCGGCTTCGCCTCGTTCACCATGGCCGCCGCTTCCTTCATCGTGCCGAGCACCGAGGTGTCCTGCTGCTCGCCGGTGAGAACGTTCGTCTCCTGCTGCAGCGGCATCATCTCGAAGGGAATGCCGGTGCGCAGACCGGTGTCCAGGCCGGTGGAGGCCAGGTCGCGGCCGTCCTGGGCGTACGCGGGCGCTGCCGCACCGGCGGCGATCAGGGATCCGGCAAGGACGACGGCAGCCTTCAGGGACTTCATCATGTTCCTTTCTTCGGCGACGCAGGTCGCCGGAGGGGAATGTGTCGTCCTGCCTAACGATCCCTGGCGGCACCGGAAACCGGGAGTCCCCAGATTGACGAGTCCTCATATGAGATCAGCGCAGACCGCCCGGTGAAGGCTCCCGGAAAGGGCGTGGCGGACCGTGACACGGCACGGTCCGCCACCGGACGGGTCACGGCGCCGGCAGCAGCACCACCGTGTTGTCCGGGGTGAGGGCCGGCAGGGTGGTGGCGGTCGCCTCCGGGGTGGTGACCGCCGTGTCCGAGGCGGACGTGCCGGCGGCGGTCCCGGTTGCGGTCCCGGCGGTCGCGGACTCGGCGAGGCCGGGGTCGCTGACCTCCTCGATGAGCGCGTCCACCTCGGCGAGCAGTGCGTCGATGAACGCGTCCAGCGAGTCGAAGGACCCGAAGTCGGCCAACGCCTCGTCGGCAGCGGTCTCGGCGGCCACGTCAGCGGCATCGGCGGCGTCCTGTGTGACCGCGGCCTCGGCGGCGGAGTCCGCGGTGTCGGTGGTGGAGTCCGTCGTGCCGGTCGTGCCGGTCGTGCCGGTGGTCCCGGTGGCCGGGGTGCTCACCGGGAGGCCCGGCACCAGTTCGAAGACACTGCCGAGCAGGTCGAGCAGTTCGCCCATCAGGTCCTGAGTGAGCGGGGTGTCGGCGGCGGGCAGCAGGACGCCGGTCGCCTCCTGTTCCGCAGGGACGAGGGTCACCACCGGCTGGTCGTCGGCGGCCTCGCGCAGCGCCGCCCTGGCGGCCGCGCCCAGTTTGCGCGCCTCGGCGCGCGGCAGGGTGCCGCGGTCCCGGCGCAGCACCGCCTCCGCCAGGTCGACGACCGGAGCGAGCGGCCCCGCCTGGGCCTTGAGCTTCTCGGCGCGCTGGAGCAGCGCGTCGGCGCCGGGGAGCGCCGCGCCCGGTGCCGCAGCCTCACCGCGCTCACGGACCGGGTCCGCCGCCAGTGCGGCCGGGCCGGTGATCCCGACCAGGAGGGCGGCGCACAGGGCGCCGAGTGCGAGGCGCCGTGCAGGCAGAGCGCGCATGGGCAGTTCCTTTCGAGGGAGGTGCGAACCTGCACCCCACCGTGAGAGCGCCCTGTGGCTCCCGCAACCGATCATCGGCCTTTCGGATCACTGCCCCGTCACCCCGGTGCCCGTACGGCCTGATGAGGGGACGTGGAGCAGAGCGTGCGCCCCGGGGCGCACGCACGAGGGATTCACGATTCCAACACACTTGCCGTTGTTCATCGAGTTTCAGTGAATTTGTCCGGTTGGTGACTAGAGTTGCCAACCTCTCCACGCTTTCCCCACGGGCGGACGCATCGCACTCGTCCCCACTGCTGCCTGCCGCCGCCACTGCTTGACGAAAGGCTCCGACGGTCATGCGCCATTCCCTGGGTCAGCTGCTCCGCCATGCGACGGCGGGTGTGCTCTCCCTTGCCGCGGTGTGGGCTTCCTGCGGCTCCCCCGCTGCCGCCCCGGCTCCCGAGGCCGGCAGCATCCCGTTCGATCTCCGGCACCGGGCGGTCCAGCACGGCGGCATCGTGCGCGCCGCCAACTCCTCCATCACCTGCCGCGCGCGCCAGAAGTCGTGCTCCGACGTGCGCGAGGGCAAGGCCGGGGTGAACGGCGACTTCGACATGCACTACATCGACGTCGACAGCGACCCCAACACCTACAACTCCTCCCGCGCGGCGGTCCGGCTGCCCAGCGGCTCCCGGGTGACGTACGCACGCCTGTACTGGGGCGGCAACCTGCGGGTCGGCGAGCAGAAGCCGTCCGGGGACAACGGGCGCGTGCTCATCGCCGAACCGGGCGGCGAATACAAGGAGGTGCTCGCCGACACGATCGTCGGGCACCGGGTGACGGACGACGCGGACGCCTTCCAGGCCTCGGCCGACGTCACGTCCCTGGTCCGCGACAGCGGGTCGGGCCTCTACACCGTGGCGCAGGTCAATGTGGCCGCCGGGCAGTCCGCCGCCGGCGCCTGGGGCGGCTGGACGCTGGTGGTGGTGTACGAGAACCAGTCGGAGCCGCTGCGTCAGATCGCCCTGTGGGACGGCTTCGCAGCGCTGCGCTCCCGCGGCGAGGACCTGCGGCTGGCCGGTCTGAACATCGCCGACGGGGCGTCGGGCCAGGTGGGCCTGGTCGCCTACAACGGGGACCGCGGCACCACCGGCGACTCGCTGGTGGTGACCGGACCGTCCGGCTCGACCTCGCTGGGCGACGGCGCCAACCCGCGCGACGACGTGCTCAACTCCACCATCAGCGGCCCCGGAACCGGCTCCCGGGTGCCCGACTACGGCAACACCCTCGGCTACGACTCCGACGTGTTCGACGTCGGCCGGGGCGTGCTCGGCGCAGGCACCGACGCGGCCCTGCGGCTCACCTCCGGCGCGGACGCCGCATGGGCCGGAGTGCTGTTCCTCGCCGCCGACGCGCGGCGGTAGCCCGGGGCTCCGCGGCCGCGCCTCCTTCCCGACTCTCTCGTCACCGCCTTCGTCAGCGAGGAACCCTCACCATGGACCTGTCGTCCTCCGGCCGCCGTCCGCGTGTCCTGCACCTCACGCAGCCGGTGGACGGCGGAGTCGCCCGCGTCGTGGCGGACCTGGTGCGGGCTCAGCTCGCGGACGGGCTCCAGCCCGTCGTGGCCTGCCCGGAAAGCGAACTCTCCGTCCGGCTGCGGGCGCTCGGCGCGCCGGTGCACCCCTGGCAGGCGACCCGCTCGCCCGGCCCTTCGCTGGCGCGGGAGGTGCGGCAGCTCGCCCGTCTGATCGACGGGATCCGCCCGGACCTGGTGCACGCGCACAGCGCGAAGGCCGGACTCGCCGGGCGGCTCGCCGTGCGCGGCCGCATCCCGACCGTCTTCCAGCCGCACGCCTGGTCGTTCGAGGCGGTCGGCGGCACCACCGCCGACCTCGCGCTCACGTGGGAGCGGTGGGGGGCGCGCTGGGCCGCGCGGACGGTGTGCGTGAGCGAGGCCGAGCGCCGCACCGGGGTGGCCGCGGGCATCTCCGGCCGGTGGACCGTGGTGCCCAACGGCGTCGACCCCGAGCACTTCCGCCCGGCGCCCGCCGAGGACGTACGGGCCCTGCTCGCACCGCTGGCCGGGGTGCCGGCCGGCGCGCCCCTCGTCGTCTGTGTGGGGCGGCTGTGCCGGCAGAAGGGCCAGGACGTGCTGCTGCGGGCCTGGCAGTCGGTGGTGCGGCAGGTCCCCGAGGCGCGTCTGGTGCTGGTCGGCGACGGGCCGGACCGGGAGCGGCTGCGGGCGGCGGCGCCCCGGTCCGTGGTGTTCGCGGGCGCCGTCGGCGACACCGCCCCCTGGTACCAGGCGGCCGATCTCGTCGTCCTGCCGTCCCGCTGGGAGGGCATGGCGCTGGCGCCGCTGGAGGCGATGGCCTGCGGCCGGCCCGTGGTGCTCACCGAGGTCGACGGCGCCCGCGAGAGCCTGCCCCCGGCGTTCGCCCCGTTCCTGCTGGTCCCGCCGGAGAGCCCGGCCGAACTGGCCCGTGCCGTCGCGGATCTGCTGCGCGACCGGCCGCTGCGCGCGTCCCTCGGCGACGGGGGACGCCGGCATGTGCTGGCCCGGCACGACGTGCGGCGCACCACGCGGGCGGTCACCGACGTCTACCGCGACCTGCTCGGCACCTGGTCCGGCCGGAGATGGACGCGCCCGCCGCGGGAGGGCGGACCGCAGAGCGGCCGCGGCGCGGATGTCCGTGCGCCGCGGCGGAGCCGGGCGGAGAGCGCCGGGGCCCATCGGACCACACAGCGAGTCGAGCCATCCGAGCACAGGGAGTCCATCCACTCGTGACCGCCGAACCTACCGTGCCCTCCCCCGGCAGGCCGAGGGAGCACGGATTCTCCGCCGTCTCCGTCATGCCGAAGCCCGGCATCGACACCGCCGTCCTCACCGAGCCCGTCTCCACCGGCTTCCGGCCACCCGCGACCGGCCGCCCGGCGCGGCCGGCCTCGCCGCTCCCGCTGCTCGCTGCGGACGCGGCAGCCGCGCTGGTGGCCGGGCTCGCGCTCGCCGAGACCCGGCGCCACCCGCTCCTCGTCGCGCTGCTGTGTGCGGCGGCCCTGCTGCTGCGCCCGCGCGACCGCAGACCTCCCGTACCGGCGCTGCTCGAGGAGCTGCCCGCCGTGTGCGGGCGGGTGGCGGTGGCCTGGCTGACGTCCGCCGCGCTGTGGGCGGTGCTGCGTCCGGAGCTCGCGCCGGCCACCGTCACCGTGCTGAGCGGGCTCGCGCTGCACGCGGTGCTGTGCTGTGCGCTGCGCGCGGCCGTGCACGGGCGGCGGCGGGCCGCGCTGCTGCGGCATCCGCGGGCCGCGCTGGTGATCGGGCCGGCGGCGACCGCGCAGCGCGTGGCCGCCGCCGTGCTGCGTCATCCGCGCTGCGGGCTGCGGCCGGTGGGGGTGGTGTGCGAGGAGCCGGACGGCGCCAAGGGGCTCCCGGTGCTGCGCACCGGCGAGGAGGTCGAGCGGGCCGTCGTGCAGAACGGGGTGCGGGCGGTGCTCGCCGTGCACCCCACGGTCCGCGCCGACCAGGGGCCGCTGCTGCGGGCGCTGGCCGGGTCCGGCTGCGAGATCTGGGAGCTGGACGCGGCCACACCGGCGTGTCCGACCGGTGAGCGTCTTGCCGGATTCGCCTGCCGGCGGCTGGAGTTCTTCCCGGCGCGGGCGGGCAGCGCGGGCAAGCGGGTCCTGGACGTGGCGGTGTCGGGGGTGCTGCTGCTTCTGGTCAGCCCGCTGCTGCTGGTGTGCGCGGTGACGCTGCGGATCTGCGACGGGCCCGGGGTGGTGTTCCGGCAGGAGCGCATCGGCCGCGACGGGCGGCCGTTCACCCTGCTGAAGTTCCGCACCCACCGGCCGGTCGACGAGCACGAGTCGGCGACCCGGTGGAGCGTGGCCAACGAGAACGAGATGCGCCGCTTCTGCCGGATGCTGCGGCGCACCTCGCTGGACGAGCTGCTGCAGCTGTGGAACGTGCTGCGGGGGGACATGAGCCTGGTCGGCCCGCGCCCCGAACGTCCCTACTTCGTGGCCCAGTTCAGCCAGACGTACCCCGGCTACGCGGCCCGGCACCGGATGCGGACCGGCATCACCGGCCTCGCCCAGATCCACGGGCTGCGCGGCGACACCTCCATCGAGGACCGCGCCCGCTTCGACAACGCCTACATCGACGACTGGTCGCTGTGGCAGGACGTCTGCATCCTGCTGCGCACCGCCGTCACGCTGATCCGGCCGACGGGGAGCTGAACTCGACGTGCGTCACGCCCTTGCCCTGCTCCCGCGCCGGGCGGCCGAACGGGTGCCGGTGCTGCCGCTCGCGGCGGTGATCGCCCTGCTGGCCGTGCCGCACACGGGAGACGGCGCCGGTCCCGCGGACGCCATGTCCGGGCTGCTGGTGGTGTACTGCGTGATCCTGCTGCTGCGCGAGCGGCGGCGCCCGCTGACGCCGGTGGCCGCGCTGGTGCTGGGCCTGCCGGTGGCGGGCCTCGCGCTCGCCGCCATGGGGGCGTCCTCGGCGACGGACGGGCTCACCGGCCTCGGCCGGTATCTGCAGGTCTTCGTACTGGTCCCGGCCACGGTGCTGGTGCTGACCCGGCACCGGGCCGACTTCCGGCTGCTGGCCTGGACGTTCGTGGGGCTCGCGGGGTGGCAGGGGGCCGTCGGCGTGCACCAGTACGCGACCGGCACCGGCGCCACCTACCAGGGCGAGCCGATCCGGGCGGTCGGCACGTTCGGGGCGCAGGACGTGATGGGCATGGCGACGGTGGTCGCGCTCGGCGTGGTGTGCGCGGTGGGTCTCGCGCTGGGGCAGGCGCCCCGCCGGCAGCGGGCGCTGGCCGCGGGCTGCGCGGCGGTGCTGCTGCTGCCGCTGGCGCTGTCCTTCAGCCGGGGCGCCTGGATCGCCACGGCGCTGACCTGCACGGTGCAGCTGGTGCTGGCCGGGCCGCGGCGCGCGGTGAAGGCGGGCGCCGCGGTGGCCGCCGCGGCGATCGTGCTGATGGGCGGCTTCGGGGTCGGCACGGCGCAGCTTCAGGAGCGGATCGGCAGCATCGGGCAGGTCACCGACGCGCCCGACCAGTCGGTGGTGGACCGGTACGCGCTGTGGGGGTCCGCGCTCGGCATGTGGCAGGAACGGCCGCTGACCGGTGTGGGCCTGAAGAACTTCCCCGAGTACCGCGACGAGCACGCCACGCTGGCGCTCTCCTCGGGCAGCGACATCGGGGGCGCGGGTGAGGCGTACCACAAGCAGGCGCTGCTGTCGCCGCACAGCATGTATCTGCTGGTGCTCAGCGAACAGGGCCTGATCGGGCTGGTGACCCTCGCCGGCGGCTGGCTGGCGCTGCTGGTGTGCGGCCTGCGCCGGCTGCTGCGGGCGCTACGCCACGGCCCCGCCCCGGACTGCGGCCTGATCGCCTGCGGCCTGCTGATCTGGCTGCTGACCGACTTCGTCTACGGCGACATCGGCGGCCCCTCGACGGTCCTGACGGCCATGGCCCTGGGCCTGGCCGCCTGGTGGGCCCTGGCCACCGGCCCCCGCGGCACCGCCCGGCCGCACGGCGAGCCGGCCGTCCAGGTCGAGGAGGCCGTCTTCCGATGACCCTGCTCCCCTCCCGCACCCCGGGCACCCCGGGCACCCCGGACCCCACGGCGGCCCCCGGCCAGGACTCGACAGCGGCGCGGACCGTGGCGGCCGTGCCTGCTGCGCGGGCCGCGCGCCCGGGCGGCGGTGCCGAACAGGCCGCCGTCTCCGGGAAGTTTCTGGCACGGGCCACGCTCGTCACGGCCGTGCTGTCGATCGGTGGCTCGCTGCTGGGGCTGGTGCGGGATCAGTCGCTGGCGCGGCTGTTCGGGGCCGGGAGTGACACGGACGCCTTCCTGGTGGCGTGGACCGTGCCCGAGGTGGCGGCGACGCTGCTGATCGAGGACGGGCTGGCGATCGCGCTGATCCCGGCGTTCAGCATGGCGCTGGCCCGCCGGGCCAGGGGTGTGCCGGGCGATCCGGTGCGGGAGCTGGTCGCCGCGACGCTGCCCCGGCTGTGCCTCGCCTTCGCCGCGGTGGCCGCGCTGGTGGCCGCCGCCGCTCCGCTGCTGGTGCGGGCGCTCGCCCCGGGGCTGCCCGATCCCCGCCTCGCCGTGGACTGCACCCGGCTCACCGCGATCAGCCTGCTGGCGTTCGGCCTGGCCGGCTACTGCAGCGCCGCCCTGCGCGCGCACCGCAGCTTCTTCGCTCCCGCGGCGATCTACATGGCCTACAACACCGGCATCGTCGCCGCGATGTTCCTGCTGGGCGCCACCTGGGGCGTGCGGTCCGCCGCGGTGGGTGTGGCGATGGGCGGCGTGCTGATGGTGGTGGTGCAGCTGCCGTCGCTGTGGCGGCATCTGACGTCC
>k87-454616_pt1 | contig 13414 bp, 16 predicted proteins | sample MGYA00084031_6733416 | MGnify analysis MGYA00084031
CTCTTTCGGTATGCTGGTGCAGCCCTTTGTGACCCTGCTGCCCGCTGCTCCGTTCTTCCTCCCGGAAAAGTCATTTGGTAAAAAAGCTTGGACGCGTCATCCCGTTGACCTTGATGGATGCAAGATCGCTTCCACTGCTGCCAAAGTGTTCTGAATATCCTGATCACTGATGTGACGATGTGTTGTAAAACGAACGACCGTTTCGTCAAAGTCGACAGCAAGCACCCCTTTTTCAGCCAGCTTGGCCAAAAATTGTTCGGCAGAAAGACCCGCTTTGTCCGTGTGAACCAAAACTATGTTCGTTTCTACCGGTTCGACATGCAGAGATAGCTTTTGCAAACCTACGGCCAAATCATGCGCTCGCTGATGGTCTTCCGCAAGCCGTGACGTCATTTCCGTCAAGGCGAGTATTCCTGGTGCTGCCATGTAACCGACTTGGCGCATGCCGCCGCCCAGCTTCTTCCTCCACCAACGCGCCTCCTGGATAAACGCCCGGCTCCCTGCCAACACAGACCCTACCGGTGCGCTCAATCCCTTCGACAAGCACACCTGAACACTGTCTGTATACCGGGTAAGCCCGGTCACCTCGCAGCCCAACGCGACAGCAGCATTGAATAATCTGGCGCCATCCAGGTGGACAGGTACGTTGTTACGATTTGCTACTTCGTATACGCTTTTCATCTGTTCAGGGCGGACGACCGCCCCTCCAGCGCGGTTATGTGTATTTTCCATGCAAATCAAACGGGTCCTCGGAAAATGGATATTGACCCCGCGAATTGCTTTGGCTACCTCCTGTGGAGGCAGTGCCCCCCTATCTCCCGCGATCGTCCTGGTTTGCACCCCCGCGAGAGCAGCCATTGCGCCTCCCTCATAGTAAAAAAGGTGGGAGTCTGCCTCCAAAATAACCTCGTCGCCATTTACACAGTGGGTAAGGACTGCCACCTGATTCCCTTGTGTACCGCTCGTGACAAACAGCGCGTCTTCTTTCCCCAATATCTCGGCCGCCACTCTTTCCAGGCGGTTTACAGTCGGGTCTTCTCCATACACATCGTCCCCTGCTTCTGCCTCATACATGGCACGGAGCATCGCATCTGTCGGCTTGGTAACCGTATCGCTGCGCAAATCAATCGGCATCTTTCTTCTCTCCCTTCTCTCTTGCCATTTTAACACTTTCTGCATTGCATCGGGATTTGGCAGTTTGCTAATATGGAGGAGTACGATACCAAAACAAGGGAGACTGACCCATGAAGGTAAAAATTACTCGCAACGCCGCAAAACAATTGAAAGCCATTTTGGACCAAGAAGAGGATAAAGAGTTGAAGCTCCGCGCATACATAACACATGCACACGGTGACCATGCCCATTACGGCTTGGCATTGGATAAACCGACCGACGAAGATACCGTCGTTTCTACCGACAAGGAAATCGACGTAATCGTCAAGAAAGACGAGCCGTTGCTAGACGGCCTTGTTATCGACTACCTGTATACACCACAAGAGGGATACGTGCTTACAAATCCTTCCAAAGGAAATCACGGCGATCATTAATGGCTCCCTTGTCCCCGCTGCGAGTCATCAGCGGGGTTTTCTTGAGAATGAATTGTTTTGGGAAAAAGCTGTTTTTGTAAAAGCTGCTAGGAACCAAAAAAAGAGACATCTTGTCGATGTCTCTTTTTTGTAATGGACTCTATACAATTGTTGCAAAACTCTATTTGGGTCTAGAGCTCTTTTTTGTTCCAGGGCCTTTCCCATCTTTCGGAGTTCTCGTTTTCGCTGCAGGACCTTATTTCGTTACCAAAGTCTCTTGTTCGTTGCAAGCCGTTATTTTCGTTACAAAGCCTTCTTCTTTATTGCAAGACTTTTTTCTTTACAAAGATCTCTTCTCGTACAACTCAGGTGGCACGTCAGCAAAGAGCGGACTCATCCTGTCTTCCTGATGAATCATGAAAAGCCGATGTACGGGTCTGGTCATGGCTACATACAGGAGCTTTGTATCCCACTCATTGTCCAAGTACTCCTCGATATTCAACAAGATGACCACATCAAATTGCAGCCCCTTGGTCAAATAAGCTGGCATTACTACGACACCGCCCGGGAATTGGGTATCCTTGCTTCCCAGCAGCTTCAGTCCTTCGATGGAGGCCTTCAATGACTTGTATGCTTTTTTGCTGGCCTCGGCTGTTTTGGCTACGATCGCGATGGATTGAAAGCCCTCTTGCCGATAATCATTTACAAGCTGGACCAGATTTTTAACCGGCAGTTCTTTCCCGTCCCATGATGCCAACAAAGGCTTTTCCCCATGCCGCAATACCGGTTTGGCCATAATCGTCTCCGGCAGGTTTATCTTTCGCAGTACCTCGTTGGCACATTTCATAATTTCGATTGTGGAACGGTAGCTCTGCGCGAGTGTGTAGTAAACCCCCCGCGGCTGCTGAAAAACTCCCTCCAACAGTTCTTCCCACGATTGCAATCCCCTGTATGCATGGATGCCCTGCGCGATATCTCCCACTACCGTCAAAGAATGTCTCTTTGTCACAAGCCCGATCACCGCAATTTCCAACGCACTGAGATCCTGTGCTTCATCAACGACACTGTGGTCAAAGTGATCGGCCTGCTCCAATCCTTCGATCAGATGCCGCAGATAGATCAGCGGCGCAACGTCTTCTGGCTCGATCCGCTCCGCTTCGAATATCTCTGCAGACGACCGGCAAATATCCTCGATATCCTCGCCATTGACTTCCCCTTTTGTCAGCTCTTTCAATAAAGCTGTGTCGGTCAACATTTCGCGGTACGACGAGAAGACATCCAGTTCAGGAAAAATGGAAAAGTATTTGTCCAGAAGCTGATCAATCATTTTCTCATATTTAGCCAACGCTTGCTTATCCAGATCAATTCGCTTCTCTCGCAGATGGGCGAACAACTGTTTATTGATGTCCTGCTTAACGTGCTTTCGAACGGCTTCCATTCGCCGACGATATGGCAGATGGGCATATTGTTCGGCAAAAAGCTGACGGATGGTCTCACCCGGAATCGTAAAAACATGTTTGGTTCTGTTGTAGACAAAGCTTAATTTTTTGTAGGCTACCCTGTTTTCCGCTACAAACAGCAAATATTGCTGGAGTACATCCCGGAAAGCGAGCGAGCCCTTGAACCGAAGACGATGCAGCACCGTCCGACGCTCGGCATCGCTCTGTCCTTGTTCAAAGAACAACTGAAGGGGCTTGTGCGGGTCCAGAATCCGCCAGCCTTTTGGAAGGATGGACTTGACCAGCTTGGAAGCCCAATCCAGGAATGTCGCCTGCTGAACGTCATCCACTCCCAATTCGGGAAGAACCTCTGAAATGTACGTAAGGAACAACCGGTTTGGTGCAAAAACCATAAACCTCTTTGACATCATCGAGTCCTGATAATTGTAGATCAAATAGGAGAGCCGGTGCAGCGCAATCGTCGTCTTGCCGCTTCCGGCCACCCCTTGAACGACAACCGGGCGATCCTTGTCTGCTCGAATAATGTCATTCTGCTCCGACTGGATCGTCGCTACGATATCCTTCAATCTGCTGTCGTTCGTCTGATTCAGGTTGGCTGCCAGGAACTCATCGATGTACCCTTCCTGCAAAAATTCATCCGGATGGCCAACTTCGCGATGAATCGTCTCTTTGAGCGCTCCATCGTATATCCCTGTAATCTTCCCGTCCTCAATGGCAAAATTTCGCTTCAGGCGCACTTCGCCTCGCACAATCTCCCTGCCGCTGCGGAAGTACGCATCCTTGCTCTCGCCGCTGTAATATAAACTGGCAATGGGAGCACGCCAGTCAACGACAATTGAATCGAATGTGTCGCTCCGAACGATGCCCCTCTTTCCTATGTATACGCTGTCCAACTCGTATGTCTCGTCTTTCAGGAAGTCCACTCGTCCAAAATACGGCTTTTCCAGTCCTTGGTCCTCAAGGTAGCGAAGCTCTTTTCCTTTTTTGTAGTTGACGACCTGTTTCACATAATCGTCCGTAATCTCTTTAACCTCTTTCCGAAGAGTGTCCACTTCCTTTTGGATAATAGAGCGTGTTTCATCGAGTCTCTTCTGTTCATGCTCGTAGTCCGGGTGCTGTACAGTCATTTATATCCTCCTTTCCAAATTGTCAGGTTCAGCATCGCAAGGAGAAGTCCGGTTTTATTTCCACATGGTTTCCGGGCACGGGCTCTTCTTTGTTTCCTCGTAGCCTTCCAATGCCCTCTTCTTTGATTTGATGTTGCTTCCGGATTGGCTCTCTTTTGTTCTCGTTGACGCCTGCCCGTCTTATCCCGCTATATCTTGCCTGTTTACCACACTTGTCTGCCGATCCAGATCCCTGAACCGCAAGCAAGAAGGCCGGCCAAAACACTGGCGCCTGCATAGAACAGCCCTCTGCCGATCTGCCCATCTCCGATGAAGCTTACCACCTCAAGCGAAAAGGTAGAGAACGTAGTAAATCCCCCCATCAGCCCGGTTGTAAACAGAAGGTACATCTCCAAAGACATCAATCCTTTTTCCTTTCCCCACGCATAGAGCAGTCCGATGAGAAAAGAACCGGAGACATTGGCCAGCCATGTCCCCGCCGGCAATCCGGGTTGGTTCATTGCGAGACCGAGACCATAGCGTAGCAATGAACCGACGGCTCCTCCTACGGCAACAGCCAGCCATGCCATCATGGCAATCCCCCCTTCTCTCCTTTTTTGTATGGAACAAAAAGACATCCAGGCAAAAAGCATGGATGTCTTCTTTTTATGTCAAATGGTGCGTTTTAGTGTTTGGGGTTGTTATCCTCGAGGTCTTCCACGTAGCGGATCGATTCGAGATTGGAGCGAAGCGACATTTTCACAGCATCAATGTATTTTTGCCGCAGTTTTTTCTGTTCCTGTTTTTCCTCTTCAGTCAACCCGGCTTCACGAGATTTTTTGGCCAACTCGTTGATCCGTTTGATTTCCGCGTCTGATACCAAAGCCGTTTCCCCTCGCTTTCAATGAATGCCGCTCTATTATATCACATCTCGGCAACGAAGCAAGGGAAAGCTGCAGCTTGTCAATTCCCGACAGGAATTTGAATCGATTGGCCTGGATAAATAATGGCACTTTCCAGCTTGTTCAATTTTTGAATCGCATATACCATATCGCGAACATCCATTTTCGGGTCACTCTTGTAGGTGACCGCCAGCTCCCACAAGCTGTCTCCCGGTTGGACGACGATTTCCTTTACTGGTTGGATCATTTGAGCTTGTTGTACCGTATGATCCCCAGAAGCGAACACTAGTTCTGTCAAAGTGTAAAAAAAGAGAGTGAAAGCGGCAAAAAACAGAATGGCCTGTCCACGCGTAATGCCAAAACGAGCAGTTTTTCTTTCTTCTTTGGCGAAGCGATTAGATACAGTCATTGTACTCATTATTTCATCCCCCTGCAAACGTACGTTCTATCTTCTTGTTCTCATCATAATGCGAACACTTGTTCATGTCAAGAAAAAAACGAACTTATGTTTGTCGAACGCAGGATCCCATGGTATAATATAGAAAACATGTTCGAGAAGATAGAGGTGTGGTCTATGTCCAAGCTATCCAATAGACAGCAAGCCATCATCGATTTCATCCGCAAAGAAGTAAGGGACAAGGGTTATCCCCCATCTGTCCGTGAAATCGGGGAGGCTGTCGGTCTGGCATCCAGTTCAACTGTTCACGGCCATCTGGCCAGGTTGGAAAAAAAGGGGCTCATCCGCCGCGATCCTACCAAGCCCCGCGCGATTGAGCTGCTGAAAGAAGAGGAGCGCTTTCAAGACGACTTTGACGTATCTGTTGTACGCGTACCGGTGATCGGAAAGGTGACTGCGGGTCAGCCGATCACTGCTGTCGAGCAGGTGGAGGATTACTTCCCACTCCCTGACAGCATCGTGACATCGGACAAGGTGTACATGCTGCGCGTGTCCGGAGACAGTATGATCGAGGCTGGCATCCTGGATGGAGACTACGTGATCGTTCGCCAGCAGAATGTGGCCAATAACGGTGATATCGTCGTCGCCATGACTGAAGAGGACGAGGCAACCGTGAAGCGTTTCTTCAAGGAAAAGAACCATTTCCGGCTGCAGCCTGAAAACGCGACATTGGAGCCGATTATTCTGGATTCTGTAACGATTCTGGGGAAAGTGATTGGCGTGTACCGCTTGATTCACTAGAATAAGAGATTTCGTTGCTTGGATGAGCCATGCCTTATGGCGGACTCTTTGAAAAACGCAATCGACTACGACAAGCTTTCCTTTTCCACCCTGACAGCAAAAAAGGCGTTCGCGATTGCCTCGCGGACGCCTCTTCTTTTCATTTCCTTCGATTCTTTGATCGGTCCTTCTCCTACGAATCCCACTTACAGTGCGACAAAGAACCAGATGATCATCACTACCTGAAGAACAACTTTTACGACCACACTGCCCAAAAAACCGATGAGCGAACCCACTCCCGCTTTAACAGCCCGTTCAAACGGCTGCTTTTGGATCAGCATTTCCACCAGAACGACCAGCACGAACGGCATGATCAGCATGCCAAATGGGGGGAACAAAATCACCCCGAGCAAAATCCCCAGTGCAGCTGCCCACGATGACGCTTTGGAGCCCCCGTACTTCTTGACAAAGTACATGTTGGTGAGTAAATCCGCACCGTAGAGAAGAACACTTAAGACCGCCATTCCCCACCAGAAGGAGGCCGGAAGTCCGGCACCCGGATCAGCAATAAAAAAGTGATACAGCAAGAATCCGCCCCACAATAAAATCGTATCAGGAATGACCGGCAAAAAGATTCCGGCAATACTGAGGATAAACAAGGCCGCTATCACGATCCACAACAAGATCTCCATCCATTGACACTCCCTTCTGTATAGGGTATACGATAAAGTGCGGTTTTCGTTTCCATCGACTCGCTACATTTTGACAGAAACCTGTATATACTCGGTTCTTCTGCGAGTCGTAAAGCCAAACGTCGAATCGGAACATAGATGGTCTCGTCCCTCATTGTTCCCCTGCAGAGTTGCAAATAAAAGAAAGATAATCTGAAAGGACAGAAAATGGCTATGCATTCTCAAACGAAGCGAGATTGGTTTGACCCTTCCTACCTGAAAAAAGGAACCCCTCGGCAGCGGGAAGCCTGGGCAGTCCTCGACAGCTTGGGAATCTTTGATGGGCTCAAAGAGTATCAACCGGTTCTGTGCGGAACGATCCCCCTCGATATTGATGTTGAGGACAGCGATCTTGATTTGATCTGTACGACAGCCGACCTGGATCGGTTTGGCCATGTGTTGAAAGAAAAATACGGGCATTTGGACCATTTCACACAAGACCGCCGAGAAATCCGCAACATCCCTACGGCGACTGCTTCCTTTTGGTATCGCGGTTTTCAATTGGAGTGTTTTGCTCAACCGATTCCTGTCACAGAGCAAAACGCCTACCGGCATATGATGATCGAAGCACGGCTGCTCCAGCTGTCTGGGCAAGAAGCAGCAAAAGAGATTCGGGCTTTGAAAGAACGGGGGCTGAAAACGGAGCCTGCTTTCGCTCTGTATTACGGGATTGTCGGAGATGATCCTTATCAGGCTTTACTTGAATTGGAAAGATATTCGAATGAACAGCTTAAGCAAGTGATGGCAAATAAACCGACCTAAACGCCGGCCGTAAACCGGAAATACGAATAATGGTAAACTCAGACAACTTGTGTGTCCTTATGCGGGCATAAAATTAAGATGACTTCTGGATACTTCGGAAGTCATCTTTTTTGGATTGCTAGATTTGTCGTTTTACCTTTTATTGGTTAGATTTCAGTTGAAGACGGCAAATCATGATTTTTTTTTAAGAGACTGATATAAAATGTACACGAATCCAACATAAATGGGAAGCCAAACGGGTTCAAAGAATCCTGGAACTCGATAATCAGTAATTACAATTTTGTTTGGCCCAAAATCCAATTGTTGAATTAGATCTGAGATCATAAAAATAAAAACCCAAATCATCATCATTGTCGACAACACAATGGAAATCGCAATTTTTTTAATAATATCACCTCGTTATTATCAATAATCATTTCTTAAACGGACTTCAGAAAAGAAATGATCATTTTTGTAAAAACCCGAGTTAGTGTGCATACGCTGGGTTAAGTCCGCATTTCATTAAACCCAACCCTCAAATAATATGTTAATAATTTTTTATTTAACCATTAATATACACATCTGTAAACATATTTTAGGTATTTTGTTCTAAATTTTGCATTGTAAAGGGGGTTAATCTTTATTAGCAGCATCCCATCCAACTTTAGTCAAATAAATTCATAAAAAAAGCCTTAAAGTTAATAGGAAAGCAAGTTTCCCATCTACTTTAAGGCGTATCTAACTTATAAAGCTGAAACCTAGTTAAAATTAAACTAAACAAGTTTTGTTTCTTTTTAGGGTCCAAAGAAATACAAATACTCTTTCCCCTAAATATTAATACGTATTCATATACTGCTCGCGCTCCCACTCCGTTACACGGGTGCGGAACATATCCCACTCGATTTCCTTCGCGTCGACGAAGTGCATCAGTGCGTGTTCGCCAAGCGCTTCGCAGATGACCGGATCGGCCTTCAGGCATTCGATCGCGTCCTTCAAGGTAGCCGGCAAGCTGGCGATGCCCGCTGCTTCACGCTCAGCCTCGTTCATGATGTAGATATTGCGATCGACAGCCGGCGGCAGCTCAAGCTTGTTCTTGATTCCGTCAAGACCTGCTTTCAGCATCACGGCGAGAGCCAGATATGGGTTGGCGGCAGGGTCCGGGTTGCGAACCTCAATCCGGGTGCTCATACCGCGAGATGCCGGAATCCGTACAAGCGGAGAGCGGTTTTTCGCCGACCATGCTACATAGCAAGGAGCTTCATAGCCCGGTACGAGGCGCTTGTAGGAGTTCACCAGCGGATTGGTGATGGCGGCAAAACCGCGGGCGTGCTTCAGAATACCGGCCAAGTATTGCTTCGCCGTTTTGCTCAGGCCGAGGGTATCCTTGTCGTCAAAAAATGCGTTTTTCTCCCCGATGAAGAGAGACTGGTGGGTGTGCATGCCGGAGCCGGCGACACCATACATCGGCTTGGGCATGAACGTTGCGTGCAATCCGTGCTTGCGTGCGATCGTTTTCACCACCAGTTTAAACGTGAGAATCTGGTCCGCAGCTTGGATGGCATCTGCGTATTTGAAGTCGACTTCGTGTTGGCCAGGCGCAGTTTCGTGATGGGATGCTTCCACCTCAAATCCCATTCTCTCCAGCGTGAGAACGATGTCACGGCGGCAGTTTTCACCCAGATCGAGCGGAGCGAAATCAAAGTATCCGCCCTGGTCGTTCAAATCCAAGGTCGGCTCGCCTTTGTCATCCATCTTGAACAGGAAGAACTCCGGCTCCGGTCCGACGTTGAAGTTCGTGTAGCCCATCTCTTCGGCTTCTTTCAGCGCCCGTTTCAAGATGTAGCGAGGGTCCCCTTCAAACGGAGTTCCATCTGGATTGTAAATGTCACAGATCAGGCGAGCGACATTTCCATGCTCATTCCCCCACGGGAAAATGACCCATGTATCGAGATCCGGCACCAGATACATGTCGGATTCCTCGATGCGGACAAAGCCTTCGATCGAAGAACCGTCGAACATCATCTTGTTGTCCAGAGCTTTGGGCAATTGGGAGATCGGAATCTCGACGTTTTTAATGATCCCCATCAGATCAGTGAACTGCAGGCGAATGTAGTTTACATTCTCTTCTTTGGCCAAACGAAAGATGTCTTCTTTGGTGTACTTGCTCACGTTTCTCTCCTCCTATAGTCGTATGCATGTATCAGTGGAAGAAGCGGGAAAGCTCTCCACGTATCAACGCATGCTCGCTTGGGCGATTTGCGTTGCTGAAAAATATTTGTTGTTTGAGGAGCTGATGAAGCTCTTGCTCGGTAAGTTCCTTCCGCTTGGCCTCCGAACTGACGGTAATTTCCGTCTGCTCCGGAACAGGGTCTTGCAGCTGAAGCACCTGTTTGATTCCGGCAATGTTCAGTCCTTTTTCAATCAAGGCCTTCACTTCCAGCAAGCGGTCGACATCATTAAAAGAAAAAAGCCGCTGCTTTCCTTCTGTACGTGCAGGCTGTATCAGTCCGTTCTGCTCATAGTAACGGATCTGCCGCGCAGTCAGATCAGTCAGCTTCATGACGATACCAATGGGAAACAGCGCCATGTTTCGACGAAGGTCATCACTCATGACTTGTCCCTCCTTTGAAATCATTCCTTGCTTGCTATTGTATGATTCAAAAGCAACTCTGTCAACGGATGTCAGAAAAGATTACACAAAAAAGTAATAAAAAAGCGACAAGCCGCTGTTTGTGCTTATCGCCTCATAAACAACTCCGATTGATCTTTGCTAGTCTCTTCCGGGAATATCGAGCAAGCCCTTTTCCAGCAGGCCGTCAAGCGCTGTCAGGATGCCCACCTTCACATGGGAGTACGTAAGTCCGCCCTGCACAAACCCGAGGTAAGGGGGACGAATCGGTCCGTCTGCAGAAAACTCGATACTGGCTCCCTGAATAAACGTCCCGGCCGCCATAATGACCGGATCGGCATAGCCCGGCATCTCACTGGGGTAAGGCGTAACATGGGAATCGACAGGCGCTGCCTTCTGGATTCCCTGACAGAAAGCAATCAGCCGTTCGGCACTCCCAAACTCGACAGACTGGATCAAATCCGTACGAGGATCGTTCCATAGCGGGTTCGTCCGAAAGCCCAGGCGCTCAAGCAAAGCCGAGGAAAAGACCGCGCCCTTCAACGCCTCGCCTACCACGTGCGGCGCGAGGAAGAAGCCTTGGAACATTTCCAGCAGGGAGTACAGCGATGCCCCTCCTTCGGCTCCAATCCCGGGGGCCGCCATGCGGTAGGAAGCTCTCTTGACCAATTCCTTCTTGCCGACGATATAGCCGCCGGTTTTGACCAAGCCGCCTCCGGGGTTCTTGATCAGCGAGCCTGCCATGATGTCTGCTCCGACCTGGAGCGGCTCCAGCTCCTCCGTGAATTCCCCATAGCAATTGTCCACGAAGACGATCAGTTCGGGATTGATCTCTTTGACAAACCGAATCATTTCTTTCAGCTTGGCAATCGTAAAGGACGGACGGTCTGCGTAGCCGCGAGATCTCTGGATACCGATTACCTTTGTTTTCGGAGTGATGGCTGCCGCTACTGCGGGAAAGTCGATCTCTCCGGTAGGAGCAAGCGGCACATACTGGTACCCGATGCCGTACTCCCTTAGCGAGCCTTGCCCCTCTCCGCGGACGCCCACCACTTCCTCCAGCGTATCGTATGGCTTTCCGGTAATGTAAAGAAGGTCGTCACCGGGGCGCAGCAAACCAAAAAGAGAAATAGCGATCGCATGTGTCCCAGAAATGATATGAGGGCGTACAAGCGCATCCTCTCCACCGAACACATCCGCATAAATCGACTCCAGCGCCGCCCGACCGGAATCATCGTATCCATACCCGGTCGAGGGCGCAAAATGAAATTCATTCACTTCATGCTTTTGAAAGGAACGCAGCACTTTCAACTGATTATAGTCGACCAGGGCAGCGATCTCTTGATGCCGCCCTGTGATCATTTGTTCTACTTCTTCTACGATGGGGCGCAGACGCTCCCCGTGGGCAAATAAGGAAAACATGTGCTACTTACCAACTCTCTTCTTCAGTCTCTGGTTTTTCCAGGAGAAAAGGAGCAATCCTTCCGTAGATGGGATGATCTCTGTTCACTCTGACAGAAATCCGATAGGAGGAATCCGCTTCGTCAAATTCCTGTTCCATCTCTACCCCTTCCCTGTGCAAAAGCGACAGGATGTCGCCGCGCTCTGCCGGGACGATCAAGGTATAGCGATCAAACGAGGAGTAGACGTAGCCTTCAATCCGCTTAAGCAATTCGGCGCGGTCCTCCTGCCGAATTGCCGAGATCAAAATCGAGTCTTCCACCTTCGGCAGGTATGTTCCCTCCATAATCAAATCCGCTTTGTTGTAGACAACGAGCTGCGGGATGTCATCTGCTTTCAGCTCCCGCAGAATGCGATATACGACCTCCATATGAATCTCCAGGTCAGGATGATGCGCGTCGACCACATGCAGGATCAGATCCGCTTCTTTCACACCTTCCAGCGTAGAACGAAAAGCAGCAACAAGGGAAGTCGGCAAATCCTGGATGAAACCGACCGTATCAGTCAGGAGCACCTCAAGCCCGCTCGGCAAGGTAAGCTGGCGGGTAGTCGGGTCCAATGTCGCGAACAGCTTGTCTTCTTGGAGCGTTTCCGCCGAAGTCAGTTGGTTCAACAGCGTCGATTTGCCCGCATTTGTATAGCCGACCAATGCGATTTGAAACACATTGTTCTTTTTGCGGCGCTCCCGATGCAATTGACGGGTGCGAACCAGCTCTGACAGCTGCTGCTTCAGCTCGCTGATTCGCCGCCTGATGTGCCTGCGGTCGCTTTCCAGCTTGGTTTCCCCAGGGCCGCGCGTTCCGATACCGCCGCCAAGGCGGGAAAGCTGCTTGCCTTGACCGGCAAGGCGCGGCAGCAGGTAATTGTACTGTGCCAGCTCCACCTGGATTTTCCCTTCCCGCGAGTGCGCCCTCCCGGCAAAAATATCGAGAATCAACTGCGTCCGGTCAATCACCTTGCAGTCAAACGCGGTATCGAGGTTGCGCGTTTGGCTGGGTGAAAGCTCGTCATTGAAAATGATGACATCCACGTCCAGCTCTTCCGCACGATGAGCGATTTCCTGTATTTTTCCGCTTCCCAAATACCAGGCGTTGTCAATGCGTTCGCGATTCTGCGTGATGACATCCAGCACCTCTACATCGGCAGTCCTGGCGAGCTCATGCAGCTCCTCCATCGACAAGCGGGAGCGTTCCATATCGCGATTATCCAAAAAACAGCCAACTAAAATGGCTGTTTCCTTCGTCTTGATTCCACCTTCCAAGGAATCACGTCCTTTCTTTCCCCTATCATACCACATTTTACTCCTGCCGCTAGGAAGCGGACCAGACAAAATCCTCCGGCAACAACGTCATGACGTCATCCTTGGTCGGCTCTGCCACCGTCATCAGGCGGACAGCCTGCTTGCGGATCGCCTGCTCGATGGCATTGCGTACATACCGGGCGTTGCTAAAATTGGTTTCAAAAAGGTCGAGGCGAATGCGGTTCAAGTGCAGCCTCAATTTTTCCCTGGCGCCTGTAGAAAGCCTGTATTCTTTTCCCTCGACCATTGTCTCGGCAATTTTAATCAGTTCGTCTACGGTATAATCGGCAAATTGTAGCTGAATGGGGTACCGGGAGGGCAGACCGGGGTTCAGCTCCAAAAAGGCATCCATCTCGTCTGTGTAGCCTGCCAGTATACAGA
>k87-371911_pt1 | contig 13413 bp, 11 predicted proteins | sample MGYA00084031_6733416 | MGnify analysis MGYA00084031
TCTTGAAATGAATCTTTCGTATTATACCATTCGGCATATTGTATGGTCTCTTGTCGGCCAATTGCTCGAATGAGCCGCACCAAAATCTCATTCAAGCCCCGGAAGTGTTCACGCTGAGCAGTATCCAGCTCCTCATATGAACCAGTATAGTACAGTGCTTTTGCTGCCAATTGTAGTCCCTTGGGTCCGAGCTTATAAAGTCGCTTGGATTCACGTTTTTTTCCTCGGACAGAATTTATCCATTTATCCTTTTCTTGTTTCTCAGAGGCAATTTCCTGGTGACGAATATTGTGAATCAACTGTTTGATATTTATTTCTGTTGTGGTCATTAGTGTTGCTAGTTGCGCTCTCTCAAGCATTCCTAATTTAAAAATAAAGGCCATTAATTGCTCTTGACGATTTAAATCCGGGTGATCCATTAACTTAATGACATTCATGCAATCTCACTCCTTTTATTTTTAAGGGAGGAGCACAAAGGCTCCTGTAATTATAAACGTGGTGGTCCGCTTGGTGTAGGTGTTGGAGTATCATTGTCAGGTTTATTTTCATTTTGATCCATCTTTTGTTCCTCTTGCACCTTCTGATTGTCCTCTTCCGGTTCAGGTTTATCATCAATGAGATAATATTCATTGATGATTTTATCGATGGTCTCCGCTGATAAGCAATCCCGTTTTTGTAACTCAGCTCCTTTATCTTTGGCCAATTGGAAAGCCCTATTTTTCTCTTTTTGCCGCCGTTCCCGATTGGACCCCCAATATGTTGGCTGGCCATCTTCCCCATAAATATAAGGTGGATCTGCTTTCAGGAAAACTGCTACCTCTTTTCCAGTTTCATCTAGGGTGTAAGTTGCTCCGACAAGACGATCTAATCGCTGTAGGTCAGTTGCACTGAAGTTTTTAGCTGTTAGCTTTTGCATTCTTTCTGCACTCTTGGCTCCTTGTTTGCATGCAATGACTGTATTGATGTTATCATTCAGTGCATCAAATAGCCATTTCGTTAATCGGTCTGGATATTGCGTCATTGCTATCAACGGAATTCCAGCAGAGCGAGCCAAAGCAAGGATATTTGCCATTGCCGGAATCTCATACATCTGCACCTCTTCACACACAATAGGATGAAGTACAGTATCGTTGTTCCGATTCTTGGATACTTCATAGAGCTGTGTAATAATGAAACCACCAATTAATCTTAACTGCTCCTCACTTAATCCTTTAGCATTAAAGAGAAGAATGTGACCTTCATCCATACACTTCTTGAAATCAAGAGACATATTTGTTTGTCCGAAAACTCTTCGCAAAACCTCATCATTTCGAAACTTTTGAAGTCGATTCACCAAAGAGGAGACTTTCGTACCATTGCGGAAATCCTCTTCATACTTTTCTAAATTCCATTTCACAAGAGGGTCCTTTATTTTTTTGAGAAGGCGTCGGCGTAATCTTGGATCTGAATCAATCACTACTTCTAACTCCAGGATGCTGTGTTTTTTAGAATCATTCAGCAATGCTTTGATGGCCGGATCTGCATACTTTTCCAGTAACATCACGGATTCGTTGTCTGGATATGCATTCTTTAGAATCCCTAATGCACGTTGAGTTACTTGGTTATTTGTTTCGCCAGGATAACGATGGAGCAGATCCAATCCAATCGGATGAGTTTGAGAGGCTAGGTCGAAATAATGTACCTTACTCCAATCAACACCTGGTAAACCTCTTTCTTTTAGCTCCCGATCACATTTGAGCAGAAATGTTTTAATTGTTAGTACAGTGTCTTCTTTTGGATCAAACAAAGTGAATCCTGATGCTAGGTTGTTTTCTTCCAGCCACAAATAAATGATTTGTTTGAGAATATGCAAGACAAATGCAGATTTCCCAGAGCCATTTTTTCCGAAAATGGCCATATGACTTTTGAAAACATCGTCCACAATTGATACTGCTCTATCAACCACTTTTGGATGATAGAGTTTACCTAGCTCGAAACCTTTTCTCAGTACATGATCCGGTAACAACTTTTGTCCTTTTTTCAAATGTTGTACCATACCATGCTTCTTCTGTGGATCGGACGGTTCTTCATAGATAAAGTGAGTTCCTGGTGGTAAATGCATCAAATTGGCCAATTCCTCATCTGTCCAAGTCATTTGTAAGGTGGGTATCAAGATAGGAACAGGATGCAATGTTTTGAGATGGTTCCAAAAGCGATGACGATAAAAACGAATTTGGCCATCTTTATTCATTGTGGTGATAATTCGATTGGCCACAGTACGAACCGTGGACTTAGCAGCTCGATCATTGGACCAGATCGACAAAACCAAATGGAATGTACTTTCTCTTCCAGTCAAATTCTTGCTCAGGCTTTGCCTTCGAGTTTTTTCGGCTGGACTCATTTCACTCACTTTCTTTCCTTTTAGCTCGTCCATCGCATCCTCTGTTCGCTCTTCTAACTCCTTCCACTTTGCAGCACTAAACTGAAGATCTATCATCGTTCCTGGACGAAGACTGGCCAAAATATCGCCGAGATTACTGTGTCTTTTTTCAGGAAGCGAAGACAAGGGCAATCCTTTTCTCTTCCCACGCATGAGAAAAAAATGACCGCCAGCTCCATTTTGGGGAACTGGAATTTCACTATGCTTTATATCAAATATTTCGCTCTCTGGATATGTGCTTTGCCAAATATCTTTTACATTGCTCTCTTTATCCTGAGGATAACCAAAATAGAACTTGATCAGATTGTCTTTCTCATCATAATGAACTCTCAAGCGGAACCATGGATTTCCTTTTTTCCATTTGTCTTTCCATTCCCGTTGCATGTTACCGAATGTTCGAATCATGTTCATGACTTTCGCAACATCAACCGTGGTGCTAGTCGCAGGAATAATCTCAATGAATCGAACATCTTTCAACGCCTTTCTGCGATAGTACATTTGCATTCCAAAGCGAAGAAAAAACTTTATAACTTTATATACCGCCCAAAGAACAAATACATTCCTGGCCAAAATCAGCCACAAAGACCAATTACTTAATAACTCAAAAATTGACTGAAGCGAGATATACTGTTTTAAATCAAACTTTGCGTATAACCAAACAAACAACAAAAATGTAAATAGTAATAAGGTGTAAGTATTCTTTTACCTTTGATCCACAACTTCCACTCCTTTATTCAGCTTGCTTAATAACCCTTCTAGCTCCGTACCAATGAATTGACCAATAACTTTCATTAAGACTGGATATTTGTACATCTTTTTGAGTGGACTGATTATGAATAAACTGACCATTTCCCATATAAATACCTACATGGGAAACACCAGGACGATAGGTTCCTTGAAAAAATACCAAATCACCTGGTTGTAATTGTTCTTTGGGGACCGGTGTCCCTTTCTTTACTTGAGTTTCAGTTGTCCTTGGAAGACTGATCCCTAGATATTTTTTGTATAGATATTGCGTAAAACTCGAACAGTCAAAGTATGGAAAGGAATTTCCGCCAAATCTGTATTGGATGACTCCTTTATAAGAAACAGCTGCATTTAGCATTACTTTGACTGTTTTCGAAGTTACTTCTGATTTGTAAACTGGTTGAGCAAACAAATTAGCGTTTTTTGAAACCTTGTTCACATAACTCTGCGAGGGATTATATTTCCAAACAGGTCCGCCACGATCAAACCAGCCCTTTCTTGTTGACTTTTTATCCAGCGCTAATCGGCGAGCTGTTGCATGAATCGCATCCACTGGATCGTTAGGATTGGCTTTTCCGTCCCCATTGGCATCAATCCCTTGCCCGCCGTGGATGTTTTGAGGGTTAGTAATATCAATATTGATTGTCAAATCTCCCAATGGAGTGCATTTATCCTTGTAATACTCCCAGCCAACCCAAGCACATGGCATGAACTGTGTATGCCCCACAGCTCCAGCCCAAGACGTTGTGAGATTCCGCCCGAAATCCGTTTCTACTTTGTGGATGGCTGCCAAGAGATTCCACGGCACTCCGTACTTTTTGCCTGCTTCTTGGTAGATAGACAAGTATTGCGCTGGGATTAACTTCTTCCCATCAGCAGTAATTAACCATTCTGCATCCTCCATCCCCTGTAGTTCGACCTCAGGTTTTGGAGGAGAAAGCAAAGTCATAATTCCGGTTGTAATCACTGAAAACCCCAAAGGAATACTAAATAATAGAAAAAGAATAGATGCTGCAAGAACAATCCACTTGACCTTTTTCTTTTTTGTTCGTTGCTCCTTTATTGTTGCGTTATGATTGAGGACTTGGACTTTCAAGGAGTTCCACCTCACTCACTTTCCAACCGTTTTCTTTGATCAATGTAACAGCATATAAGAGAGTTTCCTTTTGCTTATCTCCTTTGGCATTGGTGATTTCTAATTCAACGTTTCCGGTCCAATACAACTGAGTGTCTCCCATTGGTTCAATAAATCCTTTTTCGACATTTAACACTTTTGATTGGTGTATCTCATATGTAGGCCGTGCTTGTTCATCGGCTTGTTGTTGCTCAATATAAAATGACTCTGTCACATAAGGTTTTATCTTTTCAGCCAACGGCTCCCGTGCCTTAAAGGTGCTATATCGTTTTATCATTTCGTGTGCTACATTCATCGCTTGAGCTCTATCCTCGATGGTTATTACTTGGGGTTCTGGAGTGTCAGCAGTTGGTCTCTCGCCTTCTTGTACTGCATTTTTTGTGTCCTCCTTCCCGCTCAAGTGATTGGAAAGAATGAAGCCAATGGCCAGTAAAAATGTCATCCCAACAACAATCAACTTAAATACACTGATTTCATTGCGAACCTGTCTGGCAAACGCCAAGAATTCGTTAATAAATGTCTCAATGGCTTGGATTGCATTTTCTTTAACATTTTCCCACCATTGCTTCATAAGAAGGGTGTGCAATGCACACCCTTTTCACCTCCTTAATTAGCTGTTTCCTTGACCAACTTTTTGTTTTCTTTGAGTAACTTCTTGTATTGTTTGGCCACTTTTCTCTGCGATGGTCTAAAATCATCGAATTTTGGACGCCTTTTAACCATACGAACAAACAAATTATTTTCATAAAAATGCCGTTTTTTCAGATATTTTTTATAAGCTTCGTCATGCATTTGTTTTCGAACTTTTGTGTAAAGATCCCATTGCTGTTGTAACTTCGGATTCCGTTTCCAAATGATATACTCCGGTGTGCCAGCTTTGGGCGGTTCCGGCGGTAAAACTTTTCCGTCTTCAACATCTGGCATTTTCTGAAACTTGAAAGTATCTGGATTATCAAACCATTTACCCAGCTCATGCACCTCAGCTTTATACTCCGGCCGAGTTTCAGCAAACTTTAAGCGATCCTCTTCTTTTTCTGGATCAAACCCAAATTGTTGCATTTTATTAAATACTTTTCTTGCGTTATCACTCAAATTGCTTTTCAGTTGATCTTGTTTAGGCTTTGCCAATTCCACTACTTTCCCACCAACTGCTCCGCCAACTGCTTTGGCTCCTCTGATCGATCTCGTAAAGTTTGGCTTTTTCCTTGATAAACGTGCCAAACGAGATTGCGTTTGACGCATTCCCACTAATCCAGCTTTTTGTAATCTTCCTTTCGCAAGTTCCATCTCATTGATTCCTGCGTCAATCCGGCTCTGTCCACCGAAAATACCACGAGCTTGCGAAATTTTTTCACGCAGTTCTGTGACTGCTATCCAAAATCCCCAAAGCGTGAGGAAAAGCAAAATCACTTTTCCACCAAGATTTAACCCTGGGAAACTATCCGGATCATTGAAAGCGATCCAGATTCTTAAAAATACAGCTAAAACGATAGAATAAAACACCTTCATTGCTAACGCAGCAACGGTGCTATAAAGGTAATAAGCCGCATTTTGTAGGCCATATCCTGGCCAAAAGGATAACAGGAACTGAACCACCATCAAGATCGCACGTCCTATCGCCAATAAAGTCCAGAACAGGACGCAAAAACTGAAAACAGCCAATGTAATCAATGGGAGAGCAGAAAGCAGTAACGCACTAAACGAATATTTCATCCGTTGTTTTATGCCTTCATCAGTGAAAATCTTAAACTCTTCTTTTTCGGTTTTTCCGCTTTCATCAATTCCACCCACTTGCTTTAAGTATTTCTTACGTTCTTCTGTATCAGTTCCTTTAGCCATTAACGCTTCAAAATGTTTTTCCCCTAGTGCTTTATCACCAAAGTTCACTGTGAGATAAGGCTCATATACAAACGCCTTCCACAGTGAATCATCGACTGCATGAATAGACTGACGGATTTCCACTCTTCGATGCAAATTCTCAGACTGGATCCATGGACTCCTATTGTTCTGCTTCAACGGAGAAATATTTTGTTTTTCATCAGGAGTTTCAATCATTTGATTCAATATTTTCCCTGAGGTGTAAGTCGCTACTTCATTAACTTGTTTCATAATGCCTGGCCAAAACTTGAAAAATACAGGAGCTAGGCATATTATCGTAAACAATGCCACAAATACATTGAATGAACTTCGGTTATCCCCTCGACCAAAGAGAATAACCATCCCCAGAAATCCGATTGAAAAAGCCAAATACCAAAATTCATCCCAAACAGAACTCCTAAGAAGCGGCATGACTTCTTCCACAATGGCTATCAGCTGATTTCCCAGATCAATATCAAATACCCAGTTAACAAGCCTTATTCCAAACTCAACCAACCACATGTACAAATAAAAGGCGGAATCCAACAAATTATTGGTAAATATATACAGGTTTGTACTGAAATCGTTATTATCCGCTGGTACAGCATCCAAAATAAACTTATCCGGCGGATATTTTGTGTAAAAAGGTGAATCTATTTCGCCACCTGGTAAAAACGGATCTTCAGCAGGCTCTGCAAATGTCTCCAAAGGGATAAAGCAAAACAACAATAAAACTGCTATCAGCGTCAGCGAGGTAATTCTGCTTTTTTCCATTTGCTAATCCCTTCCTTGATGTAATCCTCGGTTTGTTGAAACATCTCAAAAGTCATATCAAGTCCTCTGAATTGGTCACGAGCAACTTTCCACTCCCCATCTTCTAGTCTCATTTTTATTTCTAAGCGACTTCCCTGGATGGTCATCTTGGGATCATCAAAAAACACAACCACTTTCATTTGCTCCTCGTTTCCACTTTCCAATTTACCAATATGAACAGGACCAGGTTTTACTATTTGGCCCAGATCATTTACTTGATTGAAATCAGTTGTAGTGTAGTTTCTTACTTTTGGATCCGGATGAACATAGTTATAGTTCACATACTCCAAGGCGGTCTTCTCAATTGGATCCAATGAGTTTAAAAACCACCAAATCAACACACCAGCTGCTACGATGACAATCAATGCAATTAAGAGAGAAAGGCGAAGCGGATGCCCCGCCCATTTCTTTTTCAAAGCTTGCAACTACACCACCTCATGTTCCGTCTTTTTGTTCTTTGACTTTGAAAGCGGATTGGTATTCAGGAAAGTCCGGACCTCATCTTCAGGAGTAATGAACTGTACCAAACCCGTGCGATCATAAATATCACGAACATAACCAAGCGAGTATTTTCGTTCACTGTAATCTTCACTTTCGAGGTTCTCTTTAGACTGAAGTGATCCCAAACGCTCCAATTCCTCAGCCATTTCCTCGTTTTTGGGGTCAATCCCTAATTCCCTAAGTGCTAACTCAGTTTCTTGACGTTGCTTTGTTCCCAAGCAGATATAAGTGCTTGTGTTATTCAAGATGCTTCTTGGAATATCCGATGGGTTTTGTGTTGCAAAGATGATCCCACAGAAACTTGAACGGCCTTTTCTAGTGATATGTTCATAATCCTTTCGGGTCTCCTCCATCTCAAAGTCGTGGTAACACTCATCGCTATAGAGGAAAGAGAAGATTCCTGTTTCCTTTCCTTGCATCAAAAACTCATAACATAACAGGTTTTTACCGATATTCACTGCTTGGGATACTCGCTGGTCCAAATCAACCGCTTCCTGCCCCTTATCCGGCAAGTTGAGACCGGCAATTCTAATCACAATGAATCCAGTCTGCGGCATTTGCAGTTTCTTTGCACCAGGCGCATTAGGATCACCTAAAATCAGCTTTCCGTGGGAGAGACGGCTGATTCTTTCAAGTTTGAAGGCAATATCCTCTGCCCTTCGATCTCCCATTTGTTTGAGTTCCTCTACAACATCTATCATCAATGGATGATAATTTGGATCCGATTGAGCTTTAAATCCAACCTGATCGACTGCTTTCACGATGATGTTTTCATGTTCAACATCGTAAAAGTTAGTCACTTTCTGAATGATCGCAATCGCTTTTTCTTTGGCCCGCTCAAGATCCCGTCTCAACACTCGAAAGGGATCAAATACACCGGGATACTCATTTCCATCAACCGTAATTTCTTGGATATTTTCGTAACCAGGAAAATTTTGAGCAATTCCCTTCTTTTCATCTTTTGGGTCCATAGCGATCCCACGTGCCGGGATAGTAAGCAAAATATCACGGATAATATCATAAGCCAAATGCGTCTTTCCACTTCCGGTCGGACCTACGATGACTAATACTGATGCAGTATCGTTGATGTTTCCTGTAGGTAAAAAGTAGCGAAAGATCCGGCCGTTTCGTTGCATGATTCCTTTAGGAAGCCCTGTTTGATCTCCACATATTTCTGTCATCCCTGGCAAAGTAATAGCGGCGCTTCGATTAGGAAATATCCGCAACTGATAGCCCATGACTGACCAGCGAGAACTCGGAAGCCAATTTTCATAGGCTTCCATTTGATCGGCGATCAATCGCTTAGCTGTTACATCCTTCTGTTCAAAGTACCTTTTTAGTACTTCACAATATTCTTCTAATTCTTCTGGATTGTGAGCTGAAACGGAAAAAAATATTTGTACCTTATTCAAGCCTTTGGCAGCACGTTTACTTTCCAATAGCATTTTTTCAGCACTTTCTTCGGTCCGGTAATCATCCACAGATTCATTACCGGCTTCCATCATGTGCTGACTGTTTTGTCGTGCGGCCCTGCGCTTACGCTCAACAAACTGTCTTGCGCTTTGTGAACTGATAATCTCGCACCTTAGCTGTGCTTCCACGGGAATCCCCAAAGATTCTATTTCTGTGAAAAAATCAAATCCCGGAGTCACAATTTTTGAAGGCAAAAGTGCGACCGCATAAAAAGCAATATACCTTGCTTCTTGCGGTCCATCGATTCGTATGAATTTATCTTCATCCTCAAATGGATTGGGCATCAACCAAGTGTAATCTGTCGTATCCCAAGGATATTGATAATACAACTCTTCATCGATCGGCGGTTTTTCCATCCCCTGATAGTTGTAGTTACGATAAAATTCAATAACCTCTTCTGTTGTCATTGGCTTTAAAGGATAACCATTGATTAAGCTTTGACATTCCTTTTTTAGCTGGAGAAAATTCCTGTCATTTAGCACGTCAGCAGAAAAAGGATGTATTTTTTCATAAGGAATCCCCGTTATGTCTGAAATATAGTGAATCATATTGGGTTTATGACTGAGTTGTACTGCCAATATGGTTTCATATTCGTGATCTAAGTCATTGACCTGAATATATTGTTTCCAAGCATTGACTGTCTTTTCGAGAGCCACCTTTGTTTCATTTGGTGCTGCCTTCTTTACTTTATCCAATTCCTTTTCCCAGTCTTTTTTTCTTCTCACTTTATAAATCGAGAACTTATATCCTGGCTTCACCAAGCTGGTAAACAAGCCGGATAAACCGCTTACCTTAAAAAGCTTTTCTTTCACACTCAAACAATCCCATGGGGATTCTTTGAAACGAAAAAATCCCCATGGCACTTTATTTATGATCGCAATATTTTCTCTAATTTCCGTTGGTAAGAAAATTGTCACTTCTCATCTCCTCCTCCGCTTTTTAGCTCCACTCGAGTCAACATTTTCACCTGTTTCCAACGATGATCGCGTAAGGAAACTGCACGATTAACGATTTTTCTTTTTGGCTTCAACATTCTTCGAATCACTGAGTAAAACCACTGAAATCCATTGATTCCTTCCGGTTCATATAGTGTAATCGTATACGCTACTGAACCCGGAATGATAATGTGAAACAAGAAGAATTGGAACGAGCTTTGAATGTCCATCAACTTGGCAAAAACGATTTCTAACAAAACCAAAGAAAAAATCCCCAAAAGCGTCATGGGAAAAGGAAGCGGAATCCGCTCAATATGATGAATGACGTACTTTGATTTAAGTACGTCATTATACGTGTCTAATTCAATGGGTTCGTATTGATCCATTTCACTCAACCCCCGTAATTTTTAAAACACCTGAACGGAAGTCACTCCCTAATTTCTCCCAATCAGCCACATCAAGAGTAGCGAAGCCAATGAGAACAATTGCAGCTAAAAGAATAATAGCGCCTTTTTGGTAGGCACTATCCTTAATGGCAAAGCCACCACGGACAACAGCAATGACAATGATGAAAGATATAGCCACTCCTATTATCCATACTGCTAGGTTTTGTGGCGCTTCAGCCATATTATCGCCTCCTCAATACAACTCTTTGATTTTCCATTGATTGTCTACTTTTTCAAGAACTATGGTATATTCAAAAAACATCTCTTCCTCAGCTGTTCGGACTTTGACTAATGCATCTACAGTGACTGGATTTTCTTTGATAGGTTGGATAGAAACTTCTTCATATACTCCCTGCACCTCTCCCAAGACATTGTTTAATGGGAGTTGGCCAATTACATATCTTTTAATTGCTTCTTCCTTGCCGGAAAGCCACATCGGGAAGAATGCGTCCAATGAGGAATGAATATCCTCTAAAACATTTTGATCAATGTCTGCTTCAAGATTTGGGGCACTTTTTTTGGATGGCTCCGGCAACAAAGCAGGCAACCCATCCACTTGCCATGTCCCTGCCTTTACGATTGGGACGGATACATATAAATCCCGTCCATCTTTTAGCAGGACCTTGAATGTTAATACAGCACGTTTTCCCTCTTCAAGCCACTTTACTGTTTCAGAATCCCAGCTTTCTACACGAAGCGGTTCCATTTGGCTCATTGGGATCACATTTTTCGCTCTTAGTTTTTCTGTAACATTTGAACTGATGAAAGGTTCGACTCTCCCTTTCTTAGATTCAACTGTTTCCTTTGGAGCAGTGTAATACCAGTTCCAGAGGAAAAGTTCTGCTGTCCCCCTTGCAGCTGAGGGTATTTCTTTCTTTTCTTGAACGATTTTTTGTTCTGAAGGCTCATCAGCAAACGATTTATAAACATAAACGCCACTTCGGACGCTGACAAGTGTCAGTGTCACAACTACCAGTCCTTTAAACAAAGCACCCGATCGTGCTTTCCACCTTTTCCGATTCCTCAAGAAATCCCCTCCTTAATTGAGGAACCCCAACCTTTTCAGTTGGGGTGAAGTTTTGCCAGTATTAAGTATCGTTGCGGAGCTGGACCGATGTATGTGAATGGATAACATGTAGACAATATTAAATATGGTTTTCCTATAGAATTGATTTTTTCATCCGCATTTACAATTTTTGTATCTTCAATTTGATATGTAAATTGCCCCATCTCTGTATTAATAATGAGCTTATCTCCTTTTTCCAGCTCCCCAACCCGTCGAAAAACTGTATCCCGATGACCTGATAATAAGGTGACATCAGGTTCACCAGGAAGAACTGTTTCCGGTACATGTGCCACTCCTTTGGCCAGCTGTTCTTCCTCTGCTCCCTCTATAATAGGTAAAGTAGTGTTCAGCTTAGGAATAACAAGCTGGCCAAAATCCTGCCCTTGTTTTGGGTGGAGATCAGAAGGATAAACCACAGATCCAACATCATGTTCAATCTTTGTTTTTTTTGTACTTTGATTACTTGGCTGATGTGTCACTTTCTCCCCGATTAAATAACTTTGATCAAACCACATATATCCATGATATCCTCCGAATAAAACTCCACCCACAATAACCACGGAACTACAAAGATTAGTTAGTTTTAACTTTGCCATGGTTTCTCAACTTCCAAGCTAAACCAAGCAACGCAACCCCAAGACCGGCCATCGCTCTTTCTGGATGTTTTCCAGCTGTTTTGGGTAATGAGGTCCCATCCTTGGTTTTTGGTTGCTCAGTAGTTTTATTCACATCTGTTGCAATTTCATTTTGTGTCACATTATTTGTTGCGGAAGCTTCTGCATCAGCTTTTTCTGACTTTGTACCAACCATTACAGTAGATTTGGTGTATGTCGGTACCGGATCTTGCGAAATCAAATTTGTTGTTGAGGTTTTTATCTTTTTAGTTGTTTCAGGATTATGTTGCTTTTTTTGGTCTAGTTGCTCTCTCAGGTCCTGATCTGTAGGTTGTTCTTGTCTTTTGGTGCTTTGCTCCTCTTGGTGTGAATCTTTTTGAATTGGATTGTCACCAGACACTTGATCGTTTTGATCGTCTTTTTTCTCCTCGCTCAGCTTATCTTCTTCATCATTTCGTTTCTCCTTGATTATTGCCTCGATTTTTTCGGCTCTCTTCTCAGATCTTTCCTTAATCTTTTTGAACTGATATTCAAGTCGAAATTCTTTTTTTGGCTTTTCCGGCTGTTTAATTGGTTCATCCTCTGTAATTACCTTTTCAGGAGAAATCGGTAACCCTTCTCCAGGTGCGGCAAGACTGATTGCACTCGGAGTTAACAGGAGTAATCCTAGAGTAGCGCAAGTAATTGGTACAAACCTTTCCCAACGATTGTGGTGTGAAGAACGCCGAACTGGAAGACGATCTGTTCGTAATCGTTCCATTTGGTAAACGATCGGGTCAGTACTTAATTTCGAAAGGATCTCTTTCTCGTTCAACTTTTACCCCCCTCAATATTCAATTATCAAAGAGCGAAACTTCTAAAAACAAGTATAAGTCGGATGTTTTAACATTTCAAGTGAATTTTTTGACACTTTTTCTTGGATAATTATTGCTTCTTTTTTTGAATTTGTTAGATAATACTATGATTTCCCATTCTTTTTTGGGGGCTATCAGCATACTTCCAGTTTTTTTAGGCCAACCATATCCCTCTTTCATTGCGCGATGTGCAAGTTGTGTAATCCAACTGTGAGAATAGTTCACAATCTCACTAAAGTCTTTAGCTGTTAAGAGCTGCTCCGGTTTTGTTTTGCTCTTTTCAATATTTTCCACAATAGTTCTCTTCTTTCGTATTTTCATATGCTTAGGATGAAAAATCTCATCCCAAGCAGACAACGGAGCTATCCAGGTCCCTTTTTCTTTAATAGGCCAAGTATTTCCCATTGAATATGAACGTTTTGCTAGCCTAGCAGCATAATCAGGATTTATACCAAATCGTCTCGCCGCTTCGGCCGCTGTTATGTATTCCATCACCTCTAACCTCCACACATAATGTACTGATAAAAAGTTTAGCAGATAAAAAAATACAAAA
>k87-944559_pt1 | contig 13411 bp, 14 predicted proteins | sample MGYA00084031_6733416 | MGnify analysis MGYA00084031
CCATGGCTCCTCCCGTGCTGCGTTTCCGGCTGGACCGTCTACCCCGTTCTTACAACAGCCCCCGGGCGCACACCTCTTCCGCGATCTGGACCGCGTTCAGCGCCGCTCCTTTGCGGATCTGGTCGCCCACCACCCAGAGGTTGAGGCCGCTGGGAACCGACGGGTCCTTCCGGATCCTCCCGACGTAGACGGGGTCCTTGCCGGCGGCGTACAGCGGCATGGGATACTGCATCGCCTCGGGATCGTCCACCACGACCACGCCCTCCGCCGCCCGCAGGATCTCCCGGGCCTCTTCGGGCGAGAGGCTCTTTTCGGTCTCGATATTGATCGACTCCGAATGCGAGCGGAACACCGGCACCCGCACGGTGGTCGCGGAGATGCGGAGTTCGGGCTCGCCCAGGATTTTGCGGGTCTCATAGACCATCTTCCACTCTTCCTTGGTGTAGCCCAGCTCGTCGAAGCGGTCGATCTGCGGGATGAGGTTGAACGCGATGGGATAGTGCGTGTCCAAGGACGCCACGGGCAGCACCTGCGCCGGCGCCTCCTCGCCGCGCGCGTACGCCCGCACCTGTTCGTCCAGTTCCGCGATGGCCGCCGCGCCCGCGCCCGAGACCGCTTGGTAGGTCGAGACCACGATGCGCCGGATCCCGGCGGCCCGGTGCAGGGGAGCCAGGGCCACCACCATGATGATGGTCGAGCAGTTGGGATTGGCGATGATGCCCCGGTGCTCTCCGATGGCCTCCCGGTTCACCTCGGGGACCACCAAAGGGACTCCCTCGTCCAGGCGGAAGGCGCTGCTGTTGTCGATGACCACGGCGCCGGATTCCACCGCCTTGGGCGCCCACTCCCGGCTGGTGCCGGCCCCGGCGCAGAAGAGCGCGATGTCGATGCCGCGAAACGAATTCTCGTTCACCGCTTCGACCACCAGCTCCTCGCCCCGGAAGGCGATGCGCCGCCCCGCGCTCCGGGGCGACGCCAGGAGCCGCAGGGTGTTGACGGGAAACTCCCGCTCCTCAAGGAGCCGGATGAACTCGGCGCCCACGGCCCCGGTAGCGCCCAAGATCGCGACGTTGTACTTCCTCACTGCACGCTCTCCTCTCGCGTCTCCCGCCCGGTCGCTTTCCCTGCCTACCGCACCGCCCGCTTGGCCCGCTGGATCAGGACCGGCTGCAGCTGCCTTCCGGCCAGGGCCTCGGCCACGGTGTCGGCGATGAGGTCAAAGTCTGCCACGCAGGAGTTGGGCTTGACTTCGGGATTGTCCTGGCCGAACGGGACGAAGTAGATGTTGCGGGTGTTGAGCAGCACCCCGATGTTCTTGGCATTGTTGCCCAAAGCGTCGTTGGTGGAGATGGCGAGCACCACGGGACGGAGGTTTCGGAGCGTCCCCTTGGCCGCCATCAGCACGGGCCCGTCCGTCAGCGCGAGGGCCAGTTTGGCCAGGGTGTTTCCGGTGCACGGCGCGATGACGAAGCAGTCAAAAAGCTCTTGCTGGCCCGTGGGCTCCGCCTCCACAATGCGGGTGATGGGCGGCGTCCCGGTGAGCTCTTCCAGCCTCCTGGCCAAACTTTCGGGGGCGCCGAAACGGGTTTCGGTGGTGGCTGCCGCGTGCGACAGGACTGGCACCACCTTGGCCCCCTCCCGGATGACCGCCTCCACCTGGGGAATCACTTCCTCATAACTGCAGTGCGACCCGCACACTCCCCACCCGATGGTCTTTCCCTGGAACCGCACTCCTTCCGCACCCCTCTTTAGGCCGAAAGTGGGGTACATGGGGAAAGCCGCCGGCCCAGGTCCGCGCCTAAATGCGGGAGCGGGCCACGTCCTCAAAGATGAGTCCGGGGAGGACGCGCGCCAGGATCTCTCCCGCGGTCTGCGGGGCCACCTTGCCCGGGATGCCCAGTTCCAGGAAGGCCTTGATCCCCAGCTCCCTCGCGGCGTCGAAATCCGTGCCGCCGGGGGTTTGGGCGATGTCGATCACCACGGCGTCGCGCCGCATGGCCTGGAGCACCTCGCGGGTGAGGAGCCGTGCGGGGACGGTGTTGAAGACGGCCCGCGCCGCGCGCACGCGTTCCTTCAACCCGTCGATTCCCTCGGCTTCAAACCCCATTTCGTAGGCTCGGGCCCGCTGCCCGGCGCCCCTGGCCACCACGCACACCCGCGCCCCGATGCCGCCCAGCATCCGCGCCAGCGTCATGCCGCAGCGGCCGAAGCCCACCACCACCACCGGGCTGCCGTGGAGCGTCACCGGGAGTTCTTCCATCGCCCGCTGGATCGCCCCTTCGGCGGTGGGGATGGAGTTGAGGATCGCGATCTCGTCCAGCTCCGCCGTCTCCACCACCCTGACCCTGTACCGGCTGGCCAGCTCGGCCACCACCGGTTTTGCGACGCCGATGTAGAGGGTGATGCCGGGCCTCATGGCCCGGAACGCGGCCTCGTCCAGCACCAGCCGGCAGTGGGGATCGAGGCACGCCCGGATCCTCCCGGACTCGTCGGTGTTGCTCATGGGCGCCACCACGGCGTCGGCTCCCGCCACCGCTTCGGCCACGCTCCCGACCCGCCGGGCCCCGGCGATGGCGTCCAGGGGCGGGTAGCCCGCCGCGCTGACGCGGGCCCCTCGCTTGAGGAGCTCCCGGACGAGGACGAGCTCGCGCTCGTCGCCCCCCAGGACTGCCACATGCACCGCGCTGAGCTCCGACAAGGCCCCGCCTCCTCCACCGCCGGCTTGGGTCTGATGCGGCCTTCAGCCATGTACGGTAGTCACAGTATGTTCCGGCCCCGGACCGGGTGCGTGCCCCGGGGCGTTCCGCCTCCGCTTACGCCTCGAAGAGAAGCCGTTCGAGGCCGTAGACCAGCCCCGTGACCTCTCCCACCTTGCGGATGGCCAGCAGCACTCCCGGCATAAACGACGCGCGGTCCAGCGAGTCGTGGCGGATGGTGAGGGTCTGTCCGGGAAGCCCCAAAATCACCTCCTGGTGGGCGACGAGACCGGGCAGGCGGACGCTGTGGATGCGGACGCCGTCGAGCTCGCCTCCCCTCGCGCCGGGGAGCACTTCGGTCTCCGCGTCGAGACGGCGAGAGCGCCTTCCCCGGGCTTCCCGGATCATCTCCGCCGTCTTGACGGCCGTCCCCGAAGGTGCGTCCTTCTTTTGATCGTGGTGGAGCTCGATGATCTCCACTTCGTCGAAGAAGCGGGCCGCCTCCGCGGCGAACCGCATCATCAGCACCGCGCCGATGGCGAAGTTGGGCGCGTGGATCACTCCCAGCCCGCGCTCTCGCGCCGCGCGGTCGATCTGGCCCAGCTCTTGGTCGGAGAGGCCGGTGGTGCCGAACACCACCCGCAGCCCCGCCTCCAGCGCCTGCATCACATTGGCGTACACCGCGTCCGGCGCAGTGAAATCCACCAGGCACGCGCCGTGGGCCCCGTCCCGGGCCAGCGCCTCTGCCAGCGAGCCCGAGACCGGGACGCCGGTGAAGCCCAGCCCCGCCAGCTCCCCCGCATCCCGGCCGGCGTACGAGGGGTCGACGGCCGCCACCAGCTCCATGTCGGCCGCGCCGCGCACCGCGCGCACCACCTCCCGCCCCATTTTCCCGCCGGCGCCGCTGACGATGACCCGGATCGCCATGGACGGATCCCCTCCTGCCGTGAAAAAAGAAGCGGCTGGCTGTCGAAAGCCAACCGCCTGCTCCGCTCCACCGGTCGAAAGAGCGACCTAAAACTCCATGCAGCGGGCATAGCGCTCCGCCGTCCCAGCGGCCGGCGGCAGTCCGGAGGCTCTTAACCTCCGGCCCAGCTCGCACCGGGGGGCTCCGGATGCGAACTTCGGCGAGATCCCCTTTCCCTCCCGGTCCCTGGCTGCCCCGGCCTCCCGGAAGGTACTCATGTCACCCGCGCCTCTATGGCCCTCGCAGTCGCTCTTATTCTGCCACCTGAGAGAGGGCTTGTCAACCCGTCAGCTGTAGCTGGTCACCTCGTCAGCGCCCTGGGACCGCAGGATTTCCTCGGCGTCGGACGCCCGCCCCTGGTCGGTCTCGACGATAGCCAGCACTTTCCCCTGTTTCACGTCTTCTTCGTAGCGCTTGCCTTCCTCTTCGGGGATGCCCATATCCAGCAGGCCGCCGGCCACGCCCCCCGCCACGGCGCCGGTGAGGGCCGCCGCCAGCGGGCCCGCGGCCACGATGGGCCCGATTCCCGGGATCGCCAGCGCCCCGGCCCCCGCGAGAAGCCCCGTGAGGCCTCCCAGCGTGCCGCCCCACGCGGCGCCTTCACGGGCTTCGCTCATGTCCATGCCGCCCACCTCCATGTCGGAACGGCCCTGTCCCCCTCGGTGCCGCCCTTCCTCGTCCTTGGCGGCGATGCTGATCTCCTTGTGAAATCCCCGGTCCCGCAGAGCCCGGACCGCTTCCTCCGCGTTCTTCTTGCTGGAGAAGACTCCGACAACGGTTGCCACCGTGACCATCGCCCCTTCGCCACAGGAATGAAGACCCGCTCGCCCGGGTCGTCCTGTAGTCTGGCCCTGGTCCCCGCTCCCTATTCGGGGTCCCAGTAGCCCCGGCCGGACGTGCCCGCCCGGCCCATTGAGACGATGATCAGGTCGACGCCGATCTTCTTGATCCCCGACCAGGGGATGACGAGCTCCCGCCTTCCCCAAAAGCGGCCCCGGGTCGGGATGATCACCGAGTGCACCTTCCCCCGCTCGCAGTCGATCACCAGATCGGACTCACTGATGACGCCGACCCGGGCGCCTTCGTCGATGTCGATGATCTCTTTGCCGGCAAGGTCGCTGTAGCGCAAGCGGCCATCCTCCCCAAGAGGGTATATGCCGCGCCGCCTGCCGTCATGACCGCGGCGATGCCCGTGCTACACCCCGGTGTGGCCGAATCCCCCGGCGCCCCGCTCCGTCGGCTCCAGCTCGTCCACGAGGACCAGCTCGGCCGCGGCCACGGGCAGAAAGACCATCTGGGCGATGCGATCCCCCGGCCTGATGGTGAATGGCTCGCTGCCCCCGTTCACCACCGCGCAGAGGACCTCGCCGGTGTAGTCGCTGTCGACCACGCCGACGCCGTTGGCCAGGTGGATGCCGTGCTTTGCGGCCAGCCCGCTCCGGGCAAAGAGAAAAGCCCCTACGTGGGGCCCCGGCAGCTGGACGGCGATCCCCGTGGGGATCAGCGCCCGCTCTCCCGGCATGAGCACCATCGGCTCCTCAAGGCAGGCGGCAAGGTCGAGGCCTGCCGCCCCTTCGGTGGCGTACCGGGGAAGCGGAATGCTCTTTCCGATCAGCGGCGAGACCGCCTTCACCTTCACCTGGATCTTCAAAGCCCACCTTCCTTTCTTACCGTCCCGCGACGGCAAGGTCCCGGGCCAGCCCGTCGTCCACCGGTCCCACCGCAGCCACGATTAGACCGTTTTCGTAGAGGGTCCGGGCGACCCGGTGGACGTCGTCCGGGCTCACCTGGTCGATCACCTGGATCAGCCGGTCCGGGGTGAGCAGCTCCTCTTGAAACAGCTCGGCCCGGGCGATCCGGCTCATGCGGTTGGCCGTGTTCTCGAGGCCCAGCATGAGGCTGCCTTTGAGCTGCTCCTTCGCCCGGGAAAGCTCATCGGGGCGCAGGCCCTCCGCGGCGGCCCGGGCCAGCCCCTCTTCGATCAGCTTCAGCACCTCCCGGGCGTTTTCGGGGCTGGTGCCCGCGTACACGGAGAAGAGCCCTGTCTCCTGGAACGCCGTGTGATAGGTGTAGGTGGAGTAGACCAGTCCCCGCTCCTCCCGCAGGTCCTGGAAGAACCGGGAGCTCATCCCGCCCCCCAGGGCCACGTCCAGCAGCAGCACGGCGTAGCGGTCCTCGTGATTGCGGTGAAACCCCCTGGATCCCACGCAGAGGTGGATCTGCTCCGTCTCTTTCACCAGGACCTTCTGGCGCACGGGATCCGTAAGCGGCACCGGAGCGTCGCCCGCCGGGCCTTCGGGAAGGTCCGCAAACCAGCGGGCCACCAGTTCCACCACTTCGTCGTGCACCAGATTGCCCGCGGCCGCGACCACCAGGTTGCGGCCCACGTACCGCTGGCCGAGGTACTCCAGGACGTCGTCCCGCTTCAAGGACCGCACCGTCTCGTCCCGCCCCAGGACGCCCTGGCCCAGCGGGTGCTGGAAGAAGGCGGCTTCGGCCAGGAGGTCGTGCACCAGCTCGTCCGGGGAATCGTCGTACATCTTGATCTCTTCCAGGATGACGCCCTTCTCTTTCTCCATCTCCGCCGGTGCGAACACCGAGTGGCGGAGCATGTCCGCGAGGATCTCCACGGCCAGGTCGACGTGGCGGTCGAGCACCCGGGCGTAGTAGCAGGTGTGCTCCTTGCTGGTGTAGGCGTTCATCTGCCCGCCCGCGGCGTCGATGGCCTCCGCGATGTCCCGGGCCGAGCGGGTCTTCGTCCCCTTGAACATCAAGTGCTCGATGAAATGCGAGATCCCGTTCTTGGACGGCATCTCGTCGCGCGAGCCCGCGCGGTACCAAAACCCGATCGCGACCGACCGGACGTGCGGGATCGCCTCGGTGACGATGCGGATGCCGTTCGGGAGCACGGTTCGCTGGTACAAGCGCAAGGACCTCCGGTGTCACGGATTCGCCGGCCGCGCCGGGCGCGGCGCACAGCAGTATAAGGCGGCCGGCGCTCGCCGGTGCACCCAGGAGCTGCCGCTGCTGCCGGCGGGTGGCTCTGCCAGCGCTTTTTGCCTAAAGGATGGCCTTTCCCCCTGTAGAAGCCAACCCCATCGCCGTCAGCCGTGATAAGGCTGCGCCGGGATGCGCTGGTCCTAGCCGCCCGCCGCCCACCCCGACGTAGGAGGAACCGCTGTGTCGAAGACCGCCCTCATCACGCTCATCGCGATACTTCTCTACACCGGCGGCTTCTTCGGCGGCGCCAAGCCCCAGCCGAGCGGCGCGCGCGCGCCGTCCCGCCAAGAGACGGCCGCCGAAACCTACGGGGTGATCCGGGCGAACACCGTGGCCGTGCACGAGGCGCCCAAGAGCCGCGAGGTCATCGCCCACCTGGTGCGGGGCGACCGTGTGGCCATCCTCGGCGAAGCGGACGGCTGGTACCGTGTGCGCTTGGCGAACGGGCAGATCGGATACGTCAACACGTTCGCCGTGGCCAGCTCGTCCCCCTCCAGCGTCCGCCGGACAGCAGGCAAATTCCAAGTGATCGGTTATTACCTCACGGACAGCCGCTTGCCCTCCTTGCCCTCCCTCCAGCAGAACCTGGACGTGATCACCACCGTGATCCCGTGGATGTGGCAGGTCTCTCCCAGCGGCCTGGCCGAGACCGACTTCAATTCCCGGGAAGTGGCGCAGGCGCTGCAGCTCGCCGGGCAGCACGGGATCAAGTCCCAGGCCCTCATCCACAACGTGGGGGCGACGCAGGCCGGCGCCGTCAACTTCAGCGGCAGCCTGATCCACCAGGTGCTGGCCGATCCGGCGACCCGCGCCCGCACCGTCGAGGCGATCTACCGGGCTCTGGTCAACTGGGGTCTCAGCGGGGTCCACATCGACTTTGAGATGGTGCAGCCCAGCGACCGGCAGAACCTCACCCAGTTCGTCAAGGAACTCTACGAGCGGCTGCACCCGGCGGGCTTCGAGGTGACCATCGCGGTGCCGGCCAAGACCCAGGAGAGCTACGTCAACTCGTTCTCCGGAGCGTACGACTACGCCGCGCTGGCCCGCTACGTCGACGCGATGATGATCATGACCTACGACGAGCACTGGCGGGGCGGGCCGCCGGGACCGGTGGCCTCCATCGGCTGGGTGGAGCGGGTGATCCGGTACGCGCTCTCCGCGGGCGTGCCGGCCAGCAAGATCATCCTGGGCGTTCCCGCCTACGGTTACGACTGGCCCCAGAGCGGGCGGGGCCGGGCGGTCACCTACTCCCAGGCCATCGAGACGGCCAGCCGCCACGGGGTGAGGGTCCAATGGGACGACACCGCCAAGGTGCCCTATTACCGCTACGGAGCGGGGAGGGAAGTCTGGTTCGAGGACCGCTCAAGCCTTTCGCACAAGCTTGAGCTGGTGAAGAAGTACGGCCTGGCCGGGATCTCCATCTGGCGCCTGGGACAAGAGGATCCCGGAATCTGGACGGTCATCCGCGAGCAGCTGCGCTGACAGGGTATCACGCCGGACCGCTCTGCATCATCTGCCAAAGGGGGACCAGGCGGTATCCCTTCTCCCGCAGGCCGGCGATGATGCGCGGGAGCGCCGCCACCGTCTGGGGCTTGGGGTGCATCAGGACGATGGCGCCGTCCCGGGCGCGGGGGACCACCCGCTCCACGATGGTCTCCGGCGGCGGCTCCTGCCAGTCGATAGTGTCCAGGGTCCACAGCGTGGTCCAGTGGCCCAGCTCCGCGGCGGTCCGGACCACCCGGGCGTCCTGCTCCCCGTAAGGCGGGGCGAACAGCGGGACCGGCTCGACGCCCGCCGCTTCCCGCAGCACCGGCACATTCCCTTGGATCAGCTCCACCAGCGCGTCGCGGCCCAGCTGGGTCGGATGGGCATGGGAGAGCCCGTGGTTTCCGATCTCATGGCCGCGCGCCGCGATCTCCCTGGCCAGCTCCGGAAAGAGCTTCGCCCACCTTCCCGTCAGGAAGAAGGTGGCCTTCACCCCGTGCTGGTCCAACACATCCAGCATCTGCACGAGTTCTTCGTTTCCCCAGTCGACGTTGACGGTGAGCGCCACGGCCTTCCCCGCCGACGGCACTTCCCGCACCGGCTGGTCGCGGGGAATCCCGTAGCCGGGGCCGCTGTGGGGCGGCGCAGAGACCCGCCGCGCCGGCGTCCCCAAGGCGCCGAGGCACAGGCCGGTGAGGAACGCCGCGGTGAGCACCGCCGCCAGCAGCTCCCTCCGGGTGACCACGAACACACGCAAACCCCGCCGGCCGCTCACGGTCCCGCCTCCCCGCCCCCGGGAGGCGCCGCGCCGGGAAGCTGCTTCTGCACGCCCGAGTGGCTTTCAATGATGTAATTTTCCCTGTAGATCAGCTGGGAGATGGGCACCACTTCGTACCCGGCCGCCTTGAGCTTGGGGAGGAGGGTGCGCACCGCCTCCGGGGTGTGACGCCCCGCGTTGTGAAAGAGCACGATCTCGCCCGGGCCTGCCCGCTCCAGCACCCGCTCCACCATGAAGCCGGCGCTCACGTCCTTCCAGTCCAGCGAATCGATGGACCACTGGATGGTGTAGTATCCCAGCGACTCCGCCGCTTCGATCACCTTGTCGCTGTACTCGCCGAAAGGAGGTCTAAAGAGGATGGGCTCGGTCCCCGTCAGCTCGGTGAGGAGCTGGTGGTTTCTCCGGAGGTCTTCGACGATCTTCTCCTTGGGCAGCCGGTTGAAATGGGGATGCTCGTACGAGTGGTTCCCGATCTCGTGGCCGCGGGCGGCGATCTTTTTCACGTATTCCGGATAGCGCTCCGCCCAGTAGCCCGCAAGGAAGAAGGTGGTCTTCACCCCGTGCTCGTCCAGGATGTCGAGAAGCTCGTCGGTCTGGTCCGCCCCCCAGGTGGCGTCGAAGGAGATGGACATCTTGCGGTCGTTTCGCTCCACTTTGTAGATGGGGACCCGCCGCTCGCGCACCACGGACGCGACGCTGACCACCCAGGGCGAAAGCCATACTGCCACCAGCACCGCGGCCGAGAGGAGCAGGAGGGCCAGAAGGAGGCGGCTTGCCCGGATGACGATGAGCATGAGCCCCGTCACCTCCCGCGCGTGACCCGTTCCCTACATGGGTATGTGGACGGGCGCGGGGCTATGAAGAAAGGCGCTCTCCCTGAAGGAACCGGCGGACGGCGGCGGCCACCTCCTCCGCACTGCCCTGGATGCGGGCCGCCGGGGGCAGCGAGTCCAGGAACACCCGGCCGTACCGCCGGGAGGCGACCCGCCGGTCGCAGAGGACCACCGCGCCCCGGTCCGACTGGGTCCGGATGAGGCGGCCGAACCCCTGTTTTAGCTTGAGGACGGCGCGCGGGAGCGAGTACTCGGCAAACGCCGACCGTCCGGCGGCTTCGATGCGCTCCGCCCGCGCGGCGGCCACGGGCTCCGTGGGGACGTCGAACGGGAGGCGAGTGAGCACCACCAACGACAGCGCCTCGCCGGGGACGTCGACGCCCTCCCAGAAGCTGTCGGTCCCAAAGAGCACCGCCGGGCGGCCGCCGTCCCTGAAGGCTTGGAGCAGGCGGGACGGCGGGCCCTCCCCCTGGGCCAGCAGGTCGATGCCGGCCTCCCGGAGCCGGGGGACCAGCGCCCGCTTGGCCTCCTCCAGCATCGCGAAGGAGGTGAAAAGGACCAGCGCCCTGCCGTCGCTGGCCGTCACCAGCGCCTCGATGGCCCGGGGAAGCTCCCGGGCGTATGCCGGTTCGCCCGGCTCGGGCAGGTCCAGGACGACGCCGAGGACCGCCTGGGAGGCGTAGTCGAAAGGCGAGGCGATCAGCCGCTGCCGCACCTCCATCCCGTCCGGGTGTTCTAAGAGGCCCACCCGCTCCCGGAAGTAGCGGAACGAGCCGCCGACGGAGAGCGTGGCGGAAACCAGGACCAGGCTCCGGCACGAGGCGCCGATCCACTCGGCGAGATGGGGCCCCACCTCGACGGGCGCGCGGACGAGCCGCACGTGCTCCCCGGCCTTTCCCTCCCGTTCCAGCCAGTAGACGTGCTCTCCGGTGTCGAGGGACGAGAAGTGCCGCAGGCCCGCGGCCAGCCCTTTCAGCCTCCGGGCCGCGGCGTCCGCCTGCGCCAGGGCCGCCTGGGCGGCCGGGCTTTCCTCCTGCTCCGGATCGAGCCGCGCGCGCACGGTCTGCAGGAGGGAGGCCAGCTGCTCCAGCTCGTGCAGGGCATCGCGGCAGGGCAGCGCCATCGCCTGCTCCCATCCGGCCGCCTCCGCGTCGCCGATCCTTTGGCCGGGCCAGCGGCGGGCGGTGGAGAATACCGCTTCCAGCGCCTGCTGGGCGCGGGCGATGCCGGGGACCAGCTGCCCCTCGAGGAGCGCGAGCTCCTCCTGCCGGTCCCGTTCCACCAGGAGCCTGCGCAGGCTCGCCACGACGCCCCGCGCTCTTGAGCCCCGGGTTCGGTACAGCCGCCCGAAGAGCTGCGCCGCGCCCCGGGACGAGAGCGACATCCCCAGGTGGTGGGTGGCGACGTCCTCCAAGTGGTGCGCTTCGTCGACGATCACCGCCTCGTACGCGGGGAGCACGGCGGCGTCGGCCTGCCAGTCCAGCTCCTTGCGGACCGCGACGTCGCTCATGAGGAGGTGGTGGTTGACCACCACCAAGTGCGCTTTGGCCATCGCCGCCCGGTCGCGAAAAAGGGGGCAGCGCTCCACGTAGGGGCAGCGGCTCCTCAGGCAGCTGTCGCTCTCCGCGCAGACCTCGTCCCAGACGTCGGCAGACGGCGCGAACGGGAGGTCGGAGAGGGTTCCGTCTTCGCTTTCCCGGGCCCAGGCAGCCACTTTGAGCAGCTCCTCGTCGTGCTCCGGATCGAGGAGCTCGCCCGGAGCCTCCAGAGCGGCTTCCAGCCGGTGGTAGCACACGTAGTTGCGCCAGCCTTTCACCAGCACGGCCCGGAGTTCGGGGAAGATCTTCTGGACGATGGGGATATCCTTGTGGAGCAGCTGTTCCTGGAGGGAGATGGTGTACGTGGAGATGACCACGGGCGTCCTGCTCTCCAGGGCGTAAAGCGCCGCCGGGATCAGGTACGCCAGCGACTTGCCCGTCCCGGTGCCGGCCTCGAAGAGCCCCGCGTCGCCGCGCGCCAGCGCCCGCATCACCTCGCGGGCGAGCTCCACCTGCTCGCGCCGGTGCTCAAAGCCGGGAAGGCACTCTGAAAGCCGGCCTCCCGGACCGAAATACGCCTCCATCTCCAGCCTGCTGACGGCCTGCCGCTCCTCCATGGCCGCTCCTTCCGCCTCTTCCATCGCCTGCCCGCCTACGCTTCGCCTCGCCGGGGCGCCTCCCCTTCCGGGACGGCGTCTCAGCGGCCCCAGCGATCCAGGCGAGAAAGGAGCGGCACGGCGTCGATGAGCTTCGAAAGGGAGGCCCGCTCGGAGTAAAGGTGAAGGACGGTCAGAGCGGCCAGCAGCGGGATCTGCCACGGGAGGGGCGAGAGCGCCAGCGCCAGCCCCGCGCTGGCGCCCAGCGCGTTGGCCCCGGCGTCCCCCAGCATCCAGCGCCCCTTGTGATCGCCCCGCCAGAGGGCGAGGGCGCCGCCCAGCGGCGCCGCGGCCGCCGCCAGCACCCTGACCGCCGCCGGCCCGCCGCTGATCCCGGCCGCGAGGCCGGCGATGATCCACAAGAAGACGAAGGCCTTCAGCGCCCTTCCGGGCCGGACGTCCAGGAGGTTCACCCCGTTGGCGGCCCCGGCGATGAGGGCCGCGGCCAGAAGCGCTTTCCACGAAAGACCGTGCAGCGCGAGCCCGCCGAAGAGCGCGAGGAGCCCGCCGAAAACCGCTTTCAGGCTTCCCGTCGTCGGCCTCCCGGCCAGCAGCGCGCCCAGGTGGCCCCGAAAGCCCGACGCCGTGCGGTCCCCCAGCGCGTCGTCGAAAAACCCGAGAAGCGCCATGCCCGTCGCCAGGGACACGGCCGCGGCGACCGCCTCCACCGGGAATCCGGCCACCAGAAGCCCGGTCCAGGGCGCCAGCGCGGCCAAGGGAACGACGATCCCGATGCCCACGGCGACCTCCTCGCCCCGGTAGTTGCGCCGCACCATCCCGCCCCGCTGCAAGAGAGCGTGCACCGCAGGCGCCAGCGCCCGCGCGATGAGGAACGCGGCGGCCGCCGTCGCCCCGGCGGCCAGCATCACCGGGCCCACCCCGCGCGCCGGGGCAGGAGCCGCTCCAGGGCCAGGCCGAGGAGCGTGGCCGCGACAGCGCCGCACTGCTTTCCCCGGTGGACGAAGCCCGCGAGATCCCGGCCGGTCCGGCGGTGCTCCAGCGCCAGCGGCACCTCCACCACCGTGAGTCCCTCAGCCAGCGCCCGGACGGTCATGGCCACTTCCACGCCCCAGCCCCGGGGGAGACCGGCCGCGAGGGAAAGCGCCCGCGGCGAAAGGGCCCGCTGGCCCGAGAGCGGGCTTTCAAGCGCCCTGCCGGTAAGGGCCCGGATGCCCCCGGCGGCCAGGCGCTTGGCGATCCCGAAACCTCCCGCCGGCGAAAAGGAGGCGACGGCCAGGTCGGCGCCGCCTCGGACCGCCTCTACCAGCGGGCCAAGGCCTGCCGCCGACGGGCCGAGGTCCGCGTCCGCCAGGAGGACGGCTTCCAGCGCCCGGTCCTCCCCGGCGACCACCTCCTCGATCCCGCGGCGGAGCGCCTGCCCCTTTCCCCTGTTGCGGCCCTGCCGGAGGACGGTGGCACCGGCCCTCGACGCCCGCTCCGCGGTGCCGTCCGTCGAGC
>k87-370148_pt1 | contig 13402 bp, 11 predicted proteins | sample MGYA00084031_6733416 | MGnify analysis MGYA00084031
GCTGGAGCTGATGTACGGGTCGTGGGACCCGCCGGGGGCCCGGCTGCTCGACGCGGTGGCGGTGATGGACCGTCTGGTGTCGCCGGGTGGTGACCCGTGGAAGCGGGCGCAGACCCACGCCACGCTCGCCAAGTACCTGCTGGAGGAGTGCTACGAGGCGTACGACGCGATCGAGGCCGGCGACCTCACGGCGCTGCGCGAGGAGCTGGGCGACGTGCTGCTCCAGGTGTTGCTGCACGCGCGGCTGGCCGAGGAGCGGCCCGAGGGCGAGCGGTGGAGCATCGACGACGTCGCTGGCGGACTGGTGGAGAAGATGATCCGCCGCAATCCGCACGTCTTCGCCGGCGCGAAGGTCGAGGACGTCGACGAGATCGTCGACAACTGGGAGGAGATCAAGCGGGCGGAGAAGGGGCGCGCCTCGGCGATGGACGGGATCGCGCTCGCCCAGCCGGCGCTGACGCTTGCCGCGAAGATCCTCGAGCGGGCGGAGCGGGCCGGGGTGTACGTGCCGCTGCCGCCTAGCCCGGAGAAGCCGGAGAGCGGGGAGGCGCTCGGGGCGAGCCTGCTGGTGCTGGTTGCCCGGGCGCGGGCGGCGGGCCTGGACGCGGAGGCGGCGTTGCGACGCGCCGCCCTGGCCTACGCGGACGAGGTGCGGGCCGTCGAGTCCGCGACCGGCTCCACCGCGTCCGGCGGCGAGGTCGGCTGACCGGGCACCGCGCCGGATGTCGGGTCGGTCGAGGCGCGCAGATGCAGCTGCGCGGGAACGATGACCGGTCCGGTGGCCGCCTCGCCGTTCACCCTCGCGATGAGCAGGGAGACTGCGGCCTTTCCGGTCTCCTCGGGCACGAGATCGAGCGCGGTGATCGCCGGGACGGCGAGCCGGGTCTGCTGCGCGTCCGAGCCGGCCGCGATGAGCAGGTCGCCCGGGACCGGGATGCCGAGTGACTTCGCCTCGGCCAGGACGCCCGCCGCGTGCCGGCCGGTCTGACAGTAGACGGCGTCAGGTCGCGTCCGCTGGTCCGTCAGAAGCCGTCGGGCGGCATCGCGACCGCCGTCCTCGCCGGCCGCCTCGGGAACGTGCAGCACCCTGGCCGGCATCTCGTGCCGTCGCGCCCACGCGCGGTACGACTCCTCGGAGTCGACGTTCCACGCGTTGTCGTCGGTGCCGGCCAGGAAGGCGATGCGCCGCGCGCCGCGCGACCACAGGTGGTCCAGCACCCGTTCGGTCTCTTGCGCGTCGTCCGTCCCGACCCAGTCGACGAAGTCCGGGCGTCCGGGGTCGCGGCCAACGGTCACCGCGGGGACGCCGGCGTCGAGGAGGCGGGCGAGCACGGGATCGTTTCGGACCGGGTCGCCGATGACGTACCCGTCCACGCCGTGGGCGGACGCGGGGACGTCCGAGCGGGTCAGGTCGGGAACGAGCATGAGGCCGAGGCCGTGGTCGAGGGCGGTCACCGCGGCTGCCCCGGCAAACCGTACAAAGTAGTCGACGCCCGCCGGCAGGTAGGACCCGATCGCGTCGAGGGGGCGCATGTCGAGGCCGAGCACGCCGGTCCGGCCACGACGGAGGCCGCGGGCCATCGGGTGGGCGCGGTAGGCCAGTTTCTCCGCGACGGCGAGGACTCGCCTGCGGGTCTCCTCGGAGGCTGATCCCTTTCCGTTCAGGGCGTGCGAGACCGTCGTGACAGAAACGCCCGCCGCACGCGCAACGTCGCGAATCGTCACACGGCCCTTGCGGGGGCTCGGCTTCGGCATGGGGTCAGGGTAACCCAGCAAGTAAAACCTTTTGGCAAAACCTTTTGCTAAAACGTTTTAGGAGCTACTATCGCCGCCTAACGGTCACCAGACCCCGCCGCACCAGCCAAGACGAGATCAACAGCTGTAGGTGCTTCTGGAGGGTTAGATGCGTGTCCCTGTGGCGGCGGTGCTCGCCGCATCACTGGGCCTTGGCCTCGCCGCCTGCGGCGGCGAGACCCGGCCGAACGCCGAGCCCAAACTCGACGACCTGCTCGTCACCACGCCGGCGGCGCGGGGAGAGCTCGACAAGGCGAGCTGGAACCTGCCCTACGGCGAGCCGGCGTCCGTCGATCCGATCAAGGCGTTCAACTACTCGGAGAACACCGTCGTCGCCAACCTGTGCGAAGGCCTGATGCGGCTTGACCCCGACTACTCGGTCAAGCCGAACCTCGCCGAGAAGGTTGAGAACCCCGACCCGCGGACCTGGGTCTACACCCTGCGTGAGGGGGTCCGGTTCTGGGACGGCACGCCCATGACCGCCGACGACGTCGTGTTCAGCCTCAGCCGTCACCTCGACCCGAACGAGGGGAGCTACTGGGCGTCCGACCAGGTCACGGGCAACATCGAGACGATCGAGAAGACCGGTGACAACCAGGTGACCGTCCGCCTGAAGAAGCCGGACGCGACGTTCAACTCGTACCTGGCCACCCCCATCGGCGTGGTGGTGCAGCGGGAGCACCGGCTCGAAGCGGGCGGCAAGTACGGCACCCCGGAAGGCTCGGTCATGTGCACCGGCCCGTACCAGCTCGCGTCCTGGGAGAAGGGCTCCAAGATCACGCTGGTCCGCAACGACGCGTACTGGGACGCGGGACGCCGGGCGAAGACCAAGCAGATCGACCTCCACTTCATCGTCGACCCGGGAGCGATCGCGAGCGCGCTGGCTACCGGCGCGATCGACGGCTCCTACGACGTCCCGGTCAACGCGGTCGACCAGCTCTCCGCGTCCGAGAACGGCAAGCTCTACCTGGGCAAGTCACTGCAGACCGTGGCGGTCATCAGCACCGGCAGCGGGCCGCTCGGCGACGCCCGGGTGCGGCGGGCCCTGACCCTGGCCACTGACCGCGAGGCGATCGCCCAGACGGTGTTCGCCGGCACCGCCCGGGCGTCCCGGTCGCTGGTCCCGCGCGGTGGCTGGACGTACGGCGACGAGGTGTTCGGGCCGGCGCATGACGCGCTGCCGGACACCAAGAAGAACATCGAGGAGGCCAAGAAGCTCCTGTCCGGGGTGGACCTCGGCGATAAGCCGATCACGATCGCCTACCCCAGCGAGCGGCAGTTCTACGCCGACATCCTGTCGGAGATGTCGAACGCAGCCCGCGAGCTCGGCCTCACCATCGAGCCGAAGGGCGTGCCAAGCGCCCAGTACGGCGCCTTCTTCTCCGACCCGAAGGCCCGCGCCGGCTACGACGGCTTCATGACCACCAACTACATGGACATCCCCGATCCGCTGGCGTTCCTCCGCACCATCGTCGGCAAGGGGGCCTCGCAGAACTACAACGGCTACGACGATCCGGAGGTGCAGGACCTCATCGCGCGGGCGGCTGCCACCTCGGACGACACCAGCCGGGCGAAGCTCGTCGCCGAACTCCAGGCGAAGGTCATGGAGGAGTCGCCGTGGATCCCCATCGTGGAGCCGGCCGTCCGGCTGTTCCTCAACAACCGGGTGACCGGGGTCCCGGCCTCGTTCGTCTACCTCTACTACCCCTGGGCCGCTGACCTCGGGGCAGCCTGATTCCACCCCTGCCCGGGGCGCGCAAGCGCCCCGGGCCCCTGCGCGGGAGCAAGTGCCATGCTGCGTTTCCTGATCAAGCGGCTGAGCGCGCTGATCGCGATGCTCCTGGTCTCGAGCTTCCTCATCTACGCCGCGCTGTACGCCGCTCCTGGCAGTCCGGAAAGCTTCCTCGTCCAGGGACGCACCGTGAGCCCGGAAGTGCTCGCGGCCATCCGCGACCAGTACGGCCTGGACGAGCCCTTCCTCGTCCGCTACTGGCACTGGCTGACCGGGGTGCTCACCGGTGACCTCGGCCAGTCCCTCACGACCCGCCAGGACGTGGCGTCGCTGGTGGCCTCGCGGATCCCGACCACCGTGTGGCTCACCGCCTACGCGGCGCTGCTCATCGTGGTCCTCGGCATCGCCGCCGGCGTGCTCGCCGGTCTGCGCGGCAGCGTGGTCGACACGGTGGTCCTGATCGCGTCGAGTGTGGGCTTCGCGGTGCCCACGTTCTTCGCGGCCGTGCTGCTCATGAGCGTGTTCGCTGTCACCCTGGGCTGGTTCCCGGTCTTCGGCTCCGGCAGCGGGATGGCCGACCGGCTGTGGCACCTCACGCTGCCGGCCGTGGCGCTCGCTCTGCCGTCGATCGCGGTCGTCGCCCGGGTCACCCGCACCGCCGTGGTCGAGGAGCGCGGTGCCGAGCACGTCTCCGTCGCGCTGGCCCGGGGGGTGCCCTGGCGCCTGGTGGCGCGCCGGCACATCGTGCGCAACGCCATGCTGCCGGTGACCACGATCGTCGGGGTGAACGTCGCCGCGCTGATCGCGGGCGCGACGGTGGTCGAACACGCGTTCACGTTGGATGGTGTGGGCGCCCTGCTGATCAACGCCGTGCAGCAGAAGGACTTCCCCGTGGTGCAGGCGGTCGCGCTCCTCCTGGTCGCCGTGTTCGGCGTCGTCAACCTCGTCATCGATGTCCTCTACGCGGTCATCGATCCGCGGGTGCAACTGGGAGGTGAGCGGGCGTGAGCGTCCGGACCCGTCCACGAGGCGCCGATCTCGTCGAGCGGCTCGGCCCGCTCGGCCTGGCCGCTACCGCGGTTGTCGTGCTGCTCGTCCTGGCCGGGCTGCTCGCGCCGCTGATCGCCCCCTACGACCCGCTCGCCGGCAGCGTCGTGGAGCGGTACCAGGGCCCTGGGCCGGAGCACCTGCTCGGCACCGACCAGTCGGGACGGGACCTGCTGACCCGGCTGCTCTACGGCGCCCGGACCAGCCTCGCCGGGGCCGCCATGGTCGTGCTGCTGGCAGCCGTCGGTGGCACCGTGCTGGCCCTGGTAGCCGCCTGGTTCGGCGGGTGGGTGGACGCCCTCATCGGCCGCGTTCTCGACGTGCTGTTCGCCTTCCCGAGCCTGCTGCTGGCGATCCTCGTCGTGGCCGTGTTCGGGAAGGGGCTGTTGCCGGCCGCGCTCGCTCTCGCGGTGGCCTACGTTCCCTACACCGCCCGTGTCCTGCGCAGCGTGGCGCTGCGGGAGCGGCGGCTGGCGTACGTGCAGGCGGCTGAGCTTCAGGGCATGTCCGGATTGGTGGTGAGCGTCCGGCACATCCTGCCCAACATCGCGCCGCAGATCCTCACCGGAGCGGTCATCAACTTCGGCTACGCGATGGTCGACCTCGCCGCGCTGTCCTTCCTCGGCCTGGGTGTCCAGGCGCCCACACCTGACTGGGGACTGATGGTTTCGGAGGGCAAGGACTCGCTGATCGCGGGCTACCCGCAGCAGAGCGTCTTCGCGGGTGTCTGCATCTTCGTCGTGGTCGCCGCCTTCAGCATCATCGGAGAGCGGCTGGGTGGACGTGCGGCGGGAGGTCGGGCATGAGCCTTCTCGAACTCGACGACGTCCGTCTGGTTCTGACGAACCGCAGGGGCGACCGGCCGCTGCTGCGCGGTGTCTCGCTGTCCCTGGCGCCTGGCGAGGCGCTCGGCCTGGTCGGGGAGTCCGGGTCGGGAAAGTCGATGACGTTGCGCACCATCCTGGGCACCGAGCCGGCCGGAAGCCGCGTCACCGGCCGGGTCCTGCTCGCGGGCCGGGACCTACGGCGTCTGGACGCCGCCGCCCTGCGTCGGGTCCGGGCGCACGATGTCGCCATGATCAGTCAAGATCCCCGCGCGGCGTTGAACCCGGTCCTGCGGGTATCGGAGTTCCTCATCGAAGGGCTGCGTGACGCGCAAGGGGTCAGGCGCGACGATGCCGTACGTCGGGTGCGGGATCTGCTCGCCCAGGTCGGCATCGCCGACGTCGACCGCTGCATGAACTCCTACCCGCACCAGCTGTCCGGCGGGATGCTCCAGCGCGTCGTCATCGCCGCAGCCGTGGCCCGCACCCCACGGCTGTTGCTGGCCGACGAGCCGACCACCGCGCTAGACGTGACGACCCAGTCGGAGGTCATGGCGATCCTCGACGAACAACGGCGTGAGCACGGGATGGCCATGCTCTTCGTCACCCACGACCTGGAGCTGGCCTCGGCGGTGTGCGACCGGATCGCCGTGATGTACGCCGGGGAGATCGTCGAGATCGGCACGCCCACGCAGCTCCACGCTGCGCCGCGTCACCCGTACACCCGCCTGCTGCTCGACTCGCGACCGAGCCTCACCGAGGCCGCACCGGTGCTGCCGGTCATACCGGGCCGGCCCGTCGCGGCGTACGAGGTCGGGAACGGGTGCGCGTTCGCCGCCAGATGCCCCTGGTCAGAGCGGCGGTGCGAGGTCGAGCCGGCGCCGCTCGTGACCGGCGCGGGTCGGACGGTGCGCTGTCACCGCAGCGAGCAACTGGCCGGCCAACTGGCCCGGCCGACAGGGACGGAGGCTGCGACGTGAGCGGAGACACCAGGAACGTCATCGAGATCAGCGGCCTGTGCAAGGAGTTCGCCGTCGGACGCGGGCGTCGGCGCCGGATCGTGCGGGCGCTTGACGATGTCAGCCTCAACGTCCCGGACGGCAGCTGCGTCGCGGTGGTCGGTGAGTCCGGGTCGGGCAAGACCACGCTCGCGCGGATCCTCGTCGGCCTCGAACGCGCCGACGCCGGACGGATCGTCCTGGCGGGACGTCCGCTGGCCCAGCGACCGTCGCGGGCGGAACGCCGGGCCCGTGCCCGCGACATCCAGATGGTCTTCCAGGATCCGACCAGTTCCCTCAACCGCCGCCGGACGGTCGGCTCGGCGATCGGGGAGGTGCTGGCGGTGCGCCACCGGCTCAGCAGGGCCGAGACGCGTCGCCGGATCGCCGACCTGCTCGACCAGGTCGGCCTGCTGCCCGAGCACGCCCAGGCGCTGCCCGGCGAGCTCAGCGGCGGTCAGCGGCAGCGGATCGCGATCGCGCGAGCGCTGGCCGCCGAGCCACGGGTGCTGGTGCTCGACGAAGCCGTCGCCGCGCTCGACGTGTCGGTGCAGGCCCAGGTCCTCAACCTGCTCTCCGAGCTCCGGCGGCGCCACCGGCTCACGTACTTGTTCATCACCCACGACCTGTCCGTCGTCCGTCAGGTGAGTGACGAGGTCGTCGTCATGCGGCAGGGCAAGATCGTCGAGCGGGGCAGCACCGACCAGGTGCTCGACCACCCGCAGCACCCGTACACCGTGCTCCTCCGGGACTGCGCACCACGGCCGGGATGGCGTCCCCGGCGCACTCTCGGGCAGCAGGTCGGGGAGGTGGCTGCGTGAGCCGCCCGGCACACCTGCACATCACGGGGGCCGATCCGAGACAGCGGGGTGAGGACCGGGGCCGCCAGGCAGCCGTCGAGATCGCCCGGGCCTGGCGCATCTACCTTGAGCTGTTCGAGGCTGTCGCCGTCGCGAGTCAAACCAGGATCGACGTCGCGGCGCTCGCCCAGCGCAGCATCTCGGCGACGCGGGCGTGGGCTCCCGAACTCGTCACCGAGATGGAGGGCGTCGCCGAAGGCGCCGGCCTGCCGCTGTGGGCGGTCGCCGCGCTCAACGCCCGGACGGAGCTGCTCGCCGTCGCCGGCGCGCCGCGGGCGGGCGAATGCTCCACTGTGGTCCACGTCGGTCAACCCACTATCGGCGGGCAGAGCTGGGACTGGCACGCGGAGCTGGCGGACGCGTGGCACGTGCAGTCGGTGTGCGGCGACGCCCTCGGCTTCACCGGCATCACCGAGTACGGGATCCTGGCCAAGATCGGGATCAATGAGGCCGGGGTCGGAGTGCTGCTCAACATCCTCGGCCACGTCGACGACGGTGTGGACGGAGTGCCCGTTCACCTCGTCGCCCGCAAGGTACTGGGCAGCGCGGCGTCGTTCGACGACGCCGTCGCCATCCTGAGCGACGCTCCGGTCTCCGCCTCGACGGTGATGACCGTCGTCACCGCTGACCGGGCTGCCAGTGTGGAGGTCAGCCCGGCCGGGACCGCCGTCCTGGCCCCGGACGAGGAAGGCTGGCTGCTGCACACCAACCACTTCCTCGATCCCGCGCTGGCCGACGGCGAGCTGCGTGGACGACGCGAGCCGGAGACGTACGACCGGCTGCGGGCGCTTGCGGCGCGCCTGAAGAACATGAATGGCCTGCACAGCGTCGACGATCTCGCCGCCCTGCTCGCCGTGCATCCGGATGGCGGCGCGGAGGTGTGCTGCCATCCGCCCGCCGTCGGTCAGCTCGGGACCCGCTGGGCGACCCTGGCCACGGTCGTGGTGGAGCCGGCGAGTCGTCGGCTGATGCTCCATCCCGGCGGTCCCTGCTCGGCGCGAGCGTCCACATGGATGCCGGTCACCGCGCCGCACTGTGAGCGGTAGCGGCCACCGGCGACGCCCGCGCCGCGCTCGCCGGTTGAGACGTTGCGCTGGACTCGGCTACGGGGCCGGCTCTCCGGATGAGCTGGCAGCGGCGGTGGCGGAACTCGCCGGGCTGATCGGCACGTAGAGTCCCCTCATGCCGACTTTCGTGCCCCTTGCCGAACGCATCGTCGACGCGCTGCTCAGCGCCGATCCGGCCATGGCGTCCCAGGCCGGCGACCACCGCTTCGACGACCGGTTGCCGGACTTCTCATCGGACGCCGTGGCCGGCCGTGTCGCGATGCTGCGGGACGCCCGCGCCGCCCTGGCCGGAATCGACGGCGCCGCCCTGGACCGGCAGGAGCAGGTGGACCACGTGGTGCTGTCCGCCCTGATCGAACGGCGGCTGTTCGAGCTGACCGAGGTGCGGGAGCACGAGTGGAACCCGCTCGCGCACAACCCGGGCCCGCTGCTGCACGCGCTGCTCGACCGCCCGTTCGCCCCCGCCGAGGTCCGGTTGACGAGCCTCGCCGGGCGGCTCGCGGCCGTGCCCGACGCGCTCGCCACCGCCCGGGCCACGCTGCGCGACATCCCCCGCGTCCACGCCGAGACGGCCGTCGGGCAGTTCGCCGGCGCGGCGAAGCTGGTCCGTGAGGGGCTACCTGACCTGCTCGCCGAGGCGCCCGCGATGCGAGGCACGGTCGAGCCGGTCGCGCGCGCCGCGATGGCTGCACTGGAGGAGTTCGTCGAGTGGCTGCGTGCCGGGCTGCGTGCCGAAACCGGACCGGGGCGCGATCCGCGACTCGGGCGCCCGTTGTGGGAGGCGAGGCTGCGGCACACGCTGGACACCGAGTTGTCCGCCGCCGAGGTGCTGTCGCGGGCGCAGGCCAACCTGGACCGGGTCACCGAGGAGATCCGGGAGGCGGCGGCCGAGCTGGTCGGTGGGCCGACGACGGATGAGACGGTACGCCGGGCGCTGGACCAGCTCGCGGCGAAGCACCCCGACGACGCCACGATCGTGGATCTGGCGCGGCTCACGCTGGAGGAGACCACCGAGTTCGTCCGCGAGCACGACCTGGTGTCGTTGACCGACGACCCGTGCGTGATCCAGGAGATGCCGGAGTTCGCGCGGGGAGTGGCGGTCGCCTACTGCGATCCGCCGGGGCCGCTGGAGACCGCGGACGTGCCGACCTTCTACTGCATCGCGCCCACCCCCGCCGACTGGCCGGCGGAGCGGGTCGAGTCGTTCTACCGCGAGTACAACGACTACATGATCCGCGACCTGACCGTGCACGAGGCGATGCCCGGCCACTACCTGCAGCTCGCCCACGCGCGGCGGTTCCGGGGCAGCACGCGGGTGCGGGCGGTGACCTATTCGGGGCCGTTCGTGGAGGGCTGGGCGGTCTACGCCGAGGAGCTGATGGTCCGGTCCGGCTTTGGCGGCCTGCCGGTCCGGTTGCAGCAGCTCAAGATGCAGCTGCGGATGACCATCAACGCCATCCTCGACCAGCTCGTGCACTGCGAGGGGCTGTCCGAGGCGGAGGCGATGCAGCTGATGACCGTCCGCGGCTTCCAGGAGGAGGGGGAGGCGGTCGGCAAGTGGCGGCGGGCGCTGCTCACCTCGACCCAGCTGTCGACGTACTTCGTCGGCTACTGCGAGGTGGCGGAGATCGCCGCCGCTCGGCCGGCGGGCACGAGCCAGCGGGCATGGCACGACGCGATGCTCGCGCACGGGTCGCCGCCGCCCCGCCACCTGCGGAGGCTGCTCGGCTGCTGACGGCCGGCCGCAAAGCGGGCCGAAATCACCTCGCTTCGGGTCGTTTGTCGATCACCTCGGCGTCGTCGGGCAGGTCGAAGACGCGCTCGTCCACCGCGTCCCGGTAGCTGCTCAGGGTGAGGTTGATGGCGTTTCCGTCAACGACGCCCTGGAAGCTGCCCAGCACCCCTTCCGTCGTGATGCAGGCGTTGAAGCTCGAGGCTGCGGCGTTGGCCATGCCCGAGACGCGGACGCACGTGGCGTGATGACCGGCGATCGTGGTGTCGTACTGCTCGATGACCGCGTTCGTGTCGAGGGCCGCGGCCGACAGCAGGCCGATCACCACCGGCGGGGTCACCAACCCCCGCTTGTTCGCCTCGGCGAACACCGCGAGCGTCGGCCTGGTGCTCGGTGACGGCGGCAGGGTCACAATGCAGGTCGGACGGGATCCCAGGTCGCATTCGGCGGTCATCTCCGCCGTGACCACGATCTTTCCGCCCGGGTACTGGTACACGGCACGCCGTGGATCCTGCGCCTGGGAGATCGACGCGGTCTGGCCGTCCGGCAGCTGGTAGTCGACCGTGTAGGTCAGCTCGTGAGCGCGATCGAGCCGGGTGGCGAGATCGTTGACCAGGTCGGCCCGACTGACCACCGGGGTGTCGCTTCCGATGGTCTGGCATCCGGCGACCAGCGCTGTGGCAGCGACCAGTGCCGCCAGGAGACGCAGGGACGACGAGCGGGCTGGCATGGCCGCCAGCCTCGTCCATTGCTCAAGTACACGCAAACTCGCTGCCACTTATCGGACAATACTCATCATCACCGTCCGAAAGCCAACGCCCGCCAATATCCGGCTCCGGAACGGCGAGGCACCGCCCGGCAGGCCGGGGCGGCCCGATACGCTGCCGGTAGTGATCTCCGGCCGGAGGCACGGGCCGGACGAGCGGGCCGGCCCACGGCGACGGCCCGGCCGGCACCGGACCTACCACGGACAACGAGGAGCGACCTAGTGGCCACCATCGAGGGAATCGTCGCGCGGGAGATCCTCGACTCGCGGGGCAACCCGACCGTCGAGGTCGAGGTCGGACTGGACGACGGCACGATCGCTCGCGCCGCAGTGCCGTCAGGTGCGTCGACCGGCGCGTTCGAGGCGCTCGAACTGCGGGACGGCGACGCGGACCGCTACAACGGCAAGGGCGTCGAGAAGGCGGTCTCCAACATCGAGGACCAGCTCGTCGAAGAGCTCATCGGGTACGACGCCACCGAGCAGCGGCTGATCGATCAGAAGATGATCGATATCGACGGTACCGACGACAAGTCGAACCTGGGCGCGAACGCGATCCTCGGCGTGTCGCTCGCGGTGGCCAAAGCCGCGGCTGAGAGCGCCGGCCTGCCCCTCTTCCGCTACCTCGGCGGCCCCAACGCCCACCTGCTGCCCGTGCCGATGATGAACATCCTCAATGGCGGGGCGCACGCCGACACCAACGTCGACATCCAGGAGTTCATGATCGCTCCGATCGGCGCGCCGACGTTCCGGGAGGCGCTGCGCGCGGGCGCCGAGGTCTACCACGCGCTGAAGTCCGTGCTCAAGAAGAAGGGCCTGGCGACCGGCCTGGGTGACGAGGGAGGCTTCGCTCCCGACCTGCCCGCCAACGCTGCGGCGCTCGACCTGATCGCCGAGGCGGTGGAGAAGGCCGGCTATCGGCTCGGCAGCGACGTGGTGTTCGCTCTCGACGCCGCGGCCACTGAGTTCTACACGAAAGGCGAGGGCTACCACTTCGAGGGCGCGGTCAAGTCCGCCGAGGAGATGACCGCCTACTACAGCAAGCTGCTGGACGCCTACCCGATCGTCTCTATCGAGGACCCGCTCTCGGAGGAGGACTGGGACGGGTGGAAGGCGCTGACGGCAGCCCTCGGCGACCGGCTGCAGCTCGTCGGCGACGACCTGTTCGTCACCAACCCGAAGCGGATCGCCCGCGGGATCGCCGAGGGCGCGGCGAACGCGGTGCTGGTCAAGGTGAACCAGATCGGCACGCTGACCGAGATGCTGGACGCCGTCGACATGGCCCACCGCGCCGGCTTCCGCTGCATGATGAGCCACCGCTCCGGCGAGACGGAGGACACGACCATCGCCGACCTGGCCGTCGCTACCGGCTGCGGCCAGATCAAGACCGGCGCCCCGGCCCGCTCGGAGCGGGTCGCCAAGTACAACCAGTTGCTGCGGATCGAGGAGGAGTTGGCTGACGCGGCCCGTTACGCCGGCGCCAGCGCCTTCCCGCGTTACCGGTCCGCCAGCTGACCGGTCGTCCGGCATTCGGCGGCCGGCGGCACCAGATCAGAACGTGAGGCCGTGGGGGAGGGGATTTCGGTGACGCGACGCTCGCCTGGCGGGCAACGACCTGCCCGTGACCCGCGCGGACGCCCCGACGCCCGGGGTCGCGCCGTCGGCACGCGGCGGATGTCGGGCCGTGCCCCTTCCCCGGGCCGTGGCGTCAACGCGCCGCGGTCGGTCAACCGGCCGGCGGCGGCGCGCCGCGCCGCCGCCGGCGGTGCGGCCAAGCGCGTCACGGCGCCCCAGCCGCGCTGGCTGACCTGGCGGGTCACCACGCTTGTCTCGGTGCTCGTCACCCTGGCGCTCGCCTACACCTATCCGGTGCGCAACTACCTCAGCCAGCAGTCCCAGATCGCCCAGATGGAAGCCGATCAGGCCGACCAGCGCGAACGTATCGAGCAACTGTCACGGCAGGCCGAGCTCTGGAAGGATCCGGAGTACATCAAGATCAAGGCCAAGGAGCACTTCTACATGGTCGAACCGGGCGAGAAGGTGCTCCTCGTGGTCGTCGACCCGGAGGGCGCGGCGCGGGACAGCGGGAGGAGTCTCGACGCCGCCCGGACCAGGGCGCCCAATCCCTGGTACGACGCGTTGTGGTCGAGCATCGAGGCGGCCAACTAACAAGGAGGGGGCTGGTGACCACCGTGCCGCCGAGGAGACGGGCCGCTGACGAGGTGCCCCCACCCGTGCGGGAGCCGGCGACCGAGGCCGACCGGGCAGTGGTGGCCGCCCAGCTCGGCCGCCAGCCGCGCGGCACCCGCGCGGTCGCCCACCGTTGTCCGTGCGGGCTGCCCGACACGGTCGAGACGAATCCGCGACTTCCCGACGGAACGCCGTTCCCGACCCTGTTCTACCTCACCTGCCCGCGCGCGGCTGCTGCGTGCGGGCGACTGGAATCCTCGGGGCTGATGAAGGAGATGACCGCTCGGTTGGCGGCCGACCCCGAGCTGGCCGCCCGGTACCGGGCGGCGCACGAGGACTACCTCGCCCGACGCGAGGCGATCGCCGTCGTGCCCGAGATCGCCGGCATCTCGGCC
>k87-1060924_pt1 | contig 13398 bp, 10 predicted proteins | sample MGYA00084031_6733416 | MGnify analysis MGYA00084031
ATCAATCAAGTCGGGGACAGTTACTTGGTGCCGGTCACCCGGCTCATCCCCCGGGTGACGGACCCGGAAGAGAAAGCGCTCCGCACGTTGCAAGAACTCATCCGCGGTCCCCGGGAAGATTCCAAGTTGACGTCGTCGTTCATGCAAACGATGAAAGTGTTGGACGTCCAATTGCAGGAGAACAAAGTGGTGGCCAATTTGGATGAGCATTTCTTGAGTTACTTGTCGTTGTCGGAGCCGACCGAAATGAATCCGTCTTTGGAGGCGCTGGTGCTGAGCCTGACGGAAAATACCGGTGCCCAGGCCGTCCAAGTGCTGGTCAACGGCGAAACGGCAGTGACGGTCAACGGACAACCGCTGAACCAGCCCTTAACACGACCGGTTTGGGTCAATCCGCTGTAAATCCCAGGGTGCGCATCGGCGCCTTTTTCTTTTGGCTAAACATGGACGGCGGCGGGTATGATATAATGGTACCACGTGAAAGAGGGGGAGGTTGGTTCGACGACATGCGAGCGGATGGACGGGCGCCCGCCCAGATGCGTCCGGTGCGAATTACGCGCAACTATTTGAAACATCCGGAAGGTTCTGTGCTGATTGAAGTTGGAAACACGAAAGTCATCTGTACCGCGACCGTCGAAGATCGGGTGCCGCCCTTTATGCGCGGGCAAGGGAAAGGCTGGGTGACGGCCGAGTACGGCATGTTGCCCCGCGCCACCAGTGTGCGAAATCAGCGGGAGGCGACCAAAGGCCGGCCCGGCGGCCGGACGATGGAGATTCAACGGCTGGTGGGCCGGGCATTGCGGTCCGTGGTCGATTTGGACCTTTTGGGTGAGCGGACCATCTGGCTGGATTGCGACGTGATCCAGGCCGACGGCGGCACACGCACCGCGTCCATTACCGGCGCTTATGTGGCCATGTTGGATGCCTTGGCGCTGTTGGTCCAGCAACAAGTGATTCTCCAATGGCCGGTGCGGGACTTTTTGGCGGCGGTCAGCGTCGGCGTGGTGGATGATACCGTCGTGCTGGATTTGGACTACGAGGAAGATGTCCGGGCGACGGTCGACATGAACATCGTCATGACCGGCGGGGGGAAATACGTGGAAATTCAAGGGACCGGAGAAGCGGCGCCGTTTACGCAAGAACAGATGGATCAAATGTTGCGTTACGCGGCGGCCGGCATAGAGCAGCTGGTCCGCATCCAAAAAGAGACGGTGGCTGACTTGTTGCCCATGTTTACTGCCGAGTCGGCAACGGTTCCGCCGTCACCGTCCGTTTGACGTCCTGTGGAAAGGATGAAAGACATGAAGGACGTGCCGACAGTCATCATCGCCACGCGCAATCCCGGGAAATTGAAAGAGTTTGAAACGTTTTTCGCCCAATGGGCCTGGAAGGTCAAAGGATTGTCCGATTTTCCCGATGTGCCGGACATTGTCGAAAATGGGCGGACTTTTGAAGAAAACGCCCGGATCAAAGCGGAAGCGCTTTATGCTTGGCTCAAACGGCCGGTCTTGGCCGACGATTCCGGATTGGAAGTGGATGCCCTTGACGGACAACCGGGGGTGTACTCGGCCCGTTACGCCGGCGAAGGAGCCGCTGATGAAGAGAACAATGCCAAATTGCTGGCGGCTTTGCAAGGCGTACCGGCCGACCGACGGCAAGCCCGGTTTCGCTGTGTGTTGGTCATGAAGTTCGATGAAGAACGGCAATTGACGGCGGAAGGGGTTTGCGAAGGCGTCATTTTGGAAGCGCCGCGTGGAAGAGGAGGATTTGGGTACGATCCGCTCTTTTACGTACCGGCGCTGGGGAAAACGTTGGCCGAGATTTCGGCTGAAGAAAAAAACCGCATCAGCCACCGGGGAGCGGCTTTGCGGCAATTGGCGGACCAATTGGCAAAATGCCAATTGATTCCTTGATTCGACACGACATTGTGCTATAATGATGGGGTTATCAGCGGTATCGAAAGAATACATAGCGTGAGCAGGTGTTGGAAGGGGAGAGCATAGATGAAAGCGACTTGGGAGAAAATAGATAAGAATGAAGGGGTATTGACCGTCGAGGTGGAACCGGAACGGGTGGACGAGGCGCTGGATCGCGCGTTTCGCAAGGTCGTCCGGCAAGTGACCGTGCCGGGCTTCCGCAAAGGAAAAGTGCCCCGGAAAATTTTTGAAGCCCGCTTCGGTGTCGAAGTGCTGTACGAAGATGCCATCGAATTGTTGTTGCCAGAAACATATCAAGAAGCGGTGAAGGAAACGAACATTGAACCGGTGGACCGGCCCCACATCGACGTGGAGCAGTTTGAAAAAGGAAAACCTTTCATTTACAAAGCGAAAGTGACGGTCAAACCGGAAGTGAAGCTGGGACAATACATCGGTTTGCAAATTCCAGAAAAAGACTTTTCTGTGACGGAAGAAGACGTCCAGGAAGAATTGCGCAAGCAACAAGAACGGGTGGCGGAATTGGTGCCGGTGGAAGACGGGGCGGTGGAATCGGGCGACTACATTCGCCTGGACTTCCAAGGATTTGTGGACGGCGAGCCCATTGAAGGGGGGGAAGGCGAAAATTATCCGTTGACGGTCGGTTCCGGCACGTTTATTCCCGGTTTCGAAGATCAATTGATCGGGATGAAACCGAATGAAGAAAAAGAAATCAAAGTGACCTACCCGGAGGACTACCACGTGGAGAACTTGAAAGGAAAAGAAGCCACCTTCCGGGTGAAAGTGCGGGACATCAAACGGAAACGGTTGCCGGAGTTGGACGATGAATTCGCCAAAGACGTCAGCGAGTTCGAGACACTGGAAGAGTTGAAAGAGCAAATCCGCAAAGATTTGGCGGAGCGGAAGGCCGAAGAGAGAAAACAATACTTGCAAGATCAAGCGTTGCAGTTGGCGACAGAAAACGCGGAGATCGATGTGCCGCAAGCCATGATCGAACACGAAATCGATCACATGGTGCAAGAATACAGCCAGCAGCTGCGCTTGCAAGGGTTGACGCTGGAGCAGTATTTGGAAATCACCAATACGACCAATGAACAATTGCGGGAAAACTTCCGGGAAACGGCGGAAAAACGGGTGCGGCAAAGCCTCGTTCTCGAAGCGGTGGCCAAACAGGAAAACATTGAGGTGACGGAAGAGGAGATCGAGGCGGAACTGCAAAAATGGGCCGATCAGTTTCAGCGTTCCCTGGAAGAAATCAAGGAATTGTTTGAGCAAAACAACAGTACCGAAACGTTGGCCAATTCCATCCGCATACGTAAAACCTTGGAGTTTTTGGTGGAAAAAAGCGAATTGACGCCAGTGGCATCATGACGGAAAACAAGCACGGGTGAACCGTGCTTTGTTTTCCATTGAGGCCATGGCGCGTTCGGGACAGCTGGAGTGGAGACGAAAAGAGAAAAATGTTTTACAATAAGATCACATGAAGAGCCGGGACATCGCCAGGATGGCGTGTTCCTGATGAGAAGAAGGGGTGAACGGGTTGAATTTAGTACCCATTGTCATTGAAACGACCAATCGCGGTGAACGGGCTTATGACATTTACTCCCGCCTGTTGCGGGATCGCATTATTTTGCTCGGCAGTCCCATCACGGATCAAGTGGCCAATTTGGTCGTCGCGCAGATGCTCTTTTTGCAAGCCGAAGATCCGGATAAAGACATCTACTTATACATAAACTCCCCGGGCGGTTCGGTCACGGCCGGGATGGCCATTTACGACACGATGCAATATATCAAACCTCACGTTGCGACCATCTGCATCGGATTGGCTGCCAGCATGGGTGCTTTCCTGCTTGCGGCCGGGGAAAAAGGCAAACGATTTGCGCTGCCCAACAGTGAGATCATGATTCACCAACCGCTGGGCGGGGTGCAGGGCCAAGCCTCGGACATCAAGATTCACGCCGACTGGATCATCCGGACGAAAAACAAGCTGAACCGCATCTTGGCCGAGCGGACAGGACAACCGTTGGAACGGATTGAAAGAGACACCGACCGCGATTTTTTCATGAGTGCCGAAGAGGCAAAAGAGTACGGCTTGGTGGATCAGATCATCACGCGTCCAGAGTTTTCAAAGGGGTGAAAACCGAATGTTTAAATTCAACGATGAAAAAGGACAGTTGAAATGCTCCTTTTGCGGCAAGACGCAGGAACAGGTGAGGAAGCTCGTCGCTGGTCCCGGTGTCTATATATGCGATGAATGCATTGAATTGTGCACAGAAATCGTCGAGGAGGAGCTGGGCAACGAAGAGGAGTTCAACCTGCAGGATGTGCCGAAGCCTTCGGAAATCCGCCAGTTCCTCGACCAGTACGTCATCGGTCAAGAGCGGGCGAAGAAGACCTTGTCAGTGGCCGTGTATAACCACTATAAACGCATCAACAGCAATTTGAAAAACGACGACGTGGAGCTCTCCAAGAGCAACATTTTGCTGATGGGGCCGACCGGCAGCGGCAAGACGCTCCTGGCCCAAACCCTGGCGAAAGTGCTCAACGTGCCCTTCGCCATCGCCGACGCCACGTCGTTGACGGAAGCCGGTTACGTTGGAGAAGACGTGGAAAACATTCTCCTGAAGCTCATTCAGGCGGCCGATTACGACATCGAAAAGGCTGAACGGGGCATTATCTACATCGATGAGATCGACAAAATTGCCCGCAAGTCGGAAAACCCGTCCATCACTCGGGACGTGTCCGGCGAAGGCGTACAACAAGCGTTGTTGAAAATTTTGGAAGGCACCATTGCCAGCGTGCCGCCGCAAGGAGGAAGGAAACATCCCCATCAAGAGTTCATTCAAATCGATACCACCAACATTCTCTTCATTTGCGGCGGGGCCTTCGACGGCATCGAGCAGATCATCAAGCGGCGGATCGGCAAAAAGGTCATCGGCTTCGGCGCCGACGTGTCCAGCAGCGAGCTGAAGTCGGGCGAAATTTTGGCCATGGTGCAGCCGGAAGACTTGTTGAAGTACGGCTTGATTCCCGAATTTATCGGCCGGGTGCCGGTCATCGCCACCCTCAACCCGCTGGATGAGGCGACGTTGAAGCGCATCTTGACCGAGCCGAAAAACGCCCTCGTGAAACAGTACGCCAAGTTGCTGCAAATGGACAACGTGGAGCTGGAGTTCACCGACGAAGCGTTGACGGCTATCGCCAAAGAAGCCCTGCGGCGCAACACGGGTGCCCGGGGACTCCGCGCGATTATCGAAGATTTGCTGTTGGATGCCATGTACGAGCTGCCATCGCGGGAAAACGTGCGCAAATGCATCATCACCGAAGAAGTCGTCACGAAAAAACTCAGTCCCCAGTTGATTACCGACAAAGGGGAATTGGTGACATTCTGGGAAAAAGAAGCCAGTGCATGACGATGTGACCCTCAGGAATTTCCTGGGGGTTCTCTCTATGACTAGCCCCTTTTCCACTCGGTCATACTAAGACTGGAAAGTTTGACGACCGAATGGAAAGGGGACTCAAAGATGCAGTGGACGATACTCATTGGCGGGATCCAGCTTTTTTTTTCCATCGTCATTGGCCTGTACTTCTGGAACTTGTTGCGCAATCAACAGAACAGCAAGACGGTGGTGCAACGGGAATCGTTTAAGGAAATGGAACAGTTGCGCCGCCTGCGGGCCATTTCCTTGACGGAACCGCTGGCGGAGAAGACCCGGCCGAGCCGTTTTGAAGAAATTGTCGGCCAGGAGGACGGCTTGCGGGCTCTTCGGGCGGCGCTTTGCGGCAGCAATCCGCAACACGTGTTGATCTACGGACCGCCCGGCGTCGGCAAGACGGCAGCAGCCCGGCTCGTGTTGGAAGAAGCGAAAAAAAATCCCCTTTCCCCCTTTGGCGAAGAGGCGAAATTTATTGAGATGGACGCCACCACGGCCCGTTTCGACGAACGGGGCATTGCCGATCCGCTCATCGGTTCGGTGCACGACCCGATTTACCAAGGAGCCGGTGCCCTCGGGCAGGCGGGCATCCCGCAGCCGAAACCGGGCGCGGTCACCAAGGCCCACGGCGGCATCTTGTTCATTGACGAAATCGGCGAACTGCACCCCATACAGTTGAACAAGTTGCTGAAAGTGCTGGAAGATCGCAAAGTTTTCCTGGAAAGTGCGTATTATAATCCAGAAGACCGCAACATCCCGCAGTACATTCACGACATTTTCCAAAACGGTCTGCCGGCCGATTTCCGGCTGGTGGGGGCGACGACCCGCCTGCCGGAAGAAATGCCGCCGGCGCTTCGTTCCCGTTGTGTGGAAATTTTTTTCAAACCCTTATCCATGGAACAGATCGGGCAGATCGTCACTGCTGCCTTGGCGAAAATTGAGATGGACATCGAGCCGGAAGCGGTGGCGCAAATACAGCGGTACGCCAAAAACGGCCGCGAAGCGGTAAACTTGGTCCAAATTGCCGCCGGATTGGCCATGACGGAAAACCGGAAACGGCTGACAAAAGAGGATGTCGAATGGGTCATCCACAACAGCCAGCTGACGCCGCGGCCGGAAAAGCGGGTGGCGCAGGAGCCGCAAATCGGCGTGGTCAACGGTTTGGCTGTCTACGGTCCAAACATGGGTGTGCTGTTGGAAATCGAAGCGACATCCCGGCCGGTGAAAGCCGGTACCGGCACATTGACGGTGACGGGCATCGTGGAAGAAGAGGAAATGGGCGGCCAACGGCGCACCTTGCGCCGCAAAAGCATGTCCAAAGGGTCGCTGGAAAACGTGCTGACTGTCCTAAAACAGCGCAAGGACATCGAGCCGTCGAACTACGACATCCATGTCAACTTCCCAGGCGGCATTCCCATTGACGGCCCGTCGGCCGGCGCCGCCATTGCGACGGCGATTTATTCCGCCATTCACGGCATTCCCGTCGACAACGAAGTGGCCATGACGGGCGAGATGGGGATTCGTGGGGACATCAAACCGGTGGGCGGCGTTGTCGCCAAAGTCATGGCGGCTAAGGAGGCCGGGGCAAAAAAAGTGCTGATCCCAAAAGACAACTGGCAGTCGATGTTTGACGAAATGGAAGGAATTCAGGTGATTCCTGTCGAAAACATTGATCAACTTTTTGCCCATGCGTTGATCGGGGATAGCCAGTACAAAAAGTTGGGAACGCCTGTTCCGGCCGGAGAGGTGCTTTCTGCCCAGGCGGTGGTTTACCAGGCGGAAAGCGAGCGCGTCTGAACATGAATCTGAAGTAAAGGGTTTGAGGGGACATGGCATTGCGAAAATGGATGTCACAGTTGACGGAGGTGCTGGGGATGACCTTGCAAAGGCAAGAGGAACGGCTGATCCCACTGCTACCCCTGAGGGGACTGTTGGTGTTTCCCACGATGGTGCTCCATCTGGACGTCGGGCGGGAAAAGTCCGTCAAAGCGCTGGAAAAAGCCATGGTCGACGACCATGAGATTCTCCTTTCCTGCCAGGAGAAGATCCAAAAAGAGGAGCCAGAAGCCGACGACATTTTCCGCGTCGGCACCGTGGCACGGGTCCGGCAAATGTTGAAATTGCCCAACGGAACGATCCGGGTGTTGGTGGAAGGGTTGTACCGCGCCCGCATTTTGCGTTTTGTGCAGACGGAACCGCATTTTGAAGTGGCTTACGAAGAGCTGCTGGAAGAATATGAAATGGACGCCGAAATGGAAGCCTTGATGCGGGCGGTTTTGGAACACTTTGAACATTATAGCAAGCTGTCGAAAAAAATTACGCCGGAAACGTTTGCCTCGGTGATGGACGTGGAAGAGCCGGGGCGGCTGGCCGACGTCATCACGTCCCATCTGCCGTTGAAAATTCGCGACAAGCAAGCGATATTGGAGACGGTCTCGGTCAAGGAACGGCTCATGAAGCTGTTGGATTTGTTGAACAATGAAAGCGAAGTGTTGGAGTTGGAGCGGCAAATCCAACAGCGGGTCAAAAAGCAAATTGAACGCTCCCAAAAAGAATATTATTTGCGCGAACAGATGAAAGCCATTCAAAAAGAGTTGGGCGACAAAGAAGGCCGGTTAGCGGAAGTCGAAGAAATCCGGGAGCGAATGGAAAAGATCGGAGATTTACCGGATAAGGTCCGGGAGAAAATCGAAAAGGAATTGGACCGCTTGGAAAAAATGCCGCCGGCGGCCGCCGAAGGCACCGTCATTCGCACTTATTTGGATTGGTTATTGGATTTGCCTTGGACGCAACGCACCGAGGACGAGTTGGATCTGCAGCGGGCGGCAAAAGTGTTGGATGAGGCCCATTACGGGTTGGAAAAAGCCAAGGAGCGCATTTTGGAATACTTAGCTGTCCAAAAGCGGGTCAACCATTTGAAAGGCCCCATTCTTTGTCTCGTCGGACCACCAGGAGTGGGGAAAACCTCCTTGGCCCGTTCCGTGGCAGAAGCCATGGGTCGCAAGTTCGTGCGCATTTCCTTGGGCGGTGTGCGGGATGAGGCGGAAATCCGCGGCCATCGCCGCACGTACGTGGGGGCCATGCCGGGACGCATCATTCAAGGCATGAAATCGGCGGGGACCATCAACCCGGTTTTTTTGTTGGATGAAATTGACAAAATGGCCTCCGATTTTCGAGGCGATCCGGCAGCCGCCATGTTGGAAGTGCTGGACCCGGAACAAAACCATCAGTTCAGCGACCACTACATTGAATTGCCGTACGATCTGTCGCAAGTGTTGTTCATTGCCACGGCCAACAACGCGTACAACATCCCCCGGCCGCTTTTGGATCGGATGGAAATTTTGCACTTGAGCGGGTATACGGAAGACGAAAAATTGCATATCGCCAAACGGCACTTGTTGCCGAAGCAGATGAAGGAACACGGGTTGGCCGAAGGGCAGCTCGAGTTGGACGATGAGGTGCTGTTGCAAGTCATCCGCCGGTACACCCGGGAAGCCGGCGTTCGCAACTTGGAACGCCAACTGGCAACCTTGTGCCGCAAGGCGACGAAACAGCTGGTCACCGACGAAAGTTTGGAAAAGATCGTCATCCGGGTCGACAATTTGAAAGATTATTTGGGCACGCCGCGGTACCGTTACGGGTTGGCGGAAGAACGGGACTTGGTGGGAGCGGCCACCGGGTTGGCGTGGACCGAGGCCGGCGGGGATACGCTGATCATCGAAGTGTCCACCTTCCCCGGCAAAGGACGGCTCATTTTGACGGGAAAACTGGGTGAGGTCATGAAAGAATCGGCCCAGGCTGCTTTCAGCTACATCCGGTCCCGGGCATCGGAACTGAAAATCGACAGTGACTTTTCGGAAAAACTGGACATTCACATCCACGTGCCGGAGGGGGCCATCCCGAAAGACGGCCCGTCGGCGGGCATCACGATGGCCACGGCCCTCATCTCGGCGTTGACGGGCATTCCGGTTTCGAAAGAAGTCGGCATGACCGGCGAGATCACGCTGCGGGGACGGGTGTTGCCCATCGGCGGCTTGAAAGAAAAGGTGTTGGCGGCTCACCGCGCCGGGCTGAAGCGAGTGTTGTTCCCACGGGAAAATTTGAAAGATGTGGAGGAAATTCCGGAAAACGTCCGGAAGGCGTTGACCCTCATTCCCGTGGAACACATGGATCAAGTGTTGAAGGAAGCGTTTTTGGAAAACCCGCTGAAACAGCATGAAGACTGGAGCGATGGCGTGGAGCCGGTGGCAGCCGAAGGCGTGGCGGACAATTCGTTGGATTACGGTGCGCAGCTGTGAAAATTACGGAAGCCGAATTGATCGCCATGGCTGCCCAACCGGATCAATTTCCCCGGGACGGCCTGCCGGAGATCGCCCTGGCGGGCCGGTCCAACGTCGGTAAGTCTTCCTTCATCAACCGGATGCTGGGCCGTCGGCGCCTGGCCTATACGAGTTCCCGTCCCGGCAAGACCCAGACCCTCAATTTTTACCGGATCAACCGGCAGTTTTATTTTGTCGATCTCCCCGGTTACGGCTTTGCGCAAGTGGCGAAGCGCCAACAAGCGGCTTGGGGACCGCTCATCGAAGGGTATTTCAAACACCGCCCTTCTCTGGCGCTCGTCATTCAGCTGGTGGATATTCGACACAAACCGACCGCACAAGATCGGCAAATGTGGGAATACTTGCAATGGCACCAACTGCCGACTCTGCTGGTGGCCACCAAGGCCGACAAAATCGCCCGCGGACATTGGCAAAAACATTTGGGGATCATCCGCAAAGAATTGGCGTTGACGACACACCCCGTGTATCCGTTTTCGGCTCAGGACGGCACCGGTAAAGATGCCATCTGGGCAGCCATCCGTGAACATCTGGCGGCCAGGCCCCAAGCGATTGACAATTTTTGACAATGTTCACACATTGTTCATTTGGGACATCAGAGCGGGCATGTTATAATAAGTCCAAACAAGCGGAAAACGTGTAAAGTGTGGTGTCCTATGCACATCATCGTCATCGGAGTCAATCATCGCACGGCACCGGTCGAATTGCGGGAACGGCTGGCCTTTCCGGAGCAGACGTTGCCCGAGGCGTTGGCCCGTCTCCGGGAAACTCGCGGCGTGCTGGAGAGCGTCATTCTCAGCACGTGCAACCGGACAGAACTCATTTTTGTCGCCGATCAACCCAGTCGGGCAGTGGAACATACGGAGCGGTTCCTTGAATCGTGGTCCGGCGTGCCGCAAGCGGAATTTCGGCCAGTGCTGTACGTGCACCGGGAAGAGGAGGCCGTGGCCCATCTGTATCGGGTCGCCTGCGGTCTCGATTCCATGATTGTCGGCGAAACGCAAATCCTCGGGCAACTAAAGGACGCCTTTTTCTTGGCCCGGGATTTGGGAAATACAGGCAGCTTGCTGAACCGGTTGTTGCAGCAGGTCATCACCTTTGCCAAAAAGGTGCATGCCGAAACGGGCATTAACGACCATCCGGTTTCGACCAGTTATGCAGCCATCGAATTGATGAAACAGGTGTTCGGTGACCTGAAAGGAAAGCGGGTCGTCATCATCGGTGCCGGAAAAGTGGCGCAGCTGATGGGACAATATTTTCGGGACAGTCAAGTCCGGCAGATGACGTTTGTCAACCGGACACTGGAAAAAGCCGAGGCGGTAGCCCGTTCCCTCGGTGGACAGGCTGTGCCCCTGTCGGCCTTGACCGACGTGTTGGCCGATGCGGACATTGTCGTCAGCGCCACCGGCGCGCCGGGATATGTGCTGACGAAACAGCAAGTGGAACCGCTGGTGCAAGGTCGAAGCCGGCGGCTCTTGTTCATGGACATGGCGGTGCCCCGAGACCTGGATCCGCAAATTCATCGGTTGCCGAATACGTTTTTGTACGACATCGACGATTTGGAAGGGTATGTCGAGGCCCAGATGGCCGAGCGGCTGAAAGTGGCCCGGCGCATCGAGGGGAAGATTGCGGAAGAAGTCGCCGCGTTCCGCCAGTGGTTGCAAACGTTGGGCGTCATCCCGCTCATTGCGGCATTGCAGCAAAAGGGGCAGCACATTCATCGGGAAACGATGGAAAGCCTGCAAAACAAATTGCCCCACTTGTCGGAGCGGGAACTGAAAATCATCCGCAAACACATGATGAGTGTCGTCAACCAACTGCTTCGCGATCCGATTCAACGCATCAAAGAACTGGCCTTGGAACCGCAGGCCGAACAGTCGCAAAACTTTTTTGCGACGATATTCGCCTTGGAAGAATATTTGTTGGAGCAAGAATTACAACAGCAGAAGGCGGAAGTCAAAGCGGCGCCGTCCGCACAAGAGGCCCGCACTGAGGTCCCCCTTCCTTTTCGTCTGTGAGCCGCCGGAAGCGTAGGCACCTGTCAGTTTTCCAAGGAAGGGGTTGGCCTCGTTGGGGCTTTTTGTTTTTGACGGCATGGTTTATCTTTACGTGATAAGCCTTTTTTTTTACTATTTGGCGCTCATCCGAAAAGAGCGGGTCTTTCGTCGGCTCGGTTTTTTCACGTTGCTCTTCGTATGGCTTCTTCAGACGGCCTTTTTTGTCGGCGGCGGATGGCTAAAAGGGCAATGGACGCTGTTGTCCGTCTTTGAGAGCCTTTTGTTTTATTCATGGCTGTTGGTGGGCTTGACCCTCGTCGTCCATGTTTGGTTCCAGACGGAATTGTTCATTTTATGCAGTACCCTTATCGGCATGACCGCTTTCGTCTTTGCCCTGGTCGCCGACCGGCATGCCGTCAACCTTCCCATGCCGCAAGCGCTCGTTTCGGAGTTGCTGGTCATTCACGTCACGTTGGCGCTGTTCAGTTATGTCGCCTTTACGTTTGCCTTTCTTTTTGCGATGATTTATTTGTTCCAGGAAAAACACCTCAAGCGGAAGCGATGGCAATTCCGGTTCCGTTTGCCCAGTTTGGAGCAGATGGAATCGCTGTCATATGTGTGCAACATCGTCGGTTTTCCCCTGCTGGTCGTGTCGTTGCTGTTGGGGTTTGTGTGGGCCTATTTGCGGCTTCCGTTCAATTTTTGGCTGGACCCCAAAATCGTCACCTCGCTTATTGTTCTGGCGTTGTACGGGTACACCTTGTTCTCCTGGCATCGCGGCGTGCGGGGGGAATGGCTGGCGTGGATGAACGTGTTGGCTTTTGTGATGGTCTGTGTCAATGTAGTGGTTTCCATGTTTTGGTCGTCTTTTCATCGGTGGTAACCGTCGAAACATCGTGGAGCCCGTGCTGTGGCAAGCCGGGATGCGGCATGGGCACGTCTGGTGAGGAGGAATCCCTGTGAATCCGATACGCATCGGTTCCCGTCGGAGCGAACTGGCGTTACGTCAGACGAATTGGGTCAAGGAACGGCTGGAACAGGCCACGGACCGGCCGGTGGTCATTCGCACCTTTGTCACGAAAGGCGATCGGATTTTGGACGTGACGTTGTCCAAAGTGGGCGGCAAAGGGTTGTTCGTCAAGGAAATCGAGGATGAGATGCTCAAGGGGGGCATCGATCTGGCCGTCCACAGTATGAAGGACGTGCCGGCCCAGTTGCCGGCAGGTTTGACCTTAGGGGCGGTCAGCCGACGGGAGGATCCTCGGGATTGTTGGATTTCCAAACACGGCATCCCGTTTTCCCAATTGCCGTCCGGTGCCAAAGTCGGCACCAGCAGTCTGCGCCGTCAAGCCCAAATTCGACGGCTGCGGCCGGATATCGAAGTGATCCCGCTGCGCGGCAATGTGGGAACTCGGCTGCGCAAGCTGGGAGAGACTGATTTGGACGGCATTGTCCTGGCGGCGGCCGGTTTGCACCGGCTCGGATGGGAAGACCAGATTACCGAATATTTTTCGCCGGACACCTTGATCCCGGCCGTCGGGCAAGGTGCGTTAGGCATCGAATGCCGGGAAGACGATGCCGACATCTTGGCCCTTTTGCAAGCGGTGCACGACGGCACGACGGCCCAATGTGTGCAGGCGGAACGGGCCTTTTTGCAACGGCTGGAAGGGAGCTGCCAAGTGCCGTTAGGGGCTTA
>k87-704997_pt1 | contig 13397 bp, 11 predicted proteins | sample MGYA00084031_6733416 | MGnify analysis MGYA00084031
CATCGCGATCCGCCCGCGCGATGATCTTCGACTCGGTCTACGACGCCTACCGCGGCGTGGTGACCTACGTGAAGGTCGTCGACGGCACGCTCGGCCAGCGCGAGCGGATCGCGATGATGTCCACGGGCGCCACGCACGAGCTGCTGGAGATCGGCGTCAACTCCCCGGAGATGACCCCGGCCGACGGCCTGTCGGTCGGCGAGGTCGGCTACCTGATCACCGGCGTGAAGGACGTCCGGCAGTCGAAGGTCGGCGACACGGTCACCACCCAGCGCTCCGGCGCGACCGAGCCGCTGGGCGGCTACAAGGACCCCAAGCCGATGGTGTTCTCCGGCCTGTACCCGATCGACGGCTCCGACTACCCGGCGCTGCGCGACGCCCTGGACAAGCTCCAGCTCAACGACGCCGCGCTGGTCTACGAGCCGGAGACCTCCGCCGCCCTCGGCTTCGGCTTCCGCGTCGGCTTCCTCGGCCTGCTGCACCTGGAGGTGATCCGGGAGCGGCTGGAGCGCGAGTTCGGCCTGGGGCTGATCGCCACCGCGCCGAACGTCGTCTACCAGGTGACCATGGAGGACGGCACCGAGCACACCGTCACCAACCCCAGTGAGTTCCCCAGCGGGAAGGTCGCCGAGGTCCGCGAGCCGGTCGTGCGGGCCACGCTCCTCGCGCCCAGCGAGTACGTCGGCGCGATCATGGAGCTGTGCCAGAGCAGGCGCGGCTCGCTCCAGGGCATGGACTACCTGTCCGAGGACCGCGTCGAGCTGCGGTACACGCTGCCGCTGGCCGAGATCGTCTTCGACTTCTTCGACGCCCTGAAGTCCAAGACCCGCGGCTACGCCTCGCTCGACTACGAGCCCACCGGGGACCAGGCCGCCGCCCTGGTCAAGGTGGACATCCTGCTGCACGGCGACCGGGTCGACGCCTTCTCAGCGATCGTCCACAAGGACAAGGCGTACTCCTATGGCGTGAAGATGGCCTCGCGGCTGCGGGAGCTGATCCCGCGCCAGCAGTTCGAGGTGCCCATCCAGGCGGCCATCGGCTCGCGCGTGATCGCGCGCGAGACGGTCCGGGCGATGCGCAAGGACGTGCTCTCCAAGTGCTACGGCGGCGACATCTCGCGGAAGCGGAAGCTGCTGGAGAAGCAGAAGGAAGGCAAGAAGCGCATGAAGATGGTGGGGCGCGTGGAGGTGCCCCAGGAGGCGTTCATCGCCGCGCTCTCCTCGGATGCCGACGGGGGCGACGGAAAGAGGGACGGCAAGGGAAAGAAGTGACCGCGGGCGCCGCCGCGGCTCGTGGCGGCGCCCGCGCCGAGAGAACCGGTGGAATCCGGGCTAAGTCGGGCAAAGCTGGGGAAAGCCGGGGAAGAAAAGGTATGCCTACCGGCCTGTACGCACGAGGACTCGGCCTTTAACCTGATCGCCACCCCGTAGTTACTCGTGAGTCGGCCCCGTTGCGGCGCGGCACCCGGAGGAACGTCGTGAGCGAGACACAGCAGTCCATCCAGAACCGTCCGCCATCCATGGCGCACCTGTTCCTGGACCGGGTGGCGGCCACGGGGGACGCAGAGGCCTACCGCTACCCCGTCGCCTCGGCGGACGGCGGGCCGGACAGCTGGCGCTCCTACACCTGGCGCGAGGCCGGCGACCGCGTCTTCGCGATCGCCGCCGGGCTGATGGACCTGGGCGTGCGGCCGGAGGAGCGCGTCGCCATCGCCTCCACGACGCGCGTTGACTGGATCCTCGCCGACCTCGGCATCATGTGCGCGGGCGCGGCCGTCACCACGGTCTACCCGGCCACCAACGCCGAGGAGACCGCGTTCATCCTGGCCGACTCGGACAGCAAGGTCCTCATCGCCGAGGACGCCGGGCAGCTCGCCAAGGTACGCGAGCGCCGCGACGAGCTGCCGGGCCTGCGGCACGTCGTGGTCATCGACCCCGAGGGCGTCGAACCGTCCGGGGACGACCCCGAGGGCTGGGTGCTGACCCTGGCCGACCTCGCCGAACGGGGCGCCGCCTACCTGGAGAAGCACCCCGACCGCGTCAGGGACACGGTCGCCGCGCTCCGCCCCGAGCAGCTCGCCACCCTGATCTACACCTCCGGCACCACCGGGCGCCCCAAGGGCGTCCGGCTGCGGCAGGACACCTGGTCGTACATGGCCTACGCCATCGAGCAGATCGACCTGGTGCGGCCGGACGACGTGCAGTACCTGTGGCTGCCGCTGGCGCACGTCTTCGGCAAGGTGCTGCTGACCGCGCACATCAAGGTCGGGCACGTGATGGCGGTCGACGGCCGCATCGACAAGATCACCGAGAACCTGCCGGTGGTGCGGCCCACCCGCATGTGCGGCGTGCCGCGGATCTTCGAGAAGGTATACAACGGCGCCCTGATGAAAGCGAAGGCGGGCGGCGCGCTGAAGTACCGCATCTTCACCTGGGCCGCCGAGGTCGCCAAGGAGTACGGCCGCGTCTCGCAGGAGAACTTCCGCCGCACGGGCAAGCGCTCCGTCCCGGCCGGGCTGCGGGCCCGGCACGCGCTGGCCGACAAGCTCGTCTACCGCAAGCTGCGCGAGGCCTTCGGCGGCCAGATGGAGGGCTGCGTCTCCGGCTCCGCCGCGCTGACCGAGGACATCGGCTACTTCTTCGCCGGGGTGGGGGTGCCCGTGCTGGAGGGCTACGGGCTCACCGAGTCGGCCGCCGCCAGCTTCGTCAACCTGCGCGACACCTACCGGACGGGCACGGTCGGCAAGGCCCTGCCCGGGCTGGAGGTCCGGATCGCCGGCGACGGGGAGATCCTGCTGCGCGGCCCGGGCATCATGGACGGCTATCACGGGCTGCCCGAGGAGACCGCCAAGGTCCTCGACGCGGACGGCTGGTTCTACACCGGCGACATCGGCGAGCTGTCCGACGACGGCTACCTGCGGATCACGGACCGGAAGAAGGACCTGTTCAAGACCTCCAACGGCAAGTATGTGGCTCCCACCGACATCGAGGGGCGCTTCAAGGCCGTCTGCCCCTACGCCTCGACGATGGTCGTGATCGGCGCGGGCCGGAAGTACTGCACGGCCCTGATCTCGCTCGACGAGCAGGCCATCATGGACTGGGCCAGGGAACAGGGCCTGGGCGGCAAGGACTACGGCGACGTCGTGGCCGACCCGCGCACCCGCGAGCTGATCGAGGGCTACGTGGCGCGCCTCAACGCCAGTCTCCAGCGGTGGCAGACGATCAAGCAGTTCCGGCTGCTGCCGCGCGACCTGGACGTGGAGCACGGCGAGCTGACCGCCAGCCTGAAGATCAAGCGGCCGGTCGTCGAGGAGCACTACCGCGACCTGATCGAGGAGATGTACGCCGCCGCCTGACCCGGTCCGCCGCCGTTCCCGCCGTCCCGCCGGGGCAGGCACCTCAGACGAGACCGGCCGACGAGACCAGCCGACGAGACCAGCCGACGAGGTCAGTCGACGAGGTCCCGCACGACGGCGTCCGCCAGCAGCCGCCCGCGCAGCGTCAGGGCGGCGCGGCCCGCGGCGAACTCCTCCGGCCGCAGCAGCCCCTCGTCGCGGGCGCGGCGCGCGGCGGCGAGCCCGGCCGGGCGCAGCAGGTCCAGCGGGCAGCCCTCGGCGAGCCGCAGCTCCAGCATGATCCGCTCCACCCTGCGGTCCTCGGCGGCCAGCACCTCGCGGCCCGCGCCGGGGGAGCGGCCCTCGGCCAGCGCCTGCGCGTACGCGCCAGGGTGCCGCACGTTCCACCACCGCACGCCCCCGACGTGGCTGTGCGCGCCCGGGCCCGCGCCCCACCAGTCGGCGCCGGTCCAGTACAGCTCGTTGTGGCGGCAGCGGGCGCCGGGGTCCGACGCCCAGTTGGACACCTCGTACCAGGCGTATCCGGCGGCGGTCAGCTCCTCCTCGGCCATCAGGTAGCGGTCGGCGAGGACGTCGTCGTCGGCCACCGTGACCTCGCCCCGGCGGACCCGCTGGGCCAGGCGGGTGCCCTCCTCGACGATCAGCGAGTAGGCGGAGACGTGGTCGGGCCCGGCGCCGGTGGCGGCCCGCAGCGAGGCGCGCCAGTCGTCGTCGCTCTCGCCCGGCGCGCCGTAGATCAGGTCCAGGTTGACGTGGGCGAAGCCCGCCGCCCTGGCGTCGGCGACGCAGCGCTCCGGGCGGCCGGGGGTGTGTGTCCGCTCCAGCGCGTCCAGCACGTGCTGCCGGGCGCTCTGCATGCCGAACGAGATCCGCGTGAAGCCCGCCTCGCGGAGCGCGGCCAGCGAGGCCGGGGTCACCGACTCGGGGTTGGCCTCGGTGGTGACCTCGGCGTCCGGCGCGAGGCCGAACTCCTGCCGCACGGCGTCCAGCATCGCCGCCAGGCTGGCGGGCGGCAGCAGCGTGGGAGTGCCGCCGCCGACGAAGACGGTCGCGGCCGGGCGCGGGTCGTCCCCCAGCACCTTCCTGGCCAGCCGGATCTCCTCGGCCAGCACTCCGGCGTAGTTCTCCCGCGAGGCCAGCGCGCCCCCGCTGCCGCGCAGCTCGCTGGCGGTGTAGGTGTTGAAATCGCAGTAGCCGCAGCGCGTCGCGCAGTACGGCACGTGCAGGTAGAACGCCAGGGGGCGGTCGCCGGCCCCGGCCAGGGCGTGCGGCGGCAGGGAGCCGTCCTCGGGCACGGTCTCGCCGCCGGGTGGGGGTGCGGGCATGCGGGCCATTGTCCCAGGCCGCGCCCCGAGCGCGGGCCGCCGCCCGGCCCGGGGGCGGCTCAGGCGGGCGGGCCGGGCACCGGGCCGCCGACCGTGACGTGGTCGATCAGGTGCTCCACCGGGCCCAGCAGCCCCGGTTCGAGGTCGCGGTAGCCGCGCACCGAGCCGAGGATCCGGCGCCAGGCCGCCGCCGTGTTCTCCGGCCAGCCCAGCGCCCGGCACACGCCCGTCTTCCAGTCCTGGCCGCGCGGCACCCGGGGCCAGGCCGGGATGCCGACGGCCGCGGGCTTGACCGCCTCCCAGATGTCGACGAACGGGTGCCCCACGATCAGCACGTCGTTCTCGTACCCGGCGCGCGCCTCGGCCGCGATCCGCGACTCCTTGGACCCCGGCACCAGGTGGTCCAGCAGCACGCCCAGGCGTGCCTGCGGGGTGGGCCCGAACTCGCGGACGATCGCGGGCAGGTCGTCGACGCCCTCCAGGTACTCCACCACGACGCCCTCGATCCGCAGGTCGTCGCCCCAGACCTTCTCGACGAGCTCGGCGTCGTGCCGCCCCTCCACGTAGATGCGCCCCGCGCGCGCCACCCGCGCGCGGGCGCCCGGCACGGCGATGGAGCCCGACGCGGTGCGCGCCGGGCCGGACGGGCGCCCGGCGGCGGGGCGCGGCCGCACCAGCGTGACCGGCCTGCCCTCCAGCAGGAATCCGGCCGGCGTCATCGGGAAGACCCGGTGCTTGCCGAACCGGTCCTCCAGGGTGACCACGGGCCCCTGCGCCGTCTTCTCGCAGCGCACGACGGCCCCGCAGTAGCCGGTAGCGGCGTCCTCCACGACGAGCCCCGGCTCGGCGGGCACCTCGGGCACAGGCCGCCGCCTCTTCCACGGCGGCGTCAGGTCGGGGCCGTACTGTCTGCTGCGCATGGCGTTCAGTCAACCACCCCGGGCCACGCCGAACCGCGCCGCCAGGGCGTCCCGCTGGGCCCGCACGAACGCCGCGTCCACCACCGCGCCGTGCCCCGGCACGTAGCGGGCGTGCGGGCCGCCCAGCGCCAGCAGCCGGTCGAGCGCGGCGGGCCACAGCGCCGGGTGCGCGTCCTCGCCGGCCTGCGGCTCGCCCGACTCCTCGACCAGGTCGCCGCAGAACACGACCGTGCGCTCCGGGCCGCCGTCCACCCGCCCGCACCGCACCGCCACCGCGAGGTCCGACGCCGTGTGGCCGGGGCCCGCGGCGGCCAGCAGCACGGTGCGTCCGCCGCCCAGGTCCAGCGTCATCCGCCCGCTGACCTCCCGGTCCGGCGCCGGCAGCGCGGCGGCGGCCGCCGCGGCCTGGGCGGCGTCCAGCCCGTGCGCCACCGCGTCGTCCCGCAGCCGGTCGCGCGCCGGGCCGCGCAGCGCCCCGGCCAGGCCGGCGGCGCCGTACACGGTGGCGCCGGGCAGGGCGCCCGCGCCCAGGACGTGGTCGAAGTGGGGATGGGTCAGCGCCACGTGCCGCACCGGCAGCCCGGTGGCCTCGCGCACCTCGCGCCGCAGCCGCGCTCCGGCGCGCAGCGAGGGCCCGGCGTCCACCAGCAATACTCCGCGCGCCCCGGCGACCGCGCCCACCGTCTCGTCCCAGCCGGGCAGCCGGGTGCGCCACACGCCCGGGCCGAGCGTCTCCCAGTGCGCCCCGGGGGCGGCCGCGTGCGTCCGTGCCATGCCCAGGACGGTAGCGTCATGGCGCGGGAGACGCTTCCGGCCGACGGCGTTGCCAGGTAGCGTCGTTGGCCTCGCACATTCCCCGCTCCATTACCCGGCCGTACACTGGAGCAGGGAGTTGGCACTCTGTAGGGAGGAGTGCCAGGACGATCGCCAGACCCATGGCCGGGACGGAGGTGTGCGGCATGCTCAGTGAGCGCAGGCTTGAGGTGTTGCGAGCCATCGTCCAGGACTACGTCGGCACGGAGGAGCCGGTCGGCTCCAAGGCGCTGACCGAGCGGCACAACCTCAACGTCTCGCCGGCCACGGTGCGTAACGACATGGCCGCGCTGGAGGAGGAGGGCTACATCGCCCAGCCGCACACCAGCGCCGGCCGCGTCCCCACCGACAAGGGGTACCGCCTCTTCGTCGACAAGCTGGCCGAGGTCAAGCCGCTGTCCCCGGCCGAGCGGCGCGCCATCCGGAACTTCCTGGCGGGCGCCGTCGACCTCGACGACGTCGTGGGGCGCACGGTCCGCCTGCTGGCGCAGCTGACGCGGCAGGTCGCCGTCGTGCAGTACCCCTCGCTGAGCCGCTCGACGGTGCGGCACGCGGAGCTGCTGTCGCTGGCCCCCGCGCGGCTGATGCTGGTGCTGATCACCGACACGGGCCGCGTGGAGCAGCGGGTGATCGACTGCCCCGTCACGCTCGGTGAGGAGTCCGTCGCCGACCTGCGGGCCCGGCTCAACAGCACGATCGCCGGGCAGCGGATCACCGAGGTGCCGCGCCTGGTGAAGGAGCTGCCCGAGGCGTTCGAGGCCGAGGAGCGCCCCGCGGTGCAGGCGGTGCTCGCGACGCTGCTGGAGACGCTCGTCGAGGAGAACGAGGAGCGGCTGATGATCGGCGGCACGGCCAATCTCACCCGCTTCGCGACGGATTTCCCGCTGACCATCCGCCCGGTGCTGGAGGCGCTCGAGGAGCAGGTGGTGCTCCTGAAGCTGCTGGGAGAGGCGTCCGACGGCGGTATGACCGTGCGGATCGGGCATGAGATCGCTCACGAGAGTCTCACGTCCACATCGATCGTCTCCGTCGGCTACGGTTCGGGGGACGAGGCGGTCGCGAAGCTCGGCGTAGTGGGACCGACCCGCATGGACTACCCGGGAACGATGGGAGCGGTGCGCGCAGTGGCACGGTACGTCGGACAGATCCTGGCGGAGAACTAAGTGGCGACTGACTACTACGCGATTCTGGGCGTGGGGCGTGACGCCTCGCAGGAAGAGATCAAAAAGGCGTTCCGCCGGCTGGCGCGCGAGCTGCACCCCGACGTCAACCCCGATCCGAAGACCCAGGAGCGGTTCAAGGAGATCAACACCGCCTACGAGGTGCTCTCCGACCCGCAGAAGAAGCAGATGTACGACCTCGGCGGGGACCCGATGGGCCCCGGCGGGGGCGCCGCGGGAGCCGGCTTCGGCGCGGGCTTCGGGCCGTTCTCGGACATCATGGACGCCTTCTTCGGCACGGCGACCCAGCGGGGCCCCAAGTCCCGCACCCGCCGCGGCCAGGACGCCATGATCCGCCTGGAGATCGACCTCAACGAGGCCACCTTCGGCGCGACCAAGGAGATCCGGGTCGACACCGCGACCGTCTGCAACACCTGCAACGGCGAGGGCGCGGCGCCCGGCACCTCGGCGCAGACCTGCGACATGTGCCGCGGCCGGGGCGAGGTATCCCAGGTCACCCGGTCGTTCCTCGGCCAGGTCATGACCTCACGGCCGTGCCCGCAGTGCCAGGGCTTCGGCACCGTCGTGCCGACCCCGTGCCCCGAGTGCGCGGGCGACGGCCGGGTCCGCACCCGCCGCACGCTGACGGTGAAGATCCCGGCCGGCGTGGACAGCGGCACGCGCATCCAGCTCGCCGGCGAGGGCGAGGTCGGTCCCGGCGGCGGCCCGCCGGGCGACCTGTACGTGGAGATCCGCGAAAAGCCGCACCCGGTCTTCCAGCGGCGCGGCGACGACCTGCACTGCACCGTGACCATCCCGATGACCGCCGCCGCCCTCGGCACCAAGGTGCCGCTGGAGACGCTGGACGGCACCGAGGAGGTCGACATCCGGCCCGGCACCCAGTCCGGCCAGTCCATCCCGCTGCACGGCCGGGGCGTCGCGCACCTGCGCGGCAACGGGCGGGGTGACCTGGTGGTGCATGTAGAGGTGCAGACGCCCACCAAGCTCGACGCGGAGCAGGAGGAGCTGCTGCGCACCCTGGCGAAGATGCGCGGGGAGGAGCGGCCCACCGGCCAGTTCCAGCCGGGGCAGCAGGGCCTGTTCTCCCGCCTGAAGGACGCCTTCAACGGGCGCACCTGAGACAGGCAGACCACCTCCGAGATGGCGACGGCTCCTGTCTTCGTGCACGACGGCCTGGCGGACGCGCGCCCCGGCACCGAGCTGCGGCTGACCGGCCCCGAGGCACGGCACGCGGTGACCGTGCGGCGGCTGCGCGCCGGGGAGGAGATCGTGCTCACCGACGGCCGCGGTCAGGCCGTCGCGGGCGAGGTCGCGGCCACGGCGGGCCGTGACGAGCTGACCGTCGCCGTGGCCCGTGCCTGGACCGAGCCGCCGCCCTCGCCGAAGCTGACCGTCGTGCAGGCGCTGCCGAAGGGCGACCGCGGCGAGCTGGCCGTCGAGACCATGACCGAGACCGGCGTCGACGCCGTCGTGCCGTGGTCAGCGGCGCGGTGCGTCACCCAGTGGCGCGGTGAGCGCGGCAAGAAGTCCCTGGCGCGCTGGCGCGCCACCGCCCGCGAGGCCGGCAAGCAGGCACGGCGGGTGCGTTTCCCCGAGGTCGCCGAGGCGGCCACGACCCGGCAGGTCGCCGGGATGCTCGCCGGGGAGGGCGTCTTCGCCGCCGTGCTGCACGAGGCGGCGAAGGAGCCGCTGGCCACGGCCGCGCTGCCGGACGGCGGCGAGATCGTGCTGGTCGTGGGCCCGGAGGGCGGCATCACGCCCGAGGAGCTGGCCGCGTTCGCCGAGGCCGGAGCGCGGGCGTTCCGCCTCGGCCCCACCGTGCTGCGCACGTCGACGGCCGGCACCGCCGCCGCCGCCCTGCTCCTGGCCCGGACGGGCCGCTGGAGCTGAGCGGACGGCGGCCGCACCGGCCGTCATCCGTCCGCGCCGCCGCTTCAGTGCTGGTGCGCGGCGTCCGGGTCCTGCTCCTCGGGGTAGCGGGTCAGCCGCCAGATGGCGGCGGCCAGGCCGCCCCAGACGATGACCACGGCGATGAGCATCATCAGGATCGCGTCGCCCGACATCAGCGGCCTCCCTCGTTCTTCGTGATCCGCGGGCCTGCGGCGTCCGGCCGTTCGGTGTCGGGGCTGTGCGGGGTGCTGCGCCACTTCAGCAGCGACAGCAGCACGCCCAGCAGCAGCGCGCCGCCGGCGACGGCCCAGCCCGAGTACAGCAGGAACGAGGTGTCGTACCCGCCGTAGTTCTCGTCCAGCTCGGCGGACAGGCTGTCCACCATCATCCAGCCCAGGACGAGCGGGGTGACGACGCTCAGGCAGATCCGCCACCAGACGCCCAGGGCGATCGCCGAGGTGGCGTCGGCGTCGCGCTGGAGCAGCGGCAGCTTGCGCGCCACCCAGGAGACGGTGATGACCAGCGCCAGGCCCGCCAGCACGATGCCGTACTGGTTGATGAAGTGGTCGGCCACGTCCAGGACGTACAGGCCGGAGCCGGTGGAGAACAGCGCGATGGAGATGACTGCCAGCGGCACCGTGACGGCGAACACGGCGGCCTGGCGGCTCAGGCCCATGCGGTCCTCGACCGCCGAGACGACGACCTGGACGATGCTGAGCAGCGACGTGAATCCGGCCACGACCAGGGACGCGAAGAACAGCACGCCGAACAGGGCGCCCATCGGCATCTCGGAGATGATCTGCGGGAACATCACGAACGACAGGCCGGGCCCGCCCGCCACGACGTCGCCCACGCCGGTGCCGGCCTCGGCGGCCAGGAAGCCGAGGGCCGCGAAGACCGCGATGCCGGCGAGGATCTCGAAGGAGCTGTTGGCGAAGCCGGCGACCAGCGCCGAGCCGCTGAGGTCCGAACGCCGGTGCAGGTACGAGGCGTAGGTGATCATGATGCCGAAGCCGACGGACAGGGAGAAGAAAATCTGCCCGTAGGCGGCCACCCACACGCTGCCCTCACCGAGGGCGCCCCAGTCCGGGGAGAACAGCGCGTCCAGGCCGTCCAGGGCGCCGTCCAGCGTCAGCGCCCGGACGACCAGGATGAGGAAGAAGATCACCAGCAGCGGAATGCCGATCTTGTTGGCCGTCGCGATACCGCGCCGGACACCGAGGGCGAGAATCACGATGGTGACGAGCCAGATCACCAGCATCGGCCAGAAGATGCCGGAGACGAACGTCGACAGGTCACCAGGCGTCTCGGCGATTTTCAGGAAGTCGTTGTAGAAGAACGCCTCCGAGCCGTCCGGGTTGTCTTCCCACGCCTGGTTCAGCGAGAAGCCGACGTACCGCACACTCCAGGCCAGGATGGCGGTGTAGTAGGCGGCGATGACGAAACAGATCACCACCTGCCACCAGCCGATGGCCTCGGCGGGCCTGGCCACGAGCCGGGTCGCGCCCGGCGGCGACGACCGGTACCGGCGGCCCAGCGTGTATTCGAGGATAAGCAGCGGAATACCCGCAGTGAGGAGGGCGGCCAGATAGGGCACAATGAAGGCGCCGCCGCCGTTCTCGTACGTCACCGCGGGAAAACGCCAGATATTTCCTAGTCCTACGGCTGACCCGATGGCAGCCATGAGAAACCCGAGCCGGGTTCCCCACAGCTCGCGGGGCGGCTGGTTGGCCATGGCAGAACTTTCTCTTCCATAACGTGGGTATGACTGGCGGAACGTTACCAGCGTGACGTCAGGGCGGAAGTCCTTGTGCGACGCATCTCTCGCACGGCTGGGTATCGGTGTGATCACGGCCCAGGGGCGGGGGAGTAGCATCCTCGCGTACCCGGTCGGCGCCCAACGCGGGCGCCGCGCGCCGCGGTACGCCCCGACCGAACCAGCCGACCGACCGGACCAGCCCACGGGAGAGCTCGACGATGGCGGGAGAACCCGACGCCAACTGCCTGTTCTGCAAGATCGTTTCCGGTGACGTCCCCGCGACGATCGTCCGCGAGACCGAGACCACCGTGGCCTTCCGCGACATCAACCCGCAGGCGCCCACGCACGTGCTGGTGGTCCCGCGGGCCCACTACCCCAACGCCGCCTCCCTCGCGGCCGCGGCGCCCGAGGTCGCGGCCGACGTGCTGCGCGAGGCGGGCGAGGTCGCGGCGGGCGACAAGGTCGACGGCAGCGGCTACCGCGTGGTGTTCAACACCGGCTCGGGCGCCGGGCAGACCGTCTTCCACGTCCACGCCCACGTGCTGGGCGGGCGCGGCCTGCAGTGGCCTCCCGGCTGACGGACGCCCGTGTCGTCCGCGCGTGAGCTGGTCGTGCTCGGCACGGCCAGCCAGGTCCCGACCCGGCACCGCAACCACAACGGCTACGCCCTGCGCTGGGACGGCGAGACGCTGCTGTTCGACCCCGGCGAGGGCACCCAGCGCCAGATGCTGTTCGCCGGGGTCACCGCCCACAGCCTGCGCCGGGTGTGCCTGACCCACTTCCACGGCGACCACGCCCTCGGCCTGCCCGGCGTGATCCAGCGGATCAGCCTGGACCAGGTGCCGCACGAGATCGCGGCCCACTACCCGGCGGGCGGCCAGGAGTACTTCGACCGGCTCCGCCACGCCACGCCGTACCGCGACGCCGCCCGCATCGCCGAGCGCCCCGTGACCGGCGACGGCGTGCTGGCCGAGACGGCCGCGTACACGCTGACGGCGCACCGCCTGTCCCACCCCGTCGAGACGTACGGCTACCGCCTCGCCGAGCCCGACGGCCGCCGCATGCTGCCGGAGCGGCTGGCGGCGGCCGGGATCACCGGTCCCGACGTCGGCAGGCTGCGGCGCCAGGGGCGGCTGCGGGGCGTCCGGCTCGAGGACGTCAGCGCCCCGCGCCCGGGCCAGCGCTTCGCGTTCGTGATGGACACCCGGCTGTGCGACGGGGTCTACGCCCTGGCCGAGGGGTGCGACCTGCTGGTGATCGAGTCCACCTTCCTGCGCCGGGACGCCGCGCTGGCCGAGGAGTACGGGCACCTCACGGCGCATGCCGCGGCGCGGGTGGCCGCCGAGTGCGGGGTCCGGCACCTGGTGCTCACCCACTTCTCGCAGCGGTACCCGGACCCGCAGGTCTTCGCCCGCGAGGCCCGCGAGGCCGGGTACGAGGGGGAGCTGACCGTGGCCGCCGACCTGGCGCGGGTGCCGGTGCCGCGCCGCCGCCCTGAGCCGCCGCCCTGAGCCCCTGTCCTGAGCCGCCGCCCCGGGCGGCACCCGGACGGCACCCAGGCGGTGATTCCGCCCGGGTAATCCCCTGGGGCTGTGCGGGGCCGGCGTCGTACGCTGGGATTCCGGTAGTCCAGTACAGAGAGGGATGAGCAGGCCCGAGCCGGGCCGCCCATGACGCAGACACCCACACACCAGGCAGCGGCTCCCGGCGCTGCGGCCACCGCCCGTTTCACCGTCCCGGCGAAGCACCCCATGGTGACAGTGCTGGGTTCGGGCGATTCGCTGCTCCGCGTCATCGAGCAGGGCTTCCCGCACACCGACATCCACGTCCGGGGAAACGAGATCAGCGCCACCGGTGACCCCGCCGAGGTGCAGCTGGTCCAGCGGCTCTTCGACGAGATGATGCTGGTGCTGCGGACCGGCCAGCCCCTGACCGAGGACGCCGTGGAGCGGTCTATCGCGATGCTCCGTGACAACGGCGGCTCGGCGGCCAGCCCCGCGCAGGTGCTCACGCAGAACATCCTGTCCAACCGCGGCAAGACGATCCGCCCGAAGACGCTCAACCAGAAGCGTTACGTGGACGCGATCGACCAGCACACGATCGTCTTCGGCATCGGCCCCGCCGGTACCGGCAAGACGTACCTGGCCATGGCCA
>k87-557138_pt1 | contig 13369 bp, 10 predicted proteins | sample MGYA00084031_6733416 | MGnify analysis MGYA00084031
ATGATCTTGATGCTCTCGTTCTCCTCCTGCCACCGGCCGAAGTTCATGGTGCCGAGGGTGAGCGGGGTGACCGGGACGCCGGTGCGGCCCAGTATCCGGTCGGTTGCGAGGGGCATCGGTTTCCCTTCAGTCGGTTATCGGATCGGTTCACCGGGCGACGCGCGTCTTCAAAAGAGCCCGGTCGTCGGTGGCTCTTCGCCGGTCAGGTGGTACGCCCCGGCCACCGCCGCCTTCCACTGTCTGGGGTTGTGGTTGGCGACCGTGCGGGCGTTGCGCCAGTGCCGGTCGAAGCCGAGGCCGCGGTCGGTGATCGAGCCTCCCGCGACGTCGAAGAGCAGTTCGGCGGCCCGCAGCGCGGACTCGATGGCGATCACACCCGTCTGCGCCACGGTGATCGCGGCCTCCGCGCCGGCGGCGCGCGCCCGCGGACCGGTCAGGCCGCGTACGCCCTCCAGCACTTCGGCGGCGAGCAGCACCGCCGACCGGGCGGCCTGAGCCCGGGCGGCGATCTCGCCCACGGTCTGGCGCACGTACGGGTCGTCGACGCTCCTGGTCGCCGTGCTGTGTTTGATCGGCCGGGCCTTCTCGCGGACGAACCAGACCGCGTCGTCGAGCGCCGCGGCGGCGATGCCCGCCTCGACCGCCGCCAGGTAGAGCTGGGCGAACGACCCCAGCCACGGGTTGTCCAGCAGGGAGCTGTCGCGGACCACCACCTCGTCGGCGAAGGCCCGCACGTTCACCAGCCGGGTGGTTCCGCTCGCGGTCAGCCGCTGGCCGATCGCGTCGAAGTCGTCGAGGCGTTCCACCCCCTCGCGGTCGACCGGAACCGTGAAGATCAGCACGGTTCCGTCCTCGGCCTTGGCCGAACCCGAGAACCACGAGGCGTACAGCGCGCCCGTCGAGTAGTACTTCTCGCCGTTGATGACGTACCCGTCACCGTCACGCCGGATGGTGGTGGTGACCGACCCGCTGGCGCCGCCGGTGCGTTCGTTGGCGGTGCTGGCGAACAGGTCTCCGGCGCGCAGCCGCCGCAGGGTCGACGCCCGGTGGGGCAGGTCGGGCCGGCTCGCCACCTGGTTGGCGGTGAGGAAGCTGCTGCGCAGTGCCTGGGCCACGTTGGAGTCGGCCCGGGCGATGGCGATGACCAGGTCGGTCACGTCCCGCAGTGAGCCGCCGGCGCCGCCGTCCTCCTCGGCGATGCCGATCAGCGTGATCCGCTGCTCGGCGAGCGCCCGGACCTCGTCGAACGCGTACTCGCGGTTGAGTTCACGCTCACGGGCTTTCGCCCGCAACCGTTCCAGGATCGGGGCGACGGCGGCGCGGATGCCGTCGACGGTGTAGCGCGGGGGAGGGGCCGCGTGGGCGGCGCCCTCGGCGTCGATCCGGGCGGTGGTCATGCCGGCACCTCCGCCGGCTCGGGCAGGCCCAGCGCGGCCCGCAGGGTGGAAGGCGGCGGACCGGCGTCCGCCGGCCGCGGCGCCAGCGAGCGCAGCACGGTCACCACCGTCTCGGCGCCCCCCGTGGGCACCAGCTCGAATCCGTCGAGCCGGTGCTCGTCGGCCCAGGCGCGCAGGTCGCCGCCGACGGCCGCGGCCGGATCCTCCGCGGCCACCTCGATCCGGCCGAGCAGCGCGACGTCCTTCCGGGTCCGGCCGACCCGCCGCAGCGCCTCCGTCAGCGCGGCGTCCACGCCGGCGGCGTGCTTTCGGTCCACCACGACCACGTCCGCGGCCTCCGCGACCGCCTCGGCGTCGAGGACACCCAGGTCGGCGACGATGACCGGGCGTCCCTGCGGCGACGACGGCCCGTCCAGCGGACCGGCGACCCGGTAGAAGGCGCCCTCGTGGTCGATCGGCTTGATGAGCGTGTCCTCCACGACGATGCCCGCCTCCTGGTCGCCGATCAGCGCCGCCCGCGGGAAGGACTCCCACAGCCGGATCAATACGTGGGCGTACTCCGTCCAGCGCTGGACGGGGTCGGTCGCGCCGGGGTCCGGGGCGGTCGCCTGGCTCACCTCGTCGCCTCCGCCGGCTCGCAGCGCGACGCCGACGCGTCCTCCGGCGGCCCGATCGAGGGAGAGCACGCGGCGTGCGAGGTTGTACGGCGCGTTGTGGTCCGTCGGGACCTCGGCGACGTAGCCGACGCCGCCGTGGAGGCCTGCGAGATAGGCGCTCACCACGGTCGGGTCGAGCGCGCGGCGCCCGCCCGCGCCGTCGAGGAGCCGGATCGCCGCGATCCCGGCTTCTTCGGCCGCCGCCGCGACGGCGACGGCGTCGGTGAGCGACACCTGCGCCGGGCCGCCCGCCCGCCGGCCGGCCGGTTCCCCGACCGCGAAGGCGAGCTGGATGGTGGTACTCATGGAATGGTCCTCCGGTCGTGGGACAGAACGTCGCGGGGTGCCGGTCACCGGGCCGCCTCGAGGCGGCGGTGTTCGTACGCCCTCGCGGGCACCGCGGGGAGACCGAGCCCGAGATGGTCGCGGAGGGTCGTCCCGTCGTAGTCGGTGCGGAACAGGCCGCGACGCCGCAGCTCGGGAACCACGTGGTCGGCGAAGTCGTCGAAACCCGACGGCAGCACGTCGGGCATCACGTTGAACCCGTCCGCCGCGCCCGCGCGGAACCACCGCTCGATGTCGTCGGCGATCTGCTCCGGCGTTCCCACGACGATCCGGTGACCGCTGCCACCGGAGAGCCTTTTCAGCAGCCGGCCGAGCGTCGGCCGCTCCGTGTCGATGATCGTCTTGACGATCCGGTAGAAGGTCTGCGAGCCGCCGGCCTCGTCCGGGTCGACGAGCAGCTCGGCGGGGATCGGCTTGTCGTCGGAGAGCCCGTCGAGGGAGATCCCGAGCTGACCGGCGAGCCGGGCGCGGGCGTAGGCGTCGGGAAGGAGCTCGTCCAGCAGCTCGCGCCGGGCCCTGGCCTCGGCCTCGGTGCTGCCCACGACGGTGGACAGCCCGGGGAGGACCACGATCTCCTCGGGACGTCGCCCGAAGGCGGCCGCGCCGTCGCGGATCTCCGCACGGAACGCGCGGGCGTGCTCGAGATCCTGGTCGGCGGAGAAGATCACCTCGCCGACCCGTGAGGCGAGCCGCCGGCCGTCGCTGGAGCCGCCGGCCTGGACCACGACCGGCCGGCCCTGCGGGGAGACGAGTTCGGTCCGGGCCGCCCAGTCGGCGACGACCCACTCGGTGAACTCGGCGGCGCGGCGGTAGCGCAGCGCGTGCTCGGGCTCGTCGCTCCGGCCGAAGTTACGCGCCGCCACCGGCCCGGCGGTGGTCACCACGTTCCAGCCGAAACGGCCGCCGCTGACGTAGTCGAGGTCGCCGAGCCGGCGGGACAGCTCGGCCGGGTCGTTGTACGACGACGACAGCGTTCCGATCAGGCCGATCCGCTCGGTCTGAGCGGCGATCCGCGCCAGTACCGTCGTGGGCTCCAGGTTGTTGGCGGTGCGGTGCCTGACGCCCGGGTCGAGCGACGGGCCGTCCGCTAAGAAGACCGCGTCGAGCTTGGCCTCCTCGGCTTTCTTCGCGATCGAGACGTAGTGCTCGATCGTGTAGCTGGCGGTGCCGTCGGTGCCCGGGAACCGCCACGAGCCGCCGAAGACTCCCGCGTTGAGGATGTTGACGTTGATGTGCAGTCGGCGTGACACGACTCCTCCTCAGCGTGTGGCGGCGGCGAGGCGGGCTCCGGGGACCGCCTCCAGCAGCCGCCGGGTGTACTCGTGACGAGGCGAACGGAACACCTGATCGACCGGGCCGGTCTCGACCACGACGCCGCTCTTCATCACGGTGACGTCGTCGGCGATCAGACGGACGACGCCGAGATCGTGGGTCACGAACACGTAGCTGAGTCCGAACTCGGCCTGCAGATCGACCAGCAGCTGCAGGATCTGGGCCTGGGCCGACACGTCGAGCGCGCTCACCGCCTCGTCGAGCACCAGGATCTCGGGGTTGAGCGCGAGCGCCCGCGCGATCGCGACCCGCTGCCGCTGGCCGCCGGAGAGCTGGCTCGGGAGCCGGTCCAGGTAGCTCTCGTCCAGCGCCACCGCCTTCAGCAGCTCGACCACCCGGGCCGTCCGCTCCCGCTTGCCGGCGGCCAGGCCGAAGGCGCGCAGCGGCTCGGCGATGATCTTTCCTACCGTGAACCGGGGGTCGAGCGAGGTGAACGGGTTCTGGAACACGAACTGCAGATCCCGGCGGATATCCCGCAGCCGCCTGCGAGGCAGGCCGGTCAGCTCCAGGTCGCCGATGTGCACCGTGCCGCTGTCGGCGGAGGCGAAACGGACCAGGATGCTCGCCAGCGTCGACTTGCCCGCGCCGGACTCCCCGACGATCGCGTGCGTGGTGCCCTTGCGCACGACCAGGTCGACGCCGTCCAGCGCCCGCAGCTCACGCCTTCGGCCCTGGCCGCGCAGGCGGTAGGTCTTGGTGAGCGCGCGTGCCCGCAGCACCACCGGCGCGGTCGCGCGGGCCGGCCGCGCACCGGACGTCGGTTCGAGCCGGCCGGCGTGCCGCGCGGGGGCCGCGTCGAGCAGCCGGCGGGTGTAGGCGTTCGTGGTGTTCTCCAGAACGCGGCGTACCGGGCCTTCCTCCACGATCTCGCCGTTTCGCATGACCAGGATCCGGTCTGAGCGGTCCAGGGCGACGCCGAGGTCATGGGTGACCAGGAGGATGCCGATGCCGAGCTCCTCGCGCAGCCGTACCAGGTGATCGAGGATGACCTTCTGGACGGTGACGTCGAGCGCGCTGGTGGGCTCGTCGGCCATGATGATCTTCGGCTTGCCCGCGAGCGCGATCGCGATGAGCGCGCGCTGCTTCATGCCGCCGCTGAGTTCGTGAGGGTATTGGTGGAACACCCGCTCGGCGTCGGTGAGGCCCGCGGCGCGCAGGCTCTCCAAAGCCGCCTCCCTGTGCTGCGCCGCGGTGCCGGCCGTGGGCTCGTTGAACCGGACCGCCTCGATCACCTGCCGCCCGATCTTCTTGACCGGGTTGAGCGAGGTGTTGGGGTCCTGGGGGATGAAACCCACGTAGTTGCCTCGCACCCGCGCCATCCGCTGGTCGTTCCAGCCGGTGACGTCGACGCCGGAGTAGGCGATCGAGCCGGACCGGATCCGCGCGGAGGCCGGCAGCAGGCCGAGCGCGCCGTGGATCAGGGTGGACTTACCCGAGCCGGACTCTCCCACGAGCGAGACGAACTCGCCCGGCTCCACGTGGAGGTCGACGCCGCGGACGGCGGGCGTCCACCGGCGGCGCCCCGTCCGATAGTCGATCGTGAGTTCGCTGATCTGCAGCAGTGGGTTCCGCTTCTCTTCGGGCGGGCCCGTCATCGGCGGTAATCCTTCCGGTACGAGGTGCTGATGCGGTGGGTGGCGATGACGACGACCGCGAGCGTCACGCCGGGCATGATCGAGGCCCATGGGTGGACCGCGACGTAGTCGCGGCCCTCGGCCACCAGCAGGCCCCACTCCGGGTGCGGCGGCGGTGCCCCGTAGCCGAGGAAGCCGAGCGAGGCGACGGCGAGCACCGCCGTCCCGACCTCGAGCGCCGCCAACGCGATCACCGAGCTGAGCGAGTTGGGGACGACGTGCCGGAGCATCACGCCCAACCGGCCGACGCCCAGGCCGTACGCCGCCTTGACGTAGTCCTGGGTCATGACCGCGAGCACTTGGGCTCTCATCACCCGCGCGAACGAGGCGATGGAGGAGACACCGACCGCCAGGGCGATGTTCTGCGTGGAGTAACCCAGGACGGAGACCACCACCATCGCCAGCAGCAGGCTGGGAACGGCCAGTAGCACGTCGACCACGCGCATGACGGCCGTGTCGACGGCCCTTCCGGCGAAACCGGCGATCAGCCCGACGAGCGTGCCGACGCCGAAGGCGATGAGGACGGCCAGCAAGGTGGCGGTCAAAGTCGTGTGCGCGCCGTACACGCTGCGGGCGAACAGATCCCGGCCCAGCCGGTCGGTGCCGAACCAGTGCTCGGCGCTCGGCGGCAGGAAACTCGCCGCGGCGTCACCGTCGTAAGGGCTGTGGGGGGTGAACAGGCCGGGGGCGATCGCCCAGCCGATCACGACCAGCACGACGATCCACGAGACCACGAGGGTCGGCTGCCGCGCCAGCTCGCCGAGGCGCTTGATGAGCGGCGAGCGGGCCGAGCCGGGCCGATGGTCCGCGGCGAACGCGCCGGCTGCGACGGTCTTCACGATCCCTCCTCGATCGGTCCGGGGTCAGCCCGCGGTGAGCGTGGCCCGCAGCCGCGGGTCCAGCAGCGGATAGATCAGGTCGACGACCAGGTTGATCAACGCGAAGCTGGCCGCCGTGAGCACGACGATCCCCTGCACCAGCGGCACGTCCAGGGTGTTGATCGCGGCCTGTGTCATCCGGCCGATTCCCTGGCGGGCGAAGACGGTCTCGATGATCACCGATCCGGCGATCAGGTTGCCGAACGTGACACCGGCGATGGTGAGCGCCGGCAGGCTGGCGTTGCGCAGGACGTCGCGGACGATGATCTCGCCGCGGGTGGCCCCTTTCGCCCGGCTCGTCGTGACGTAGCCGGAGTGGAACTCGGTCGCGAAGCTGCGGACGAGAAGCTGCGCGATCGGACCCGACACAGGCACGGCCAGTGTGATCAGCGGCAGGACGATGCTCTCGGCGCCGCGCTCGCCGAAGGCGGGGAACCAGCCGAGCCGGAACGAGAAGATCTGCAGCAGCAGGATGCCGGAGAGGAAGACCGGCACCGAGACCGCGCCCGACGGTAGAGCCTCGACCAGGTTGCGCACCCACCGGCGGCGGGTCCGGGTCGCGACGAGCGCGATCGCGAACGCGATGAGCAGGGCCAGCACGAGGGCGCCGGCGGCGAGGACGAGGGTGCTCGGCAGTGCGTCGAGGATCGTGGCCACAACCGGTCGCCCCGACTGCACCGAGTTGCCGAAGTCGCCGGTCAGCGCGTGTCCCAGCCGGGACAGATACTGCAGGAGCACCGGATCGTTGAAGCCGTAGCTCTCCGCGATCTGCTCGCGGACCTCCGGGGGAACGGTGTTGATCTCGGCCGGGTCGAAGAGCAGGTCCACCGGGTCGGCGGGCAGCACGAACAGCAGGACGAAGGACAGCGTGAACGCGGCCCAGACCACGAACACGGCCCGGCCGACCTTCAGCGCGAGGTAGCGCAGCACGATGCTCCCTCCACGTTCCTTCACCGGTGCGGCGGTCACCGGGGAGCCCGGGAGGTGACGGCCACCGCGGACGCGGGCGGTCACCTCCCGTTGCTCTTCCAGGTGGCCACGAAGTGGTTGCGGGACTGGGCGTCGAAGACGATCCCGTGGACGTAATCCGCGTGGGCGATCACCTGCGACGGGTTGTAGACCGGGTTCACCAGCGCGTACTTGTCGAGCAGGAGGTCCTGCGCCTCCCTGGCGTACCGTTCCCGCGCGGCCGGGTCGAGGGTGAGCTCGAGCTTGCCCAGGGTCTGAGTGACCTCGTCCACGTCGATTCCGGGGGAGTCCTCGCTGAGGTACGCGCCGTTGCCGAGCAGCGGGCTGTACTGGAGGTTGAGGACTCCCGGGTCGTTACGCGAGCGGTTGGCCGCGACGATGTTCCAATCGGTCTCCGCCTTGGTCAGGTTGGCCGCGTAATCCGGGATCGGGACGACGGTGAGCTGCAGGTCGATGCCTATCCTCTTCAGGTCCTGCTGGATCGACTCGTACGCTGGCTTGTTCACCACCAGGTTGCTGATGCCGAGCAGCTTGACCACGAGCTTCCTGCCGTCTTTGACCCGGATCCCGTCCGGGCCCCTCCGCCAGCCGGCCTCCTCGAGGATGCGCTCGGCCTTCTCGGGGTCGTACCTCAGCACCGAGCCGCTGTAGTCCGCGTACCCGGGAACCGACGGCGCGAGAACCGAGGTCGCGATGGAGTAGGAGCCGGTGAGCACCGTCTTCTCGATCGCCTCGCGGTCCCAGCCGAGCTGGATCGCCCTGCGTACCGCGATGTCGTCGGTCGGGAACAGCTGGGAGTTGAAGTTGAAGTAGATGGCGGTTCCGGAGACACCCCTGTATATGATCTTGAAGCCTTGGTCGGCCAGCGCCTTCTCGTCCGTGGTGCCCACGTCGAGTGTGGCGTCGATCGCGCCGGACACCAGCGAGCCGGTTCGGACGCTGGACTCCGGGATCGTGTTGAACACGATCCGGTCCAGGTACGCCTCGCCCTTGTGCTTGAGCGCCGGCGGGGACCAGTTGTAGCCCTTCCGCTTGACCAGGACGGTCCTGACCTGAGGCTCCCACGACTCGTACACGAACGGGCCGGTGCCGATCACCTTCGTCGGGTCCGTGCGTTCCTCCGCGCTCAGCCGCAACGTGGAAAGCGACAGGAAGCCGGGTTGCGCGTTGGCGGTGAAGGACGAGGCCTGCAGGAAGCTGGCGAGCGGCTTTTCGAATCGGACGACGGCGGTGTACTCGTCCGGGGTCAGCGTCTCGATGTAGCCGGGTAACAGCTGAGCGCCGTTGGGGGAGATGCCCAGCTTCTCGTCACCGCGCACGTACTGGTCGAAGTTGGCCTTGACCACCTCGGCGTTGAACGGCGTGCCGTCGCTGAACGTGACGTCTTTGCGCAGGTGGAACGTGAACTCGGTCAGTTCCTCGTTGTGCTCCCACGACTCCGCGAGCCACGGCGTGATCTCACCGGTGTCCGGGTCCTGCCAGGTCAGCTTGTCGGTGACGTTGTTGCCGATGAGCGACTCGGCGTAGTTGGTGCCCCAGTGCGGGTCCGGGGTGCGCTGGTAGTCGATCAGCGCGAACTCCAGCGTGCCGCCGCGGACCGGGGTGCCGTCGCCGGCCGCCGTGTCGCCGAAGTCGCCACCTCGGGTGAGAGCGAACCCGCTTCCGGCGACGAGGAGGAGAACGACGACGCCGACGGCCCAGGGGCGCTTCTTGCGCCTTGGGGCGGCGCGCTCGATTGACGTGTGAAGGTCGGACATGGACTTCCCCTGATGCTTGTGGGCGGTCTACGGGGCGGCGCCGAGAAGACGGACGAGCGGCGCATCCCCACCGCCGGGGGACCGCGTGTGCTCGATGTCTGGTGGCCGTGTACGGCCTCCGCTCGTGTGCGGAAGGCACGTCGATCGGTCGGCGATCAGCGTCGACGGGGTGCTCAGGCGAAGAGAGCGATGTCGATCTCGTGCCTTGGAGTACCGAATGACCCGATCACGTTCTACACTTTACCTATAGGAAGAGTAGGTTTTTAAGTGTGATCTGGGTCACATGGCGGGGGTGGGTGGCCGACACCGTCCGCGAGGCCCAGCCCAAGCGCTTCACGTACCGCTCACCGAACAGAACAGGAAGGGCCGTCGATGAGCCTCGAGTTCCTCTGGTACATCCCGAACCAGATCCAGCCCGGGCACCGCGGCGACACCATCGCGGCGGACCACAACAGCCTGGAGACCCTCACCAGCCACGCCAGGGCCCTCGAAGAGCACGGATGGGGCGGGGCGCTCATCGGCACCGGCTGGGGACGGCCCGACACCTTCACGGTCGCCACCGCGCTGGCCGCGCGGACGACGACGTTCCGGCCGCTGATCGCGATCCGGCCCGGTTACTGGCATCCGGCCAACTTCGCCTCCGCCGCCGCGACCCTGGATCACCTCACCGAAGGGCGGGTGATGATCAACATCGTGTCGGGCAGGGACAACCCGGCGGCGTACGGCGACCGCGTGGGCGATCCGGACCGCCGTTACGCCCGCACCAAGGAGTTCCTCCAGCTCGTCCGCAGACTCTGGACTGAGGAGAACGTCACCCACCACGGCGAGTACTTCAGCGTCACCGACTCCACCGTGGTGCCGCGGATAGCCGTCCGAGGCGAACGCAGGCACCCCCGGCTCTACTTCGGCGGCGCCTCCGAAGCCGCGGAGAAGGTGGCGGCCACCGAAGCCGACGTCCAGCTCTTCTGGGGTGAACCGCTCGCCGACATCGCCGAACGGATCGAGCGGCTCAAGAACCTCAGCGAGAAGCTCGGACGCGAACACCCTCCGCTGGAGTTCGGCCTCCGGATCACCACGCTCGTGCGGGACACCAGCGAACAGGCCTGGGCCGACGCCCAGGCCAAGGTCGCGCAGATGGCCGAAGGCGCCATCCAGCGCGACCCGAACCGGCATGTCGCCGTCGGCCAGCAGCGGCTGCTCGACCTGGCCGCCCGCGGAGAGGTGCTCGACGACAACCTCTACACCGCTCCGGGCAGGTTCGGCGGCGGCGGCGCGGGCACCACCTGGTTAGTCGGTTCGGCCGAGGACGTGGCGAAGTCGCTGCGCAAATACCAGGCCCTCGGCATCACCCACTTCATACTCTCCGACACCCCCTACCTGCCGGAGATCAAACGGCAGGGCGAACGGCTGCTGCCGCTGCTGCGCGACTGACCGTCGGCGAACCGGCCCGTGGCCGCCGCCCCCACCGCGTGTCATGCGCCTCCGCGCCGTCCTCGCGGGCCGGAAGAGGGGAGGGGTCGCTCCGGCGGCGTGCCGCAGCCGATCGTCTCCGGAGGCGAGGACCGCGCACGGCCGGAAAGGACCCGCGCTCCGACTCCGCGTCGACGGCCGAGCGGGACCGTCGCGGCCTCACCCGCCGGGCGCATGCGCATCAAGGCGTCCATGCCGTTCCGGGTCGCGGACCCGGGCGTGTGGCCTGGACCGTGCGCGGTCACGTCAGGAGGAGGCCGTGCCGGACCGGCTTCCCCGCTCCAGCAGATCGTCGATCATCTGCTGGAGCGCGGCGCGTCCGGCGGTGCCGAGTGCGCCGCTCAGGGCGTGGGCGAGATCGTCGAAGGGGTCGGCCGTCGGCAGGTCCTTCATCCTCTCGGTCAACTCCTGCACGCTCCATAGGCCGTCCTTGTGGATGCGGCCGCCGAGGGACCAGCCGCGGGCGGCCGTGACCGTACCGCCCCGCACCGACAGCACCTGGCCGGTGAGCGGGCAGGCCGAACTGGCCAGATAGGCGGCGACGGGTGCGCTCGCGGCCGGGTGCAGGGGATCGAAACGGCCCGGCGGCGGTTCCTGGCTCATGCCGGGGACGTCGAGGGTGAGCCTGGTGCGGGCCATCGAGGGCGAGATGCAGTTGACCCGGACGCCGTAGCGGCCCAGCTCGCGGGCGGCCACGATGGTCAGCGCCGCGACCCCGGCGTTACCCGCCGCGTAGGCGGCCTGCGCGGGCAGCGGGTTGAACAGCCCGGATCCGGAAGAGGTGTTGACGACGATTCCTATTTCGGAATATCATCGTCGTATGACGATTGATGATGAGGGCGGGCCATGCGTGAACGCCGATATCGCGGCCGGGCTGCCACCGGCGGCGGCGCTGTTCCGCTCGCTGGCCGACGAGACCCGGCTGCGCATCGTGCAGCGCCTGGCCCGCGGCGAGGCACGGGTGGTGGATCTGACCGGTGAACTGGGGCTGGCCCAGTCCACGGTCTCCAAACACCTGGCGTGCCTGCGCGACTGCGGCCTGGTCGATTACCGGGTCGAAGGCCGCCAGTCGTTCTACGCGCTGACCCGGCCGGAATTGATGGACCTGCTGGCCTCGGCGGAGCACCTGCTGGCCGCCACCGGGCATACGGTCGCGCTGTCTCCCGGCGTCACCGCCCCCGCCGCGCAGGTCGACCAGGGGCAGAAGGAGGTCGAGGAGGCACGCCGATGAGCGACGCGTGCGGGTGCGGCGGCGAGCTGCGGCCGACCGGGCAGGACGGGGCCGAGGAGCGCGAGCCGGAGCGGCTGTGGCAGGTGCGCGAGCTGCGGTTCGCCGCCGCGGCGGGTGTTTGCCTGCTGGCGGGCGCCCTTACCGCGTGGGCCGGCACGCCCCCACCGGTGCCGCTCACGTTGAACGCGCTGGCGCTGGCGCTCGGCGCGTGGACGTTCGTGCCGGGCACGCTGCGCCGCCTGGTCAAAGGCAAGATCGGCGTCGGCACGCTGATGACGATCGCCGCGGTCGGCGCGGTCATCCTGGGAGAGGTGGCCGAGGCGGCCATGCTGGCGTTTCTGTACTCCATCAGCGAAGGCTTGGAGGAGTACGCGCTGGCGCGTACCCGGCGCGGGCTGCGCGCGCTGCTGGCGCTGGTGCCCGAGACGGCCACCGTGCTGCGCGACGGTGCCCGGGTCACCGTGGACCCGACCGGCCTGCGCCCGGGTGATCTCCTGCTCGTGCGGCCGGGGGAGCGGCTGGCCACCGACGGCGTGATCCGAAGCGGCCGCACCACGCTGGACATCTCGGCGCTGACCGGCGAATCGGTGCCGGTCGAGGCCCAGCCGGGGCAGCGCGTTTACGCCGGATCGATCAACGGCACCGGCGTGCTGGAGGTCGAGGTCACCGCGACCGTTGCGGACAACTCCCTGGCCAAGATCGTCAAGATCGTGGAGGCCGAGCAAGCCCGCAAGGGCACAGCCCAGCGCCTGGCCGACCGCATCGCCCGGCCGCTGGTGCCCGGCATCATGATCCTCGCCGCGGCGATCGCCGCCGCCGGAGCGCTCGCCGATGATCCGGTGACCTGGATCGAACGGTCCCTGGTCGTGCTGGTGGCGGCCTCGCCGTGCGCGCTGGCCATCAGCGTGCCGGTCACCGTGGTAGCCGCCATCGGCGCCGCCTCCCGCATGGGCGTGCTGGTCAAAGGCGGCGCCGCCCTGGAGGCGCTGGGCCGGATCAAGATAATCGCACTGGACAAGACCGGCACCCTGACCCGTAACCAGCCCGCCGTCATCGAGGTGGCCACCACGCCCGGCCACACCGAACAGCAGGTCTTGGCCGTCGCCGCGGCGCTGGAGGCCCGCAGCGAGCATCCCCTCGCACGCGCCGTCCTGGCCGCTCACCCCGACCCCGGCCCCGCCGCCGAGGTCGAGGCGGTCACCGGTGCCGGCCTCACCGGTATCGTCGACGGCAAACCGGCCCGGCTCGGCCGGTCCGGCTGGATCGACGCCGGACCGCTGGCCGGCCGGGTGGCGGCGATGCGGGAAGCAGGCGCCACCGTCATGCTCGTCGAACACGCCGGCCAGGTGATCGGCGCGATCGCCGTCCGCGACGATCTGCGTCCCGAAGCCGCTGAGGCGGTCGCCCGGCTCCATGCCGGCGGATACGAGGTGGCCATGCTCACCGGCGACAACACGGCCACCGCCACCGCCCTGGCCGCGCAGGCCGGAATCGACCGGGTGCACGCCGAGCTGCTGCCGGAAGACAAATCGGCCATCATCGCCCGGCTCCGCGCCACGCGGCCGATCGCGATGGTCGGCGACGGCGTCAACGACGCCCCCGCCCTCGCCGCCGCCGACGTCGGCATCGCCATGGGCGCGATGGGCGCCGATGTGGCGATCGAAACCGCCGACGTCGCCCTGATGGGTGAGGACCTGCGC
>k87-1653109_pt1 | contig 13366 bp, 11 predicted proteins | sample MGYA00084031_6733416 | MGnify analysis MGYA00084031
CCGACGCCGGGGATGAGGATCACCCGCGGGTATGGATCGAGCTTGGGATCTCCCGGCCGCGCGTGAGCCTCGACGTAGCGCAGGTACTCCTCCTTGTACCGCTCGGCGCCCTCCACGAGCCGGCGTTTCAGCTCCTCGCTGCCCTCGCGGCCCGGGTCGAAGTCCACCCACAGTGGGAGGTACTTGGTGTGCACCAGGTGGTCCGGGCAGGCCGATCCCGTCAGCGCGAGCTCCTTGCCCCGGACCGAATTGACCAGCTCCAACACCGTGTCGGTGCGGTCGACGTGCAGAATCATCCGCTGGTTTCGACTTACCGCCCCCCGCAGCGCCGGGAGCACCTGCGCGAGGAGCCTGCGGCACGGTTCGTCGGGCAGCGCGCGGCAGCGGGAGCCGCCCAGGACCGGCCGGCGGGAGAGGCGCTCATCGATGTAGGCCTGCGCCGCGTTGATGATCGCCAGCGTGTTCCGGTACGCCTCCCGGTGGGTCGAGCCCCACGTGACAAGACCGTGAGAGCCGAGAAAGACCCCCTCGAGCTGCGGGTTTGAGCGGACGATGCGCCCCACCTCCTTCGCCAGGCGAAAACCGGGGCGCATGTAGTCCACCCACGCGACACGGTCGCCGAAAATCTCCTGTGTCACCGCCTTCCCTTCGGCCAGGTTGCAAATCGTCACGACCGAGTCGGGGTGCGTGTGGTCGACGTGTTTGTGGGGGATGAAGGCGTGCAGCAGCGTCTCGATGGAGGGACGAGGCATGGCCGGGTGCAGCATGGTCCCCAGCAGATACTCGACCATCTCCTCGTCGCTCATCGCCTCCCGCTCGAAGCAGGGAAGCACCTCCGCCAGGCGCAGGCCGGTAAAACCCTGGCGCGTGATGGTAGCCAGGTCGGAGCCGCTCCCCTTCACCCACAGCACCTCAATCTCGCGGCCGTCGACGTGGCGGTGCACCGTTTTCGTGGAGGTGTTCCCCCCCTTCCAGTTGCACACCCGGCGGTCGGCTCCCAGCAAATTGGAACGGTAGACCAATCGGTCCAGTTCGTCCTGAAGCTGCTGGGCCCGTTCCTCTTGCCACAGATCCTCTACCATCTTCGCTCCTCCTCCAGGGCTACCCCGATCGCTCGTGGAACGTCGCCCTCCGGAACTGAGCGGGCGACAGGCCGTAATAGCGGCGGAAGGCGCGCCGGAAGGTGCGTGCGTCCCCGTATCCCACCCGCCGCGCCACCTCGGCCACCGTCACGTTCTCGACAAGGAGGAGGCGAGCCGCCCGGGCCGCCCGGATGCGGCCGATGAATTCCTGCACCGTGTCGCCGGTCGTCTTTTTCAAGAGGCGACTCAAATGGTCGGGCGTCCAGCCGCAGCGAGCGGCCAGCTCCTTCACGGTCAAGGGCTTGTCGCAGTTGTCGACGATGTAGCGCGTCAGCTCGCCCAGCTTCCGCTGTCCCGAGGAAGCCAGCTGCACCGAAAGGCCGCTCTCGCTTAGCGCCCGGCTGAGCAGTCCTACGAGCGTGATCAAATGCCCTTTGAGGACCACTTTGTATCCGGAGGCCTTTTGCCGGTGCTCCTCCTGCATCTCTGCGATGGTGCGCTCCACTTTGGCCCGCACCTGCTGGGAGAGGCGCAGGCGCCGGTAGGTGAAGGCATGGCGCTCGTGGCCCACCAGCTCGCCGATCATCAGCGAGGTGTCCGCCTCGAGCGTCAGCATGTTCAAGGCGCGTTCGGTGAGAATGACGTTCCATATCTCCGCGGGCCCGGCCGCGGTCAGGTCGTATCCGTGGGGGATGCTGGGGTTGACAATGAACAAGTCGCCCTCGCTCACCGTGTGCACCGCCGGCCCGTACCGGTGCAGGAGCGTTCCCGCTTTCACGTACACCATCTCGAAGAACTCGTGGACGTGCAGTCCCGTCGGCTGCACTACGTGATGAAAGACGACGGCGATGTCCTCTTCCCCGGAGAAATGGCGGATACGGGGGATTCGCTGCACCCGCTCCTCCCGGGCCATGGCGTCGCTCTCCCTTTCCTCCGCTGGCGGCGGGTTCAGCGCCGGACCGGCGCATACTCCAACGACAGCCGGCTCAGATCGGGGCGCTGAATCCATTCCGCCCATGTAAGTCCCCACTTCGCCAGCGTCCGTTCGAGGCGGGCGACGGCGGGGATGCCGACGGTGGCCAGCGTCTCCTTTAACGGATCGACTCGCCCGGCCAGATTCTGCTCCACCCACGCGAGGAGGTCGCCGAAGAGCTCTTTCGCCACCGCCGCCTCCGATTCCGCTAAATTTTTGGTCTCTTGCGGGTCCGTCGGCAAATGGTACAGCTCCAAGGGCGGCCGGTCGTACACCCAAGGATCAATGTTGTAGATCAACTTCCACTCAGCGGTGCGAAGCGCGCGCGCCGCCTGCCAATTACACTCGGCGTGGTAGAGCCGGGTGTGGCGCGACGGGGCTCCCTCGATCAGCGGCCACAAACTCTGGCCGGGCAGTCCCCGGGGCACTTCGATCCCCGCCGCCTCCAGGATCGTGGGAAAAAGGTCGACGTGTTGCACCATTCCCTCGACCCGGGTTCCGGGCGGCACCCGGCCGGGCCAGCGGATGATGAGCGGCACTTTCACGGTGGCCTCGTAAAGGCCGGCGTGGTCCCAATAAATGTCGTGCTCGTCCAGGCTCTCCCCGTGATCGCCCATCAGAATCAGCAGCGTGTCGTCCACCAGCCCCAGCTCGGCGAGGAGGTGATCCAGCTCGCCGATGCGCTCGTCGAGGTAGCGCACTTCGGCATCGTAAAGGGCGTTGATGTACTGGGGATCGGTGACGGGGCCCAGGTGCCGGTAGTGGTACTCGTGGAAAAAGGGGTAAAGGGGCTGCGCCCGCACCCGCTCCATCCCCTGGTGATGAGGTGAGAACGGATCGCCGGAGTAAAAGAGACGCACGTACTCCTCAGGAGGAAGGTACGGCGTGTGCGTATCCCAGTAGTGAAGGAATAGGAAGAACGGCTCCCGCTCCTTCTTGCGCACGTACGTCCGCAGCCACTCCTCCGCCCGGGCGTTCACGTCGGCGCCGTCGATCCACCGGCGCCGCGACACCGTCTTGAGGTAATAGACAAAGCCCCGGGCGAACCACTCCTTCAATTTGTAAAGGTTGTCGCACGCCGCCGTGGTGAAGCCGGCCTCCCACAGGATCTGCGGCAGCCACGGCGCGTCCTTGGCCAGCGTGCGGGGATGCGCGCCGTGGGCCACAATCCCCGTCTCGAGCCCCAGGCGGCCGGTGAACAAGGTCGTGTGCACCGGCTCCGTCGGAATGTCCGCGCCGAACGCGTTCAGAAAGAGCGCTCCCTGCCCGGCGATCTCATCGATGTGCGGACTGGTAGGGCGGTGGTAACCGTAACACCCGAGGCGGTCCGCCCGCAGCGTGTCACAGGAGATCAGGACAATGTTCATGGAGCGGCGCCGCCTTCGATCTCTTCTAGGCAGCGGCGGATGTACCCCCGCGCCTGACCCGCGATGCCCAGGGACTCGCCGGCGGGAAAGTCAAAGGCGCCGATCACCTCAAGGTCGAGCGCTCCGTTGTAACCCGAGGCGCATATTCTCTTCAGCAACGGAGGTAGGTCGAGGACCCCTCTGCCGGGGATTTGATTCACCGGGGGCCCGATCGATTTGTCCGGCCCCCCTTTCAGGTCGCGAAAATGAATGTGCACGACGTGGGGGGCGAGGCGATCCCAGGCCTCGAGGATATCTTCCCCCTCCCGGTACAGGTGGGTCGGGTCGTAGTTGATCCCAAGCCACGGGGAGCCGGCCGCCTCCATGACGCGCAGCGCCGAAGCGACGTCATGCACCGCCGCGTGCACGTGGGGTTTAATCGAAACCTTCACCCCCAGGCGCTCCGCTTCCCTTCCCACCTCGGGAAGGATGCGCACTGCTTCGGACAGGTCCTCGGGCGTGTCCTTTCCGCCCGAACCGCTGGTTACGAGGGGAATCCCCAATTCCGCAGCCAGGCGGAGCGCGCTGTAAAACCACGCTCGCCGGTCGGGATCGAGCAAGTTCGTCGCCGCTTCCATCGCCACAATCTTGAGACCGCTCCCTTCCAGGACGCGGCGCACCCGCCCGATGTCGCTCGGTCCAAAGTCGGGCCACACGTGGCGGGCGTTGCCCAAGCAAGCGATCTCGGCGGCCTCGAAACCGGCCCATGCGACGTGCTGCAAGGCCTCCTCCAAGCTCAGGGAAGCAAAGAGAACGGTGTTACAACCGACGATCATCCCGTCGTTCCTCCTTCTTCGATCGCGCTCAGCACTGCGGCGACGACCTGTTCGGCACAATCGACGATGCCCAGGCGCCCGCTGTCAACGGTAAGCTCCGCGTCTTCCGGCTCTTCGAAAGTCGATTGCACCATTAAAGGCGCGTCGGCCGCCCTTGGCTTCGCCTTCACGTACACTTCCAAGAAGGTGCCGCCGTCACCGGCCCGCTCCCTCGCCCAGGCTCGCGTCCGGCGCAGCGGTGCGTCGCACACCACCAGCGCAATGAGACCGGCGTTTTGAAAGAGGGCGGCCACCTCGGCGATCCGGCGCAGGTGCTCCTCGGAAGCGCCAGCATCCTCCGCCAGGTCTTGGCTCAGGCTCCGGCGCAGTTCGGCGCCGCTCAGCAGGTAAGCGGCCCGCCCCAGCCGGACAAGGCGCCCTTCCACCTCCGCGGCGATCGGTTCGATGGCGGCCGGCTCCGCGCCGGTGAACCAAACCACGGCGCCCCGCTGGCCCAGGTGCCGGGCGCGCTCGGCCGGCGTCGGCCGGCCCTTGGGACCGCCGGCATCCGCCGCTTCGGGGAGCGCCTCCAGCACCAGTCCGCCGCCGGCGATCTCGTATTCATCGACCAGAACAAAGCGGGCAGTGACCGGCAGGGTGTCCACCGTATCACAGGCCACGGGCGCCGCGAGCCGCAGCGTGCATTCGGCGACTTCATGCCGGTCGATCTCGCGCCTTTGCCGAGCTTGCTCCAAGGTGGCGGCGTCGAGGACCATGTGAATCGCCTCAAGGCGCGCCTCCACCTTGGCGGTCCCCAGCTTGAGAAAGTAGCGCCGTCCGAAGACCAACGGCCGCTTGCCCAGCCAAAATAACCGCACGAAAAGGCGAGACGCCACCTTGGGCCTGGGCTCGCCCGCGAGGGTTGCCACTTCGCCGCGCCGGATGTAGATTTGCTCTTCCAAGGTGAATCCCGTGGCCTGGCCGGCCTGAGCCCGCCGCGGCGGCTCAGAAACGTTGAAAGCCTCGATGCTCTTTACCCGGCTGCGCTTGCCCGACGGGTAAAAGACGACCGCATCGCCCACCGCCACCGAGCCGCTCTCCACCGTCCCCGCCACGATCCGGCGCGTGTCGCCCCCTTGCGAGAACCGGTACACACCTTGCACCGGCATGCGAAAAGGGCGCTCCCTGGGAGGAGGCGCCGGGCGAAAGCCGTCGATCACCTCGAGCAGCGTCGGCCCGGAGTACCACGGCATCCGCTCCGACCGCCGTGCGATGTTCTCGCCGTGACGGCCGCTCACCGGCAGAAATGCGCGGGCTTGCACTCCGATCGACCGCAAGAACTCGTCGTACTCCTCGAGCCGCTCCCGGTACACCCCCTCGTCGTAGCCGACCAAGTCCATTTTGTTGATCAGGACGGCGATCTGCCCCACCCCAAGAAGCGACAGCAGGTAGCCGTGCCGCTTGGAGTTCTCTTGAATGCCCTCCGCCGCGTCGATCACCAACAGCGCCGCCTCGGCCCTGGCTGCGCCGGTCACCATGTTCTTCAGGAACTCCACGTGTCCCGGCGCGTCGATGATCGTCACATTCCGCCTCCCGCTGCGAAAGAAGGCACGAGCCGCATCGATCGTGATCCCTTGCGCGCGCTCATCTCGCAACGCGTCGAGAAGGAAAGCGTACTCAAAGGCTTGACCGCTGCGGCGGCACGCCTCCATCACCTGCTCCAGCTTCCCCTGGGGCAGTGAACCGGTGTCGGCCAGCAGGCGTCCGATAATGGTGCTCTTGCCGTGATCCACGTGACCGACGATCACAAGACTCAGGTCGTCGGAATCGTCGTGTGACGGGGTGTTCAGCGCCCGCCGCTCAGCCGGCGCGGGCGCCGCATCACATGTACCCTTCCCGGCGAAGGGTCTCCAGGCTACCGCCATCTTCGCGATCTTGCTCCCTTCCCGAACGCTCAGCAATGCCGGCGTACCGGCCGGTGGCGAGCTCCTCGACGATCTCAGCCACCGTGCGGGCATTCGAGGCCACCGGTTTCGTACACGGGGCGCAGCCCAGCGAACGGTAGCGCGTCCCGTCCCCCCGGTCAAAGTACAAGGGGACGACGGGAATTTGCTCCCGCTCGATGTACCGCCAAATGTCCAGCTCCGTCCAATCGAGGAGCGGGTGAATCCGCACGTGCGTGCCGGGGGCGAAGTCGGTCTTGTACTGATTCCAAAACTCCGGCGGCTGGTCACCGACGTCCCAGTGGCTGCTGGCATCCCTGGCGGAGAAGTAGCGCTCTTTCGAGCGGCTCCCCTCTTCGTCGGAGCGGACGCCCACGATGACGCCGGTGAACGGCTCCCGGCTCGGATCGGGCTCGTACTGGCCGGTCTCGTGATTGAGCCGCTCGCGGGGCCACGCGCCGCTCAACGTGTGCACCAGCGCTTCCGTCTTGAGCGCCCTGCAGCAGGCAAGGCGCGTCGCCTTCCCCGCGGGAAAGGTGTTTCCCGCCGCCAAAGCCTCGCGATTTCGGCCCACGATCATGTCGAGGCGCCACTGCCGGGCCAGGCGATCCCGGTACTCGATCATTTCGGGGATCTTATAGCCCGTATCGATGTGCACCAACGGGAACGGCACGTGGCCGAAAAACGCCTTGCGCGTGAGCCACAATAGGACTGTGCTGTCCTTGCCGATGGACCAGAGCATGCACAACGACTTAAACTCACTGTACGCCTCCCGGAGAATGTGCACGCTCCGGCTCTCCAGGCGATCGAGGCGGTTCATCGCACCGGCCAGGCCATGGTCGTCATCAAGGCCAAGTTCGGCTGCGTAACGTCAAGGCGCGAGTACTGGACGACGATATTCACGTCGCTGGTCACTCGAATCGCGTACGGCACTTCGCGGGGCAGCTCTACGCCCAGGCGCTCCGGGTCGTCAAGGCGCACGTGCCACGTCCGCTCCGCGCCCAGCGTCAATTCAACGCCGCGAATCGGCTCGCGATCCTCGAAGTAAAAGTCAAGTTTGACGTGCGCCGGCACCGTGCCGGTGTTGAGCAAGCAAATGGCCTCGTGCCCTTGCAGCTTCCCCGTCCCCACCTCGGGCAGGTAAGCGTCGGGCACCAGCCACACTTTCGCGCCTTCTCCTTCCACAGTGAGCACCTCCACTGCTTCCACTCCGGCCCGGGCTACGCTTCCTTCTCCTTCTGCTGCAGGCGCCGGGCTTGCGTGAGGCTGCCGATGAAGAGCTCGTTGTACGCCTGTTCGGAGCTTTCGAAGGGTCCGTGATCTTTCCCGTGCCACTGCAGGTTGGTGTAGATCGGGTTGGTGAGCCCCGTCTCCCGCTCGCGCCGGGCGATCCACGCCTCCATCCGCTGCTTCAAGTGGGCGACCACGTCGGGCTCTTCGTCGGCCAGGTTGTGGTTCTCCCCCGGGTCCTCCACCAAATTGTAGAGTTCGACTTCGGGCTTAAAATGAAAGTCCGGCTCCAGCGCGACAATCAGCTTCCACTCGGGCGTGCGCCACCCGTGCTTGCGCATCCACGTGGCCTCGGTAATGTAGAACTCGGTGTAATTCGTCTCCCGCTCCCCGCGAATCAGGGGGAGCAGGCTCTTGCCGTCGAAGGAGCGACCCGCATCGAACCCGATCAGCTCCAGGATCGTCGGGACCAAGTCCTGGTGCAGGTTGATGCCGGGCACCCGCACCCCCTCCGGCAGCCTTCCCGGAAGGCGCATGATCAAGGGCACGTGCAGCGTGCACTCGTAGAGGCCGTGGTGGTCAAAGTAGCACTCGTGCTCCATCAGGGTCTCGCCGTGGTCCCCGTTGATGATCACCAACGTGTTCTCGGCAATCCCCAGCTCCTCGATGCGCGTGAAGATCCGTTGGATGCACGCGTCCATGTAGGCGACGGCCCCGTCGTATTGGGCGATCACATACTCGGCGTCGGTGATCCCTTCGGGCATCCACGACTTAAAGTAGGTCGCGAAGGGCTTAAACGCCAACACCGGGCGCATGGAGTCTTTACGGGGGTCGCACGGGTCGGAGCTGTGGAACATCCGGTCGAAGGGCGAAGGGGGCAGGTACGGCGTGTGAGGGTCCATGTGCCGCAAGAACAGAAAGAAAGGCTTGTCGCCCGCCGCCAGGCGCTCAAGCTCGGGCAGCGCCACCTCGTTCAGGTTCTCCGCTTTCGGCGAACGTCCGCTTTCGTCGGGGCCCCAACCGGCGTAATCCAAATAGTTGTCGAACCCGCGGGAGCTGGGATTTCCCCTGAAGCCGACACACGTCGACTCGTACCCAGCCCGGCGAAGGATCTCCGCCAGCGTCTCAACCCGGTCCGTCAGGGGCCCCTTGTGCCGGAGCGCGACCACTTGGTTGCTGAAGCAGTCCGTTCCGGTCAACATACTGGCGTAGGCCGGGGTCGTGGGAATGTGAGGCGAAAAGGTCGATTCGAAAAGGACGCCCTGGGACGCAAAGCGATCGATATGCGGCGTCGTCAGCCGGTGGTATCCGTAACAGCTCATGTGGTCCGCCCGCAAGCTGTCGATACCGAACAAGATGATGTTGATCGGCTTTTCGGCCACTTTCGCGCTCCTCCTTTACCTTGATCGGCTCGCGAGGCTTCCCGCACCTGCGGCTACCGAATCGAACCCCGCGGAAGCGGCACCGGCGCGGGGCGCACCAAAGCCCCGCCCCGCTCGTGCGATTCGATCGCGGCCCAGGTGTACTCCAGGGTTGCGAGCGCGTCCCGCCCGGAAGCCCGCAGGCGGTCAAGGGGGACGTTATTGGCCACGTCCTCCAAGAACGCGTTGATGCGCCGGGGAAACGTCTGGTTGAAGTCTTTGATGCCCGTATCGAAGACGCGCCGGGGCGGCTCCTCGCCCAGCCCGACGCGCTCGGCTGTCCAGACGGTCAACTTCTCAATGCAGTTTTCAATGCAGAGGGTCGCCTTGGTGCCCCCTACCTCGATGCTCCACCAACCGCCAAGCCCCGACGGGGTGTCGCCCCGGTGGCTGAGCAAGTAGCCGGTGCAGCCGTTGACGAAGCGCACGTGAATGCTGGTGTGCGACAGGAGATTTTCGCCGGCGGCCTGGCGAAACCCGGGGCGACCGAAGAAGGCTTGGACGTGAGCGATGTCTCCGCACAGGTAGCGCATCACGCTAAACGGGTGGGTGAGGAACGCTTTGACGTGAAAGTAGGGGTAATCTTTATACCGCGGATCTTTGGCCGGCCCGCCGTAGAGCGGTTCGCCACCGGAGAAGCCCATTTTCATGATGCAGTAGCGAAGCTCGCCCAGCTCGCCGCTGTCGATCATCTCTTTGGCCTTCTCCGCCGGCGGGGTGAAGTAGTGGTTCAGGTTGCAGCCAAAATACACGCCCACTTCGTCGGCCTTGCGCACCATCGCGCGCGCTTCGTCGATATCGTTGGAGAGGGGCTTTTCGACGAGGACGTGCTTGCGCCGCTCGAGCGCCTCCATCACCGGCTCAAAGTGCCAACTGCCGTTCTCGTGGCCTCCGGTCGAAACGTCGATAATGTCCAAGTCGGGATGCGCATCGAGCATCTCGGTCAGGCTGCCGTAGGCCTTGATGCCGTAGGTGTCCGCCGCTTTCCGAGCCTTCTCCACGACCACGTCGCAGACGGCGACCAACTCGGCCAGGGGATTCTCCTTGTAACACGCGAGGTGCCGGTTGCCGATGGCGCCGGCTCCGACGAGTCCAACCTTTAGTGGCACGCTCAACCCTCCCAGGAGCATCGGACGGTCGGTTTCGTCTTCATTTGAGTGATACTTGACGAAACCTTCGAATTCCTGGGATGGAACGCGACAAAAAGGGGACCGAATCCGATGTCCGCCCGGGGAGCGTCGTCACTCCGTCTCGTCAGAGGCCGGTGAAGGGAGCGCTCCTTGACGCGGGCTGAAGGGGTAGCGCACCGAGCGGAGCACGAGGCCGTGCGGCGGCGCGGTCGGTCCCGCCTGGCGGCGATCCCGGCCCGCCAGCACCTGTGCCACCCACGTGCTGGGCCGCTCTCCCTTGCCCACCACAATCAGCGTTCCAACGATGATCCGGGCCATGTGGTAAAGGAAGCCGCTCGCCTCGATCGCCACCCGGACGAGGGGGCCGTCGCGCTGGACCCGACACCCCATCACATGCCGAACGGTTGAGCGGCGCGGCGGGCCGTTTACATCGGCGAACGCCGCAAAATCGTGACGTCCGATCAACACGGCGGCGGCCCGGTTCATCGCTTCCACGTCCAAAGGCACCGGAACAAAATAGGCGTAGCGCCGGTAAAGCGGTGAAGGAAACGTCTCGTTGTAGATGAGATACTCGTAGGTCTTCGCTTCGGCGTCGAACCGGGCGTGAAACGTCGCCGGAACCGCTTCGCATCCCGTCACGCGAACATCCTCCGGCAAGACGCTGTTCATGGCATAGGGAACGCGCGCGTCGGGAATGGAGCGGTGCAGGGTGCGCAGCCCGACCACCTGCCCGGTTGCATGCACGCCCGCGTCCGTACGGCCGGCGCCGACAATGCGGACGCGCTCGCCGGTGAGCCGCTCCCACGCCCCCTCGAGCACTTCTTGGACGGTGCGCAGGCCGCGGCCCGTTTGCGCTTGAAACCCGTGAAAGTCGGTTCCGTCGTAGGCGACCGTCAATTTCAGCTGACGCACTCTTTCACCCCCATTCTCCGATCCACTCGATGACGCGCAGCGCAAGGGGCGCCCACGCCAGCGCGATCCGGGTCCACACGCCCCGCTCCCAAGGCGGCAGCGCCCCGAACCCTCCGCCCTTCCGCTCCCTGCGCCGCGAAGGGGCGACCCCGGGGGCGTACGCGCGCTCCAGCGCTTCAAGAGACGGCAGGTCCCTGCGGCCCGCTCGCAGCTCCACCGCGACCACGAAGTCATCGGCCCGGCGCAGGGCGGCGGCCATGAGCGGCACCAAAAAGGCCGCGGCGCCGCGAACCGCCGCCAGCGGCCCGCGGCCCCAAAGGCCGGCCGTGCGAGCCTGCCACGCGAGGCGGAGCCGCTCCCCCTCCTGCTGCAGCAAAGGAAGAAAGCGCAGCGCGACCGCAAGACCAATCAACACCGGCGTGGGATCGATCCTCCATCGTTTAAGGCGCCGCCCGGCCCGCCACAGCCCTGCAAGCATCCGCTCCGTGCCCAGGGTTATCGTCGCCCAATTTGCGACCGCCCCCAAAAGCAACAGCCGCACCGCCGCAAGGCCCGCCCGCTGAAGCCCGGAGCGACTCCAGACCAGGGGGCCCACGGCGACAAGCGGCTCGCCGTCCCCGAGCCCGCCGAAAAGGAGCGTCACCGCTGCAAAATAGTAAAACGGGCGCATCCGCGCCCGGAGCGCGGGCCAGCGCTGCCGGCCGTGCGCGATCAAAACCGCCAAAGCCGCAGCGCACAGGGCCGCCTGGCCCCAGCCGCGGAACGTGAGAACGCCGAGGAAGAGCCCCAGCAACGCCGGTCCTATGCCGCGCTCGCCCACGGCTAACCGCTCCCTCCCATGCCCGGCGGACGCTCCGCGAACAACCGGCTTTTGAGCCAGTCGACGCATTGCACCGGCTCGACGTAGGGGCTGGGGACCGCCAAGCCGGCTTGACAAAGGCGGGCGTGGGCGCGGCCCAGCTCGCCCCGATCCCACAGCCACCGCCCCAGCCGCGTCCACGTGTCCGGTTCACGCAGCCGGGATGCCGGCACGTCGGCGGCGATCCTGCCTTCCTCCAAGAGAAGAATGCGGGTCGCCCACGCCAAAGCGCTCTCGAGATCGTGGGTGGCCACGAGAGCGGCTCCCCCTTCCTGCCGGTGCGCGCGCAGGAGCGCTCCCACCGCCTCGCTGGCGCGCCGGTCGAGGCCCGCGTCGGGTTCGTCGAGGAGCAGGTAGCGGGGACGATGGGCGACGGCTGCCGCAAGCGCGACAAGGCGCTTTTCGCCGCCGCTGAGGGAGTAAGGCGAGCGGTCGGCGAGGACTTCAGGAAGACCGACACGCCTCAGCGCGGCGCGCGCCAGCGCGTCCCGGTCCGCCGGGTGCGCGATCCCCAGCCCCACGGCGACGTAGCTCACTTCCTCGGCGACGCGAGGCAGGAAAAAGCCGCGCTCTGGAAACTGCAAAGCGATTCCGATCCGCTCGCGAATCCTCTTTTGCACCGCCGCGCCGGGCCCGTATACCAGCCCCTCCAGCGTGATCTCTCCCCGGTGCAGGGGCAACACGCCCGCCGCGGCGAGCAGCAGCGTGCTCTTGCCCGCGCCGTTCGCACCGAGCACGGCGACGCACTCTCCGGGCGCCACCGAAAAGCTGACGTCGGCTAGCGCCTCTTTGCTCCTTCCCCAGAGGCGATCAGCGAGCACCACCTTTACTCCGGCAAAGGTGAGCACAGCCAGGCCGCCGCCCTTTCGTCGATCCCATCGCCCGCACGCGCCGTCTCGCCCGCCGCAGCGAGCAGCGCCAGCGCGGCGTCGCCCCGCACCCCCAGCTCAGCCAGCAGCCGAAGGCGCGGCAACACGTCCGCGGCCCGTCCGGCCAGCGCGACGCGTCCTTGCGCCATACAAAGGACACGGTGCGCTTGGCGCGCCTCTTGCGGCTGATGGGTCGCGTACACGACGCCCACAGGGTGCGCTCCTGCCGCGGCTTTCAAGGCCTCCCAAAAGGCGATCGCTTCGCTGCGAGGCAAGTGAGCCGTCGGTTCGTCCAAAAGGAGCAGCTCGGCGCCGGCGGCCAGCGCCCCCGCTAAGGCGACGCGCTGCACCTCGCCGCCGCTCAGGGAGCCCATGGGTCGCTCGGCCGCCCACTCCATGCCGACGGCGTTCAACGCGGAGCGCACGTGCGCCGGGTTGGGCTCACCGTGGCTTAAACGCAGGCCGAAGGAGACATCCTCCATGACGGTCTCGCCCACCACGTTCGCGTGGGGATCTTGGGCCACGTAGGCTACCCGTCCCCGCCGCACCTTTCCCCGCTGTGGGGTAAGGAGACCCGCGGCAGCGCGCAGCAGCGTCGACTTGCCGCTCCCGTTTCCGCCCATGAGCGCAACCCACTCCCCGCGCCGAACCCGCAGCGAGACGCCCCGCAGCACCGGCGCCCCCGGACGGTATCCGCAATAAAGCTTTTCGCACACCAGCACGTCGTCCACGCGGCGCTGCTTCCTTTCGGAACAAAAAAGCGGCGAGCCCCTCGGCCCGCCGCTC
>k87-539468_pt1 | contig 13366 bp, 9 predicted proteins | sample MGYA00084031_6733416 | MGnify analysis MGYA00084031
GTATTTGTCTTTTTAGCCCTATTAGATGAAATATGGATAACTGAATATTCAATCAAGTAATTGCCAAGTTTTATGCAACAGTAGTGACTTGACACACTTTGTGTAAACGGATACTATAAAGTAAATTAAATTAATTAATTTATTTATGTGAAGTTAAAAACGGAGGGGCTGCTTATGAAGTCGGACAGTGTACTGCCTTCCATATGTTACGGCGGCGATTATAATCCGGAACAGTGGCCGGAAGAAGTTTGGCATGAAGATGCGCAATTGATGCGAAAAGCGGGTGTCAATCTCATATCCGTAGGCATATTCGGCTGGAGTAAACTTGAACCCCAGGAAGGCAAATATGATTTTGGTTGGCTGGATACCGTGATGGACATCTTGTACAAACACGGCGTGTACGTCAACTTGGCAACGGCAACAGCCACCACCCCCGCCTGGTTCGTCAAAAAGTATCCCGACTCACTACCGGTGGATAGAAACGGTGTTCGCTCCTTCAACGGGAGCAGACAGCACTACTGCCCCAACCATCCTCACCTACTCGAACATATGAAGACACTGGTGCGGGCTTTGGCGGAACATTTCAAAGAGCATCCCGCGTTGAAAATGTGGCACGTCAACAACGAATATGCCTGTCATGTTTCCAGATGTTACTGTGAAAACTGCGCCCGGTCCTTCAGAACGTGGTTACAAGAGCGGTACCAAAGTATCGAACGTTTAAACGAGTGTTGGGGGACCAATTTTTGGGGGCAGCGGTATAACGATTGGGAAGAAATCAACCCGCCCAGAAAAACCCCAACGTTTGTCAACCCCTCTCAAGAATTGGATTACTACCGTTTCATGAATGATGCGATTTTTAAGCTGTTCGCTGCTGAAAAGGAAATTTTGCGGGAGATCACGCCAGACGTTCCTCTTTCAACGAACTTTATGTCTTCCTTTAAACCTTTAGATTATTTCAGTTGGGCCCAAGAAGTCGATATCGTCACGTGGGATTCCTATCCCGACCCGAGGGAAGGGTTGCCCATCAATCACGCGATGATGAGTGACTTAATGCGCAGTTTGCGTGGAGGACAACCGTTTTTGTTAATGGAACAGGTGACTTCCCACGTCAACTGGCGGGACATTAATGTGCCTAAGCCTCCAGGGGTGATGCGCCTGTGGAGTTACTCAACCATCGGCCGGGGAGCGGATGGCATTATGTTTTTCCAATGGAGGCAGAGCCGTGCCGGGGCGGAAAAATTCCACGGGGCTATGGTTTCCCATTCCGGTGACGATCAAAGCCGGGTTTACCGCGAGGTTAAAGAGTTGGGGCATGAGTTGCAAAAGTTGGACGAGCTGGTCGGATCGCGGGTGAAGTCTGAGGTGGCTATTCTTTTTGACTGGGAAAATTGGTGGGCCGTTGAGCTGGATTCTAAACCTCACAACAAGCTGAACTACATTTCAATCGTCGAAGATTACTACCGTGAATTGTATAAACGAAACATTCGTGTTGATTTTGCCCGTCCTCAAGACGACGTGTCCGCGTATAAAGTCGTCATTGCTCCCCTCCTGTACATGATGAAAGAGGGAGAAGAGGAAAATCTCAAACGATACGTGCGCGATGGCGGGACACTGCTCGTTTCTTTTTTCAGCGGCATCGTGAATGAAAATGACCACGTTCACCTGGGAGGCTACCCTGCTCCCTTGCGGGACATTTTGGGAATATGCGTGGAAGAATGGGTTCCGTTTGCAGAAGAACAGTCCAACTTCTTGCAGGACGGAGGCGAGACGTACCGATGCACGACCTGGGCTGATATCATCCGTTTGGAAGGGGCAGAACCGCTTGCGCTATTTGGCGAGGAATGGTATGTGGGGAGCCCGGCGGTTACCGTTCACCGATTTGGCAAGGGCAAAGGAATTTACGTCGGAACCCGTCCTGAGTCTCGTTACTTGGGTCGGCTCATGGAATCTATATTGAAGGAACGAGACATTACCCCTGCCCTTCAGGTGCCGGCCAAGGTGGAGGTAACGGAAAGATACACCGACAAAGAGCGTTATGTCGTGATTGTCAACCACAATGCCCACCCGGTTCGGATTACACTTCCGGCCGATGAAACGTTTCTCAACGTCTTTAACGGAAAAAAGCATGATAAAGAGCTGACTGTCAAAGGGATAGACGCCGTGGTGCTCAAAAGGAGACGAAGGACGTAGAGCGACAACACTTTATGTCACGTGCCAATCGAGTTCTAAATGATGGAGGTGGTTGCCTGATCACATCTACTCAATCTCGTATCAATCGGTTGTTCTAACCCACTAAGGAGGGTGACTAAAATGAACAAACGTTATTTGTCGGTTTTCTTAACGGCGAGTCTTCTTCTCCCTCTGTTAAGCGCTTGCGGAGGGGGAGAAGGCGATCAAGAAGAATCAAATGTGAGCGGAGACGGTTTTTCCGGTGAAATTACGGTCGCTTCGTGGAACGTCGCCGCAGACGCTCTGACAGATGCAGCTGAAACGTTCATGGAGCAACATCCTGATGCCACGATTCACGTTGAGTACGTCACTAGCGATTATGACAGCATTATCCCACCCCTTACAGCCGGCCAGGGTGCTCCAGACGTTATTCAAGTTCAACAACGGGACTTTCCAAACTTTTTAGAGATATTCCCGAATCAATTTGTCGATTTAACTGAAACGTTAGATGGACGGGAAAACGAGTTTGCTGAAGTTGCCCTCAATTTGACACAAAAAGATGGACGTATATTCGCTCTGCCCTGGGATCTTGGGCCTGTCGCCGTGTATTATCGTAAAGATTTTTACGAAAACGCAGGCGTGAATCCTGAAACGATCACCACTTGGGACAAGTTTATTAAAGCCGGGAAAAAAATACAGGAAGCTAATGACGGAGTGAAAATGCTGGCTCTGAGTTTGAGTTCTGATGATATTGCCGAGATGTACAGAAAGCTGATGAATCAATTGGGAGCACAGTATTACGATGAAGATGGACGTATACAGTTTGCGACTGAGGAGAACATTAAAGCGATTGAAATGTACAAACGGTTTGTAGATGAAGATTTGGTCATGGATGCACCTACGTGGGACGACCGCATCCGCGCTTTTGTCAACGATCAAGTTGCGACAGTGGTTGATCCCGTTTGGTATGCCGGCACCATTAAAACCCAAGCAGAGGATCAAAAAGGGTTATGGGGATTAATGCCATTGCCGGCTTTTGAAGAGGGTGGACCGAATCAAGCCCACTCCGGAGGTTCAGTGTTGGCGGTTACAACTCAGTCTGACGATCAGGAGCTGGCATGGAATTTTATAGAGTTTGCTCTCATGACGAACGAAGGACAAGATATTCAGATGAAATACGGTTTATTTCCTTCATGGCAACCTTATTATGACACTGACAATTTTAAAGTCGAAGATGAGTACTTTGGGATTGCGTTATCTGAGTTTTTTGGAGAACTCTCTACAGATATTCCGCCATTAGAATACGGTGCCCATTACATGGATATTAACAATGCCATCGTCGATGCTTTAGGGGAAATTGTCATTGACGGCAAAGACATCACGGAGGCGCTTAGAGATGCTGAACAGAAAGCTGCGCGAGACACCGGCTTGGAGATTGCCAACTAAAAACTTCACCCCCTCCTCGGTTACCTGGGAGGGGGTAAGTACGGATATTGGGGGGGTGAACAAAGCGTGGCAGCAGTGCCAAGAGTAAGAAGGAGACAGGGTCCAGACTTACATCTAGACGAAAAGGGGGACAGAACATACTGGCTCAACTGGAGCCCGTATGTCTTTATTTCGCCGTTCTTTATCTTGTTTACGGTCTTTATGTTATATCCGATGCTTTACTCTTTGGTGCTCAGTTTCAGTGAATGGAGGGCCGGCGTAAGCACTTTTGTAGGGTTGGACAATTATCGGAAACTCCTTACAGACCCGCTGTTTTGGAAAGCTTTAGCCACTACCTGTTTAATTTTGTCAGTTCAAGTTCCGGTTATGCTCATGTTAGCGACAGTAGTAGCAGCAGTATTAAACACTAACCATTTAAAGTTTAAAGGCGTGTTTAGATTGGCGTTTTTCATGCCAGTCTTAATCGATCTTGTCACTTATGCCCTCGTATTTTCATTAATCTTTAATGAAAGTTACGGTATGATTAATCAATTAACCGCCTTGTTAGGCCTTGAGCCCATTCCGTGGTTTTCCGACGGTTTTTGGGCTAAGGCTCTCATCATTGTGGCACTGACGTGGCGTTGGACCGGTTATAATTCTGTCATTATTCTCTCCGGTCTTCAAAATGTACCGAATGATTTATATGAATCAGCCAGTATTGACGGAGCTGGAAAGGTTACCAGCTTCTTTAAGATAACCATCCCGATGTTAAAACCGGTTTTGTTGTTTTGTGCCGTTTTGTCCACAATTGGTACCTTGCAGCTGTTTGCTGAGCCCTTTGTTTTAACCGGAGGAGGACCAAGACACGAGACAACGACCGTCATTTTATATCTTTACGATAAAGCGTTCGGTACGTTTGACTTTGGGCTTGCTTCAGCCGGTGCTTATGTCGTCACAACAATGATTGCCATGTTGTCCTATCTGCAAATTCGGATGTCGAGGGGAGGGGAGATTTAGTGAAGAGAGAGAGAAGGGAATTTAACACTATCCTGATATATATACTCGCTCTCGTAGGAGCTACAATTTCAGTTTTTCCGTTCTATTGGATGTTCACGGCGTCAACGTTAACTGAATCTGAAATTTTTAAAATCCCTCCAAATTTGATACCCAGCTCCCACTTTATGGATAACTTAGATCAGCTGCAGAATGCCTGGCCCATATGGAGAGCCTTGTTTAACAGTGTTTTCGTTTCTGGTATTACAACGGTCTCCACAGTGTTTTTTTCAGCTTTAGCTGGTTTTGCCTTTGCCAAATATGAGTTTAAAGGTCGCGAACTGCTATTTTTTGTTGTGTTGTTAGTCATGATGGTGCCTACCCAAGTGATGTTGGTGCCAATGTTTATCATCATGATGAATTTTGATTGGATCGACACGTATTATGCTTTAATTGTCCCATTTCTTGTCACTCCGTTCGGTGTCTTTTTAATGAGACAGCAGATGATGGGCTTACCTACAGAGTTAATTGAAGCGGCACGTATTGATGGATGTCAAGATATAGGCATTTTTTTCAAGATTGTGTTACCCATCATGAAACCAGCTTGTGCTGCCTTGGGTATTGTCACGTTTATGCAACAGTGGGGAAATTTTATTTGGCCATTAGTCGTCGTAAATTCAAAAGAAATGTACACCTTGCCTTTGATGTTGGCCATGATGGTGCAGCCAGGGCAAGTCGTTCAATATGGACCGATTATGGTAGGAGCCGTATTGGGATTGATTCCAATGTTATGCATATTTCTGATATTTCAAAAGCATTTTATTTCTGGTATCTTTAGCGGCTCTCTAAAAGGATAGAATGGGAGAAACACTGGGACTTCCAACTAGAGTGAGATTTTCCATGTCGGGTTTATGTTGAGCCATTTCAAAAATGTCTCTCAAGAGCGGGATTGAACTCCGTTCTGACTGAGGGTCTTGAAACGGGCTCTTTTTTTTATCCTCTGTTTTTTACATATTATCGTGCAGATTTGTGCATTAACAGTATCAAAATACTTCTTATAAAATAAAGGGCGTCGAAGGTTTACAGGAGGAGGAGAGAAAGCAGATGAGAAAAATACTGTTAGTGTTAATGGCGCTGTTGATGGCGTTTTCATTGGCGGCGTGCTCCAGTAGCTCCGATGATGCAACAGCCGATCAAGAAGACGGCAACATTACTTTACGGGTCGCGTGGTGGGGGTCTCAAACGCGGCATGACAAAACGATGGAAGTTATAAAAATGTACGAAAAAGAAAATCCGCACGTGACCATTGAGACCGAATTTACCGGCTATGACGGATATTGGGAGAAAATGGCGGCCCAAGCGGCTGGCGGAAACCTTCCCGACGTTATTCAGCAAGACTTCGGAGAATACATGACCCAGTATTCGGAAAAAGGTCTCCTGGCCGATTTGGATGAGTTTGTTGACAATGGAACGATTGACGTGAGTCACTTTGATGACCTTTTAATCGATTCGGGGGTCATGGACGGACAGTTAAAGGGCATTCCCCTGGGCATGAATGCGTACGCCGTGATGTACGATCCGGAAATGCTTGAATCGGCTGGAATTGAACTTCCGTCAATGGAGTGGTCCTGGGACGAGTTTAAGGACATCGCGAAAAAAGCAGCCGAAGTCTATGATTACGGTTCAAGTGACTTCGCGGACAACAGACACGGATTCGAAGTTTTTGCGAGACAACACGGACAAAGCCTTTTTACAGAAGATGGATCAGCTTTAGGATTTGATGACGAAGTGTTGACCGGTTATTGGAAGTTACTTCTTGAACTACAAGAGGAGGGAATCATTCCGCCCCCCGATGTGGCCCTTGAGTACGTGGAAGTCGAAAATTCTCTGCTCTCCCATGGAAAGGCTCCATTTCAGATCCGCTGGTCCAACCAAGCCGTCGCGGTTGCTTCCACTGTGGGAAAAGATTTAAAAATGGCGACGATACCTGGAGACGTGAAAGGATTGTTTGTGAAACCGGCGATGTTTTTCTCAATCAGTGAAACGTCCGACAAAAAGGAAGAAGCCGCAAAGTTTATTAACTTCTTTGTCAACAACGTGGAAGCGCAGAAAGTGCAAGAATTAGATCGCGGCGTTCCCCCTTCTTCAAACGTAAGGGAGGAAATGGTAGACAACTTGAGTGCCACGGACCGGGAAACGTTTGACTACATTGACTACTTACTCGAAAAGGCTAGTCCCATCGACAAAGGGTATCCCCTGCAAGCCGCTGAGGTGTTTAAGCTGTTCGATGATTTAACCGAACGCGTTCTGTATCAGGAAATAACGCCTGAGAAAGGTGCAGAAGAATTTAGGACTCAGGCTGAAGAAATCATTTCGCAATAAAAACTGGAGGAGCCGATCTTCACATTGGTATTAAAGCCATTAAGGTCGGCTCTTTTGCAGACAAAAGGGTGACTGAAAGATGCAAACGGAAACGACAAAACCGAGAGTGCTGAAAAGGCGAACGGGATTGAAGTGGTTGCATTCTGACAATGTGGTGGGCTATGTTTTCATCTTCCCTTTTATTTTCAGTTTTTGTGTGTTTACCATTTTTCCAATGCTCACGTCGTTATACATGTCTTTTACCGACTATGACCTCCTCGGAGCTCCCAGGTGGGTAGGCTTTGACAATTATGTCCACATGTTGACGAGCGACAGTAAATTTTGGCAAGCGATGAAGGTCACGTTTTTTTACACGTTCACCGCTGTTCCGGGGAGACTGATATTTGCATTAATTGTCGCGCTGTTGTTGGTGAAAGTGACCCGGTTCGCAGGCATGTACCGCACGGCTTTGTACATACCATCTATTATCGGAGGTAGTGTAGCTGTCGCAGTGATGTGGAGGCAGTTGTTCGGCAATGAAGGGGCCATTAATTCGTTCCTTGAATTGATGGGATTTGAACCAGTGAGTTGGCTGGGGAATGCGTCGACAGCCATCTGGACTCTGGTCGTTTTGTACGGCTGGCAGTTTGGTTCGTCCATGCTCATATTTTTGGCGGGTTTGAAAAACATTCCGCAGACGTACTATGAGGCGGCGAGTGTGGACGGTGCCAATGCGTGGCAACGATTTTACAAGATCACGATTCCGCTCCTTACGCCGGTTATTTTGTTTAACGTCGTCATGCAGACGATTCAAGGCTTTATGGCATTTACACCGAGCTACATCATTACAGAAGGCGGACCGATGAACAGTACACTCCTGTACGTCCTCTACATGTTTGAGAGAGCTTTTACCTTTTTTGACATGGGTTACGCATCCGCTATGGCGTGGGTGATGTTAATCATTATCGCGATTTTGACGGCTCTCATCTTTAAGAGTTCTCCCTATTGGGTGCACTACGAGTCGGACAACTCTAGATAATTGACGGAAACGGAAGGTGAATAACGTGAAGTTGAGCAGGCGGAAAAAGGCGAGAATCGCAAATCAGATCCTCCTATTCATCCTGACAGTCGTGATGCTGTACCCGATTCTTTGGATGGTCAGCAGCTCTTTAAAGGACAGTTCGTCCGTTTTTGTCGATGCTCACTCTCTGTGGCCGAAGGATTGGAAAATCAGCAATTATATCGAAGGCTGGCAAGGGTTCGGAGGGATCAGCTTTTCCACGTTTTTTACGAACTCCTTTATTATCGTCACGGTTGCCACAATTGGGTCGATCGTATTTTCGACGATTATTGCGTACGGGTTTGCGCGTCTCCAATTCAGGGGAAAAACGTTTTGGTTTATCTGCATGATGGCCACCATGATGTTGCCGTTTGAGATCATCATGGTACCGCAGTACATCATGTTTAACTGGGCCGGGCTGATCAACACGTACTATCCGATCATCCTCCCTTACTTTTTTGGATACCCGTTTTTTGTCTTCCTCATCATGCAATTTATACGCACGATCCCGAGGGAATTGGATGAAGCGGCTTACATTGACGGTTGCAACAAATTTACGATATTTTCCCGGATCATCGTTCCGTTGGTTCGACCGGCGGTAATGACGGCTACGATTTTTTCCCTTTACTGGCGCTGGGACGACTTTATGGGGCCGCTCATCTACTTAAACGATCCGAGCAAATATCCCGTCTCTCTCGCGTTGAAGCTGTTTTCCGACCCAGATAACGTGACGGACTGGGGTCAAATGTTTGCGATGTCGACAGCTAGCCTCATTCCAATCTTTATCATCTTCTTGTTTTTCCAACGCTATATTGTAGAAGGAATCAGTACGACGGGATTGAAATCTTAGAAAAGGGAGGTCGTTTGAACGATGAAACGATATGTCGTTTGCGGTGTGAGTAAACGTGCCATGGACATGTTTATCGCCCCGATCGTGCACACCTTTTCAGATAGGGGCGAACTGGTCGGATTGTTAGACGTCGATGCCAGACGCTATCAAGTGTGCAAACAGCGCTTTCCTGAACTGTCTAACGTCCCGGAGTACCGTCCGGATGAATTTGACAGAATGATCCGCGAGACGAATCCCGATGTGGCCATTGTGGCTGGACGGGACGACACACACGTCGATTACGTGATTCAAGGGCTCAAGGCTGGTTTGGACATCATTACAGAGAAGCCGATGGCGACGACGGCAGCGGATTGCCAGCGCATCATCGAAGCTGAATCACAAAGCAACGGACGGGTGACGGTCACGTTTAATTACCGCTACAACCCGATCCACATGAAAATTAAAGAATTGATTTCGTCCCGTCGCCTCGGCCGCGTTACATCGGTGGATTTGAATTGGTACATCGACACGTTCCACGGCTCGAGTTACTTTCAGCGCTGGAATCGGAAGCGGGCGTTTTCAGGCGGGTTGTCGGTCCACAAAAGTTCCCATCACTTTGACCTCGTGAACTGGTGGATAGATCAGAAGCCGATAGAGGTCTTCGCCTATGGCGCCCTCAACTATTACGGTCCGGAAGGGGAAATGAATCCTCGGAAGGTGAACGGTCGGTTTTGCGGGACGTGTGAAGATCAGATGCATTGCCGGTATTACCGCCGCTGGAATACTCGCAGCGAGAGTTCCGACGTAGCCGATGACCACATCGCCGGGATGAAGCAACAGGGCAAGGAACAGTATACAGGATACCGCCCGGACCAGTGCATCTTTGATGCAGAAATCGATATTGAAGATACGTACACAGCCACTGTCAAGTACGATCAAGGAGCTCTCCTCAGTTACTCCATCAATTTCTCTTGCCCTTATGAAGGATACCGTCTCGCCATAAACGGCACTGAAGGTCGGATTGAAACGATGGAGTACCACATGCCTGAACGCGTCCCCTTTTCTGTTCCTGAGCAAACTGTGGACTTTTTTCCCCTTTTTGGGTCAAAAGAAGTGATACATGTCGTGAAGCGGGAAGGAGGGCACGGCGGAGGAGACCCGGCTTTGCTCGAAGATCTATTTCTGGGCGAAGACCCCACTCGGCCGTACCCCGTGCTGTCAGGAAGTCGGGACGGCGCTTATGCCGTCGCCACCGGGGAGGCCGTTTGGCGTTCGGTCGAAGAGCACCGGCCAGTACAGGTGGAAGCGTTACTGACCTGTAAATCGCAAACGTGAGGACGTTCCCCCTAGAGATAAGGCTAAGCGTTTAAGCGATACCATGGAAGGAATGGTATCATGAAAAAAATAACGAGTGTCATCGTGGCCAGTTTTGTTGCGGTGAATGCGTTTTTTATCGCTGGCGTGAGTATTCTGTCCTACATAAAGTATACTAACTTTAGTTTTGATGAAATTAGTCAAACACATCTGGCCTCAATCAACGAGAAAATGAATGAAGTTTCTGCATTGGTGACGAGCGTCAGCGATGCCGCTATTTACATCGTCACGAACAGGTCCGTTTTACAAGCACTTTCACGGTCTCGGATCACCGATTATGACGCCATCGTTGAGCAAAGGGAACTTTCCAAGCTGATGAATGACATCGCTAGCTTAAATCAATCGATCCATTCCATTGAACTGTACACAGACCGTTACGAACTATTTCCAAAATTAAAGGAAGGGAGAATTTATCCTATTGAGGGATTAGAGAGTCAACGGTGGTTTAAACCGCTTGCCGACATGGATAACGGTTGGGTACCCAAACATCAATCAGTAAACGGGGAGCAGGAATTTGTAAGTTACATCCACTCTTTGCTTAATCTGCACGGAAAAACTGTGGGGTATGTGAAAGTCAATGTTTTAATCGATACGGTCGAACAACTGCTCAGTGACCGAGACGGACTCCTCCTGGTGTTGGATTCCGGCGACCGCATCATTTTACAAAAGAATGTAGAACCTTATGCGGAAGTGCTAGATGAAGTTGCCCGTGATGCCACACTTAAACAGACGTATGCCGAAATGTTTAACACGTATCAAACGGTCGAAAAGGACGGTAAGCAGTATTTGCTGATACTGTCTGAAAGGAGCAGCAAACATTGGCGCTTAGCTTATCTCATTTCTAGCGATTTTTTGTACACAGAAACAAAAAGAATCGGACTGTTTGTCATGGCATTGGGCGGCATGAGTTTGCTCTTATCCATTCCTGTCGTCTATTTCGTAGGGAAAAAGATTTTCAAACCGATTGACGACATCATGGGCGGTTTGAAGGAAATTGAGAAAGGAAACTTTCTATTCCGCACTAAACCGCATTTTATTGAGGAGTTTAAATTAATTTCAGAAAATTTTAATAAAATGGCAGCCCAATTGGATCAAACGTTAAAGGAATTGGAACGTAAAAATCGGGCGAAACGAGAAGCGGAGATAAAAACACTACAACATCAAATTGCTCCGCATTTTTTGTACAACACGTTGGATGCCATTCATTGGAAGGCCCTTGATTATAAAGCGGAAGACATCAGTTATATGGTCAGCCAACTTAGCAAGATGTTTAGGATCAGTCTCAGCGGTGGGGATATGTTTATCCCTTTAAGGGACGAAATGGAGCATGCGCGAAGTTACATGAATATTCAACGTGCAAGGTTGGGTGTCAACGTGACATACAGTGAAAACGTTCCAGCGGAAATCAAAGACTTTTACGTCCCGAAAATCATTTTGCAGCCATTCATTGAAAACAGCTTCAAGCATGGGTTTCCTGACCGTTCGAACCAAATCGCCAAAATAACGGTTGAGGCAAAAGTGAAGGCGGAAGATTTAGTGATCAACATTGTGGACAACGGCATCGGGTTACAGTCGGGTTGGGATCAAAAGGAGTCCAAAGGCATTGGCATACAGAATGTTCAAGAACGCATTAAGCTGTACTGTGGTCCAGCATACGGTGTAACGCTTTGTAACCGCAGTCAAGGCGGCACTGCTGTTCACATTCGGCTGCCGATCGTTCAAAACATAAAAGAGAAGATTCCGTCTGATGAAAGGAAGAAACCTTTATGAAATCGGTGTTCATCGTGGATGACGACCAAAATGTAATTAACGGCCTAAAAGAGCATATCCCCTGGCGTCAATTGAGTCTTAACGTGCAGGGGTCAGCTTTAAACGGTGGAGAAGCGTTGAAGAAAATTCGAGAGCGCAAGCCTGACATTGTCATTACAGATGTCTATATGCCTGCATTAAACGGGTTGGAACTGATTCAGAAGATAAGGAAAGAATTCCCCGACATACACGTGATCATATACAGCGCTTATGAAGACTTTGAAAACGCGCGACAAGCTATGAAATACGGTGTGCAGCACTTTCTGTTGAAACCTGCTGCTGTTTCCGAGTTTGAGTCGGTTTTGGACACTGTTGTAAACGAAATCAAAGTTGAGGAAAAACAAAACAAGTTATTGCAGTATGACCGTGAACAGATAGACAAGTACATCGGTCATGTGAGAGACTCCTTCTTTCGAGACATGCTTAACAAAAAACGCCATGAACTGCATATTTCAAAAGAAAAGCTAGAGCTGTTGGGCATCCCGCTCAACTCCAAAGTAATCGTGGCAAGCATTTCAATGATCCGATCTCCGTATTTGAAAAAGTCCGATGAAAGAGAATGGCAGCTATTAAAATTTGGTGCCAGTAACATCATTTTAGAAACGATTGAACAGACCAGTATGGCGGAAATGTTCCATACACATCTCGTTGATTACTCTGATTCAACGTTTGTCCTGATCTTTTTGTCTAACCGGTCAGACAGAATGGATGAAACCGTGATGAAAGTATCTGAACATATGATTACCAACATACTATCCATCCTAAAACTGTCGCTGGCCATTGGGGTTGGCGGTGTAAAAGACGACATTCGCGAGATAAAGAATTCGTTTGTCGAAAGTCAGAGAGCTCTCGAAATGGCAGATTACGAAGAGATCAACCGGGTTTACTCGTATCGAGAAGTTAAAAGGGACTCGAGGGAATCATTTCAGTATCCGCTTGAGATCCTGAAGGAGATAAACGGCATCATGAACCGCAAAGAGTGTGAGAACATTATGGACGGCTGGGCAAAACTTGAAGATTACTTATTAAAAAATAAAGCCCCGACGTTCATCGTACAGAATATTTGCGTCAGCCTCGTCAGTTCGTTACTCATACAGGAGTATTACGAAGAAAAAATAGATGACGATGGCCAAATGATCTCCGCGTACATTTCAGACATATACAACATGCACTCGAAAAGACAGTTGTTCGACTGGATGAGACATTTGTTGATCAAGTGGTCGGAGAAATTGAAGGAACAGCTAACAGGGAAAAGAAGCCATTTCTTAATCCGCGAAGTAAAAGAGTACGTTCAACGACATTATGATCGGGAGATAAAGTTGGCAGAAATAGCTGAATTACTGCAC
>k87-12241_pt1 | contig 13363 bp, 9 predicted proteins | sample MGYA00084031_6733416 | MGnify analysis MGYA00084031
AGCCGGCTGTTTTTCAGGTGGACGTTTTACGGGCTCGCAGGCTGTGCAGCTTCTGTACTGCTGGGCTTCTTAGTGTTGAAATCGCAGCCGCTGCCGGAGCCCGTACAACCTCTCACCACACACATCTACAGCGACGACGGCCGTTTGATCGACGAACTGCACAGCGGTGAAAAGCGGGAATACGTGCCGTTGGAAAACATTCCGCCCGCTCTCATTCAGGCGACGATCGCCGTTGAAGACCGCTTTTTTTACGACCACTTCGGCCTGTCACCCCGGGGCATTCTGCGGGCAGCGTGGACGGATTTAAAGGAAATGGCCCTCGTAGAAGGAGCCAGTACGATCACCCAGCAGCTGGCGCGCAATTTGTACTTGAGCCATGACCGGACGTGGGCGCGCAAACTGAAAGAAGCGAAGTACGCGCTCCAACTGGAAATTCACTACGACAAAGATACCCTTTTGGAAATGTACTTAAATGAAGTTTACTTCGGGCACCAGGCCTACGGCGTGGGACAGGCGGCGAAGATGTTTTTCGGAAAAAAACCGGAAGACCTGACCGTTGCCGAGTGCGCCCTCCTCGCGGGCATCCCGAAGGGAGCGGGAACGTACTCCCCTTACATACACCCCGACAACGCCAAGGAGCGACAGCTCGTCGTACTGAAGGCAATGGAAAGGGAAGGTTATTTAACACGCGATGAAGTGAACGAAATCGCACGCCAACCGCTGTCGTACAAACCGCCGCAGACGACGGAAACGCAAGCCCCGTATTTTCGCGACTACATTAAGTCTTTGGCCGTCCACCGTTACGGACTGAATCAAGACCAAATCGAAAACGGCGGCCTCCACATCTACACGACCCTCGACCTGGACTTGCAACAACAAGCGGAACGAGCGATACAGCAACACATTGACACCGATTCGGAATTGCAAGCTGCGCTCATCTCCGTTGACTCCAAAACAGGGGCCATTAAAGCGATGGTGGGCGGAACGGATTACGAGAAGACGCAGTACAACCGCACGCTGGCCAAACGGCAGCCCGGCTCGGCGTTTAAACCTTTTTTGTACCTGTCGGCGCTGGAAGACGGATTTACACCGGCGACGATGATGAAGAGCGAGCCGACGACGTTTACATACGGCGACGATGAAGTCTACAAACCGCAAAACTACCACGGCCAGTACGCCTATAGGCCGATTACGATGCGGGAAGCCCTCGTGCGGTCCGACAACGTGTACGCCGTGAAGACACACTTCAAACTCGGTTTGCAGCCGTTAGTGGAAACGGCTGAACAGCTCGGCATCAAAGAAAACCTTTCACCCCACCCTTCCCTCGCCCTCGGCTCCATCCCCGTCTCCCCCCTGGAGATGACTGAAGCGTACACGACCATCGCCCGGCAAGGGGAGCACGTCGGGTTGACGGCGATTAAACGCATTGAGGACAGCAGGGGGAACGTACTGGCAGAGGCGGATATAACCTCCGAGCGCGTCGCCTCGCCCGCCCATACGTTTGTCCTCACCCACATGATGCAAGGGGTGTTTGACGACGAGGGGGGCACGGGGAACATCGTGCGCCAACTCGTAAAGCGCCCGGTCGCGGGCAAAACCGGTACGACCGACTGGGACAGCTGGATGATCGGTTTCGACACGGACCTCGTGACGACCGTCTGGGTCGGTTACGACCAGAACGAGAAACTTTCTTACACCGATGCGCGCGCTGCGAAGTGGGTGTGGGGCTCGTTCATGCAACGCGTGACCCGGGGAAAAGCGAACCGGGTTTTTGAAGTGCCGGAAGGTGTCACCCCCGCTTACATCGATCCAGCCAGCGGACGCCTGGCCACCGAAAATTGTCCAAATTACTACTTGGAGTACTTCGTCACGGGAACACAACCGACTGAAACGTGTGACGTCCACGGAGGAAGCCGACCGGCAAAACCGGTCCCCGTGGAAAGGAAGGAAGTCCCGGAACGCTCCTGGTTCGACCGCTTAAAGGATTGGTGGCAGCATTAACAGTCATCGCTGCCGCCGATGTTCCCCGAACCGTCGGCCCACACCTCATCGTTGTACAGCGTAATCAGGCCGGCCTCGTTCAATTCGCTGAGCACTTCGAACAAACTGTCCCGCTTGTGCGAGGGTAAGCTGCGTACAAAGGCGTTAATCTCTTCAGGCGGGCAGTTGCTCCGAAAGTGAACGCCGCCGTGACGGGCAAAGTGTTCGTGTTGCACAGGAATCACCTCAATCTCATATTGGATTCATTTGTACTGTACCCAACCCTCTAGCGGTTATGAATGCAGACAACCCAGAGGGCAGGTGCTGATGCACCTGCCCTCTGGGCGTCCTAGTATATGTGGTTATACCATTCAATTTTACCTAGGGCCGTATCACGCGACAAGCGGTTTGTTTCCTTTTTCACAAAGCGTTCACGTTTCACTTTCCAATGCCGCTTTTGTCTCTTCGGGCGTATTGTTCCACATCTCCTGGCTGTGGTCGATTAACAACTGTTTAAGCGCCCTTTTCGCCCGGTTGTCTAAAAACTTTATTTTTACTTTGCGCTTCATAGCAGCGTCCATCTGGTTCACGTGTTCGGCCATGTTTTTAAACCCGCGGCGCGCTTTCCGGTCGATCTGTACCGTGCAGTCGCCCAATCCAGCGTAAAACGGTCCGTTCGGTCCGCGGTCGACGGCCACCCACACGATGTAGTACGTTTTTGGGTTCGGCAGTTCCGCCTCCATTTGGCTCGGGTCATCGATAAACTTAATGCCCCGCTCTGCTTTGCTCTTTCCGTGTATAGCGCCCAGGTCGATCGTCGCTTCGTCGCCATCTATCAGTACGGCGGAAATGTTGTTCAAATTTAACGTTCCGGTCACGTAACCGCCGTGTGTCGTCGAATCGGCACCGAGAATTTGAAATCCACCGCCTAAATCTTTCTTCCTCGGCATTGCCTTTGCCTCCTTAAGTCAGCCTGAAGTAATGACACTACGATCATTTTACCCCCTTCGTCGTCCACATGCAAAAGAATGTACGACGGTTTAACGCCACCCCTTGCATATCGATAAAAAAACGAATATTATTAGCTGTGTTGCTGTTATTTATTCGTTTTTATGTCGTAGGAGGACGGTTCTATGGAGAAATTCTTTCAGTTTCATCAACATAATACGAATCTCCGAACTGAAACCCTTGCCGGAGCGACGACCTTTTTGACGATGGTGTACATCGTCGTCGTCAATCCTGCCATCCTGTCGGAAACAGGGATGGACTTCGGCGCCGTTTTTGTGGCGACGGTGTTAGCCGCCTCGCTCAGCACGCTCATCATGGGCGTGTTCGCCAACTATCCTATCGCCATCGCGCCGGGAATGGGGCTGAACGCTTATTTCGCCTACAGTGTTGTGGGACAAAACGGTGTCGGATGGGAAACGGCGATGGGGGCGGTACTCGTCGCGGGACTGTTGTTCTTGCTGCTCACCCTTACGACGTTGCGCGAAAGTTTGATTAAGGCGATTCCCACCAGTCTCAAAAACGGCATAACGGCCGGGATCGGACTGTTTATCGCGTTTATCGGTTTGAAATCAGCCGGTATCATCGTCGACGACGAGGTCAACCTCGTCGGATTGGGCGACTTGCACGCTCCAGTGACTATCCTCAGTTTGGCCGGGTTGCTCTTCACCCTGGTACTCATGACGTTGCGCGTACCGGGAGCGCTCTTTTTCGGCATGGTGTGCACGGGGGTCGTCGGTTGGCTATCGGGAATGCTCCACATCGAGGGACCGTGGGTGGCAGCACCTCCGAGCCTCGCCCCAACGTTCGGTGAAGCCGTCGTTGCGCTTCCTGACGTGTTCAGTCAAGGATTGTACGCCGTCATATTCGCCTTCCTGCTCGTGACGTTGTTCGACACAACAGGGACGATGATCGGTGTCGCCGAACAAGCGGGACTCATGAAGAACGGTGTTTTCCCGCGGATGAAACCGGCACTGTTCGCCGACGCCCTCGGGATGACGACCGGGGCTGTCATGGGGACGACTCCAACGAGCGCCTACATTGAATCGTCTGCCGGTGTGGCAACCGGCGGACGCACCGGCTTTACGGCTGTAGTCGTCGGTGTCTTGCTCATCGGGACACTGTTTTTCGCACCGGTCGTCAGTGCCATCGCCGCCCTTCCGGCCATTACTGCGCCGACACTGATCATCGTCGGCTGCTTTATGATGGGCGGTCTGGCCAAAGTGGAGTGGAATGACTTTGACGAGGCGTTCCCCGCCTTTATCGTCATGTTGAGCATGCCCCTGACGTCGAGCATCGCCACCGGGATCGCCCTCGGTTTCATCACGTACCCGCTGTTGAAAATCGTCCGCGGCAATTTCCGCGACGTCCATCCGCTCCTGTACGTGTTCATGTTGTTGTTCACGTTACAGCTGGCGTTTCTACCAGAATAGCGGGCTCACAACAGCGGGGAGAACAGGCGGGCGCTTGATTCCTTCAGTTTTTGCCGCAGGGGCCGGCCGTACACGTCCCCGAGAGTGACGCGGCGGCTGTCCTTGAGGTCTTGCTGAAAATCCTCCTCTAACCGCTTCACGATCCCCTCATCATATATGAGGGCGTTCACCTCAAAGTTGTAATAAAAACTGCGGATGTCCATATTGGCAGTTCCCAGCGAGGCGACGACCCCATCCACGATCAAAATTTTGGCGTGGATAAACCCCTTTTCGTACAAATAGACGTTCACACCGGCTTCCAGCAGTTCTTGCACGTACGACATCGTAGCCCAGAACACGATCTTGTGATCAGGGCGGGAAGGAAGAATCAGTTTGACGTCCACACCACTTAAAGCCGCTGTCTTGATTGCCATCAGCATGCTGTCGTCGGGGATGAAGTACGGCGATGTGATGTGTACTGACTGGGTCGCGGACGTGACAGCGGTAAAATACGCTTGCATGATCGCCTCCCATTCGGAGTCCGGTCCGCTGGCGGCAATTTGTACAAATTGTTTTTCACGCACATTGTGCGCCGGAAAGTAGATTTCCTCCTGCAGCCGGTAGTGGGACTCCCCCTTCACAAAATCCCAATCCATCAAAAAGATCGCCTGTAACAAGGCCACTGCGTCTCCCCGCACCTCCAGATGGGTATCCCGCCAAAAACCCATCCGCGGGTCTTTCCCCAAGTATTCATCCCCGATGTTGAGGCCGCCCATAAAGGCGACCTTTCCGTCAACGACGACAATTTTTCGGTGATTGCGGTAGTTCAGTTTACTTGTAATGACCGGAAACGCAACAGGTAAAAACGGATAAATTTCCACACCGGCCTCTCTCAACTCGTCGATGTAGGAGCGGCGCAAGTCCATGCTGCCCACTCCGTCGTAAATGATCCGCACTTCTACACCGGCACGGGCCTTTTCAATCAAAACGCGCTGAATGTCCCGCCCAATTTGGTCGTCGCGCCAGATGTAGTACTGCATGTGGATGTGGTGCGTCGCTTCGTTCAACGCCTGAATGATAGCGCGAAACGTCTCCACACCGTTCGTCAAAATGTGAATCCGGTTGTGCACAGTAAACGGCGACCGTGAATTGCGCAGCACGAGATTTACCAGGCGGCGCCGGTTGACATCCTCCGCTAAGATGGGTTCCGATTCCCGGACTCCCAACTGCTTCTCCGCCACTTGCTGCAGCCCTCCGAAGTCTGCCAGCTCCTTCCGGCGGAACCGCTTCTTCTTGCGGATATTTTGTCCAAACACGAGGTAAAAGAAAAAGCCGACGATGGGAAGGAAAGTCAAGACAATGAGCCAAGCCAGCGTCTTGGACGGATTGCGGTTCTCCAACACAATGACCACAGCGATAAAACCGAAAAATATAAACGCGATACCCGAAGCGAAGATCCCCCACCAATCCACAGCATTCCGCCTCACATTCTGCGACTTATCGTGTACCTAGCACCCATCGGTGTATAGCCGTGGCCACACCGTCTTCCTCATTCGTCACGGTCACCCAGTCGGCCGCTTCTCTGACCCGTTCCTGGGCGTTGCCCATCGCCACTCCGATGCCGGCAGACCGGATCATGGCCACGTCGTTCAAACTGTCCCCAACTGCGAGAACGTCGTCCATGGAGAAGTTTAACTGGCGGCACACCGTTTCCAGTGCAGCCGCTTTGCTGACCCCTTTAGCATTCACCTCGATATTCGTCGGGGTCGAGTTGCTCACCTCAAGCTCGCCGGTTTCCACAAGCTTCTTCCAAATGGTGTTGCGGACGTCATCCTTTTCAGTATCGAAGCCGAACTTTAGCCATTTGTGGTCGTGGACACTGCCCGGGATGGCGCCTCCATCCCAAACCCGCTCAGCCGTCGCTCCCCAGACGCGAGTCCTGTACTGTTCCCCCATGCGGTACATCCACTCCACCAACTCCGAAGACAACGCGCGCCTGTGCCACAACTTCCCTGACGCATCCCACACTTCCGCCCCGTTACTCGTCACCAGATAGGACGTCAAACGAAGTGAACGGGCGTACTCCCGTGTGCTGGCTATAAACCGTCCGGTGCTCAGTACAACGTGAACCCCTTTTTGTTGTGCCAGGTGAATAGCTTCCCGGTTAGCCCGCGAGACCTCCAAGTCTCTGTTCAGCAACGTGCCGTCCATATCCAATGCAATCAGTTTGATGGACTTCATTCCGCAAGTCTCCTCCGTTTTTCTCCTTTAACCCTACATCTTATCACACAAAGACGCAAAAACTAAGAGCAGAACACTGCAGGTGAAGGGAGATGATGCCAGTGTCTAAAAAACACCGCCAGGCTAACAAACGCGGGGAACAGCTGACGCCGGAAGAATGGTCAGCAGAACAGCTCGAACACAAGCAGGAGAACGACGGGCGGGAAAAAGAGCCGATCGAGAACCGCAAGACGGATGGACCGAATATTCCGTCGACTTAATGTTAAAAGCGTTATACACGACCGCCACTCAAAAAACCGCGCGAAGGTACCCCTTCCACGGGGGAAAGGACCTTCGCGCGGTTTCTCGGTTAACGATCCCCTTTGGGAGGTTGTTTCGCTTCTTCTCCACCCCTCCCTTCAAAGCGCAAACCCCAGCCTGTTAAAGCGGCCAACAGCATCACGATGACGAGAAACCACCCTTGAAAGACGAACGGGAAGACAGAGGTCGGCTGTACAACGGGCAGCCACTCGTAGCGCTCTTGCAATCCGACCATCGTGCCTAATCCGAGCAACACTGGAGCACCCCAAGGAAAAATGTAACCGAGCGCCGATGTCATCGCATCCAGCATATTCGCCCGCCGGTAACGGTGTATGCTGTACTTTTCACCAATTTCCTTTACAAAGGGAGCAGCCGCAATTTCAGCCGCCGTATTGATCGTAATAGCACTGTTCAGCAGGGCGACAATGCCCCAAATGGCCAATTCTGCCCTGCGGACGATGCCGTTGATCCACCTCATCAAGGCGCGCGTCATGACTTCCATCGTTCCGCCTAAGCGGAGTAAATGGGATGCCGCAACAATGAGCAAAATGAGAATGGCCATGTTCACGTACCCAGCTATTCCGTCAACTAAAGCCCCTTCCACATAGACGTCCGACTCCGGGTTGAAACGGATAATGTCGCCCATCGTCCCCAAATTCAAACCGATGACAATGGGAATGGAAGTCACAATGCCCCACGTCAAGGAAGTAATCAGATGTTGTCCGGAGAGGGCGAGGACAATGACGAGGATAAACGGTATGAGCAACACAAGTCCTGCAGGACTCGTGGACTCTTGCATCGCCTGCAGCGCAGTTGTATCCGTTATTTCTGTCTCGCCGCCTCCGCCAAATACGGCAAAGAGGATGAGAGCCGGTACCGCTGCAGCAATGGAGTATTTAAAGCGCGAACGCACGACTCCCGGCACATCGGCATCCTGCGTCGTCGCCGACACGATCGTCGTGTCCGAAACAGGTGCCAGATTGTCTCCAAACACTGCCCCTGCCAAAATGGCGGCAAAGAGCATCGTCGGATCGGCACCCGTGGCCACGCCTGCCGGGTACATGAGCGTGCAAAACGCGACCGTCGTCCCGTACCCGGTGCCTACAGCAGTAGAAAAGACAGAAGCCAACACAAACGTCGTCGCTACAAACAGCGAGCCGGTGACACCCGACGCTTGCCCCAACCAGACGAGCCCTTCGACCAATCCCCCCGCCTGCAACACCTGGGCAAACATCCCGGCCCAGAACCACGCCACCATGGCGATGACCCCGACCGGCTGTGCCAACCCATCAAACAACCCCTGGGCGTAATCCTCCCATTTACTTTTACAGAAGAACAAGCCCACAGCCAGGCCGATCACCGCACCCAGAACGAGCCCGATTTCAGAAGACACCCCGAGCACGCTCGTCGTCACGGCCCAAATGACGAAAATCAGCAACGGCACCGCCGCACCGAAGGCACCAAAGCGAAACTCCAATTTCTGTATGCGCTTACCTCCCGCTGCGCGTGAAAAGACTTCTTTTTGGCCGCTAAACTCCATGGCGATAAAACCCTCCTCTTTTTTTATCCTTCCACAGTGTAGCACAAGTGTCCAGACCCTTGCTATTTCCCGACTGTTAAGGTATTTTTTTAACACGCTTACACGTTTGGAATGTATATACAACGGAAGGTGACGACATCATGGGGACTATTTTAATTGCAGATCGGGACCAGACTGAACGCTTCGGCATACGTTGGTTCATCCAGTCTAACCGCATACATTTTGACCGTGTCAGCGAAGCCGGAAACCTGAAAGACGCTGTGGAGTACATCAAAATGTACAAACCAGACGTCGTCTGCATCGAGTTGGAGATGGTGCCTCCCCAGTACATGCGCGACATTGCGCTGTTGTTGCGCCAACACGCTCGCTGGACTATATGCTTGACAGCCGAACCGGTCTATGAACGGGCCTTGCAAGCGATCGAATTTCACGGCAGGAGCTTATTAGTAAAGCCGTTGTCGCCTGAACAACTGAAGCGGTCACTGTTGCGGGCGTCACGACAGTATGCGCGGAAATCCCAAACAGACACCATCCTCCCCGCGCCGGCCATTGTGCACTCCCATTTTTTCATTCCGCACCCGCTGTACGAACGAAATTACAGTTTGATCGTGTTGCGTCCGGAAGAAAACGGTCACCTTTCAACGCTGTACAACTGGATAGAACAGTACGCTTTCCCCCACCTTGTGAGACACTTCGCTTTGCAGCACGACGTCGTGTGCGTCCTTAAAATCCCTAAGGAACAAGAAAAGGCGGTCCTCCAACAGGAAGGACAGCGCATACTGGAGCGGTGGGTCAGCGATCACCCACACTGTCGATTGAGTCTCGCCGTCCACCCCTCTTCAGTCCCCGCCGCCAGTATTCACGACATGTACACAAGAACAGCAGACATGTTTAAACTGAGTTTTTTCAAAGGGCTGCAACAGCTTTTTTGGGTGGACGAAAACGTGATATTTAATCCTGTCGACCCTTTCCTGACTCCCGAAGAACAGCGGGAATGGATGACTATGCTGGATGACGGAGACAAACATGCCATCAAAGAGTGGCTGTACCGCCGATTCACCAGTTTTCAAAGCCCGTACCCCGATCCGGAATTGATTCGGGTCCGCCTGACGAGTGTCCTGGCGCAACTGAGGCGGTTTATGAAAACATATCACTTGGACCGCAAAGAAGACACGGAGAGTCGCTACCACGACATTTTCCAAACCATACTGTCCGCCCCCGTTCTCTTCAGCATCGTTCAAGAAGTGGTGTTGTTCGTATTTGACCTCATCGATGAAGCGAACAAACAGAAAGAGCAGTCCACGACAAACGTCATCGAAAGAGGCCTCCGGTACATAGAACAACACTACCGAACCCCCCGGTTAAGGTTGCAGGACGTCGCCGAACACGTCAACATGAGCCCCAGCTATTACAGCCACTTGTTGACGAAAACGACGGGACAGTCGTTTAGACAAATACTAAAAAGCGTTCGATTGAAGCACGCCAAAAAACTGTTGGCGGAGTCGACGTGGACGGTACAAGAAATTACAGAACACGTCGGATTTACTGACGCCAATTACTTCAGCCGTATTTTTAAGGAGGCCACCGGAGAAACTCCGAGAGCATACCGTCAAAAGAAAAGTAAGAAATCAAAAGAAAAGTAAGGTGTAAGACCTTACTTTTTTGTTGACCGAATTTTCAATTAAATTAAATGCGAATATTCAAATAAAAATGCCCTATCTATTTTGACATGTGGGCGATTAAGATGGTGGTAAACCACTAGACGGTATCTGACTTAATGCGGAGGTTTTCACATGTCACACAGAACAACCATTCGCGCCCCGCGAGGCACAACATTGAACACGAAAGGGTGGATTCAAGAAGCCGCTCTGCGCATGCTCATGAACAACCTCGACCCGGAAGTGGCAGAGCGGCCGCAAGACCTCGTCGTGTACGGCGGCATTGGAAAAGCAGCCCGCAACTGGGAAAGTTTCAACGCCATCGTCGACACGTTAAAGCAGTTGGAAGACGACGAAACGATGCTCGTCCAATCGGGCAAACCCGTGGCCGTGTTTAAGACGCACGCCGATGCGCCCCGCGTCTTAATCGCCAATTCCAACCTCGTCCCGGCGTGGGCCACGTGGGAGCACTTCCACGAACTGGACAAAAAAGGGTTGATCATGTACGGACAGATGACGGCTGGCAGCTGGATTTACATCGGCAGTCAAGGCATCGTCCAAGGAACGTACGAGACGTTCGCCGAATGCGCCCGGCGGCATTTTAACGGCACGCTGAAAGGCACAATTACCGTCACCGCCGGCCTGGGCGGGATGGGCGGCGCCCAACCCCTTGCTGTCACGATGAACGACGGCGTCGTCATCGCGGTGGAAATAGACGAAACGCGGATCCAGCGGCGCCTCGACACGCGATACCTCGACATGAAGGTGGATACCCTCGATAAGGCCATTCGTCTGGCGGAAGAAGCAAAAGAGAAGGAGAAGGCCCTCTCGATCGGATTGCTCGGCAATGCGGCAGAAATTTTGCCCGAAATGGTGCGGCGCGGATTTGTCCCAGACATCGTGACGGATCAGACGTCTGCCCACGATCCGCTCAACGGCTACGTTCCCGCTGGGGTCACCCTGGAAGACGCACGCAAGATGCGCCAAGCGTCGCCTGACGCTGTCGTGAAAAAGGCCAAGGAGAGCATGGCTGTACACGTAGAGGCCATGCTCGAGATGCAGAAAAAAGGCGCCGTCGCCTTTGACTACGGCAACAACATTCGCCAGGTCGCCCACGATGAAGGTGTGCAAGATGCCTTTGATTTCCCCGGTTTTGTGCCGGCGTACATCCGGCCGCAATTTTGCGAAGGCAAAGGCCCCTTCCGCTGGGTCGCCCTCTCCGGCAACCCGGAAGACATATACAAAACGGACGAAGTCATTTTGCGGGAGTTCCGTGACAACGAGCACTTGTGCAACTGGATTCGCATGGCCCGCGAAAAAATTGCCTTCCAGGGACTCCCGTCGCGCATCTGTTGGCTCGGCTACGGGGAGAGAGCCCGCTTCGGCAAGATCATCAACCAGATGGTGGCAGCGGGCGAACTGGAAGCGCCGATCGTGATCGGACGGGACCACCTCGATTCCGGATCGGTCGCATCGCCAAATCGTGAAACCGAAGCCATGAAGGACGGCAGTGACGCCGTCGCCGACTGGCCGATCTTGAACGCCCTCATAAACGCCGTTGGCGGTGCCAGCTGGGTGTCCGTCCACCACGGCGGAGGTGTCGGCATGGGATATTCTCTGCACGCCGGCATGGTCATCGTCGCCGACGGTACGAAAGCAGCTGAAGCACGGCTGGAGCGCGTCTTAACGACCGATCCCGGCATGGGCGTGGCCCGTCACGCCGACGCTGGCTACGAGCTGGCGCAAAAAACCGCCCGCGAACGGGGTGTACACATCCCGATGTTGAAATAGGACTGTTTACACTACACATCAAACGGCAAATTGCGCGAATCCGCTGAAGTCTCATCATGAACATACGTAGTGCGGGGAGGAGGATATCTGAGACATTTCCAGAAGAAGTGACCGTTAGAGGTCACTGCCTCCGAAGCTCTTCACTCTGTTGTTTCGATGAGCTGTCGTAGATTCAAGGAAGCCAACGTTGTTGATCCAAAATAAAGGTGAACAGCATATCCCGTTTTTCAGTCAACGCTGGCAGAATTTATTTTTGGATTGCAGTCTGTCCCACATGAAGAATACAGCGATGAGAGGAGGCCCGTCATGACGAAACCACTGTTTGTCCGCCGTGCAGCGCAACTCGTCACACTGCGCGGGACGTCTGAATCGCCGGTTAGTGGAAAACGCATGAGTGACTTAGGAATCATTGAGGACGGATCGGTTTGGGTCGAAGACGGAACCATTCGCTACGTCGGCCGTGATTCAGACGTTTTGGTACAAGTGGGTGAGCGCCTGTCTGAAGCCTGCCAGATTGATGCCCGCGGCAAAGTCGTCACCCCCGGCCTCGTCGACCCGCACACGCACGTCGTCTTTGCCGGAAGTCGTGAGAACGAGTTCGAAATGCGGCTCAGCGGGGCCACCTACATGGAGATTATGAATGCCGGGGGCGGCATTCACAGTACGACCCAAGCGACACGGAACGCATCAGAAGAACAGCTGTATCAGGAGACACTTCCGCGGCTTGACCGCTTCCTGCAACACGGGGTGACCACAGTAGAAGCAAAAAGCGGTTACGGCCTGTCGCTGGAGCACGAACTGAAACAGTTGCGCGTCGCCAAACGGTTAGACGACGATCACCCCGTCGACATCGTCTCCACCTTTATGGGCGCCCACGCAGTCCCTGAAGCGCACAAAGACAATCCAGACCGCTTTGTCGACATTGTCATTCACGAGATGATCCCAAAAGTGGCCGAAAGCGGCCTAGCCGAATTCAACGACGTGTTTTGCGAACTGGGCGTCTTTACCCCGGAACAGTCAGAACGCATTTTAACCGCCGGCAAAGAACACGGCCTGTTGCCGAAAATACACGCAGACGAGATTGAACCGTACCGAGGGGCGGAGACCGCAGCCCGGGTCGGTGCCGTGTCGGCCGACCATTTGCTGCGCGTTACAGACGCAGGAATTAAGCAAATGGCCGATGCTGGTGTCGTGGCCGTTCTGCTGCCTGGGACCGCGTTCTTCCTCATGACTGAAGCGGCAAACGCCCGCAAAATGATCGATGCCGGCGTGCCGGTGGCGTTGTCGACAGACCGCAATCCCGGCTCATCGCCGACAGAATCGCTGCCGTTTATCATGAACTTGGGCTGCCTTTCAATGAACATGACGCCGGCTGAAGTCATTACTGCCGCCACGATCAACGCCGCCCACGCCATCAAGCGCGGCCACGTCATCGG
>k87-1475713_pt1 | contig 13362 bp, 14 predicted proteins | sample MGYA00084031_6733416 | MGnify analysis MGYA00084031
AAGATATCATCCTCAAAATAAAGAAACATATCACGCTATTACTGAGAAAATTCAGTAGCGTGATATGTTTTAATTTATTTTATAATTGTTTTGAGTTTATCAAAGATGATTAAGTATATGACTGAAATCACAATACCTTTTATTAAATTGAATGGAATGATACCTGCAGATACAATCATTTTTAAATTATGTGCAAGATCTGCTAAGTTCATGATTTGACCGTATAAAGGTAATAATACAAAATAGTTCATTAAACTCATAAATACAGTCATCAATATGACACCTGTTATTAAACCATAACCCATGAACAGTTTAGATTTTTTAATACGGTAAAAATAGTATGTTGGTATAATTAAACAAACTGAAGCTAAAAAGTTAGCCGTATTTCCGATTGGTTCATGTGATACGATTAAAAAGTTTAATACATTTTTAAATAATGCAACTAATATTCCTGATACTGGGCCAAATGCAAATGTCGCCACAAGTACTGGCACATCGCTGAAATCCATCGTTAAATATGGTGGTAAAAATGGCAATGGAAATTTTAAAAACATTAAAATAAAGCTGATTGCAATAAGCATACTTACAGTGAGTAAGCGTTTTGTTTTGTTATCGTTAGACATATAAACTCCTCCTATTCATCTCGTAAGAATAGGAGGAAAGCAATAGCAAATAAACCTAGCATAAACTAGATCTTTTCCTCCATCTTCTCCCATCCAGACTTTAACTGTCGGCCTTAGATTTTCACTAAGTCAGCCAATACACATATAAACATATGTATTGGGTCGCGGGCTATAACCGCCGGTATGGAATTACACCAAACCCCGAAGATGAATTTTTATTAAATTTTATTTTTATGATTCATATATTAGCACAATACTAAAAAACTTTCATTAAAACGACTCATAATTTATTTATTTAGGTAAAGTAATTATAAATTTCGTGCCTTTTCCTTGTTCACTTGTCACATTTATCGTACCATCATGAGCATCGACAATCTTTTGTACGATAAACAATCCAAGTCCGGTACCATGTTTACCTCTTGTACGTGATGCATCCACTTTATAAAATCGATCAAAAATCTGTTCTAAATGTTCTTTCGCAATACCGACTCCTGTATCTTGAACAGTGATTACAAAATCTTCTTCTTGTGTGTCATCGAATATAACGTCAATTGAATCTTTCTGATGCGTATATCTTACAGCATTATCAATTAAATTCGTTAATATTTGCTCGATTCTATCACTATCACCGTACCAATTAATAGCTTCGCCAATATGTTTTACGTTTAAATTCAAGCCATTTTCTCGTGCTTGTGGTAAAAATTTAGTATCTATTTTATTGATGAGTGTCGATATTTCAAATTTATCTAGATGAACTTTAATACCTTCAGCATCCATTTTCGCAACTTCTAATAGTTCGTTAATGAGTCTGCTTAACCTTTTAGACTCATCTAAAATGATAAATAGAAAATCATCTACATCTTTCTTGTCTGTCACTACACCATCAACGATAGCTTCTGTATAACCTTGCAACATAGAAATAGGTGTTCTTAACTCATGTGAAACACTTGCTATAAAGTCTTTTTTCATTTGATCCATATGGTGTTCTTCAGTCATATCTCGAATGATAACAACAATTCCAGACGAACCATCATTTTGTATGCTGTCAATGTATGTTGATATTACAACATAATATTTATGACCTACTTCATACTCAAAGAATTGAGTGTTTTTCTCTTTAAATGTTTCATTTCTTTGAATTGAAATATCTACATGTTGATATTCTTTAACTTCTTTTAAGAATGCATCGGCTTTGGAATTAGATATAATGATTTCATTTTTATCATTTATACCGAGCACACCATCAATCATAGAATTTATGAGTTTTTCTTGAATGTTATTTTTGGATTTAACGTCATCAATATTCGTTCTAATATCTTTACTCATTTTATTAAATGCCAAACCTAGTTCTCCAATTTCGTCACGCGTATAAATAGGAACTTTCTCTGTATAATGTCCTTTCGCAACTTTAAAAGCAGCGTGTTTAAGTTGAATGAGCGGTTTAGTAATTCTATTTGAAAGGAAAAATGCAAATACTGTACTGACAACTAATAATATAATTGCAGAAACTAAAATACTGAGCGTCACGACATTTTGAGCTTCTTTAATGGTATTGATATCTTGGAATAAAAATATACCCGCTTCATCTGTTTGAAAAGCTTGCGATGGATAACCTAATAAAATATAGGTGTGCTTTTCGCCATTGAATGACAAATTGATTTCTTTTAATACATGTTTATCCTTGTTAAAAACTTTGTCAAAAGCATGATTTGTTCTAATTTCATCAATCATGACATCTTTTAGTGGATCGTCAGATTGTTTCGTTAAATCTTGATTGTTTTTAATGATAATAAGTCCTGCTGGATCTTCAATTAGTTCTTTAGCATAATCAATCACATGTTCTTTCTCATGTGAATTAAGAAGTAGCCGTTCAATTTTACTGGCATTATTATATAAGTTCTCACCTGTATTGGAAGTATTGTATGATTGCAAAAAAGTTATGAGAAAAGCGCTTAATAAAAGTAAAACTGTCGTTACTATTAATATAATAGATAACCACAGTTTTACAACAACACTATTTAATCGATTCATTACTCAGGAACCTCAAATTTATAACCTACGCCCCACACTGTATGAATCATTTGCGCAGCCTCTTCTGAAACGCGATTTAACTTTTCACGCAACCTTTTTACATGGGTATCAACTGTTCTTAAATCTCCGTAGAACTCATAATGCCATACTTCTTTTAAGAGTTGTTCCCTATCAAATACTTTATCTGGTGATTTTGCTAAATACAATAATAATTCATACTCTTTAGGCGTTAAATTCACTTCTTTATGATCAGCTAATACACGATGTGCATCATTATCAATGATAAGATTTTCAAATACAATTAAATCTTTCGCTGTATTAGTTTGATTAACCATTGAATGATTTGTCGTGCGTCTTAATAACGCTTTTACACGCAAGACAACTTCTCTTGGAGAGAACGGTTTTACTATGTAATCATCTGCTCCAATTTCAAATCCTTCTACCCTATTATTTTCTTCGCCTTTAGCAGTCAGCATAATAATAGGTGTTGACTTTGTTTCTCTAATTCTTTTACATACTTCAATACCATCTATTTCGGGTAACATTAAGTCTAACAATATACAGTCATAATCTTCGTTTAAAGCTTTATCTAAGGCGATTTGTCCATTCTCAGCCTCATCTGTTTCATAACCTTCTCTTTCAAGGTACATTGTTACTAACTTGCGAATTCTATCTTCATCATCTACAACTAAAATACGGTCTGTCATACTTGCTGAACTCCCTTCTAGCATTTTTTAAGCATAAGAATGTAAACCAGCTACTATTAAATTAACTGCAATAACATTAAATAGTATAATTGCAAGGCCGCCAACAGCTAACCATGCCGATTTTCGACCTTCCCAGCCTTTACCTAATCTTAAATGCAGGAATATCGCATAATACAAGAATGTGATGAGCGCCCATACTTCTTTAGGATCCCATCCCCAATATCTACTCCAAGCCATTTGAGCCCAGATACTAGCGAATAAAATACCACCAAGTGCAAATAGAGGGAATCCAATAATTACTGCTCGATATCCGATTTCATCCATTAAGGATAGATTGACTCTTTTCGTCAATGGTTTTATAAGACTGAACAATGTTTTTCCTTTTAAAATCAATCTCAGTATACCATATAAGACCGAGCCAATAACAATCGACCAAATCACTGTATTTAATTTTTGAGCATTTATAACTGCAGGTAATTCAATTTTACTCCAACTTAATATATCCGTTCTTTCGATTGGTTCATAATCACTTCCTGATACATGATCCACGAGCAGACTATCTTGTTGTGTTACAAATGCAGGTAAATGATAATGTTGAACGGAATTATTATCGTTCTTATCTATAAAGAAGTACGTGTCGTCGTATCCTGCAATATCTTTCATAACCACCGTAGTTAAAATAAAACCGATTATGATAATAACGAAATACATAATCACTTCAACAAAGAAACTATGTATAGACTTTTCTTTCGGGCTAACTGCTGCAAATAAATAAATCAAACCAGCAACACAGCTTATTGATAAAATACCGTAAGAAATCGTTACTGTAATAACATGTATCGCTAACCAGCTAGATTGTAATGCAGGAATTAATGGTGAAACATCTCTAGAAAACATACTTGCATACGCTATAAGCAGCATAGCGATTGGTAAAACAAACAGTGCAAGAATAGGTGTTTTGTATATTGAATAAATGACAAGAAAACCACCTACCATCATGATTCCAAACATTGTTAAAAATTCATACATATTACTTACTGGCGCATGTCCTGCAGCAATCCATCTTGTAATAAAGTATATGATTTGTAATACAAAACCAATAGCTGTTAATGCTACACCAATTTTCGCGCTTCTATTTTTAGAAGAACGTACTGAAAATGAAAATGGTACAACTGCTACTAAATATAATATAAATGCAGAATATAAACTGATATTACTTATATTTAAAATGAGATCTTTATCCATTATTTGCCTCCTTGCTTTCGTGTATGTCTTCTTTTGTATCTTTAATATGGGTAATTTGATGTTTATCTAGTACTTGATTAATCTCTTTACTAAATCCATAGTAATTCTTATTTGTATGACCTGCAATATTAAATTCACCTTTATCTGTATTAATCCAAATACGTCTATGATTAATGTATGAACCTACTGCTAAGCCTATTAAGAATATAACAAATCCAGTAAATAAAATCGGTAGCGTTAAATCTTTTTTAACTGCTAATACTGTTGCCCATTGATTGGTAGCATTCGCAAACTTAACATCATATTGATTACCTTTAGATATATCTTGTGACTCTTTAATTCTTAAGAAACTAAATTCAGGTTTTTCACCCTTTTTAGTCACTTCAAACACAAAAGCAGGATTATTTGGATTTGGTGATTTAGTAGCTAATACACCATTTTCTATTTTTTCATAATCCGGCGCGTAACTTCTTAATTTAACAGTTAGGTCGTCCGTAAGTTTATATTCTTTTTTTGGACTTTCTAAATTAACCGTAAATGATTGACCTAATGCTTTTCCATCTTTCGTTTTCAAATTAAAAGTCATTTCTTTTAATGAAGAATTATCAAAACTACTTTGATAAAATTGCAAATGATCATATGTTAAGGGGTGATTAACTTTAATAGAATCTGAAGCAACTGCTTTTAAGTTCTCATTTGAACCAATAACATCTTGTTTGTCATTCTCATATAGTGTTGCTTTAGTTTCATAATTTTTAGCAATTTTATTTAAACTAGGATCAATTGATTCCGGATTGGAATTAGATTGAGATTTCTGATTATATTCTTCATATATAAAGTCATTATTTTTTATATAGTATGCTCTATCAGTACCAGGGACAGGTTTTGTCTCACCTTCTTTAACATAAAGCATTTCATCTAAATAAAAACCTGGTAAAAATCTAAGCATTGCTCCAAATAGTAAAATGATAAGACCTGTATGATTTATGTACGGACCATATCTAGACAAGCGACCCTTTTCAAGGAGTAAATGATTACCATCTTGTTTTACTTTATATCTTTTATTCTTAAATGATTTACCAATACCCTCTAAGTCGACTTGATCTTGAGTTGTCATATTTAATCTTTGACGTTTATAAAATGAGTTGTGCTTTTTCGTCCTTTGATTTTTCAAAGATTTATGTAATGGTATCCCTCTGTCTATACTAGAAGTAATGATTGAGAACGCCACTAAACCTAGTAAAATTAAAAACCACCATGAGCTATATAAATTATGAAAACCTAATTTATAATAAAGTAAACCTAATGAACCATAATGTTCATAATAATATTGTTCTGGATTAACATTCATAGGGATAAAATATTCTTGAGGGAATATCGTACCTATTGATGCAGCTATAACAGTTAATACAAGTAATGTAACGCCCGTCTTAACTGAAGCAAAGAAATTCCAAACACGATCTAAAATCGTTCTGTTTTTAGTCTTTGAACGTATTGCTTGTCCATCATAACGCATTACGTCGGTTGTCTTTTTCTTATCATAGTCGTCATTTATTAAGCGACCACAGTTTAAGCAGAGTTGAGTTCCTTCTGGGTTCTTATGCCCGCACTCACATACTATTTGCTTGTTGCTCACCTTTAATCCCCCTCTATTTCACTTTGACCATTTCCATTTCTTTAATGATTTGTTTCTTAGAAAGTTCACCAGTATGCTTAGATTTCACTTTACCATCTTTATCTACAGTTATAGTTGTAGGTAATGGGTTTACACCATAAGCATCCGTTACCAAATTATCATTATCCATCGCTACATTAAATGTAGGTGTTTCTTTTAATGAACTTAAATATTGTTTGATTTGTTGCGGATTATTTCTAACATGTATAGCAACGACCTCTACGCCTTTGTCTTTGTAATTTTGATATTGTCTTTCTAGTTCAGGCATTTCACGTTTACAAGGCTCACACCAAGTTCCCCAAAAGTTGATTAATACGCCTTTACCACGTAAATCTTTTAAATTTACTTTTTTACCATCAATCGTTTCAAGTTCAAATAGTGGCGCGTCATCTCCTACTTGAGCAATTTTATCATGATCTTTAGTAAGGCTAGACCATACCGTAAATATAATTGCGAGAAGAATAACTGCCGTAATAATAATTTGGAGTATAGACTTCTGTTTTTTCTTCATTTATTATCCTCCCTAACACAATAAAAAAACCATACATATACAATGTTATGGTGTTTTGTTTAGTATATCATGACTAAAAAGCAGATTAGTGGCATTATTGTGAACGTTTACAATTTATTTGCCGTCTTGTGCTAAATGTCTTAATACTTTTATTTCATGTGGTGATAACGTTCTACCTTGTCCTGCATTTAAGCCTTTTAAATTTAAAGGACCGTATTCTACTCTTGATAGTTTGACAACTTCATGTCCAAAATGACTAAACATTCTTCTAACTTGTCTGTTTCTACCTTCTGTAATTGTTAATTCTACATGCGTTACATTTCGTTCTTTATCTTGACTCTTCACCTTAACAATCGCAGGTTGTGTTACACCATCTTCAAGTTGTATCCCTTTTTCAAGCTGCTTAACTTCTTCTCTTAATAAATATCCTTTTAATTTAGCAACGTATTTTTTTTGAATTTTATAACGTGGATGTGTCATTAAATTAGTGAATTCTCCATCATTTGTTAAAATGAGTAAACCTGAAGTATCATAATCTAAACGACCTACAGGGAAGATTCTCGCCTTAATATCTTTGAAGAAATCAGTAACAACTGTTCTTCCTTTATCATCAGATACACTTGTAATGACTTTTGTTGGTTTATGGAACAGAATATAAAGTTTATTAGGCATTTCTAAAGGAATACCTTCAACTACAATATAATCTGAATCTCTTACTTTAGTACCTAGTTCTGTAACTTGTTTAGAATTGACATAAACGAGTCCTTCTTCAATCAATTTTTCTGCTTTTCTACGTGAAGTATATCCACTTTTCGCGATTACCTTTTGTAATCTATCTAATTCTTCGCTCATATTTATTGCTCCTCATTATTTTGTTTTTCGTTCATGCTACTAAAAAACAAATCCATTTCTTCTTGTTCATTTTCTTCGTTTGTTGATTTAGGTAAATCGTCTAAAGAAGTAAGCCCAAATACATTTAAAAAATAATCTGTTGTATAGAGTAATTGACTTCTAGATTGATCATTGTGCTTAGATTCTACAACACCTTTAGCGATTAAAGTTTTAACAGATGCATCTGAATTCACACCTCGTATCACTTCAATATCACTTCTTGTTACAGGCTGATTATATGCAATAATTGATAAAGTTTCTAAAGCTGCTTGTGATAATTTTGTATTCATATTCTCAATCATCAATTTTTCTAGATATTCATGCATAATGGGTTTAGCCGTTAGAATACATTTGTTACCATAAAATATAATTTGCAATGTTTCTCTTTCATATTCAGCAGCCATATCTTTCAACTGTGATGGCGTAATTTCTAGTAATTCACACAATTGATTTCTTTCAATACCTTCATCACCTAATGAATATAATAAACCTTCTAATAATCCTAATTTACTCACTGACATAGTTCACGCCTCGATTTATAGTTATTTCCCCAAACTGATATTGCTGAAAAACATCAATTTGTCTTAATCTCATCATTTCTAATATTGCCAAAAACATTGTTACTAATACATTTGTCGTTAAATTTGGTGGCAAAGTTTCAAAAAAGTTATAGCTTTTACGTTGAGAAAGTTGTTTATGAATGGTTGTAGTCGCCATCTCAATCGTATAACTATCCTCATTTACGGTTACATGCTGTGGTTGATTGAACCTTTGTCTCCTTTTAGTACGTTGATAAGCAATAATTAAATCAGTCATATCCAAATCTAAAGGTGCACGTTTATCATGCATTTCTTCAAATTTAGATAAATCTGCAGGTTTTTTAATAAATATTTGTTCTCTATCGTTCTTTTTAAGATTTAATAATTCTGCATATTCTTTATAATTTTGATATTCTATTAACTGTTTAACTAAATCGTCCCTTGGATCATCTTCAAATTCATCGATATCTGAAGGTTGTGTAGGTAGCAATAATTTACTTTTTATCATTAATAACTCTGAAGCCATAACTAAATATTCACTTGCCACATTTATTTCTAATATCTTCATTTGATGTATATAACTTAAATATTGTTCAGTCAGTTCCTTCATTGGAATATCATAAATATCAATTTCGTATTTCTGTATTAAATGAAGTAACAAATCCAAAGGTCCTTCAAAGGCATCAAGTTTCACTTCATACATTTAAAACTTCCTCATTTCTATTCCTTTTACGTGCATAAACCTAAAAATTATTATACCATGATTACGTATAAAGATTCTATGCTGAGAGGGATTAAAAATGGAAACACAAGTTATGTCATTTCATTATCACTTCCATGTCTTAAGACATTACTTTGAATGTCACGATATATTAGAAGAACATTGGAAAGATCAAACACGTTTTAGTAAAAATGATGCAATCGTAAGTTTAATATTATTTTCTACTGCAAGCTATCACTATAGACGCGGTAATGTTAAAGGCGCTCTTAAAACTTATAAGAAATCATTACAAATTGCAGAATACAATGATGACTTTGATCATTTAGGTATTGAAAGAACACCTTATATATCCATTATCAATTCTGAAATGATGCGTATAGCGCAAGGTGAAGCATATCGCAATATACAGCTCCCATTAACAAATGCATGCTATCAAGCTTTAGAAAGTGCATATGATGACTTTGAATTCAATTATAATATGGATGTTTCGGACTATATTAAGCATCATCATTTACTTAGAGACAGAACAGAAGTTATAGAAAGCCGAATGTCAGCATTTAACCAACGTCACTCTAAACTATAAACAGCCAATAAACAAGCCCCCATACGATAACAAACGTTAATAGAACAGCTAATGTTCTATATTTTTTTGATTCGTTATTCTGTGACTCATCATTGTGGTTATTCTTCTTCATGTTTATGCTCCTTTCTTGCCCGTGGATGGTAATTCAAATACATATCTCGTATTTGTTTTTTAGAAATATGTGTGTAGAGTTGAGTTGTTGAAATGTCTGAATGTCCTAACATTTCTTGAACAGCTCTTAAGTCTGCACCATTTTCTAGCAAGTGTGTCGCAAATGAATGTCTTAATGTATGAGGTGTTAACGTTTTAGTGATGCCTTTTTCCAGTCCAATTTTCTTTAATATTTTCCAAAATCCTTGGCGAGATAAAGCGCCACCTCTAGCATTTAAAAACAAAACATCTGTGACTTGTTTCTTTAATAAATTCGGTCTCACTTCTTGAACATAATACTTCAATATTCCCATTAAATGTTCTCCTAAAGGAACAATTCGTTCTTTGTTCCCTTTACCGAACACTCTTATAAATCCCATCGTTAAATTAACATCTTCAACTTTTAATTGAATGAGTTCTGTAACCCTGACGCCAGTTCCGTATAGCAACTCAAGCATTGCTTTATCACGTTCATCTCTCTCATTTGTAATATGTGTAAAGGTTAATAATTGATTAACTTCTTCTTCACTTAGAACATCTGGAAGCTTTTGCTCGTATTTTGGCGTTTCAATTAAAATTGTTGGGTCTTTAACTGCATATTTCTCTCTTATTGCAAACTGATGAAAACTTCTAATGGTCGCTGCTAATCTAGCAATCGTTTTTGAAGATTTTCCCTCTTCTTTCAAATGAGCAAAATATTTCTGAATCACAATACGGTCAATATTATCTATATGACTAATTTTCTTTTTCTTTATATATTGATTATACTGCGTTAAATCGCGATTATAAGATTGAATAGTATTTTGACTTAATCCTTTTTCTAACCTGATAAAATCTATAAATTCATTTATGACTTGATCCATTGACTCACCTCATTGTTGTCATTATTTTACCATAAAAAAAGACATCACTAAAATCAGTATGTAACTTCATTTAGTAACGTCAATATATAGATTTATTCTTCACGACATCTATGACAAACACCATGGAAAGTTAATCGATGGTCTAAAATTTTAAAGTTAAATTCTTTCTCAACACGACGCTCAACATCTTCTAATAAATCTTCTTCAATTTCATCAACTGCGCCACATTCCATACAAACCATATGATGATGGAAATGCTTTGCGCCTTCTTTTCTTAAATCAAATCGCGCAACCCCGTCACCAAAGTTAATTTTATCGACTACTTTTAGTTCAGCTAAAAGCTCAAGTGTGCGATAAACAGTTGCTAATCCAATCTCAGGTGCCTTATCTTTAACTTTTAAGTAAACATCCTCTGCACTTAAATGATCGGCTTCATTCTCAAGTAGTACTCTAACTGTCGCTTCTCTTTGCGGCGTTAATTTGTAGGAAGCTTTGTGTAACTGCTCTTTCACACGTTGTATACGTTCTTCCAACTTGACACCTTCTTTCTTAAATAAAATCATTATCAATTAGAATTGTATTCGTATACTAAAGTACCAATAATCCGTGAAAAAAGCAAGAAAAAATATCGCATTATTTAGAATGATTATAATTTAATAACAAGTATTGAAAAGCAATCATTGTTTTAGCATCTTCTATCTCTTGAGATAATAACAACGACTTAATATTGTCGATTGGAATTTTACTTAAATGTAAAAATTCGTCTTCATCTAAATTAACTTTACCTTCTTTCAAATCTTTAGCTATGTATATACTCACTTTTTCATTACAAAATCCCGGACAACCATATACTTCACCGATAAGCTCTAATTTATCAGCAATATATCCTGTTTCTTCTTCTAATTCTCGTTTTGCAGCACTTTCTCGTTCTTCTCCAACTTCTAACTTTCCAGCTGGAATTTCGATTAATGTCTTTTCCATCGCTTTTCTAAATTGTTCGACTACAATTACTTCGTTTTCAGGTGTAATTGCAAGTACTGATACTGCACCATTATGTAAAACAATTTCTCGTTCACTTGTATTGCCATTCGGTAATTGGACTTTATGTTTTTCAAGGTCAATAATGCTTCCACTATATATAACTTCTTTCGATATCGTTTCTTCTGTTAGTTTCATTCAAGTGCCCCTCTTTTCATTTAAATAATTAATCTGCTAAACTTAATATATAAAGTGTAGCGAAAGGAGCTTCAATATGCAAAAAAATACATTAAAAAGTGGTATAGAAATTTCTGAAGTTGGTTTAGGATGTATGAGTTTAGGAACAGATGTGAATCACGCTGAAACAATCATTGATGAAGCGGTTCAACAAGGCATCACATATTTTGATACAGCAGATTTATATGATTACGGTGAAAACGAAAAAATAGTAGGTAAACTTTTAAAGAAATATCAAAATCAAAATGACATTGTTATTGGCTCAAAAGTTGGAAACCATTTTAACAAAGAAACAAAAGAACATTATTGGGACCCTTCAAAAGAACATATTATGCATAGTGTGAAAGAATCATTACAAAGATTGGATTTAGAACAATTAGATTTATATATGTTACACGGCGGTACAATAGAAGATAACAAAGATGAAACAATTGAAGCTTTCGAAAGATTAAAAGAAGAAGGATTAATTAAGGCATATGGTATTTCATCTATTCGACCAAATGTTATCGATTATTATTTAAAAAATAGTAATATCGAAACAATTATGATGCAGTTTAGCCTTTTAGATAATAGACCAGAAGATTTATTAGAACAAATCGATCAACACGGTGTGAAAGTATTAGCAAGAGGACCAGTATCTAAAGGCTTATTAACAAGCAAATCTACAGAAGTCCTTGAAAAGAAATTCAAAGATGGATTACTAGATTACAACTATAGCGATTTAACAGATACGATTTCTAAACTCAACAGTGAATATGACAATTTATCAGCCGTTACATTCAACTATTTGAAATCATTCAATGCACTAGGATCAATCATTACAGGCGCAAGTTCACCAAAACAGTTAGTAGATAGTATTCAAAACTATCACGAAACATTGACAGAAGAGCAAATTAAGCATGCAAGATCGATTGTTAAGAATTTAGAATATACAAATCATTTATCATAGCAATAAAAAATTCGAGAGATAAATCCCAACTCAAAATAAATAACAACTCATTTCACTGATGTATTCAGCTAGAAATGAGTTGTTATTTTTTATGAAATAGCTTGATATGTTTTAAAATCTTACGATTTTGAAAGTGCATACTTGCCTTGGGGTATGTTTCAAACCTGTAGTCTCTCTCATACTATTCCTCCAAGTATCAGCACTTTACAAAACCAATATGAGATACATGCTCAACTCACGCTACTGTTTTTTTAGTAAATAGCTTGCTATGTTTTAAAATCTTACGATTTTGTTCGTGCATGCTTGCCTGGGGTATGGTTCGAGCCTGTAGTCTCTCACTCATACTATTCCCCCGGGCGTCAGCACTTTACAAAATCGTTAAAAAATAAAAATAGGGCTAACAGATCACTACGTGAAGTTAGCCCTAAAATCTATAAACTAATTATTTGATCCCAATAGAAAAATAAACTAATAATAATTCCTAATATAAAACCTACAAATACTATTTTTCTAAAAGGTATACGTTTATCTACTGGATTTATTAAATAATTAAAGAACAATCCTATTCCTATTGTCAATAAAATGATTACGATAATCATAAATAACACTTCCATTTTTAACTCCTTAATGTCTATGTAATAAGTCGGATACAAACAAGC
>k87-321884_pt1 | contig 13360 bp, 9 predicted proteins | sample MGYA00084031_6733416 | MGnify analysis MGYA00084031
CACCACAAGCACCACAAGCACTACGCCAAGGGCAAGCACTACCACCACTACGACAACGACAAGAAGTTCCACCTGGACTTCACGTCGCACGACAAGGACATCGACGTCGACAACGAGACCCTGGCGCTGCTGAACTGCGTGAACATCCTCGGCGGCATCGCCGGCTCGGTCGACCAGAACTGCCTCATCGGAAACACCGACGCCGACTGACATTCGGTCCGGCAGAGTCCAGCAGAAGGGCCGGCGCGAAAACGCCGGCCCTTCTCCATTTCCTGCAATAACCCTGCTCCGGATATTCCCGGCAGGCCGCTCAAATCATCCCGGGAGGACAATCTCCCATTTCCCGACACAACACCCGGCGCCACGACAATGACTTTGGAAACAATGAGTCACAGCATCCGGTTCCGCATCGACGTCGAGGCTTGTCGGGTGTTAGCAATTACTCGTGACCGGCGAGGCTGCGTTACGCCGCACGTCGGCATTCCACACTCACCGAGAAGGAGACATCGTGCTCAAGCGACTGGCAACGGCCGGCATCCTGACCGTCGCCGTGGGCGGCGTGCTGATGAGCGCCACGCCCGCCATGGCCGGCGGCCACGACAGGTACTACAAGTACGACAACGACAAGAAGTTCCACCTGGACTTCAAGTCCTTCGAGAAGGACCTCGACGTCGACAACGAGAGCGTCGCTCTGCTGAACTGCCTCAACGTCGCGGGCGGCATCCTCGGCTCGGCCGACCAGAACTGCCTCATCGGCAACACCGAGATCGAGTGACGTTCGGATCCGTCAGAGGGGCCGGCGCCGGGCGCCGGCCCCTTTGTACGCGCTCAGACCCCGCGCGGCCGGCGGTCGCTCACCGCAGCCGGTTGCGGAGGACCTTCCCGGTGGCGTTGCGCGGCAGCTCGTCGACGAAATGGACGTCGCGGGGGACCGCGAAGCGGGCGACCCGGCTGCGGACCAGATCGCGGATCTCATCGGCGGTCAGGCTCTGACCGGGGTGGAGCACCACATGGGCGGCCAGCCGCTGGCCCCATTCGGGATCGGGGACGCCGACCACCGCCACCTCACGGACCTGCGGCAGCTCGACGATCACGTCCTCGACCTCGCCGGGGAAGACGTTCTCCCCACCGGAAACGATCATGTCGTCGGCGCGCCCGCAGATGAACAGCCGACCGTGCTCGTCCAGTCGGCCCAGGTCCCCCAGACCGATCATGCCGTCGACCGTCTCCTTGGTCGCGCCGCTGGTGTAGCCGGCGAACAGCAGCTCGTTCGCGGCGAAGATGCGACCGACCGTGCCCGGCGGGACGGGACGCCCCTCCTCGTCCAGGATCGCCAGACGAGTACCGCTCGGCGGCCTGCCCGCCGTGTCGGGGTGGGCGCGCAGATCCTCAGGGGTCGCGATCGTCACCCAGGACGCCTCGGTGGACCCGTACAGGTTGTACAGAACGTCGCCGAAGGCGTCCATGAACCGGGTGGCGAAGCCGCCGGGCAGCGCCGACCCGCTCACCGCCACGACCCGCAGCGACGACGGATCGATGCGCTCGTCGGCGCCGTCCCGCCACTCCAGCATCCGCTGCAGCATCACGGGAACGGCGAACATCGCGGTGACCCGGTGCTCGGCGGCGGCGCGCAGGCAGCCCTCGGGCTCGAACCGGCGGCGCAGCACCATCGTCGCCCGCAGCCCGATGGCGATCTGCAGCCCCGCGAACCCCCAGGTGTGGAACAGCGGGGCCTCCAGCTGCATCGTCTCGTGGACCCGCAGGGGGATCTTCGACAGCACCGACGCCAGCGCGCCCAATCCGGGACGGGGGTTGCGCCGCGCCCCCTTGGGCTGACCGGTCGTCCCGGAGCTGAGGATGATGAGGCGGCCGTTGCGCGGAGGCGGGGCGAGGGCGGCCTCCGCGGGCTTGTCGACGAGAGCGGCCAGATCGCACTCGGGTCCGTCGGCGGTCAGCGTGCGGACCCCGGCGGGCGCGCCGGAGAGGATCTCCTCGAACTCCGAGTCGGCGATGAGGACCTCGGCCTCCTGCTCGTGCAGCACCTTGATCGACTGCTCGGCGCCCATGCCGGTGTTGAGCAGCACCACGTCCGAGCCGAGCTTGCTGCACGCCACCAGGGCCTCCACCATGCCGCGGTGATTGCGGCACAGCACCGCGCCCCGGGGCCGCTCACCGCCCGCGCCCAGCGCGGCGGCGAGCCGGTCGGTGCGGGCGTCGACCTCGCCGTAGGTCAGCGCCCCGTACTCGTCGATGATCGCCGTCCGCTCCGGGTCGCGCGCCGCCGCCGAGATCCACGACCCGCCCAGCGTGGTGCCCCATCGCCGCAGGGCGTCGAGCTGACGGGCGACCCGTACCGGCGGCCCCGGCCGCCATAGCCCGGTCCGCCCGAACATGACCGCGACCCGCCACATCGTCGCGGCCCGCTCCCCGATCCCCACCGCCTCCGACACCGTGCGCTCCTGTTCCACCGACAACGCACGCCAAAGACTAGGCACTGCGCCTGCCTTGTTGCTATTGCACACACTCAGTGCACATCTTTGGTCTTTATCACTTAAGTGCAGGTTTTCGGCGCGCCGGCCGTCGCGGGCGGTCCTCTCCTGCTCTCCCCGCACAGTGCGCTCCGCCATCGCCCGCGGGGCGTCACGGGGGAGCCGGCCGTCATGGGGATCGACGGTGCGCGCCCTTCCGTGCAGGCGCCGCCGGTCACGGGTCACGGCCGGTCGTGGCCTCCTCCCCCGCTGAAGGCGGGGATCTCCGCGGAGGCGTTCGATGAACGTGCGGCCGGGCGGCCCTCCATGCCGCCCGGCCGCACGGGACGCCGCACGAGATGCACGGGGCGGGCCATGGAGCGGGACATCAGGCGACCGGGGAACGGAGAGAACGGGAACGGCGGCCGTGCTCGGCACGGCCGCCGTCCTCATCGGTCCCCGAAAGGGGGGCGTCAGCTGCCCGGGCAGGTGCCGCGGGAGTCCGACAGACCACGGTCGTCGGGCACCGGGCACAGGAACTGCTCGTAGCGGGTGTCGTTGTCGACGTACCGCTTCAGCCAGCTGATCATGTACTTGGCCACGAGGGTGTTGCTGACGTTCGGGAAGAAGTGGCTGCCGTTGTCGATCTCCAGGTAGGCCTTCTCCCGGGCGTTGGTCAGGCTGTTGTAGAACGGGATGGCGTGCGTGCTCACCGGCGCGACGGTGTCGAGCTCGCCACCGAAGATCATGGTCGGGGTGACGACCTCAGGCCAGGTCTTGTCCAGGTTCCACGGCGCCAGCGGGATCGCGGCCTTCAGCGAGGTGCGGCTCTTGGCGGCCTCCAGCGAGCCGCCGCCGCCCATCGAGTGACCGGCCACCGCCAGGCGGCTCGCGTCCACCCGGCTGCGCACCGAGCTGCGCTGGGTCAGGTAGTCCAGTGCGGCCAGCAGCTGGCGGCCCCGGCTGTCGGGCTGGTCCAGGCGGGTGATGGTGTCGATGCCGATGACCACGAAGCCGTGCGAGGCCAGCCGCGGGCCCAGCCAGTCGAGGCTGGTCCAGTCGGCGGTGAAGCCGGGCGAGATGGCGATCGCGCCGAAGGTGCCCTGGCTGGTGTCGGTCGGGTAGTAGATCACGCCGCCGCCGAAGTCCGTCACGCTCAGCGAGGACACCCTGGTCTGCGCGGTGGCGAACGGGCCGCGCGCGGACTCGATCAGCTGCTCCGTCGGGTCCGGGCCGCGCTCGTAGGGGTTGTCGGCCGCGGCCGCGGTGCCGGGGGCCACCAGCGCACCGCCGCCCGCCAGGGCCACGATCGCCGGCAGCATCTTGAGCTTGCGCACCAGGTTCTTCTTCATCTGCGTCCTTTCGTGGACAGACCCGAGCACGGGGGGATGCCGGGCAGACAGGAGTGTCGAACGCCACACGCGCCCTCGGCATCGGTGAAATCACCAGTCGCCCGCGTTTGCCCAGGGGGCGGCGCAGAGATTGGGAGCGCGCACATCCGGCGGCTCATCGCGCTGGTGCGCGGCGACAGAGTTGAGGAGATCGGATTGACCGGCCAACCCTCACGCACGAGTCTTCTGGCACTTCTCGGGGGCCAAGGGACCGGGTCGACAAGGGGGCATGCGCGTGAGCGGACGCCACAGCGCCCGGCCGGGCCGCCCCGGCCGCCGCAATCTGATCGCCTTCGCCGCGGCCGCGGTGGCGACGGCGCTGATCGTCGCGGGATGCTACGCGTTCGCCGGCACGTTCGGCTGCACCGCTCGCGGCACCCTCGACCTGCACGTCGCGGCGGCGCCGGAGATCGCGCCCGCGATCCGGCAGGCGGCCGCCGACCTCACCGAGGAACGACGGGTCGTCGGCGGCTCGTGCGTGCGGGCCGTGGTCACCGCCGCGGATCCCGCCGCGGTGGCCGCGCTGCTGTCGGGCACCGGCAGCTCCCAGACCATCGCCCGCAAGCCGGACGTGTGGATCCCCGACTCGTCGCTGTGGTCGGCCGCCGCCGCCGAAGGCGGCGCACGGCCGCCGCGACCGGGGTTCCCCATCGCCTGGTCCCCGATCGTGGTGGGCGTCCCGAGCCCCACCGGCCGCGGCCCCGCCGCCGGCGACCGGACGAGGTGGCTGGAGTTGCTGGGGAGCAGATCCGCCACGGCACGGATCACCGACCCCGGCCGCAGCGGAGCCGGCATGAGCCTGCTGATGATCATCCGGTCTCTGCTGGCCGACGACCCCGCCGGCACCGAGAAGTTCACCGGCATCGTGCGCAACGCCCGTCAAGGCGTCGTCCACGACCCCACGACGCTGTTCTCCGGGCCGCGCGGTCAGATGGTGATCGCCTCCGAGCAGGCGATGCACGGCCGCGACCGGGAGCGGCCGTCCGCACCGCTGCAGGTGATCCGGCCCGCAGAGGGCACGCTGGCGCTGGACTACCCCTACACCGTGGTCTCCGACGAGCAGGACCGCGCCGAGGCCGCCCGGTTGCTGGAGCATCGGATCCGCACCGAGCGGACCCGCCGGGCGCTGCGCGATCTGGGGTTCCGCACCACCCGCCCGGACCTGGAGGGCGTCCGGCTGCTGCCCGACCCCGAGCCGTCCGAGGTCCGCGCCGCCCTGCAGGCCTGGGCGAAGCTGTCGCTGACCAGCAGGATGCTGTCGGTGCTGGACATCTCCGGGTCGATGGCGGCCACGGTGCCCGGCTCCGGCGGCAAGACCCGCATGCAGGTGCTCGCCCAGGCCGCCCAGCTGGGCCTGTCCTACCAGCCCGACGACACCGAGCTGGGCCAGTGGGTGTTCTCCACCAACCTCGACGGCCGCAGGGACTGGCGGCAGACGGTGGAGATGGGGCCGCTGGGCGAGCGCACCGGCTCGGTCACCCGCAGGCAGCGGATCCTGTCCTCGCTGTCGGCGCTGCAGCCCAAGCCCGACGGCGACACCGGCCTGTACGACTCGGTGCTCGCCGCGGTCGAGTACATGCGCCGCACCTACAAGCCCGACATGGTCAACACCGTGCTGCTGATGACCGACGGGCGCAACGACGACGCCGACGGGCCCACCCTGGAGCAGACGCTGCGCCGGCTGCGGCGGGGCCACGACCCGGCCCGGCCGGTCCAGGTGGTGATCATCGGCTTCGGCGACGAGGTCGACAAGGACGAGCTGAACAAGATCGCCAAAGCCACCGGGGGCAGCGTGCACCTGGCCCGCACCGCCCAGGACATGGAACGGATCTTCCTGGCCGGCACGTCCCGCCGGATCTGCTCGCCCAAGTGCTGAGGCCGGGCCACGGCCCGGCACCCCGCCGGGACCGGCCCGGCGTCCTCACGCGCGAGAGCCCGACTCCTTGTTGCCCACCAGCTTGAGCGCGCTCAGCGCGAGCACGACCTCGACCAGCTCCCGGGGCCGGTTCAGGGACCGGCCGGTGAGCTGCTCGATCCGGCGCAGCCGGTTGAGCACCGTGTTGTGGTGGCAATACAGCCGGCTCGCCGCCCGCGACGCCGAGCCGTCGCACTCCAGCCAGGTCGTCAGGGTGGACAGCAGCACGTCCCGGAACGCCGGGTTGATCTCCGAGAGCGCCCCCAGCACTCCCCGGCCGAGCCGCTCGGCCAGCTCCGGCTGCGAGACCACCAGGGCGTCGGGGAGCCTGCGGTCCAGCCGGGCGATCTCCGCACCGGGCTCCCGGCAGGTGCGCAGCGCAAGCTCGGCCAGCCAGCGGGCCTTGCCCAGATCGGCCAGGCCGTCCACCACCGGGCTGATCCCGGCGTGGCTGTGCACCCGCGGGCGCAGCACCTCCACCAGGTCCGACAGGTCGGCGTTGCCCAGGGAGACCACCGCGATCTGGGTGTCGGCGCGCATCCGCCAGATGAACCGCAGGCCGCCGCCGTCGACCGGCCGCACGAAGCGCTGTCCCTCCAGCACGTCGTGCTGGTCGATCACCACGACGGCGTACCGGCCCTGGGCGGGCAGCCCGAGCGCCCGCGTCGCCCGCGGCAGCATCCCCGGGTCGGTGCCGCGCCCCTCCAGCAGGGCGTCGACGATCGCCGCGACCCGCTCCTCGCTGCGCCGCAGCAGCTCGTACTCGGTGCGGTGATAGGCCTCGGCGGCGGTGGTGGACTGCTGGTCGATGGTGTGCCAGGTCTGGGTGGCGTGGCGGACCAGCATCGGCACATAGGCCGGGTCCTCCTGGCTGACGACCTCGACCAGGCCCTCCCAGAACACGCAGCCGGCCAGCCGGTAGGAGCGCAGCAGCTGGTCCAGCGGAAGGCCCTGTTCGGCGCGGCGGCGGCCCAGCTCCTCGGCCCAGCGCAGGTCGGGGCGGCCGCGACCGGGGTCCAAGATCGCCTCGATCCCGTGTCCGAGGCCGATGTGAGACACCTCCCACAAATCGGCCCGCAGTTCGGCTGGACGATCCGCGCCCTCACCGGCGAGGATCTCATTGACCAGCCGATCCGCCAGCTGCGGAAGCTGGTCCGACAGCTTGCGGACCGCACGTCTGATGATCTCGCGGTCGGTCTTGGCGGGCGAGGTTGTGAGTACGCCCATGCGCCACCTCCCTCGGTGAGTGCGGCCATGCTGCCACCGCGTCAAGAGCCGCGCTATACCGGCAATCCAACAAAACCGGACGATTGTGAGTGCTCACAACCATGAGCACGACCCGTTGAGCCCGCTCCCTTAATTCATTCGTGACACTGGACCAGAATCGTCGTCCATGCTGGTGTGCGACCGACCCCCCAAGGAGGCAGCGTGCTCGCTCCACGTTCCCACCCCCCGTGCTTCCGCGGTGGTCTGGTCCGTTTGGCGGCCCTCACACTCGCGGTGACCGGGCTCACCGGCTGCGCCGACAAGCCGACGGTGCAGTCGTCCGACTCCATGCGGACCGGGCCGGGTGTGACCGCTGACAAGATCACGGTTGCCGCGCTGACCGACCTGACCGGTCCCTACGCCCCGTTGGGCCGGGGAGTGACCCAGGCCCAGCAGCTGTACTTCAAACGGTTCAACGAATCCGGCGGGGCCTGCGGACGCACGGTGGAGCTGGTCGTCCGCGACCACGGGTACGACGTGCGCAAGGCGGTGACCGCCTATGCCGAGGTCGCCCCGCATGCGGCGGCGATCCCCCAGCTCATCGGCTCCTCCATCACCACCGCGCTGCGATCCCGGATCGAGTCCGACCGGGTGCTGACCGTCCCCCAGGCCTGGGCGCACACCCTGCTGGGCAGCAAATACGTGCAGATCATCGGCACCACCTACGACGTCGACATGATCAACGGGGTGGAGTTCCTGGCCAAGGAGCACGGTCTGGGCGCCGGCGACAAGATCGGGCACCTGTACCTGCAGGGCGACTACGGCGACAGCGCCGTCACCGGATCCCGGTGGGCCGCCCGGGAGCTGGGGATGAAACTGGTCGAGCACGAGATCCGCCCCACCGACAACGACATGACCCCGGCGGTCACCGCGTTCCGCCGGGCCGGCGTCAAGGCGGTGCTGGTGAGCGTCGGCCCGCTGCAGGCGTCCTCACTGGTCGGGGTCTCCGCCGCCAAGGGACTGAACGTGCCGTTCGTGGCCAGCAACTCCGCCTTCGCCGAGCAGCTGCTGGACACCCCGGTCGGCCCGTACCTGGAGAAGGACTTCTACATCCTCAGCGCGGTGGCCCCGCCGTCCGCGTCGATCGAGGGCATCCGGCAGGTCGCCCGGGACTACCGGAAGACCTACCGGGGTCAGCCGGTCGACCTCTCGGTGATCGCGGGGTACGGCGCGGCGGTCACCGTCGGGGAGGCGCTCAAGAAGGCCTGCTCCATGCGCGACTTCAGCCGTGAGGGCATCGTGGCCGCGCACCGCTCCAACCCCCAGTTCAACGCCGGGCTGGGCGGTCCCGCGATGGACTACTCCCGGTGGACCGTCCCGTCGACCCGTTCCGCCTATGTGCTCAAGCCCGACCGCGACAAGCTCGGCGGGCTGAAGATACATCGCCAGCCCGTCACATCCCCGCTGGCAGAGAAGTACACCCCACCCAGCTGAGCAAGCGAGCCCTTCCGCGGCGCCCCGGCACACCGGGGCGTCGATGCCCGCCACCCCGAGATCCCCGGGCATGCCGGAAGCGGCTCGGTTCTGAGCGGGAAGGAACGACATGCCACCCGACTCGCTGTTCGCACCCCCCACACCGGCTTCCACCCCCCCTGCCGCCGACCCCGTCGTCACTCCCGGCCATGCGCTGCACGGGCGGGACGAGGAGCTGAGCGCCCTCCGCTCCCTGCTCGCCCGGGCCCGATCGGGCCGCGGGGGCGCGCTCGCCGTGGTGGGCGGCGCGGGCATGGGCAAGACCGCGCTGCTGGACGCCGCCGTCCGGGAGGCGCCCGACTTCCAGAGCATCGGCACCCGCGGCATCCGCGGCGAGTCCCACTTCGCGCTGGCCGGGCTGCATCGGCTGCTGCGGCCGGTGTTCTCGGCGACCGCCGGGCTGCCCGCCGAGGAGGCGGCCGCGCTGGCGTTCCTGACCGGGACGGGCGCGCCCGGCCCGGCCGACCCGTTCGCGCTGTGCCGGGCGGTGCTCGGGCTGCTGGCCGAGCTGGGCCGCTCCGGCCCGGTGCTGTGCTGGGTCGACGACACCCATCATCTGGACGGCCCGTCGCTGGACGCGCTGACGTTCGCGGCGCGCCGGCTGGCCGACGAGCCGGTGGTGCTGCTGTTCGCCGGCGACGACCGCGGCGAGGACCGGCTGGACTGCCTGGCCGACATCCCCCTCATGCGGCTGCACCCGCTGGATCCGGACGCGGCGCTGAAGGTGGTGCGCGACCGCGTCCCGGAGGTGTGCGGCGAACCGGCCGCCGAGCTGGTGGAGCTGGCCGCCGGCAACCCGCTGGCGCTGGTCGAGCTGGCCGCCGAGCTGACCCCCGAGCAGCTCGCCGGGCAGGCCCCGCCGCCCGCCGCGCTGCCCCGCGACAGCCGGATACGCACCCACTACCGGCGTCGGCTGGAGGCGCTGGGCCCCGGGGCGCGCACCCTGGTGCTGCTGGCGGTGGCCGACGAGCGGCTGGAGCTGGACACGTTGACCCGGGCCGCCGCCGAGGCCGGGATCGACCTGGCCGAATGGGAACGCGCCCAGCGTTCCGGGCTGGTCCGGGTGGACGGCGAAGCGGTGCGGGTGCCCGATCCGCTGGCCCGCAGCTGCCTGTACGCCGACGCCGCGCTGGCCGAACGGCAGGCCGTGCACGACCTGCTGGCCCGGGTGCTGGACCGGCCGTGGCATCGGCTGCGCCGGGCCTGGCACCGGGCCGCCACCGTGCAGGACCCCGATGCGCGGCTGGCCGACGAGCTGTGCGCGGGCGCCGCGCTGGCCGTGGCGGCGGGCCACCACGCCGACGCCGCCCGCGCCTGGCAGCGGGCCGCGGCGCTCACCCGCGACCCGCAGATCAAGGCGGACCGGCTGCTGGCCGCCGCCGAGGACTTCTGGCGGGCCGGCCGCCCGCACACCGCCCGGGCGCTGCTGCGTCAGGTCCGCCCGCTGGCCCGCTCGTCCGAGCTGATCGGCCGGGCGGATCTGCTGCAAGGCGAGATCGAGCTGCGCAACGGGCATCCGGTCACCGCCCGCCGGCTGCTGATGGAGGCCGCCGAACGGCTGGCCGCACCGCGCCGCAACCTGGCGTTGACCGCGCTGATGCGGGCCGCGGAGGCCGCCGACCTGACCGGGGACATGCGGGCCACCCGGCAGGCCGCGCAGCGCGCCGCCCGGCTGCGGCACCCGGCCGAGCCTCCGGTGACCGAGCTGATGTTGGCGCACTTCTCCGGCATGGCGGCGGTGGTCGTCGACGGCCGGCACGTGGAGGCCCGGGCGGCCCTGCGGCGGGTGGTGGAGCTGGGCGAGGCCGGCTCCGACCCGGTGGCCAAGACCTGGGCGGGCAGCGCCGCCATCGCGCTCGGCGAGGACCAGCGGGCCTATGAGCTGGCGGCGCAGGCGGTGCATCGGGCCCGCCGGCCGCGGTCCAGCTCGCTGCTGCCGTGGTCGCTGGTGATCCTGTCGATGGCCGAGTGCCTGCTGGGCCGGTTCCATGCGGCGCTGGCCGACTCTGCCGAAGGGCTGCGGCTGGCCCGGGCGTCCGGGCAGGAGAACTGCGCGATCGACCATCTGGCGCTGATGGCGCTGGTCAGCGCGCAGCTGGGGGATCGGGACACCGCGACGGCGCATCTGGCGCAGATCACCGAGCAGGTCGGCGTGCGCGGGCTCAGCCGGCCCGCCACCGTCGCGGTGTGGGCGCTGGCCTGCCTGGACCTGGCCGACGACCGGCCCGCCGACGCCGCCGCCCGGCTGCGGCTGCGCACCGCCACCGGGGCTCAGCATCGGGTGATGCGGACGCTGGCGATCCCGCACTATGTGGAGGCGGCGGTGCGCTGCGACCAGCGGCGGCAGGCGTCCCGGGCGCTGGCCGCCTATGAGGCGTGGGCGGAGGGCACCCGCAGCCCCAACCGGCTGGCGTTGGCCCACCGGTGCCGGGCGCTGCTGGCCGCCGACGACGAGACCGCGATCGGGCACTTCGAGGAGGCCCTGCGTCTGCACGCCTCGGCCGACTCGGCGTTCGAGCAGGCCCGCACCGCCCTGTTGTACGGGCACCGGCTGCGCCGCAGCCGCCAGCCCCGCGCCGCCCGCGACCATCTGCGCAGCGCCCTGCAGACCTTCACCGAGTACGGCGCCGAACGCTGGGCCGAACGCGCCCGCGCCGAGCTGCGCGCCGCCGGCGAGACCGTCGAGCCCGCCCCCGCGGGCCTGGAGCGGCTGACCCCCCAGCAGCTCCAGATCGCCCGGCTGGTCGCCGAGGGCGCCACCAACCGTGAGATCGCCGCCCAGCTCACGTTGAGCCCGCGCACGATCGAGCATCATCTGCGCAACATCTTCGCCCGGCTGGACATCCGCTCCCGGGTGGAGCTGACGATGCTGCTGACCGGCGGCGGGTCTCCCTCCCGCTGATCCACCCGGCCGCGCTCGCCCTCCGGCGGGCGCGGCCGCGGACGTCGCTCGGCCCGCGGCGTGTCCGGTCAGGTCAGCCGGAACGTGGCGAGGATCTGTTCCCTGTCCGCGGCGGGCCTGCCGGAGGCCGTGTTGATCTCGATCTCGCACACCTGGTCGCCGGGTCCGGGGACCTGGATCTCGACGGTGTCGTGGGCGGCGCCGTTGGAGGCGGTGCGGACGTGGGAGATCCGGATCCCCGGCTTGTCGCCCACGGTGACGTCGGTGATCTGAAGGTTCTCGCTGCCTTTGTTGATCGTGCGGGCCTTGCGCCGCAGCGTCTCCAGGTCGTTGCCGATCAGGCCGCCGGGGGCGCACCCGGCCTGGAGGTGGTTGGCGTAGTCGGTCTGCACGGTGGCGGTCTCGATGGCGAACACCGCGCCGTCCCCGGCGAGCTCCTTCAGCGCCTCCTCGACCAGCTCGGGGAACTCCCCGCCCTCCAGGCCGAACGCCCGCCGCACCGACGGGGCGCCGTGCGCGGTCGGGTCGACGATCTGCCAGCCCGGCGGCAGGGCGAGGGTGTATCCCCGTCCCTGGTGCCGCCGCCAGCCCGCCGGGGCCTCCGTCGATCCCGGCGCGGGGCTGTGCGCGGCGGCGGTGCCGGACTCCTCGGCGGCGGGCCGGTCGCCGTCGTCGGAGCCGGTGCAGGCCGTCGTCAGGGCGAGCAGCAGACCCGCCCCCAGGACGGCGAGACGATCTCTGCGATGAAGCACCGCCGCACTCTATCCGGCGACGATCTTCCCGATCGCTCGTTTGTGCGAGCCTGGCCGGATGTGGTCCGCGGCGCGTTCCCGCCGACGCGGGCGGGCGTCGGAGAGGAGCGGGCCGGACGCCGGGGAAGGGGCGGACGTCGGCGGTCCACCGGGCGGCGGGGAGGGCGGTCAGATGTCGGTGAAGTCGCCGTGGCGGCCCGCGCCGGCGGCGAACCGGGCGGCGCCCTCGATCGCCTCGCCCAGCGCGTTCACCCCGCGGCGGTATTCGTTCGCCAGCGCCTCGTCCTCGGTCATGCCGTCCTGCTCCAGCAGGGACAGGCGGTCCCCGCGCAGGCAGGTCTGGGGGAACCGGGCCAGGTCGGCGGCGAGCTCCTCGGCGGCGGCCCGCGCCCGTCCGGGTTCGACCAGCCGGTTGACCAGCCCGATGTCGTAGGCCTCCCGGGCGTCCACCGGACGGCCGGTCAAGATCATGTCCATCGCCCGGCTCATCCCGATCAGCCGGGGCAGCCGGACCGTCCCCCCGTCCACCAGCGGCACGCCCCAGCGGCGGCAGAACACCCCGAACACCGCGTCGGGCTCGGCCACCCGCAGGTCCGCCCACAGCGCCAGTTCCAGCCCGCCGGCGACCGCATGCCCGCTGATCGCCGCGATCACCGGTTTGCTCAGCCGCATCCGGGTGCAGCCCAGCGGGGCGTCGGCGGGGGGCGGGTCGACCCGGTTGCCGCGTTCGGTGCCGATGGCCTTCAGGTCCGCGCCCGCGCAGAACGTGCCGCCCTCGCCCCACAGCACCGCCACGGCCGCGTCCGGATCGGCGTCGAACGCCCGGAACGCCTCGGCCAGCGCGGCTGCGGTCGGTCCGTCGATCGCGTTCCGCACCTCGGGCCGCGCCAGGATCACGGTGGTCACCGGCCCGGAGCGTTCGACGCGGACGCCGCTCACTCAGCGCTCCTTGGTGAAGTGCTCCAGCGGGACCTCGATGAACACCGCGGCGGCCCGCACCGCGACCGGGCCGTCCGGGCCGCCGATGCGGCCTTCGCCCTCCATGTAGGCCTTGCGGCCGTGCACCCCGGTGCACCGGGCGGTCAGATGGACCTGCGAGCCGACCGGCACCGGCCTCACGAAGTCGGTCTCCAGGCGTCCCGTCACATAGCGCTTGCCCAGCAGCCAGGCCGAGGTCCCCAGGATCTCGTCCA
>k87-749270_pt1 | contig 13346 bp, 11 predicted proteins | sample MGYA00084031_6733416 | MGnify analysis MGYA00084031
GATTTAGATGATGCTCCTGGTTTGATGTTGGTAGGAATTGCTGTCGTATTCATTCCTTTTGCCGTATATACTTTGACAAGCGTGTTGGAAAATCTGCTCGAACACGCGATTTTACTTAAGACAGATCATGATTTGACAGTGTGAGGTGCGACATGGCTATTATCGTTAATCTAGATGTAGTATTGGCTCAAAAAAAGATGAGTGTAACAGAATTGAGTGAAAAAGTGGGTATTACGATGGCAAACATCTCTATTCTAAAAACCGGAAAAGCAAAAGCCATCCGTTTTTCCACCCTCGAAAAAATCTGTGAAGTATTAGAGTGTCAACCGGGAGATTTGTTAAGTTATCAAAAAGACCCCGATCCTATACCAAAAAAATGAATATAAAGCATAACAATCAGTAAAAAAATAATCTGAATAATAGATGTATGAGACTTTTAGCGGTCATTACATCTATTATTCAGATATTTTTTATTTTAATGGAATATCCTGTTGTCTATAGATACATATTTACACGTAGAGAGACTTTTCTTCTACTATATGGTACTTCTCCTGATAAAAATGAAGAAGATTTTGGATCTCACGTTGATTTGGAAATAGTGAAATACCGAAGACCGGAATGTTTGTCTCCTCATCTATCCTCGCATTCGTAAGGATACAATCGATATCCGGATAGTATAATTTTATTTCTTTCTGATAAAAGTTTGGGAGAACACCAAATTGATAATAATCTCCCAATTTTTCTTGCAATCTTTTTGCTATGTCATCCGCTTGTTTTTTTCTTGTATTTGTGACTATCACTGCTTTTAATTTATTTTCTTTCCCTTCAATGTATGATAGCAATAATGGCCAGTCGAAAAGAATTTCTAAGATAGCATGGCGAACAAATGAATCAAGTTCAGGAATGACGTATCCTTTTTCTCTGCAGTCATTTACCATCCTTCCCTTCAATTCTTCACATAAACAGGCTAAAATCGACGGATCAACTATCGTTGTCTGGCTTGGATCATTTAGTATATATTCTGGAAATCGTGGTTGTGTCAGTATCTCTTTACATCGTTGAACGATCAAACCTTTGTTCTCACATTCCAACTGATATTTTTTTTCCAAGCAATCCATCCATATCATTAAACAATGACTGATACAAAAATGATACTCTCTTTGCTCGCTTGCATTTCTTATTTTCAAAGCAGTATGAATGACTTCTGTATCAAATATCCACTGCCAGATTTTTTCTTCTCGTGGCAAAGAAAAATGGCTCAAGTGATTTTTTTCCAAGAATGAAAAGGTGTAACAGCTGATTTTCTTTTGCTCCAATCCCCTTTTATTTTTGTTGAATCGTTGTATACGACAAGCAATAAAAAAATGTAAAAAACATAAGGTTTTCGGATCATTTTTTGCTACCTCATATAGCTGGTTTTCTTTTAAAAATAGGATGACCACATCATAAGTTGCCTCGCTAAAAGAACGATTAAAAATACTAGCAGGAGAAGGATATTTTTCCATCAACAAACGAGCTGTAAGACCGTCGATCACCTGACCCTCTCCGACAATCCGAGTCAACCCTTTGATCCTCAAATCGTATTTTTTTAATTTTGATTGGATTTTCTTTACGATTCTTCGCAATGTACTTTCTGAAATAAACAGATACTCTGCTAATTCTAAATAATTCTCTTTTGGATGTAGCAGTATGGTTTCTAAATATCTATATTCAGTAGATTGGGAGATCACGATCTGATAAATATGATCTTTTGTGAAGGCAGGTGAAAATATAGCTGTCACACCAGCATCCCGATCAGTGACGATTTGGATATCGGAAGAATATGTATTGATTTCTATAAAATCGTTCCGCAATGTTTTTCCAGAACTTGCCAATTTTTTTTCCAATTGACTAAGACGGCAACGTTCCCCCTCGAATAGTAGTTCTAACAGATTCAACTGACGTTGTAATTTTTTTGAGAGAAGATTCAACGTGTTTCCACCCCTTTCTAACAAAATTCTTTTGATACATCCTGATAGAGAAATGTAAAAGCACTCAATGTCGGTTTCCCTTATTGAGTGCTTGTGATTATATTATATCGTGTATCTGCTTTAGAATTAGGAGCTTTGAGAACTATTTTTTCTTACTTAAGCAAAAAATGGTTATTGATTTTCAGCTTTCTCTTTTGCTTTTCTTCTCATAACAATCGCCCCTATGCCTGCTACTAACGCTATACCAATCAATGTCCATGCAGTATTCCTAATTGCATTGGTTTGTGGCATATTCAGTGAAGATTCATTATCTGCACTTGTTGTTGGATCATCTTGGATACTTGGTGTCGTTGCTTCATTTCGTTCCGTACTGCCGCTTGTACCTTCATTATTTGTATGATTATTTTGTGATTCATTCGTACTGGAATTCGTCGTGTGATCACGTACTTCATACGGCATATTCAATTCTGTTGAAAAACCGCCATAAGAACTGTCTGTCGTCACATTGACTGCGACATTGTTCCGACCAGGAGTCGATGTGTCGATTTCAGAATTTAAAGAGACTGTATAAAGATTTTCTGGAATGACCTTGTCATTTACTTTTACATTTTTGATAAATGATTTAAGATCTAGTTCCGTGGCACCTCGTGGAATTTCTACTTTATTAGCTTCTACATCAATTTTCCCGCTTGGTTCGAACCCATATTCTGTGACTTCATAATAAGCATATTGAGAACCATAAGTGAAGTTCTTCTCCTGCTCATCTTCCATCAGCATATTTCGTCTAAACTCTTTTGTATGATAGATTCTGACAATGTCTCCTATGTTGACATTCAATGGCTGTCCACTGTTGAATCGAGACAATGCTTGTTCGATCGTCCGATTTCCTGTTACATCATAAGTGAAACTGCTAGTGGTATTATCTTTGTTCATCACATCGAATTGATAATAGATCGAGCGGTCGGAGTAATCATGCACTACTTTGGACAACTCTGTATTCGCCACGCCTTGTGATGCTCGGATCATCAGCTGATTGTTCTGATTGTTTGGGTTTTTCTGATTGATCAAGCTAAATGCGCCAATCGTTGCGCCGTCATTGTTTTTGACTCGGATCGTACTTCCCCATTTTACTACATAAGGGATCTTCACTTCTGTGAATCCAGTACCATCAGTCGTGCTTACTCTCACACGAACTCCTTTTTCTCCCACAGTTGTTGTATCAAAGTTAGACAATTGTTCCACCGTATAAAGATCACTCGTTAGCGGACGTCCGTTGAAAGTCACATTTTGGATCAATTCTGCCGGGTTCACTGTATTCGTCTCATGTCCTAACAGCAGTTCTTGTGAAATCGGATCTGCCTTGATATCTGTAAACGGCTCAAATCCTTCTTCTGTTACTTTATAATAGGCATAATTAGAACCACCAGTGTAATCTCTGACCATTTCATCCATCATCAGAAGATTTCTTCCTTGTGTCTCCGCATGATAGACTTTGATGGTGTCTCCTACATTGACTGCTAACGACTGCCCACTGTTGAATCCATTCACTGCTTGACGGATCAAGGTATTTCCTGTCACTTCATAGTTGTATTTTCGCGTATCGTTTTCCAGTACTTCGATGGCATAATAGATTCCTCTGCCGAACGGATTGTTCACTGGACGATTCAAGTCCGTGTTGCTTGAACCAGGAGAAGCATGAATTGCGAACTGATCGCCTTCTTTTAATAAACTAAACGCGCCGACGGTCATTTCTTCCAGTCCTCGAAGAACGAATGTACTTCCCCACTGTACTTCATAAGGGACTTCGATTTCGGTTTCAGCTAACCCATCATTCATCGTAATCTTTACTTTTGTCGTTCGTTTCCCAGTTGTACTTGTGTCAATCTCTGACAATTGTTCGATCGTGTAACGATCCTCTGAAATACTTTGATGATTGATCGTAACATCTTTGACTAGTTCTTTGACATCTAATGTGCTGACATCATTCATCAAAGAGAATGTTTGAGCAGTCCCCTCTGCTTCCATCACTGGAATCGGTTCTAGTCCGAATGCAGTCACTCTGTAATAAGCATATTCAGAATCATAAGTGAAATCCCGTTCTTCTTCATCAATCATGACAACCGAGCTGTTCGGTGATTTCTGCGGATGATAGATCTTGATCACATCATCCAATCGGACATCATAGTAACCATTCCCGTTCCCAAAGTTATTGATCACTTGCCGCAGCGTTCCTCTACCAAGTACCTCATAATTGTAGATTGACTGATTGTTTCTCAGGACTTCCAATGAGTAATACAAGGCGTGCATCGATTCTTCCGTACCGACCCGTTCATCTAATGCTGAAGGTAACCCACTGGTAACGGTTAATCTAGCTGCATTCCCGCTTCTCAGATGCAAGGAATAAGCTCCCGCTGAACCACCTTCGCTTGACTTGATCATGAACGTATCTCTCCAAAGATAATTGACCGATGTTTCGGCTGTTCCTTTGATCGTCTCCCCTGAAATCGGGTGTTTCGCTTGTACCGTGATCCGAATATCTTGTTTGCCAGCGTTCGTATTCGTCGGCTCAGTCGATTCTGCTGCGACGAATTCTAGATCATCGACCGCAACTGATTCCCCTTCAAAAGTGGCTTCTTCGATATAATTTTTAAACGTACTTGCAAGTGACACAGAAGTTTCTCCTAATGTACGGTCTTCCATTGGCTTCAATTTCAGTTGGATCGCCGGATCAGGAAGTACAGGAAGTGGTTCAAATCCGAAAGCCGTGACACGATAATAGGCGTTATCTGTTCCGTAAGTGAAATCTTGCTCTTTTTCTTCCACCATCAAGACTGAGCTTCCTGCACTCTTTTGTGGATGGTGAATATTGATGATATCGCCCAACTGTACATCAAGGTATCCATTTCCATTTCCGAATGTCGTGATCACTTGCTGTAGAGTAGCTCTCCCCGGCACTTCATGGTAATAAGCTTGTCGGTCATTTCGTAGCACCTCAATAGAGTAATACAACGAATCTTCCAGACCAATCCGTTCTTCAAGAGGAGAATCTAATCCTCGAGTTGCCACGATTCGAGCATTGTTCCCATTTCTCAACTGGAAGGCGTATGCACCCGCTGATTGTCCATTATGAGCTTTCAGTAAAAACGTGTCGCCCCAACGGACATTGACCTTCGTTTCAGCTGTTCCTTTGATCATTCGACCTGTAACAGGGTGTCTCGTTTGAACAGTCAGTTTGAGCGGCTGTTCTCCTACGATAGAATAATGTGGCTCTGTTGATTCAGCGGCGACAAACTCTAAGTCAGCTGTATTAATCCTTTGTCCTTCCATCGTCGCTTCTTGGATATATTCACGGAATGAAGAGGAAAGTGCAGGATAATTTCCACCGAGATATCGATCTTCCACATCCTGCAATTTTAGTTCTACCTCTGGTTGAGGAAGAACATCCATCGTGATCGAACCAGTCGCTTCCCGACCATCAGCAGCCGTTGCTTTTGCCCGCCATGTTTTTGTACCAGCTGAACTCGTATCAGCATCGAGCCACTCTAACTGATGTGTCTGTCCAAGAGGGTCTCTCACGTCAAAGTAGTCAGCAGGATTAGGGATTGCTTCGTTCACGTAAATGGAATGCGGTCCCTCCTTCCCAGTGATTTGTAGTGCTCTGGCCTGAACGGTGATCGGCACAGTTACAGTAGTCGTTCTGCCAGAAGTATCTTCGGTTACTTTGATTCTAGTATTTTGAGTACCTATTGTGTTCATTCTAGGTGGAGTTTCCCATTCTGTCTTCAGATCCCATTTGACATTACTACGATCAATCGTCACATAATCAGAAGGATCAGGAAGGGCATCATTTTCCCATAAAGAATGAGGCCCCGTTTTTGCTTCGACTTTGATGTCTCCCATGGCTTGTGCTACAGAAAGGAAGTTTATTGTTTTTATAGAATCTCTGTGGACTAAGCCGGAGCTGTCAAAACTTAGCCAAAGGCGTATATTCATTTCCATAGTTTCTGTGCCTAAATTTTGTTGATTTCCTATTCTAGTTAGAGTCATTGATTGAGGTTCCGTAGAGCCGCCACGGTTTGTCAAGTTATATCTCCAATTCCCACTTTCTGTATTAGAATAAGAACCAGGATGCTGACTACGTATACCATTGGGCCAGATAGTCACTCTATTGTTATGAAGCGCGTTAGTAGGAAAATTAGGACGAATACCTTCTGGCATATTAAATATGTCCTCTACATCTGGTACAAAACGAATTTCTATCATTTCCCCATTTACAAAAGAATGATTATGTTTTTTCATTGCCTCATTCAACCTATATTCCGTCAAACGTGCAGCAAAATCCATTGCTGCGTCTACTATTTCTTCACGTGACCATCTAGTTAGTCGTGACTCCTGAAGGACATTCTCCGTTCGTAACTCCTCTCTTTCTTGTGCTTCTATGGGTAATCGTGGCAAGGTTGATGCTCGAAGCTGGTTTTCCTCTTCATTCGTTTCTTCCTGTTCTTTCTCTTCCTGAGGGCGCAATTGCCTTAATGCGGGTAGTTCGATCGAATGTAAGGCAGAGGCGGCCTCTACTACGGTACCGCCCATATTCCCTAGAACCAGTCCCAACGATAGTGTACTAGTCAATAATTTTTTTACTTTTTTCAATGAACGTTTTACCTCCTTTATTTTTCCTATACAGATCAAAAGTGATCTGCTTTAAACCGTCAGCAAAGAAGGTATGCTATTTTCTTGTCTTAAACATAAATAAATCGTGTAAAAAATAGTTTTGCTTGTTTCTAACCTCCGTAGCTTTTGCTCATTTGACACAAATCGAATCGATCGAACAGTATTGATTTTGCTAAACACCTAACGATCATTTGTTGTGACAAACTTGACGGTCAGCATTGTACATGAATTGCTACTGTCTCCCCCTCTTACGATCTTTGAATATGTAGTTCTCTCCCCAATAATCGTAACTGGGCGTCTCCCACTCCTTTCTTTTTTGGTTTTATGCGGGAGCAAACTCCCACATTTATACTGTAAAGGGGTTCTTTCTATTATGTAATGCCACTTTTTCCCATTTAATATGGAGTTTTTGACAGAATGTTTCGAATAACAACGATCCACTACTCTTTTTTCTTTTTAACGTTAATTTGATAATAATGATTATTTATTTAAAAATACATTAGATAACATTTGTTACGACACAAAAAAGCTTCACAAACAAATATCGTTATTTTAAAATGAGGGCGAACTCACACAATTAGGAGGAATAGTATGCCATTCATTGTTTACTTTTTTCTTTCATTACTCGTGATCTATATTCCATTACCCACATTCTTTCTGCTCGTCAATCGTCTAGCAGAGCAACATGATACGATTACTGCTCTTACGAAGCTTTGTTTACTTCTATTTATTTGTCTAGATTACTTTACGAGCTATTATTGGCTAAAACAGACAAGAGTAAAAAAGAGATATTATTTCTTCCTTGTCTTTTTCAATCTCTTTGAGTTTCTGATCCATTGCTTTTTACTTCATCAGTATCATACGATCCATCTGTGGATCATCTGGGTCTTTCAAGTGGTCGTACTATTTTGTATGTTCACCTTTCCTCTCTCAAGAAAATTTAGAGAGACATTGTTTTATTAAAGAAGCTTCTCTGTATCAATAAAGACACATTTAAGGAAAAATTGGTTAATATACTGGTTTTTTCTTAAAAACTTTTAAAAAACTCATTGGGAATTTACCCACACAAATAAAGGGCTGTGACAAAAATCTTGTCACAGCCCTTATTTCGAATAAACGGTGTTCTCCTGCCAACTCCTCGGTCACAAATCACAATATTCATCAAACATGAGAAGCTGTTTGTTGAAATTGCTCCTTGTGACTCAGAGCTGAACGGCAGGTTCACGACCTCTTTCTTAAATGGTGTTCAAAAGCTTGCATCTGCGGTAATAAGTCCAGCCAAACGAAAAATATGAGAAGCTATTTTTGTTTGGCTGTTCTTATTACTTGATGCAGAACAGCTTTTTCACGACCTTTTTATTTAAAAGTCTTTTTACAGTTTTCTAGCAAAGAATGAGACAATCAGTACTAAAATGATGGCACCAATCAATGATGGCACGATTGCCATTCCTGCAATACTTGGTCCCCAAGAACCTAATAATGCTTGACCAAGTGCTGATCCAACTAAACCTGCTACGACATTTGCAATAATCCCCATCGAAGAACCTTTATTCGTGATTGCTCCTGCAATTGCTCCGATAATTCCTCCGACGATAAGTGACCAAATAAATCCCATGTTTCGTTCCTCCTAATGTTTTGCTTCCTTATTACTGAACGCGTGGTTCTGTATTTTCTTTTACTTTTTCAACGCCGCTTCCAGCTGCTGATTTTACTTTATCTGTTTGATTAGAAGCAAATTCACCAGTTTTTTTCGCTGCGTCAGTCACTTTGTCTTGCACCGTTTCTTGATCTTTTTCAAATTCTTCTTTTGTTTTGATGTCCACTACGTTAGCGTTGACTTCGATGACGTCTAAGTGTGTCATATTTTTTACTTCTTTGCCGATTACTTCTTGCATTTCTTCAAAGATTTTTTCGATATCTTTGCCATATTCCACAATGACATCCATATCAACTGCTACTTGTTTTTTACCGACTTCTGTTTCGATCCCAGCCGTTACATTATCTGTATTCACAAGTTTTCCTGCCACATTAGAGAAGAAACCACCGTTTGCAGATAATAAGCCGTCTACTTGTTCAATTGCGATTCCAATGATTTTTTGCACCACTTTATCTTCATAATTCAACTCACCGCGCATCGAATCTTCTTGCTCAGAGCCATGGTTTTCTTGGTCGTTTGTATGTTGTGAACCAAATTTTCCTTGTCCGTTTGAGTGTTCAGAACCAAGTTTTTCTTGTGCTTTCGCATGATCAGAAGGATGCTTTTGTTCCTCTAATGGTTTAGAAGGATCGATTGCATCATGTTGTTCTGGAACTTTAGATTCTGGAGAGCCGGGATGATGAGGCGCATGTTTTTCTGCGTCATGTTTCTTTTCTTCTACACCTTGTTGAACATTTGGCACGACTGGATCTGGATGTGCAGATACTGGTGCTGTTTTGTTTTTTTCGTCTTTCACACCATTTGATTGGTTTGGTGTCGTTGGGTCTGGATGTGCAGACACTGGTTTTTGGTTGTTCATTTTATTGTTGTTATTATTTTTGTTATTGTTATTCATGGATGTTTCCTCCTAAGATTTAAAATAGTGATCTAAAATTTTCGTTTGTTTCAAATAAAAACCAATAGCGACACCGATAGCTGCCATGATCAAGATCAATAAAGTCTTGAAAAAGCCGACGGTAATCCATAAAACGGCTAATATCAACCCAAGTACCCCAAAGATGATAGGGAGCTTGTATGTCGAAAATAGTTCTTTCATTTTTGGTCCCCCCCTATTCTACTCGTTTGCGGTCATTGCTTCGTTTAGCTGGTTCTTCAAAGCCTGTGTATTTCACCGATACTTTCACTGACTCTTTTGTGCCTAATATGTGTTGCACTTCGTTTTCGATTTCTTTCATCAATGTTCCAGTTTTACCAATGAGTGCTGAAGTTCGTTTCAACTCCCCTTTTACATTGACGGCGATCTTGTTTTTCGTTGCTTTGACATTTACTTTTGGTGAATGGATAAATTCATCTTCATGCAAGTGAGAACGAACCATTCCTTCGATTGCTTTTTTATCCAACGTCAACTCCCCATCGCCATGTTTCAGTAAAAAGGTTCCGATCGTTTTTGGATAAAACAAGAAAACAAGCAATGTGATAATCGTCAAAATAGCAAATGCAACAGCAAGCCAGAATACATATTGTTGCACATATGAATTAGTGATGGAAAAGAATCGAAACTTCTCTAATTGAAAAGGCAGTGGATAGGCTGCACTTAATAGTATCGCAAACAAGAGTATAGATAGCAAAAGTAACGTTCCGATCACTCCAAGCGTTTTTACTCCTTTATTCATTTTCGCACCTCCTCATAGGGGTTAAACGATCAACTTTTTATAAGTTGATCGCTTCTCCACCAGTTACTCCGTAAATTTGAGCTGTGACATAACTTGCTTTATTTGATGCTAAGAAGACATAGACCGGTGCTAATTCTCCTGGCTGACCTGCACGTTCTAGTAAACTTTGCTGACCAAATTCAGGAATCGAACCAGAAGGCTGACCTTCGTCTAGTTGTAGCGGTGTCCAGATTGGACCAGGTGCTACACCGTTTACACGGATTCCCTTAGGTGCAAGTTGTTTTGCTAAGCCGATCGTAAAGTTAGCGATTGAAGCTTTTGTTGCTGCATAATCCAACAAATGTTCACTTGGATTGAAGGCTTGGACAGAAGTTGTTGTAACAATCGCTCCTCCTGCTGGGATATGTGGTACTGCTTCTTTCACTAAAGCAAACATAGCAATGATGTTGACCATGAATGTGTCTTTGATTTGTTCAAGTGGCAGTTCAGCAATGGACTGGCAAGAAATTTGCTGCCCTGCATTCAATACCATCGTATCTAGCCCGCCAAGCTCACTTACAGCCTTTTCAATGATTTCTTTAGGCGCTTGTTCATCACGAAGATCAAATGGGAGTAAGACGATCTTACGTCCTGCATCTTTGACGTATTTAGCTACTTCCTCTGCATCTTTTTCTTCTCCTGGGAAGAATTGAAGAGCGATGTCTGCACCTTCTCTAGCAAATGCAATCGCTGCTGCTCGACCGATCCCTGAATCGCCACCAGTGATTAGTACACGGCGATTTTCCAGCTGATTATTGCCCTCATAGGATTCTTCACCACAATCAGGAACAGGAATCATGTTCTGTTGTAAAGCTGGCGTATCCTGATCTTGCTTAGGAAATTTCTCCGTATGGTACAGATTTCGTGGGTCGATTAATTTTGGTTCTGTCATTGCTGTATTCCTCCTACTTTTTCTAAATTGTATTGCCAAAACAAATTTCTTTGTTTGATACCTGTTTTAACTAGTTTGTTTAATTCGTATAATCTTTTCGGTATAGATGGTAGCCTAAAACCACCGCTGCTATCAAAGAGCCGAATACTACGAGGATAAATCCTAAAGCAGAGCTTTTACCCGGCAATCCTCCTGTATTCATTCCCCAAAGCCCTGCAAACAACGCCGGAACGGAGATGATCAGTGCAGCTGAATCTAGATATTTCATGATATGGTTTAGATTATTGTCCATCATCCCATTGAATAAATCTCCAATACTCTCCAATAAGTCTCGATAGATTTCAATCATTTTTTCTGTTTGACGCTGTCTCAAATGAACATCATAAAGTAACTGTTCATCATCTAAACGTTTGATAAACGTTTCAGAATTCCATAATTGATCCATTGTTTCCCGCTGATCTCTTAAGGTATGATCGATATACACAATGTCTCTTTCCAGATCTGCCTGTTTATACAGTTCCTCATTCTCCGTCGTTTTACGGGCTGCTTTATCCAAAGCGTCAATTCGCTTCTTCATTTCTCTTAGTTCTTTCACGTAATGGGTATAAATATCCAGTAATGTATACGTGATGATCTTTTCAAACGAGTTTAAATGATCTCCGTGTTTTGTCAGCAAGCGATCCACGAACTCGGTCTTTCTATCGATACATGTAATTAAGAGATTATCGGAAAGTACAAAAGATATCGGTGTCAATTTTTTTTCGATACGATTATCTGACTGATCCAGATTGATTACAACCAAAGAAAATGGATGCGCTAATTTGGTCTCATAAAGGCGCTCCATCCGAGAAACTTCTTCCGGATATTCCGTGCCTACGAAAATGTCATCTGGAAGCTCGAATTCGTTGATTGCCTGCTGGATCTCTTCTGGCTTTGTATTATCGAGAATAAGCCAGTTGTATTTGTTTTCATCTGTTTCTGTTACTTTCTTTTCATCATCCACAAAGTAGTATCTCAATGTATACCTCCTTTCTGGACTTTTTCAAAAACGATTAGCTGAAGAAGCAGTTTTTTAATTTGATATTATAATCGAGTACTGCACTTTCATTTTCTAATGAGAAGCTGTCAAGCTGTTTGTTAAAGTCCATGTTCAATCGTTTGCCGAAATAACTTTGTTCTACTTTAGATGTATAGATTTCCAATAAAGGATGCTCGATTTTTGTTGCATACTCTCCAAATTCCGAAACAAAAGGAATGATTTGGAAAAAGCTGCCTTTTGCAAAAGCACCTTTATCCCTTAAAAATGGATCGGAATCATTGATGAGAGCAAGTGCAATTTTTGTATTTTCCCCCACTTTTTCGATTAACGTCTCTACTGCATTTTTAGACATTGTAATTTCCATTCCTACTCCCCCTGTTCAGTTGTAGTCTTCTATTATTTAACAACTACGTCTGTTTTTTGTTGAACTTTTGCATATTTTGGATATTTAGGGAATTTAGCCACACAACGGAACGCCGTCATCCCTGCATATTTTTCGTAATATTTCTTCGTTGGTCCTTCAAAATCCTTGCTCCATGGTTTCACATGTCCTGAGAAATGGATAATGTAAGGATTGTTGCGCGTTTCTTCGTATTCACGTTCACCTGCTGCTGTTGGATGTTTCTTTGCTTTAGCCATGATATAGCCTTGTGCATTCCAGCGCGGATGAAGCGGAAGCCAACGATCATGCAAGATTGCATTTAATGCATCTTGGTCATGGAATCTTAATTTTTATGGATTATGTTCGATGAAGTCTAATACTTTTTGCGTAATATTTTCATCTAACCATTTTTTTACATTGATCAGCATCAATCCTGAGTTGAAGTAACGCATTGATTTAGCTGGAATCTCCATTTTTTCTAATCGTTGATGGAACCCAGCGTCTTCAACAGCTGCTACGATTGAATCACCGAAGTCAAGACGCCATAATTTAGAGATGTCTTGTAAAGCGATCATGTCGCAATCCATATATAAGATACGTTCGACTTCCGTGCCGCGGAACAATTCTGGAATCGCTATGCGGTAATAAGCTGTTTCTGGAATACGATCGCTGATTACTACATTTGTAAAGAATTCTTTATTGATTTTCAAAAATTCTACATCTGAATTCATTCGTGCATTTTTCACTGAGAAGCGTAAAAGCTGTTTGCTTTCAAAATCGATATCGTCGTCAATCACATAGAACCGAACAAATTTAGACGGGTTGCAATTATCTAATACTGAGACAAATAATGCAGCTAAATGCGGTACGAATTTTGTGTTACAACTTGCGACTACTGCTATTTCTTTTTTATTCATTGATCTCGCCTACTTTCGTTAGAGTACTGTGTGCTAATTTTTTTAAGTATAAATTGGTATACGGATGATCTTTCAACGTATTCCAAGGTTTATCATGTCCTGTAAA
>k87-577600_pt1 | contig 13335 bp, 13 predicted proteins | sample MGYA00084031_6733416 | MGnify analysis MGYA00084031
CGCTCGGCGTCTGACCGTCCTGAGGCGTCCGCGCGGCGGAGGCGCCCGGCGGCCGGGCCCGATCGCGCCCCGGGCGTCGACCGCGCGCCGAGGCGGCCCCCTCCCGGGTGAGCGGCGAATCCGTGGGGATTCCACGGGGGCGCCGCGACCGCCGAGCCGCCGCAGGGCGGCTTCGGCCCGCGTGCCGCGGCGGCCGGCCCCGATCCCCGAGACGAGGCGGAGGCGGGCCGTGGACGGCCGCGGGGCGGTCGTGGGCGAGGGCCGCCGGCAGGGCCATGAGTCCTGCCGCCCGTGCCGCCGAGGTTCAGCCTTCGGCAAAGTCGCCCCCTGAAATGGGATGAATAGCTTTCATTCGCAATGAATCGGGCATGTCGCCGTCTCGATGTCCGGATCCCGTCGTTGGACAGGAGGCGGCAACGTGCCCGGTAACAGGGGAGTGACCTACATCCGTCCGGGTGTGGTCGAGGTGCAGGACATCGACTACCCGGAATTCGTGCTCAAGGACGGCCCCGGAGTGCATCCCGCCAACGTGGGCCGCCGGCTGGATCACGGCGCGATCCTCAAGGTGGTGGCGACCAACATCTGCGGCTCCGACCAGCACATGGTGCGCGGCCGCACGACCGCGCCGTCGGGCCTGGTGCTCGGCCATGAGATCACCGGCGAGGTCGTCGAGGTGGGCCGTGACGTGGAGTTCATCAAGCCGGGCGACCTGTGCTCGGTGCCGTTCAACATCTCCTGCGGCCGCTGCCGCATGTGCAAGGAGGGGCACACCGAGGTCTGCCTCAACGTCAACCCCGCACGGCCCGGCGCGGCCTACGGCTATGTCGACATGGGCGGCTGGGTCGGCGGCCAGGCCGAGTACGCGCTGGTCCCGTACGCGGACTGGAACCTGCTGAAGTTCCCCGACAAGGACCGGGCGATGGAGAAGATCCTCGACCTGGCGATGCTCGCCGACATCTTCCCCACCGGCTACCACGGCGCGGTCAGCGCGGGCGTCACCTCCGGATCCACCGTGTACGTGGCGGGGGCGGGCCCGGTCGGCCTGGCCGCCGCGCACGCCGCGCAGTTCCTCGGCGCGGCGGTGGTGATCGTCGGGGACCTCAACAAGGAACGGCTGGAACAGGCCCGCGGCTTCGGCTGCGAGGCGGTCGACCTCTCCCAGGACGCGACGCTGCCCGAGCTGATCGAGCAGGTGCTCGGCGTGCCGGAGGTCGACGCCGCCATCGACGCCGTCGGGTTCGAGGCCAGAGGGCGCACCGGCGAGGCGCCGGCCACCGTGCTCAACTCGATCATGGAGGTCACCCGGGCGGGCGGACGGCTCGGCGTCCCCGGACTTTACGTCACCGGCGACCCGGGCGCGGTCGACGAGGCGGCCAAGACGGGCTCGCTGTCCCTGCGGATCGGCCTGGGCTGGTCCAAGTCGCACTCGCTCGCCATGGGACAGTGCCCGGTGATGCGGTACAACCGCCTTCTGATGAACGCGATCCTGCACGACCGCGTTCAGATCGCCAAGGCCGTCAACGCCACCGTGATCGGCCTGTCGGACGCCCCCCGCGGCTATGCGGAGTTCGACCGCGGCGCGGCCCAGAAGTTCGTCATCGACCCGCACGGCATGATCCCGACCTGACCGGCTCCGCGGGCCCGCCCCGGCGCGCCGCCCGGTCCCGCCCCGGAGCCGTTCGGGACCGGGGCGGAGGGCGCCGGGCGCGGGCGGCCCGTCCGCGCCCGACCGTCGTTTCGCCGGGGCGCCGCCCCTTTCGCCGTCGTTTCCGGAAGGAACGGGGCCGCGGAACCTCGATCAAGTTTGCATAGTCATGCAACAGTGTGCATACTTCTGCTCATGTCCAAGGTGCTCACCTCCCTGCCTGTCGGCGAACGCGTCGGGATCGCCTTCTCCGGCGGCCTCGACACTTCGGTAGCTGTCGCGTGGATGCGGGAGAAGGGCGCGGTCCCGTGCGCCTACACCGCCGACGTCGGCCAGTACGACGAGCCCGACATCGCCTCCGTGCCGGGGCGCGCCACCGAGTACGGAGCCGAGATCGCCCGGCTGGTCGACTGCCGGGAGGCCCTGGTGGAGGAAGGATTGGCGGCCCTGGCCTGCGGGGCGTTCCACATCCGGTCCGCCGGGCGCGTGTACTTCAACACCACCCCGCTGGGGCGGGCCGTGGTGGGCACCCTGCTGGTGCGCGCGATGCTCGAGGACGGCGTGCAGATCTGGGGCGACGGCTCCACCTTCAAGGGCAACGACATCGAGCGGTTCTACCGCTACGGCCTGCTGGCCAACCCCTCCCTGCGGATCTACAAGCCGTGGCTGGACGCCGACTTCGTCACCGAGCTGGGCGGCCGCACGGAGATGTCGCAGTGGCTGCAGGAACGCGGCCTGCCGTACCGGGACAGCACCGAGAAGGCCTACTCCACCGACGCCAACATCTGGGGCGCCACCCACGAGGCCAAGAAGCTCGAGCACCTGGACGCCGGCATCGAGATCGTCGAGCCGATCATGGGCGTGCGGTTCTGGGACCCCGCCGTCGAGATCCCCGCCGAGGACGTCACGATCGGCTTCGAGCAGGGCCGGCCGGTGACCATCAACGGCAAGGAGTTCCCCTCCTCCGTCGATCTGGTGCTGGAGGCCAACGCCATCGGCGGCCGGCACGGCCTGGGCATGTCCGACCAGATCGAGAACCGCATCATCGAGGCCAAGAGCCGGGGCGTCTACGAGGCGCCGGGGATGGCGCTGCTGCACATCGCCTACGAGCGGCTGGTCAACGCCATCCACAATGAGGACACCCTGGAGCTCTACCACGTGCAGGGCAGGCGGCTGGGCCGGCTGCTGTACGAGGGGCGCTGGCTGGACCCGCAGGCGCTGATGCTGCGCGAATCGCTGCAGCGCTGGGTCGCCACCGCCGTCACCGGCGAGGTGACCCTGCGGCTGCGGCGCGGCGAGGACTACTCCATCCTGGACACCTCCGGTCCGGCGTTCAGCTACCACCCGGACAAGCTGTCCATGGAGCGGACCGAGGACTCGGCCTTCGGCCCGGTGGACCGCATCGGCCAGCTGACCATGCGCAACCTCGACATCGCCGACTCCCGCGCCAAGCTGGAGCAGTACGCCGAGCTCGGCATCGTCGGCGCCCCTCACCCGGCGCTGATCGGCGGCGCCGCGCAGACGGCGACGACCCGGTTGATCGACAAGCTGCCCGAGGGCGGGGCCGAGGCGATCGCCTCCCGCGGCAAGGCCCCCGGCCAGGACGACGAGCTGCTCGACCACGCCGCGATCGAGTCCGGCACCGACTGACCGCGACGCCTCGCCGCCCTCGCGTCTCGTCCTCGCATCCGTTCGCGACGCCCGCCCGGAACCGCCGGCCGCGGACGGGACCCGGAGCGGCGTAGGGCGCGGCGTCGTCCTCGGCGTCGCCCCTCCGCCGGTGCGGCGTCCGCGGCGCCCGACCCGCGTCCGCCGCACCGGGCCGCCCTGCCGGACGGGGCCGCCGCATCGCGCCCCGGAGCCCCCGGCCGGTGCCGCGATGCGGCCGGAGCGGCGCTCTGACGGCCGCCGCATGCTCCGGGGTCAGGAGGCGCGGCCGCCGGCGGGCCGCCCGAAACGCACCGGGACGCCGGGGGAGTACAGCACGCTCACCGGGTCGCCGAGGTCTGCGGCCAGTCCCGCGGCGGCGACGAGGTCCTGGTCGCAGCGCAGCAGCTCGGCGCGGTACAGCGGCCAGCGCGGGTGGGCGTTGGGCAGGTGGGCGAGGCGGCCGAAGAAGGCGGTGTGCAGGCCCCATCGGGCGGTCAGGAAGTGCTCCAGCTCGGTGGGCCGTTCGATGCGTTCGCCCCGGCGGACGACGATCCGGCTGCGGGCGCCGCGCGGCCCCGGCCAGCGGCGCGTGCTGGTGTAGCCGATGAGGTCGCCGTCCGTGCGGACCCTCATGCGCGACCACAGGTAGGGGAGCCCGAAGCCCGCCCGGCCCACGAGCACGGGGAGGAGCCGGGAGGCGTCCAGCGACCGGAAGACCACGCCGCGCCGCCCCTGCCGGTCCACCGAGTAGAGACGGACGTTGGTCTCCGGGAAGCTGCCCAGGTAGGGCAGACCGGGCAGCCGGAACCACCCCACGCGGTGCATCCGGAACGCCACGAGCCCCACATGGCTGACCCCGTCGAAGGTGTCGGGCACGGTCCCCGGGGGCAGCAGCGGCTCGACGTCCGCCGGATCCACGGCCCAGTGGATGAAGGTCAGGTCCAGCCAGGACTGGGTGAGCAGCGGACGGGGGATGTCCCAGGGCGGGTCGGCCGTGACGGGCTCGGGTCGAGGGGGTGCGGCGGACACTCCACCAGTGTCCCAGAGCCCGGTGCGAACGGCCGATCGGGGATCGTCGCGAGGGCGGCGCCCGCCGAAGAGACGAGGGGCGGAGCCGTGGCCCGCCGGCAATAACGGATCTACACCGTAAAGGCGGCGGTCGGTCGGCCTCGTCGATCAAGCGTCCCGGAAACGCCCGAAGAGATCCGATCCGGACGAGCCGTGCGCCGCCGCGCCGACGGCGTGGGGTCCGGCCCGGTCGCCGGACGGGCGGTGTGCGCCCGGGTGCGGCGGTGACGAGGGGGACGTCCCGGTGCGCCGTCCGGTTCTTCCCCTTCTCAGCCGGGCCGTCCGGTTCTGCGGTGCCGCCGTCCCGCCCCGTCCCACGGTCCCCTCACGGGCGGTCTGTGATCTCATCGCGAGGGCGGGGGAGGCGTGGGAACCTGGTGCCCGTGACGTCGGATGGCGGGAAGACCGCGGCCCACCGGGTGATGGGCAGGCCGCGCGTGACCTCGCGGGCGGCGCTGGAACGCCTGGCGTTCGAGCTGTTCGCCCGGCAGGGGTTCGAAGCGACCACGGTGGACGACATCGCCGCGGCGGCGGGGATCGGGCGGCGGACGTTCTTCCGCTACTTCTCCTCCAAGAACGACCTGGTGTGGGGGGACTTCGAGGGGCAGCTGCGGAGGCTGCGCACGCTGCTGGAGGAGACCGGTCCGGACGTCCCGGTGATGGACGCGATACGCCGGGCCGTGGTGGAGTTCAACCGGTTCGACCCCCGGCAGGTGCCCTGGCACCGGCAGCGCATGGAGCTCATCCTGGGCGTGCCGACCCTGCAGGCGGACGCGACCCTGCGGTACGCCTCCTGGCGCGCGGTGATCACCGAGTTCGTGGCCGGGCGCACCGGGCTGCCGCCGTCGGCGATGGTCCCTCGGCTCGCCGGCAACGTCGTTTTGGCGGCCGCGGTCTCCGCCTATGAGCACTGGCTGTCCGGTGAGGGGGGAGCCGAGCTGTCCGAGCTGCTGGACGAGGCGATCCGGCAGGTGGGGGCGGGGCTCGCGGCGGTGCTGGACGACGCCGGCGCGTGAGGTCGCCCGGCGGTGCATCGAACGGCGACGCCGACCGGGCCGATGGGCGGCTCACCCGGCCGAGGTCCGGGGCCTGCGCCGGCGCGTGAGGTCATCCGGAGCGTCGGCGCATGGCGTGGGCGACGAGCTCGCCGATGAGGACCGCCGTCGCGGCGGGGCCGCGCAGCGGCGCGGTCGGGAGGATGGAGGTGTCGGCGACGCGGAGCCCGGTCAGGCCGTGCACCCTGCCGCGGGCGTCGACGGCGTCGCCCATCGGCACGGTGCCGCAGGTGTGCTGGGAGGTGCCGAGCCGGGCGCGTATCCACCGGTCGAGCAGACGGTCGTCGTCCAGCGTCGCGGGCGAGGGCGCCACCAGCCCGCTAGACACCTCGCCGAAGGCGTCCGTGGCCGTGATCGCCGCGGTCGCCCGCACCGCCTCGCGCATGCGGCGCCGGTCGGCCTCGTCCTGCAGATAGCCGTACTCGATGCGGGGCGGGACGTCGGGGTCGGCCGACACGGTGCGCACCCCGCCGGTCCGCCGGGGGGTCTGCACCGACACCAGGAAGGGCAGGGGCGCGTCGGGGACCGTCGTCCTTCCGGAGACCAGCCCGGCCATCGGCACCAGGGACTGCAGGATCTCCAGGTCCCCCGCGTCCTCCCCGCCCGAGGAGGACAGGTGCAGCAGTCCGCCGAGCCAGGAGCCCGTCGGCTCCTCAGGCGGCCGGCGGGGCGTCCACTCCAGGACCACCTGGGGGTGGTCGCTGAGCGCGGCGCCGACGGCGGGCAGGTCGCAGACGACGGGGATGCCGGCCCGGGCCAGCTCCGCCGCCGGGCCGATCCCCGACAGGTGCAGCAGGTGCGGCGTGACCAGCGCGCCGGCGCACAATACGATCTCACCGGCCTCCAGCACGGCCCGTCGCCCGTGGTGCTCGACCACCACCCCGACCGCCCGGCCGCGGCGGACGACCACCGACCGCGCCGCGTGCCCGCCCAGCACGGTGAGGTTCGGGCGGTCGAGCGCGCCGCCGAGCAGGTAGGCGATCCCGGTGTTGATCCGCCGTCCGTCCACCGCGTTCGAGGGCACCGGGCCGAACCCCGGAGGGTCCTGGGCGTTCTTGTCGGGATCGGGCCGATGACCCAGCTCGCGGGCGGCGGCCTGGAACGCCGCGGCGGCGGGGTGCCGCAGGTCCACCCGGCGGACAGGGATCGGGCCGCGGTCGCCGTGCAGCGGGGTGGCCCCGTGGTCCAGGTCGGTCTCCAGGGCGCGCAGGAAGGGCAGCGCCCTCCGGTACGACCAGAGCTCCTCGCCCGCCAGGGCGGCCCAGCGGTCGAAGTCCGCGCGCCGGGCCCGCACGAAGTATCCGCCGTTGACGGTGGTCGAGCCGCCGAGGACGCGTCCGCGCGCCGCCCGGTAGGGCAGGCCGGGCGCGAGGCGGGCCGGCAGCGTCCGGACTGCGGGGTCTCCCGGGCGGGCGCCGGGCACGAGACGGGCGTCCAGCAGGTCGGGGGGAAACGCCGACGGGGCCCGCGGCACCGGGCCGGCCTCCACCACCAGGACCCGGCGGTCGGCGTCCTCGCTGAGCCGGGCCGCCAGGGCGGCGCCGCTGCCGCCGGCGCCGACCACGAGCACATCGGGCCTGCCGGGATACGGCGAAGTCATCCCTTGCGGAGCCTTCCTTTTGGCACTCGATGCATTTAGTATCCCTCCCAGCCGGTGACGTAGGCGACCCCTGCGCGCCGTCGACCGTCACCGCACGTCAGCGAAGGAGAGCGCCATGGACATCACCACCTCCGAGAACCGGGTCCACGAGCAGGCCGACGACCGGACCGAGGAGCCCGTCGTCGTCGAGGCGCTGATCGAGGAGGTCTCGATCGACGGCATGTGCGGCGTCTACTGAGACCCTTCATGCCGGACATCGACCTGGACCGCGCCTGGGACCTGCATCCGCAGGTCTCGGTGCGGCCCGAGCCCTTCGGCGCGCTGCTGTACCACTTCGGGACCCGCAAGCTGTCCTTCCTCAAGGACCGTCGGCTGCTGGCGGTCCTCGAGGGCCTGGCGGACGCGCCCACGGCCCGGGACGCCTGCACGGCGGCGGGCGTCCCCGCATCCGACCTGGCCGCCTACCGCGCGGCGCTGAGCGCGCTGGCCCGGTCGTCCATGCTCGTCGAGAGGACCTCATGACCACCACACCGCGGCTGGTCGACCTGTTCGAGCACGGGCTCGACGCCCCGATCTGCCTGACCTGGGAGCTCACCTACGCCTGCAACCTGGCCTGCGCGCACTGCCTGTCCAGCTCGGGACGGCGCGACCCGCGCGAGCTGAGCACCGAGGAGTGCAAGGCCGTCATCGACGAGCTGGAGGCCATGCAGGTCTTCTACGTCAACATCGGCGGCGGGGAGCCGACCGTCCGCTCCGACTTCTGGGAGCTGCTGGACTACGCCACCGCCCACCGCGTGGGGGTGAAGTTCTCCACCAACGGCGTGCGGATCACCCCCGAGACGGCGCGACGGCTGGCGGCCAACGACTATGTGGACGTGCAGATCTCGCTGGACGGGGCGACCCCCGAGGTCAACGACGCGGTGCGCGGGCCCGGCTCCTATGAGATCGCGCTGCGGGCCCTGCGCAACCTCGCCGACGCCGGGATGAAGAACGCCAAGCTGTCGGTGGTGTGCACCCGGCACAACATCCCGCAGCTGGACGAGTTCAAGAAGATCGCCGACGCCCACGGCGCCCAGCTCCGGCTGACCCGGCTGCGTCCCTCCGGCCGGGGCGCCGACGTGTGGGACGAGCTGCACCCCACCGCCGAGCAGCAGCGCCGGCTGTACGAGTGGCTGCTCGAGCACGGCGAGAACGTGCTGACCGGCGACTCCTTCTTCCACCTGTCGGCCTACGGGCAGCCGCTGCCCGGGCTGAACCTGTGCGGCGCCGGGCGGGTGGTGTGCCTCATCGACCCGGTCGGCGACGTGTACGCCTGCCCGTTCACCATCCACGAGCGGTTCCGCGCGGGCAACGTCCGCGAGCCCGGCGGCTTCACCGAGGTCTGGCGGGAGTCGGAGCTGTTCCGCGACCTGCGCCGGCCGCAGAACGGCGGAGCGTGCGCCTCCTGCTCCTTCTACGACACCTGCAAGGGCGGCTGCATGGCCGCCAAGTTCTTCACCGGCCTGCCGCTGGACGGCCCCGACCCCGAGTGCGTCCAGGGCCACGGCGAGGAGCTGCTGGCCCGGCGGCCGGCGGACCGGTCGGGCATCCCCAGGCCGTCGGTCGACCACTCCCGCCGGGGACCGGTCCCGGTGAGGCTCGGCCGCCGACCCGACCCGGAGCGGCCGCCGGTCAGCGAGTGCACCGAGAGCCCGCTGGCGGGCCTGCGGCTTCCCTGAGACCAACCCGTCCTCGGGCGGCGGCCGGTCCCGGCCGCCGCCCCCCGGCTAGGAGAGACCCCATGCCCCTCCGGAACCCCTGGTTCGAGACCGTGGCCGAGGCCCAGCGCAGGGCCAAGAGGCGGCTGCCGTACATGGTCTACGGAGCCCTCCTCGCCGGATCCGAGCGCGGCCGGACCGTCAAGGACAACATGGACGCCTTCGGCGACCTGGGGTTCGCGCCCCGCGTCGTCGGGCACCGGGCCGAGCGGGATCTGTCGACCACGGTGATGGGCGTGCAGACCTCGATGCCCGTCCTGATCTCCCCCACCGGGGTCCAGGCCGTGCACCCCGACGGCGAGGTGGCGGTGGCGCGCGCGGCGGCCAACCGGGGCGTCATCATGGGGCTCAGCTCCTTCGCCAGCAAGCCCGTCGAAGAGGTCGTCGCGGCCAACCCCGACACCTTCTTCCAGATGTACTGGAGCGGGGACCGGGACGCGATGCTCCAGCGCATGGAGCGGGCCCGCAAGGCCGGGGTCAAGGGGCTGATCGTGACCTTGGACTGGTCGTTCTCCCACGGTCGGGACTGGGGCAGCCCGACCATCCCCGACAAGATCGACTTCAAGACCATGGTGAAGATGGCGCCGGGGGTGCTGCCGCGCCCCGGCTGGCTGTGGCGCTTCGTCAAGACCGGGCGCATCCCCGACCTCACCGTCCCCAACATGCGGCCGCCGGGCGGCCCGGCCCCCACCTTCTTCGGCGCGTACGGCGAGTGGATGCAGACCCCGCCGCCCACCTGGGACGACGTGAAGTGGCTGCGGGAGGAATGGGGCGGCCCGTTCATGCTCAAGGGCGTCACCCGGGTGGACGACGCCAAGCGGGCGGTCGACATCGGGGTCACCGCGCTGTCGGTCTCCAACCACGGCGGCAACAACCTGGACACCACGCCCGCCACCATCCGTCTGCTGCCCTCCATCGCCGAGGCGGTCGGCGACCAGGTCGAGGTGCTGCTCGACGGCGGCGTGCGACGCGGCGGGGACGTGGCCAAGGCCCTCGCCCTGGGCGCGCGGGCGGTGCTCATCGGCCGCGCCTACCTGTGGGGGCTGGCCGTCAACGGGCAGGCCGGGGTGGAGAACGTGCTGGACATCATGCGCAGCGGCCTGGACTCCGCCGTCCTGGGGCTGGGGCATTCCAGCGTCCACGAGCTGTCCCCCGACGACCTGTACGTCCCGCCCGGTTTCCGGGTGACGCTGGGCGGCGGGGCGGTCGCCGACGCCCAGGCGGACTGACGTGCCCGGCGCCCGGGCGGGGGAGTCGGCGGGGTCGCTGGCGGACCGCGCCTGGCCGGAGGTCCGGGCGGATCCGCTGGTCCTGTTGCCGATCGGGTCGACCGAGCAGCACGGGCCGCATCTGCCGCTGTCCACCGACACCGTGATCGCCCAGGCCGTCGCCGAACGCGCGGCCGACGCCCTGCGCCCGCGCTCGGCCGGGCAGGTGCTCGTCGCGCCGCCGCTCGCCTACGGCGCCAGCGGCGAGCACGCGGACTTCCCCGGGACGATCTCGATCGGCCATGAGGCGCTGGGCGCGGTGATCGTGGAGGCCGTGCGGTCGCTGGCGCCGTGGGCCGGGAGGATCGTCCTGGTCAACGGGCACGGCGGGAACGTCCCCACGCTCGATGCCGCCGTGCGGCGGCTGCGCGACGAGGGGCACCGGGTCGCCTGGGCGGCCTGCCAGGCCCCGGGCGGCGACGCGCACGCCGGTCGCACCGAGACCTCGGTCATGCTGCACCTGGCCCCTCATCTGGTGCGGCCGTTCGAGGAGGTCGCCGGGGACCCCCGCCCGCTCGCCGCGATCATGCCCGACCTGGTCGCCCGCGGCGTGCGCGCCGTCTCGCCCTCGGGCGTCCTCGGCGCGCCGGCCGGGGCCTCGGCCGACGAGGGCCGTCGGATCGTGCGGGCCATGGTGTCGTCCCTCGTCCGGCGGGTCGAGGGCGGACGCGTCGACGACCGCGGCCGCCTCCTCGACCCCGACGCGCCGCACGGGCCGCGCCGCCCCTGACCGCCCGCGGGCGTCCCGGTCATCCGGCGGGGCGTGCGGGGGTCACCGGTTGAGGGTGCCCAGATCGACGCGCATCTGGGAGCCGGTGATGTACTTGGCCTCGTCGGAGGCCAGGAAGGCGACCATGTTGGCGATGTCCTCGGGCTCGACCATCTGGTAGGGCAGCGCCGGCATGTAGAGGGGGGCGAGCATCGGCGACTGCCCCAGGAAGTCCCGCATCGAGTCGTCGGTCATGCCGGTGCGGACGCCGTGCGGGTGGATCGTGTTGACCCGGATGTCGTGCTCGGCCAGCTCGTTGGCCAGGGTCTTGGCCAGGCCGACCACGCCGTGCTTGGAGGAGGCGTAGTGGGCCAGGAAGGGCAGACCCTTCAGGCCCGCCACCGAGCTGATGATGATGATCGATCCGCCCTGGCCCTGCTCGATCAGGATCGGAACGGTGGCCTTGACCGTCTTCCACACCCCGGTGAGGTTGACGTCGATGACGTCCTGCCACTGCTCCTCGGTCAGCTCCCAGGTGCGGCCGTAGTTGACGATCCCCGCGTTGGCCACCACGACGTCCAGCCGCCCGAACTCCGCGACGCCTTCGCGGACCACCGCCTCCAGCCCGGCCAGGTCGCGCACGTCCGCCTTGCGGGCCAGCACCCGCCGCCCCTGCTCCTTCACCAGCTCGGCGGTCCGGTCCAGGTCGGCCTGCGTGGCCGGGGGGTATTTGACGTATTCGCTGGGGTTGTCGACGAGGTCGATCGCGATGATGTCCGCGCCCTCGGCGGCGAGCCGGACGGCCTCGGCTCGTCCCTGCCCGCGCGCCGCACCGGTGATGAAAGCGACCTTGCCGGTCAAACGTCCCATGGGATGCCTCCACGGTGGCCGGACCCGGCGAAGGGGGACGGGCGGTTCCGAGAGGTGAGACGAGCGCCCGCGGGGGGCCGGGCCGATGATCGGTACGGGTGGTCATGATGGCACTCGGTGTCAAAAGGGGCAAGAGGGTCACGGCGGTCTCCGGCGGGCGTTGTCGACTCCCCTCCGCGAGGTCTGAAGGGGGATGCGCTCGGGGCGGCCGCGACGGCGACGGGGCGGCGGCGAGGCGTCGCCTCTGAGGTCGCGGGGGTTCCGGTGCGTCCCCTCGATCGTTTCCTCGAAGGGACAAGGCGGATAATTATGGTTGATTATGGATTTATTTATCCATAGCTGGCTGGTCGGCGGAGGTTCGACTCCACGGCGGCTCTGGCCTTCTCGTCATTCGACGGGCGGTTCGGATCGGCCCCGCCCCAAGGCGGTCGCATCCCCACCCGGTGAGGGCAATCGGCGGGATCCGGTGAATTCAGGAGTATGATCCCTTCAGTCTCGTGACCGCCGCATGGGGGCTCGGATATGGCCGACCTGGATCCCGAACTCGCCGAACAGCTGAAGTTCGACGTGCCGCACGCCGCCCGGATCTGGAACTACTGGATGGGCGGCAAGGACAACTTCGAGGCCGACCGCGCCGCCGGGGAGGCCGTGGCCGAGGTCTATCCCGAGATCGTCGTCATGGCGCGGGAGTCCCGGCGGTTCCTCATCCGGGCGGTGCGCCACCTGGCGGCCGAGGCGGGCGTCCGGCAGTTCCTCGACGTGGGGACCGGTCTGCCCACCATGGAGAACACCCATCAGGTCGCCCAGCGGGTCGCCCCCGAATCCCGGGTCGTCTACGTGGACAACGACCCGCTGGTGCTGGTGCACGCCCGCGCCCTGCTGACCGACGTCACCGCCGAGGGGGCGGCCGCCTACGTGCACGCCGACTACCACGACCCGGAGAAGATCCTCGCCGAGGCGGCGAAGTCGCTGGACTTCGACCGGCCGATCGCGGTGATGTTCATGGGGGTCCTCGGCTATGAGCCCGACCTGGACGTGGTGCGCTCCATCGTGGGGCGGATGATGGACGCCGTCGCGCCCGGCAGCCATCTGGTGCTGTGGGACGGCACCGACACCGGCTCGGCCGTGGTCGAGGGCGCCGACAGGCTGGTGGAGAGCGGCGGCGCCCCCTACATCCTGCGCAGCCCCGATCAGCTCGCCCGCTGCTTCGCCGGCCTGGAGATGCTGGAGCCGGGCCTGGTCCCCATCACGCAGTGGCGTCCGGACGGCCCCGACGCCGAGCCGATCGACGCCTACGGCGCGGTCGCCCGCAAACCCTGAGCGGACGCCCGCGGCGGGAACGCCGGGACCCGTCGGTGCGGCCGTGACGCGGGATGATCATCATGCCGACGTCCGGGACGGCCACCGGCCGGCCTCCTCGTCGGTGACCCTGCGCTCGACGGTGATGAGACGGCGGCCGACCTTGAGGACCTCGGCGGAGGCGTGCACGCGGTCGCCCTCGGCGCGCGCCGGGTGCCGGACGTGCAGGTCGACGGTGGCCGGAGGGCGGGCGGCGGTGTTCGGCCCGCCGGCGTCGGCGGCGGCCGTGCCGGCGGTCCGGGCGATCAGCGCGGCGACGGCCCCGCCGTGCGGCATCTCCATCGGTCATGCCCTGAACATCCGCGCCCCCGGTCCGACGGGCGCGGGCCGACTCCCGCCGGACCGGGGGCGCCC
>k87-46257_pt1 | contig 13334 bp, 18 predicted proteins | sample MGYA00084031_6733416 | MGnify analysis MGYA00084031
AAGCTGTCCGGGATGCCTTAAACGGCTGGGACCCGACAGGGGGCTGCACGTATTACTTCAATCCGGCGACCGCTACTTCAAAATGGATTTGGAGCCGACCGCAGGTAAAAAGAATCGGCAGACATATATTTTGTCGTTAACTAGTGAAGGGGGGACTATCACAACATGGTATATGGAGCAATTGCACGTGTTGCTTTGCCCGTTGCTCTCGTTGGCTTGGTAGGAGCGGGCATGTGGGGCTATCAGGAGCACAACGAAAAAAACTCGGTGCTGATCAAGGCCGAAAACCAGTATCAACGCGCATTCCATGACTTGAACCACCATATCGACAAGCTTCATGACGAACTGGGGAAATCTCTCGTAATCAACTCGCGGAGTCAGATGACCCCATCTTTGACAAACGTGTGGCGACTTGCTTATGCAGCTCAATCCGATGTCGGCCAATTGCCGCTGACACTGATGCCGTTCAACAATACAGAGGAATTTTTGGCCAAGGTAGCTGACTTTTCATACAGGGTAGCCGTGCGCGACCTGGACAAAAATCCGCTCACCAATCAGGAATATCAAACGTTAAAGAGCTTGTACAACAATTCCAAAAGCATTCAAAAGCAGCTTCAGCACGTACAGACGAAGGTGATCGACAAACGGTTGCGCTGGATGGATGTGGAGACCGCTCTTGCATCTGATGACAAAAAGACGGACAACACCATTATTGACGGTTTCCGAACGATTGAAAAGAAGGTACAGGAATTTCCGGAAGTAGACTGGGGCGTAGGCATCAAGAGCCTGGACAAGAAAAAGCAGCAGCGGATCAAAGGAATTGACGGAAACCCGGTTTCCAAGGAGGAGGCGCAAAAAATCGCTCTGTCCTTTACCGGTTTAGACCCGGCCAATACAAAGGTAGAGGTCGACGATAACGGCAAGGCGGAAACGTATTCGGCGTACAGCGTTCGCTTAACCTCCCCCCAGTCGCCGACACCTATTTACATGGATGTGACGAAGCGCGGCGGCAAGGTAGCATGGTTGATGAACGAACGGGATGTAGGGGAACAGCGGATGTCCATGGAGCAAGCGGAAGCGAGCGCCAAGAAATTTTTGGAGGCGCATGGCTTTTCGAATATGGTCGTAGCGGAAAAAGACGGTTATGAGGGCATGGCCGTTATGACCTTTGTCCCCGAGCAAGATGGCGTCCGCATCTATCCCGATGCAGTTGCGGTGAAAACGGCTTTGGACAATGGCACAGTAGTCAGCTTCAATTCGACCGAATATCTGTTTAACCACAAGCAGCGAATCCTTTCCAAGCCGAAAGTGACAGCTGAGCAAGCAAAGAAAAAAGTGAATCCCAGCGTAAAAGTCACCGACCAGCGGCTGGCGCTCATTGAAGGAAAAAACGATGGAAATGAAGTGCTGTGCTGGGAGCTGGCCTGCAGCTTTGAAGGGAATTCGTACATGGTCTACATCAATGCAATGACCGGCGAAGAGGAAGAAATTGTGAAAATGACCACAGGACAAGAAAGCAAAGCTACAGAATAGATGCTTCTTCAAAGGGAAAGCCGGCTGGCGACGGTTTTCCCTATTTGCCGTTTATTGGGCCCCCGGGTTATAATGGAAGGCATGAGGAGAAAAAGGGGGAAAAGCATGATCATGTTGCTGCCTAGAATCGGACAAACACTCCGCCTTAACCTCGTCGATGCCTGGGATGAGAACCGCGATCATACATTAAAAACAAGAGTTGCAGACCTTCGGGACGACACGGCAGTAATCGAGCTTCCCATTAGCGAGAAGACCGGAAGAACCGCCCCGCTGTTGACTGGTACTGAATGCGATGTGTGGTACATCGGAGAAGACGGCTCCCGCTATGAGTTTCGCTCAACGATCATCGGCAGGCAAACGGAAAACATTCCGGTCCTGCTAATGAGTCTCCCAAGTAAAGATGCGGTCATTCGGAATCAAAGGCGCAATTACCTCCGTATTCAAACGGCTGTAGAGATTGCAGTGAAAATGGACGATCCGCTGAGACAGTACCATTTTCTCGCTCGGACAGTCGACTTGAGTGGAGGCGGCCTCTCCTTTACATGCGAGGACAACATGCGCTTGCAGGAGAAGGATAGTCTGGAGATATGGCTGTCGCTGCCCAGCAAGGCAGGTCAGGTGCATCACGCTTTTGCCCTTGGAGAAATTGTGCGGCAAAAGCCTGCAGATGAAAAGGGGAAGCATCAATGGGTGTCAGTGAAATTCACGAAAATCAACGAATCCGATCGGGCAAAGATCGTTCGTACATGCTACGAGAGACAGTTGGAAATGAGAAAAAAAGGCGTACTGGAATAACAACTGCTGAAGGGTGATACCGGATGGCTGAAGACTTCGACCAGCAATTTGACCGTTTATCCAGGCGAGTAGAAAGAGCAATGGTCCTGCTTATTTTCGTCTGCGCAGCTTTGCTCATAGCTGGTGAACTGCTGCTTGCGGTTGATCCGCTGCGAGTCTTCCTGTTGGAAACAGAACGTCTGGAAGGCGTGTCGCATATTCCTTAAGGGTTTGCGCATGCTTCCATACTATGGTACTATTATAGACAACATAGAGAGTTGAGAAAGTTATGAAAGGGCTTCGACAGAAGCTTTTCTTGTTTTTGTATCTTTCCGGCACTCATACATAGCGGGTGAGAAACAGAATGAACATTGCAATAGACGGCCCAGCAGGAGCGGGGAAAAGCACTGTAGCCAAGATGGTTGCAGAACAGCTCGGCTACCTGTACATCGACACCGGCTCTATGTACCGGGCCTTGGCCTGGGCTGCCCAAGAGCACCAGATTGAAATAGAAGACGAGCAAGCCGTCTCCGAATTGTTGAAAAACAACGTTATTCACTTGAAGCGAGACTCTGCGCAGCAGCGCGTTTATTGGAATGACGAGGATATTACCGATCGAATCCGGACACCGCAGGTAAGTCAATACGCTTCTGTCGTAGCCAGCTATGGTGCGGTCAGAGAGCAAATGCTCGTTTTGCAGCGGCAACTGGCTCAGGTAGGCAATGTCGTCATGGATGGGCGGGACATTGGCACGCATGTGCTGCCCGATGCGGAAGTAAAGATCTTTTTGACCGCATCCATCCGTGAGCGGGCAGAGCGAAGATTGAAGGAATTGCAGCAAAAAGGGCATCAAACGGATCTGGCCGAGCTGGAAGCGGAGATCGCGCAGCGAGATAAACGCGATATGGAGCGGGAGGTTGCTCCGCTGCGACAGGCAGAGGATGCCGTTCTGTTGGATACGACAGGCATGACCATTCCGCAGGTTGTCGATCGGATCCTACAAATTTGCAAGCGATCGGGTGAGTAAGAACGTGAGTTACTATCGTGTATTTCGGGGCTTTTTCCGCTTTATATTTTCTACATTTTACCGTTGGCAAGTAATCGGTGCCGAACATATACCTAAGGAAGGCCCTGTAATTCTTTGCTGCAACCACCTCTCCTTGTGGGATCCGCCGTTGCTGGGCAGCGGGATCGACAGGCAGGTGCATTTCATGGCAAAGGAAGAGCTGTTCCGGATCCCGGTCATTTCGTTTCTGATCACCAAATTCGGCGCCTTCCCCGTGAAAAGGGGAGCTGGCGACCGCGGAGCGATCCGCGCGACTCTCAAATTGCTGGAAGAGGGAAAAATCTTTGGAATTTTCCCGGAAGGAACTCGCAGCAAAACGGGAGAGTTGGGCGCTGGTATGCCCGGCGTCTCCATGTTTGCCCTCAAATCTGATGCTGCAGTCATACCAGTGGCCATCATCGGTCCATACAAGTTGTTCCGGCCGGTCAAGATCGTCTACGGACAGCCGATTGACCTCTCGGCTTTGCGGGAGAGAAAAACGGACTCCGAAACGTTGCGTGAGACGACTGACCTGATCATGAGCCATATCCAATCGCTGCTGGATCAACATCGATTCTCGCGCAAGGCGGAATAGAAACAGCAAAGGGTAGAATACTAACTTTGCTGGAACTTCCTGGCTTGTCAGCTAACTGTCAGCCATTTGGCGTCAGTTGCAAATATACATGTTCCCGGTTCTTATACAGTGGAGGTTTAAAAAGGAGGAGTAACCGGCTGGATGACAGTCTGTTTCCTGCAATCATGCAAAATTTTGGTTGCCTCGCTTTTTAAACAGCCTCTAAATAGACGCTTGGGACTTGATGGTATCGAAGGAGGTTTTACTCATGATGGAAGAAAGCAACGTAAGCCTGACGGATGCAACAGTGATTTCCGTGGGTGATGTAGTTAAGGCTACGGTTACCAAGGTGGAGGAAAAACAGGCATTGGTAGACGTCGGCTACAAATACGACGGGCTGATTCCGATCAGCGAACTTTCTCCGCTGCACGTGGAAAAGGTGTCCGATGTCGTTTCGGTAGGGGACACGTTCGAGGTAAAGGTAATCAAGCTCAACGATGAAAAAGAAGAACTGGTTGTCTCCAAAAAGGCTGTTGCCATGGAAACTTCTTGGAGCGATCTGGAGCAAAAAATGGCTTCTGGCGAAGTAATTGAAGCCGTTGTAAAGGAAATCGTCAAAGGCGGTCTCGTCGTAGATGTAGGGGTGCGCGGTTTTATCCCTGCCTCCATGGTTGAGCGTCACTTTGTTGAAGATTTCAGCGAGTACAAGGGCAAAAACCTTCGCTTGAAGGTTGTCGAAATGGATAAAGAAAAGAATAAGGTAATCCTCTCCCATAAAGCGGTTTTGGAGGACGAGGCGAAACAGCAGAAGAGCGCTGTTTTGGATCAACTGCAGCCCGGTCAGGTACTGGAAGGTACCGTGCAGCGAATGACTGATTTTGGCGTATTCGTTGACATCGGCGGAGTTGACGGACTGGTACACGTATCCGAGTTGGCCTGGAACCGTGTCGACAAGCCTTCTGATGTCGTCAAAGAAGGCGACAAAGTAAAGGTGAAGGTTCTGAAGGTTGACAAGGAAAACGAACGGATCAGCCTCAGCATCAAGGAAACGCAGCCAGGACCTTGGGCAGAAGCCGCTGAGAAATTCAAAGCTGGCGATGTGGTCTCCGGTACGGTAAAACGCCTCGTCTCCTTTGGAGCATTTGTAGAAGTGGCGCCAGGGATCGAAGGCCTCGTCCATATCTCCCAAATCGCGAACCGACGGGTAGCGACTCCAGGTGAGGTGCTGAAGGAAGGCCAAGAGGTTCAGGTGAAAATCCTGGATGTGGTGCCGAAAGAGCAGCGCATCAGTCTCAGCATTCGTGCCGTTGAAGAAGATCGTGTAGAGCAGGCAGAGCGTGCGAGCAAGCGCGAACAGCAGCAGTTCCAGCAAGAGAACAATCAACCTTTGGGTGTGACGCTGGGAGAACTGTTTGGAGACCTGAAAGATAAACTGAAGTAAGAATAAAAGGGGATGCGCATAGGCGTGTCCCTTTTTCTGTAGATACGGAGGTAATCCATGGATCGTTCGCGTCGGAAAATGGACCATATACAATTTGCATTAGAAACGAGAGAGGAAGAAAGCAGTATCTGGGATGACATATCCTTTGCGCCAAATAGTTTACCGAATATATCTTATGGTAACTGCAATCTTGCTGCATCACTGCCTCCCCTCCAGCTTTCTTCTCCCTTGCTGATAAATGCCATGACCGGGGGTGCTCCTGCGGTCACCGCAATCAATCAGAAGCTTGCGGTCATCGCCCGCGAAAGAGGGTTGGCGATGGCAGTGGGGTCACAAATGGCGGCGTTGCGCGATCCTGCCGTCAGAGAAAGCTACCAGGTTGTCCGGCGTGAAAATCCGAAAGGGATGGTGTTTGCCAACCTGGGTGCGGAAGCAACTGTTGAACAAGCAGTACAAGCAGTGGAGATGATTGAAGCAAATGGCCTTCAGATTCACCTCAATGTCATGCAAGAACTCCTGATGCCGGAAGGAGACCGTGACTTCCGAGGTTATCTCGATAACATCAGGCGCATCAAGGAGCACGTTGGGGTCCCGGTGATCGTAAAGGAAGTAGGGTTTGGCATGTCTGCAGAAAGCATGGAAAAACTCGCAGATGCCGGTATCACCCTCCTGGATGTAGGGGGCAGGGGAGGTACCAACTTTGCCAAAGTTGAGAACAGACGCCATCACACGCCGATGTTCATGTTCGAGGAATGGGGCTTTACAACACCGGAGAGTCTGTTGGAATCGGCCGAGCTTCAATCAAGGGGAATCACTTTTATTGCCTCGGGAGGCATTCGTCATGGGCTTGACGCTGTCAAAGCCATTGCTCTGGGAGCGTCCGCCGTTGGCATGGCCGGTTCTTTTTTGCGTCTTGTTCAGACGGTTTCCATAGAGGAGTGCCTGGCGACCGTCGACCTCTGGCATCATCAGATCCGCGTGGCCATGACAGCACTGGGAGCAGCCTCGATCAACGAACTGCAGCAGGTGACGGTAATGATCACAGGCAGAACGGCAGAGCGTGCTCGCCTGCGCGGAATAGCGCCTGAAAAATATGCGAGGCAAAGACTGGGCAAGCGAGATTCCTGATTCATGAAAGGATGAAAAATGAGGCATACTTGGGGAAGACAACCGCATCTAGAGGGAGATGGACATGAACGATGGAACGCTAGCGATCCTCATCCAGTGGTGCTTCCTCTGTCTGATATGGATGGGTGTCTGCGACGGAGTTTTTCACCGCTGGGGGATCAAGAGAGCTGGTGCGTTGGCTGTAGTGACCCTTTTTCTCGTCTGCACGTTCGTCAGCTGGCAGCTCTCCTTTTTTCCGGCTATTCGCGTAAGCGTCAGTGGAGCGATCCTGCCCTTTCTGTGCGCCGGTTGGCTGTATTCGAACCAGCAGCACGGGCGGAAGAGAATCTACGTGATCATCGGCGGATGTATCGGGATAGCGCTGTTTTGGTTTCGCTGGCTGCTCTTTACAGATCCGGTGCTCGCCGTCTGGGATGTAAGGTGGATGGTGCCTGTATGTGCTGTTTTTGCCGCTTTGACAGTGAGTCGTTCAAGCCTAACCCAGATGTTCTTGCTGCTCCTCTCCTTGCCTCTAAGCGATTTGCTGTATTCGCTTTATGAGTGGAAGCTGACTGGCTCCTGTCAAATTGGCAACGAGTATGCGCACGATTTGTTGTGGAGCGCAATTTCCTTGTGGGGAGTATGCGCCGGCGGCTGGGCGATGGCGAGAATGCTCTTCCGGTTTGGGGGGAGGAAGACTTCCAATTCAGACACGAACAGGTGATGCTCATTGTTTCAAGAACTGCTCTCCAATGAATATGTAATTCCGCTCTCGCTTGGCTTTGGATTCGGGATCGTTTGCCGCATATACCTGTTGCAAACGGATTATCGGCAGTACCCCACCTATCCGCACGGCAAGATTATACACGTTTCTCTGGGAGTCATTGCTTCTGCTCTCGGCGCTCTTGCAGTTCCCTCGCTGCTAAAGCAGGATTATACGGCGGTAACCTTTTTAACGGTTGCTGCCCAGCAGTTTCGCGATGTGCGCAACATGGAACGCACTACTTTGACGGAGATCGACAAGAGGGAGCTGATCCCCCGCGGAGGTCCCTATATCGAAGGTATTGCGATGGTGTTCGAGGGAAGAAACTATTTGGTTATCTTCACTTCCCTGCTGACGACCTTTGCAACGGTCCTGTTCGACTGGTGGGGCGGTGTTTTGGCGGGTATCGGTACTTTGCTGGTCTCCCGGTGGCTGAAATCAGGCAAGAACTTGTCCCATATCGTCGATGTCGTTCCCGCGGAGGTGCGAGTCGACGGAAAGGATTTGTATGTCGGCGATATCTATATCATGAACGTCGGACTTCGAGATGCACAGGACGTCATCAAGAAGCAGGGGCTGGGATTTATCCTTGTACCGAAAGACGCGAATGCCAGCGTTACAATTGCGCACCCGGGCCAGCGCCAGGCTATTTTGCATGACGTTGCTGTTCAGATGGGCCTGTTCACGGACGAGGGAGAGCCATCCCTGACCCCTTTAATCAAGAGAGATTTGGCTAGTGGTCGGCTGGGCGTATTTTTGCTGCCGCAGGTCATGGATCAGGAGCGGGCAAAAATCGTCATTGAGTCTGTGCCGATTTTGGAAAGCGTGTTCCGAAAGCCGCTGGAATCGCCTGCTGCGGCGGAGGGAGGCGCTCATGGCGGGTAAGATCATGGCCATCGTTACGATGAAGAAAGAGCAAGTAGCAGGCGGAGCCCCCATTTTCGCAGTAGAGGACAAGGAAAGTCTGCAGAAGACAGCCTTTGTTCTGGAAAAAATTTTGGATGCGATGGTCCACGAATTGAATGATGATACCCTGGTCATTGTGAGTCACAAGTAGTGTGTGGTATGATTGTCTAGTTAAAAACAGATACGAGAGAGAGTGTTGTCAACTATGGGATTGCCAGTGGTAGCCATTGTGGGGAGACCCAACGTGGGCAAATCCACGATATTTAATCGATTGGTCGGTGAACGTATTGCCATTGTAGAGGACAAGCCAGGCGTTACCCGGGACCGTTTGTACGGGAAAGGGGAATGGCTGGATCAATATTTTCACGTGATTGACACGGGAGGTATTGAGTTCGGCGAGACCGACGAGATTTTGACGCAAATGCGCCATCAGGCGGAGCTTGCCATCGATGAGGCGGACGTCATCATCATGATCGCAGACAGCCGTACTGGTGCGACAGACGCCGATCTGGAGCTTGCGCGCATGCTGAACCGCACGGGAAAACCCGTCGTATTGGCCGTAAATAAGGTAGACAATCCGGAGATGCGAGCGGAGATTTACGATTTCTATACGTTGGGGCTTGGAGAGCCGTTTCCCGTATCCGGCAGCCATGGTTTGGGACTCGGAGACGTGCTGGAGGAAGTGGTCCGTCATTTCCCTGCAAAAGAGGAAGAAGATCAGGCCGACGACGTCATCCGCGTCTCGATCATCGGGCGCCCGAATGTGGGCAAGTCTTCTTTGACGAACGCCATTCTCGGTGAAGAACGCGTCATTGTCAGCGATGTTGCCGGAACTACGCGGGATGCGATTGATACTCCGTTCGAACGCGACGGACAGCAGTATGTGCTTGTGGATACGGCAGGTATGCGCAAGCGCGGAAAAGTGTACGAGACCACGGAAAAATACAGTGTGATGCGCGCTATGCGTGCCATTGAGGAATCTGACGTGGTATTGGTCGTTTTGAACGGGGAAGAAGGAATCATTGAGCAGGACAAAAAGATTGCCGGATATGCCCATGAAGCGGGACGTGCCGTCATTATCATCGTGAACAAATGGGATGCGCTCGAAAAAGACGACAAAACGATGAATCGCTTTACCGAGCTGATCCGCGAAGAGTTTAAATACCTCGACTACGCTCCGATCCTGTATGTGTCGGCGAAGACGAAGCAACGTGTTCACACCATCCTGCCAAAGGTAAACCAAGTGGCGGAAGCCCATTCGATGCGGGTGCCTACATCGGTTCTCAATGACCTGATTACCGATGCGACAATCATGACGCCGCCGCCTTCAGACCGCGGGAAACGCCTTAAAATCAACTATGCGACACAGGCGACGGTCAAACCGCCTACTTTCATCCTATTTGTCAACGATCCGGAACTCATGCATTTCTCCTATGAGCGTTACATAGAAAACAAAATACGAGAAGCGTTTGTCTTTGAGGGAACGCCGATTCGTATCTGGACGCGCAAAAAAACATAGGGAGAGGAAACGACCATGGTGTATTTGTCCTTGCTGATCAGCTATTTGATCGGATCAGTCAGCTTCAGTTACCTCATTGCCAAAAAAATCGCGGGTATCGATATACGTTCTCACGGCAGCGGCAATGCCGGCGCTACCAACACGCTGCGTGTCCTGGGGAAAGGACCCGCTGTCACCGTGCTGGTATTGGATGCTTTGAAAGGTCTGGCCGCAATGGGACTTACCCATTTGTTGACTGATGGGAATGCACTGGCGTACGCTTTGTCCGGTTTGTTTGCCATCATTGGACACAATTGGCCTGTCTTTTTCGGATTCCGCGGAGGAAAGGGGATTGCCACAACCGTTGGGGTGGCATTCGGCTTTTCTCCGCTTGCCTTTCTGATTTCGGGCATTATTACGATTATTGTTATTGCGATTACGCGATACGTTTCCCTTGGTTCACTCGTGTTGGTGACGATGCTTCCAATTTTTCTATACGTATTTGCCAAGGAACCTGCCTTTATATGGGTGAGTACCGTACTCGCCATTTTCGCTTACATTCGTCATTACAGTAATATCCGAAATCTTCTCTCAGGCAAGGAACGAAGGCTGGGGGAATCTGCCCAGCGCCCGTTTAAGTAAGTTCCGAAACAATGTGTAGTGTGGAGGGGGAACTATTGAGTTTACAAGTTGCAGTCATAGGTGCGGGAAGTTGGGGAACGGCGCTGGCATCCGTTTTTGCATACAACGGCCATCAGGTCACTTTGTGGATGCGGGATGCAAAGCTGGCTGAGAAAGTAAATACGTTGCACGTAAACGAAAAGTATTTGCCGGAGGCTCGGTTGTCCCCGCAAATCGTCGCGACGACAGACATGAAGGAAGCGGTGCAAGGGAAGCCAGTCGTCCTGCTGGCTGTTCCGTCGCATGCCATGCGGCAGGTAACGCGTGAGCTGGTGCCTTACCTGGAACCAGACGTACTGCTGATTCATGCGACCAAAGGCTTTGAGATGGAAACGCTCAAACGGATGTCGGAGGTGATCGGTGAAGAAGTGCCGGCATCGATCGCCAGCGGACTGGTCGTGCTGAGCGGCCCCAGCCATGCCGAGGAAGTGATTCTTCGCTCTCCGACGACAGTAGTGGTAGCGTCTGCTTCAGATGAAAAGATGCTGCGAGCCCAAGACCTGTTGATGAACAACTATTTCCGCGTGTACACCAATCCGGATATGGTCGGGGCAGAAATTGCGGGGGCGCTCAAAAACATCATTGCGCTCGGAGCGGGGATGTCCGATGGACTGGGGTTCGGAGACAATGCAAAAGCCGCATTGCTGACGCGGGGCTTGGCGGAAATCACGAGGCTGGGCATCCAGCTCGGAGCAATGCCGCTTACCTTTGCCGGTCTTGCCGGAATTGGCGATCTTGTAGTTACGTGCACGAGCAAGCACAGCCGAAATTGGCGGGCAGGCTATTTGCTTGGACAAGGAAAGCCGCTTGACCAGGTGTTGGAACAAATGGGGATGGTCGTGGAAGGCGTCCGGACAACCAACGCTGCCTATGCGCTGGCGGGACGGGAAAATGTCAGCATGCCCATCACGGACGTTTTATACCGGATCTTGTTTGAAGGAACCTCCCCCCGGCAAGGAGTGGAGGAATTGATGGGACGCGGGCGCACACGTGAAAACGAATACCTCGGCCCATACAGTATCTAAGTCGATTCGCTCACCTTTTTAGGCTCCTGCACATACGTTAATGGTGTAATCCAAATGTTGCAAGGAGGGCTTTGAGCGATGAGCAATAGTATTTCTCGCCGTTTTTTGGAGAGGTTGCAAAAACAGGCTTCAGATAAAGTCGATGAAGGGAAATTGCGCTCGCTGGCCGGTCAATTCCAGCGCAGCGACTTTGAGGATGAAACCAAGCTGCGTCAAATCATTCGCTCGCTTGCAGCGCTGAGTGGGAAGACTTTGAATGAAGAGCGGGAAGACAAGATCGTGGAAATGTTCCGCAATCAGGAGATCAGCCTAAACGACATCCAGTCCCTTACAAAACTATTGCGCTCGTAGAGAAATGGGCGGTTATGACCGTTGCATGCTTGACAAAATGTCATACAGTATGACTAGGAACAATCATGGCTCTACAGGGACATGGCTGGTCTGCAGGATCAAGAAAAAAAAGAGGGAGATTATCCCTCTTTTTTTCGTTTTGCTGCGCCGTTTGTCGACTGGCTCAGCAGGTTTTGAACGAGAGGAGATTGCAAAAGCCCCAGAAGCTGTCCGATATCTATGTTTGCCAAAGGGTTTGATCCGCTGTTTTCTGCTTCGTCCCGCACGGTTTCAGGTTCCTGGCTGCTCTCTGCGGTTTGTTTTTTGGAAACGGGCCTGTCTGCGGGTCTTTCCACAGATTTTTCTGTGGCGTTTCCTTTGGCGCTGCGCTTGCCAATCGATTCAAACATCTCCATGGCACCGTAAAGCGTATCCATGGTTTCTTCGACTTGGCGGATCGTGCTGCTGATCCCCTTGATATTGGTGCGCATCTTTGATACGGATGTCCGGAGATCGACTGGCTGCACCACTTTCTTTGGCGTCACAGCCAAAGAAACATCGGTTATTTGATCGCTTAGCTTTTTACTCGGTATGGGGGCATAAGGATTGCGCCATTTTTTCGTACTCATCTGTATCCCTCCATTGGGCGGATTCATCAAAATAGTCTATGCGGGCGTCTAGTGCATGGTTCAGATGAAAAAGCGTGGAATACGGGAAGTATGGTATAATAAAGCAAAACTTAAAGAGAAAAGGATGCTGTCAAGACAATGCCTATCGATCCGATGACCAAGATGAACATCTCTTTGGTTGCGATTGCGCTGATGTTCATCTGTAATTTTTTGATGATTTTTGCACGAAAGACCGCAAACAACCTGGTTCGCTTCTTGTTGAAGACGTTTGCTTTTCTCATGCTATTGGTCACCTTCGTCATGATCATCATCGTTATATTTGCCTAAGGGGAGTGGCAGAAGTTGAAGGAATTGACATTACATACGCGCTCCGGCACGCACCAGCTGCCTCTTGTGATGGGAAAAACAATCGTCGCTATCGCAAAGGAGCATAAGCTGAGCTGGGGCTATGCTTGCGAGCGGGGGATATGCGCGCAATGCCGAACGCATGTTGAGGCAGGCGCGGAACACTTGAATGAGATTACGGATGCGGAAAAGCTTCGTCTGAGAAAAGCGGAGCGGGCCGAAGGGTATCGGCTCGGTTGTCAAATCAAAGTGATTCACGAGGGCAATGTTACTCTGGCTCACCGTCCGTATTGACGGGAGAGTGGTGAAATGGCAAAAATTACGTTTCTGCCTGCGGGCAAGTCGATAAAAGCGAGGCCGGGGCAATCGATTACGAGCGTAGCGAAGGCGGCAAGAGTCGTCATTCCGCAGCGATGCGGGGGACATGCGTCCTGTCTCATGTGCCGGGTAGTTGTGGAAAGCGGGCAACTCAGTGAGCCGAGTACGCTGGAAAAGCGGAAAATGCCTGAAGCGGACCTTGGCAAAGGCATCCGGCTTGCCTGTCAGGCAAAGGTGATGGGGACCGATTGTTCCGTCCGGATTCCGGAGAGCAAATGGAAATCGGTCGTTCAGGCGGCGCTGGAGAGACAGCGCCTGGAGGAAGAAGAATGGTAGCTAGAGGAGTAGCGAGAGATGTTGCGTAA
>k87-247618_pt1 | contig 13313 bp, 8 predicted proteins | sample MGYA00084031_6733416 | MGnify analysis MGYA00084031
ACCCGGCTTGCCCCCAATTTGGCGGCCAGGATGCTGAGGATGCCGCTGCCGCAGCCGACGTCGGCTACGGCGTCCCCCGGCTGAACGTGTTTTTCCAAGGCTTGCATGGCCAACTTTGTGCTGGGATGGGTGCCCGTGCCGAAGGCCATGCCCGGATCCATTTCGATGATCAGTTCCTGCTCGGTTCTGGGGGTGTACGTTTCCCACACCGGTTTGACGGTAATCCGTTCCGTGACGTGCAACGGTTTATAATACTTTTTCCACTCGTTGGCCCAATCGGTCTCATCCACCGTTTCGACACTGAACTGGTTCGGGCCGAGGGACAGGCCGTGCTGGGCCAAGGCGTTCACTTTTTCTCGAATGGTGCGGATCTTTTCCGGAAGGGAAGGGTTTTCTGGCAAATACGCTTTGACGATGACGCCTTCTTCGGGATAGTCCTTCGGGTCCAGCTGAAACGTCTCGCCGAACCGTTCGGGCCAAGGCTGCTGCATGACGGCCGCATCTTCAATGACGACGCCGTTGGCTCCGGCTTCGTGAAAAATGTTAGCCACTGCTTCGGTGGCTTCGGCGGATGTATGAATGCGGATTTCTGCCCATTTCATCCCCATCAATCCCTTCCCGTAAGGTGTACCCAATCTATATGTTATGCCGACATGCCGCCGTCGTCACAAATTCATACCATATTATGTCACAAGTCGGAAACGGGAACAATGGAATAAAGATGACGTTTTTGCCCATCATGGATCTTACAAAACGAAACGACGGCATGAAGAGAGGGGATCGGCCTTGTCTTGGAATGAGTATTTGTTTTATTTGTCCTCCCGCTGGATGCGGCGCTGGGCCGGAACCGAACCGGCCGGCGAAGAAGAGGCAGCAGGGCGGGAAAAAGAGCCTTGGCCGCAATGGTGGTTCGGGGTGCTGCCTCTGTCGTTTAAATTGATGTTTAGCCGCCTCCGGCAATCCCGCTGATCGGTTTGGGAGGAAAAAACGATGGGCCAGCCGGGAACATTGTTTTTCGGATGTTCCTTCCTGCTGGCCTTTTGCCTTATGAGCGGAGGAAAAACAGCCCTCCGTTGATGACGTCGATCTGGACCCGGGGCTCGTACTGCCACTTGACTTCCTTCAGTTGTCGCCGGTACGTGGCGGTCCACGTTTCGTCTTCCGCTTCGGACGCCGGCGCATCCACCGGGGTTTGTTCATCAGGATCGTTCTGATGATTTTCAGGATGGTTCTCCGAGCGGTTGCCGTTGTTCCGGCGATGGGCCGTTCGACCCGGATGTTCCTCGTAAAATTGTTTCAGGCGGGCTATTTCTTCGGCCATCCGTTCCCGGGCTTCCTGGGCCCAGCGGACATCTTGCGCCTGCACGTGGGCCGTGAGCCATTGTTGGATGATCTTGTTCGCCTGTTCCAACGAGATCGCCGCCGGCACCGTGTGCACCCGCGGCGGGATGCGGGGGGACAGGCGGCATTGTCGCAACCGTTCCATGAAATGGGGCGACACCTCGCCGGAGACGAGGTTGACGCCCAACGAATGGATTTCATCCCGCTTGCGGTCGCAAATGTACTGGACGTTGCAGTTGAGGCCGAGCCAAGGGACGACGGCGGCAACGGCTCGTTCCGTTGCGTCGGTTTCTTCATACAGCCGCGTCCAACGGCCGTGTTTGGCGGCGGAGGAAAACATTTGCAGCAGGCGGGGGGATCCGAAGGCAAAGTCTTCGCCTTCCGTCCCGTCCGGCGCCTGTTCCCGGTCAAAGATGAACGTCAAGGTCATGGTTTGCGGCGTCATGCCGGACCGTTCCACAAAAGCCCAGTACAGGGGGCGGTTCGTCAAATCTTTGTCGGCCAGCTCCGACAGCTTGACCCGGAGATGCCCGGGTCCTGCTTCCAGCACGTGGCTGCCGGTGGCCTGGAAGTAACGGAATACATACTGTTGCAACTGCTCCTTATCCACATGCATCACGTTCCACTGTCTGATGTTGCGCGGTGACCGTTTCGTGCAGTTGGTTCCCCAGTTTTTGCAACTGTTCCGCAAACGACTGTTCGTCGTGGGAGCGGATGAACAGGTTCGTCACCTTTTTTTCGATGGTTTTGGCCCATTGGTGGCGCTCCAAGATGTCGTCCAGGCGGCCGATGACGGACTCAAACAAGTTGATTTTTTCGTACAGCAGGCGAAGGATGTGGGCTTCGATGGTCCCGTTGGTGGTCAAGTTGTAAATGTGGACCGTGTGTTGCTGCCCCAGGCGATGTACCCGGCCGATGCGCTGTTCCAGGCGCATGGGATTCCACGGCAGATCGTAGTTGATGACGTGGTGGCAGAACTGGAGGTTGATGCCTTCGCCGCCGGCTTCCGTCGCCACCAGCACTTGGGCCCGGTTTTGGAACAAATCTTTCATCCAGTCTTTTTTGCCCCGGTTGAAACCGCCCCGGAAAGGGACGGAACGGATGCCCCGTTCGGCAAGCATGCGCATGAGAAATTCTTGCGTGGCCCGGTATTCGGTAAAAATGATCACTTTGTCGTCGATTGTCTCAATGAGTTCCAGCGCTTTTTGCGCTTTGGTGTGTTGCTTGACTTGTTTCGCCACGTCGACCAGCCGGAAAATTTCGGCCCGGAGAGGCGAGTCTTCCGGCAGCTTTTTGAACATGTTCACCAGCGTCACGAACACCGCGTCCCGGCTGCTGCACACTTCCCGCTGCAAGGTGATGAGGGAGAAAATGCTGGGCCTCAGCCCTGCCTCCAGGGACGCCTGCTCCCGGACGAACCGGGTGACGGCGTCGTACAACGCCCATTCTTCCGGCGACAAATCCAAATACACGCTTTCCACTTTGCGGTCCGGAAAAGGCAGCGATTCTTCGCTCCGGCGGTTGCGAATCATGACGTGGGAGAGCCTGGCCTGCAATTGTTTTTCGTTTTTCGGCTGCCGTTCCCCGGCCATGAACTGGGAGGCGAAGCTGCCCGGCGTGCCCAACTGGCCCGGTTTGAGCAATGTGATGAGGTGAAACAGTTCTTTCAGGTCGTTTTGCAGCGGCGTGGCGGTGAGCAGCAGGCAATATTTCTTGTTGATCTGGCGGACGAACTGGTACGATTTCGTCCGCGGATTTTTCAGCTTGTGGGCTTCGTCGACGATAAGCATGTCGTAGGCGGTGGACAGCACTTTGTCGCAGTTGGGCGAACGTTTGGCCGTGTCCATGGAAACGACCAGGATGTCGGCCGCGTCCCACATGTACGGTTTTTTGTAGGCGACGGCGGGAATGTGGAATTTTTGGTTCAGTTCCCGGGTCCACTGGAGCACGAGGGAGGCGGGGACGAGAATGAGGGCTTTTTTCACCAGTCCCCGGACCATGTATTCCTTTAAGATGAGCCCGGCTTCGATGGTCTTGCCCAGTCCCACTTCGTCGGCCAAAATGGCCCGGCCGCACATGTCGTTCAATACTTTTTTGGCCGTCTCCAATTGATGGGGGTAAGGGGTCAGATGGGGCAGGCGGATGAGACATTGCAGTTCGTCAAACGAGCGGACCGCCGTGTGACAGGCCGCTTCGTACGCCAGCTGGTACATCTCCCAGCTGCCCCAGGGACCGTCGAACCGGACCCGTTCTTCGAACGCCGGCAGCCAGTCATCGGCAAAGGTGATGGGCAGTTGGTCATTGCGGGACATCATTTCCCCCATGCGTCAAAACCTCCGGATGTTGGTACTGTTAGCTTGTCCTTCTTCTTGTTTTTCATGTGTTTGACCCGTTCCCGGCCAACCGTACCGGAGCTTATGGTATGATAAAGCTGGCAGATCATGGGACGCTGTGCCCCATGTACATGCGGAAGAACTGCGGCGGCACATGGAACAAAACGGGGTCCGGCTGCGTTGGATGGACGACGAATCGTGAAAAGTGAACGGGCCGTCAGCCAACTTCCGCTTGTAACCGGGAAACATGTGCCATATAATGTAGGTGAAGACAATTGAAAAACATTTCTGGATGACGATGGAAGGAGAGACCGTCACGCGATGACGGCGCCGAAGGAGCAAGTCCCGGGAGGGGCGAATCTCTCAGGCAAAAGAACTTCCATCTGACAGATCTCTGGAGAGTGCCATTGGCCACCCAAGGGGTAACTTTGCTGACCGTGTCGGCAGCAAAGGGAAACTCTCAGGTACCCGGACAGAGATAAAGAAGCACCCTTCTTTATCTCTGTCTTTTTTTTTCATGAACCAGCCCATGCTAAAAAGCAAGAAAGCGAGGCGATGGACGATGACCGAAAGTAAGACGCCCTTGTACCCGGTGTATGGACAGTACGGCGCCAAAGTGGTGGATTTTCACGGCTGGGCATTGCCGGTCCAATTTTCCGGCATTCTTCACGAGCACGAAGCGGTGCGCCGGCGGGCCGGACTGTTTGACGTCTCCCACATGGGGCGGGTGGTGGTGGAAGGTCCCGATGCGCGGTCGCTGTTGAACCGGCTGGTGACCAACGACGTGGCGCGGCTGTCGCCGGGCCGAGCCCAATATGCGCTTTTTTGCACTCCCGACGGGGGGACTTTGGATGACATTTTGGTGTATTGTCTTGCGGAGCAGCGGTATTTGTTGGTGGTCAACGCGGCCAACCGCGCCGCCGATGTGAACTGGATCGAGCAACACGCCGCCGCGTGGCAGATGGATGCGGCCGTCACCGACGAAACGTTCCGCTGGGCCATGCTGGCGTTGCAAGGGCCGGCCGCCGCGGCGCTCGTCCAGCGTCTGACGGAAGCCGACGTGGACGGGATGCAGTCGTTTTCGTTCCTTATGGATGTGGCGGTAGCCGGTGTGCCGGTGGTCGTGCTTTCTCGCACCGGCTACACGGGCGAAGACGGGTTTGAGCTCATCGTGCCCCAGGAACAGGCGGTGACGCTGTGGCAGCGGCTATTGACGGAAGGAGAAAAAGAAGGGGTGGCGCCGTGCGGGTTGGGGGCCCGGGATACGTTGCGCCTGGAAGCGGGGCTGCCCCTGTACGGGAACGAGCTGTCACCGGACATCAGTCCGTTGGAAGCCGGGCTGGAGTTTGCCGTCAAGTGGGAAAAAGGGGATTTTGTCGGCCGCAGCGCCTTGCAAAAGCAAAAAGACGAAGGACTCCGGCGCCGTCTGGTGGGGCTGGAGATGTTGGAAAAAGGCATTCCCCGGGCCGGTTATGCGTTGGTTGCCGGGGAGGAGCCGGTGGGATACGTGACCAGCGGCACCCATGCCCCGACGTTGCAAAAAAACGTCGGATTGGCGCTGGTGGCTCGGGAATGGAGCAACGAAGGCACGGTTTTGGGTGTGGATGTGCGGGGGAAGCGGTTGCGGGCCGTGGTCGTTCCCAAGCCGTTTTACCGCCGAAAACGACAGAAATAAACAGAATGTATGTTATGTAAACTGGGAGGGACGGAACATGACCCATCGTTACTTGCCCACCACGGAAGAAGACCGGGAAGCGATGCTCAAAGCCATCGGCGTGAGCCGGGTCGATGAACTGTTTGCCGTGATTCCTTCCGAAATTCGGCTCAAAGAGCCGTTAGCTCTGCCGGAGCCGTTGTCGGAGCCGGGGTTGCTCCGGGAATTCCGGCGTCTGGCGGCGAAAAATGCGAACTTGTATGACGTCATTTCTTTTTTGGGCGCCGGCATGTACGAACATCACATTCCGGCCGTCGTCGATTTTTTGTTGTCCCGGGGAGAATTTTTGACGGCCTACACGCCATATCAGGCGGAAATGAGCCAAGGGGAACTGCAGGCCATGTTTGAGTTCCAGTCGATGCTCTGCGAACTCACCGGCATGGATGTGGCCAACTCGTCCATGTACGACGGCGCCACCGCCATGGCGGAGGCGGCAGGGATGGCCTGCGGGGCAACCCGCCGGAGCCGTGTCCTCGTCTCCCGTGCCGTCCATCCGGAATGGCGGGCGGTGCTGCGGACCTATTTGCACGGCTTAGGGTGCACGGTGGAGGAACTGCCGTATGAGGCCAGCGGGACCGAGGCAGGCCGGACGTCCTTCACGGCGTTACGGGAGCAGCTGGACGACACGGTGGCGGCCGTCATCGTGCAAAGCCCCAACTTTTTCGGCGTCATTGAAGATGCAGCGCCGTGGGCGGAGATGGTGCACCAGGCCGGCGGCCTCTTGATCGCGGCGGTCAATCCTGTTTCTTTAGGCGTGTTGAAGCCGCCGGGAGAATGGGGGGCCGACGTGGTGGTGGGCGATGCCCAACCGTTGGGGATGCCGGTGGCATTCGGCGGGCCCAGCTGCGGCTTTTTTGCCGCGAAAATAGAACACGTACGCCGGATGCCCGGCCGCATTGTCGGGCAGACGGTGGACCGGGACGGCCGCCGCGGGTTTGTGCTGACACTGCAAGCCCGGGAACAGCACATTCGGCGGGAAAAGGCGACGTCCAACATCTGTACCAACCAGGCGTTGAATGCCTTGGCGGCGGCCATGACCATGTCGGCCCTGGGGCCGCAAGGGTTGGCGGAGTTGGGCCGGCTGAACGTGCAAAAAGCTCATTACGCCTGCCGGCGACTGGCGGCAGTGCCGGGCGTGGAGGTCCGGTTTGCGGCGCCGTTTTTCAACGAGTTCGTGCTCCGCATTCCCGGACCGGCGGACGAATTTGAACAACACATGCTGAAAGCCGGCATTTTGCCGGGATATCATTTGGGGCGCGACTTTCCGGAACTGACGGATCACTGGTTGGTGGCGGTGACGGAAGTGAGGACGAAAGAAGACATCGATCAATTTGCATCGGTATTGGAGGGGTGGGTATGAACCGGGACAGTCAGCCGCTCATTTTTGAACGGTCGGTGAAAGGGCGCAAGGCGTACAGTTTGCCGGCTTCCGACGTGCCGGAAGTGCCGCTGGAATCAGTCATTCCTCCGTCGCTGTTGCGGGATGCGCCGCCGGCGTTGCCAGAAGTGTCCGAGCCTGATTTGGTGCGGCATTATACGGCGCTGTCGCGCCGGAACTACGGCGTCGACAACGGGTTTTACCCTCTCGGTTCGTGTACCATGAAATACAACCCGAAAACGAACGAGGCGGTGGTGCGGCTTGCGGGTTTCAGCCACATCCACCCTTACCAGCCGGAGGAGACGGTCCAAGGGGCACTGCAGTTGATGTGGGAACTGCAAGAAGCGCTGGCCGCCATCACCGGCATGGATGCCGTCAGTTTGCAGCCGGCGGCGGGCGCCCACGGCGAGTGGACCGGTCTGATGATGATCCGGGCCTATTTGCAAAGCCGCGGCGAAGGAGGGCGGAATGTCGTCCTCATTCCCGACACCGCCCACGGGACGAATCCTGCCAGCGCGGCCATGGCCGGCTTTGTCACCAGGACGATCCCTTCCGACGAGCGAGGTTTGGTGGACTTGGCGGCGCTGAAGGCGGCTTTGGGGCCCGACACGGCAGCCTTGATGCTGACCAATCCGAACACGTTGGGGCTCTTTGAGAAAGACATCTTAGAGATCGCCCGCCTCGTGCACGAAGCCGGCGGCCTCCTCTATTACGACGGCGCTAACGCCAACGCCATCCTCGGCATGACCCGTCCCGGGGACATGGGCTTTGACGTGGTGCATTTGAACTTGCACAAAACGTTTTCGACGCCCCACGGCGGCGGCGGTCCGGGAGCCGGGCCCGTCGGGGTGAAAAAGGGGCTGGAACCGTTTTTGCCGAAGCCGGTGGTGCGGCGCAACGGGGAACGGTTTTTCCTCGATGACGACCGGCCCCAATCCATCGGCAAGGTGAAGGCGTTTTACGGCAATTTTGCCGTGTTGGTGCGGGCGTATGCCTACATCCGCACCATGGGGGCCGAAGGATTGCGCCGCGTGGCCGAACATGCGGTGCTCAACGCCAACTACGTCAAGAAGCAATTGGAACCGTATTTTGACATGCCGTATCCGGACCCGTGCATGCACGAGTTCGTCCTCTCCGGCCGGCGACAGAAGAAAATGGGCGTGAAAACGATGGACATGGCCAAGCGGCTGTTGGATTTCGGCATTCATCCGCCGACGGTGTACTTCCCGCTCATTGTCGAAGAAGGCATGATGATCGAACCGACGGAGACAGAAAGCAAAGAAACGCTGGACCGTTTCGTCGAGGTGATGAAGCAAATCGCCCGGGAAGCGGAAGAACAGCCGGAATTGTTGCATGAAGCGCCCCACCATACGCCGGTGCGCCGCCTCGACGAGGTGCGGGCCGCCCGTCAACCGGTGCTCCGTTACGAGCCCAAAAGTTTCAGTGAAGGGTGAGTGCTGTTCTTCATGGTATAATGAACGGTACACATGCCAACGGCCAGGGGGGCGAACAGGATGAAAATCGAGGTGTGGTCCGATTTCGTCTGCCCGTTTTGTTACATCGGCAAGCGGCGGCTGGAAAAGGCATTGGCCCAATTTCCCCACCGGGAGCATGTGGAGGTCGTCTTTCGCAGTTTTGAACTGGATCCGGCAGCGCCCAACGATCCGGCGGAACCGGTGGTGACGATGTTGGCCCGCAAATACCGGGTCAGTCTCGATGAAGCCAAGCGGATGACCGACAGCGTCGCCCAGCAAGGAGCGGCGGAAGGGCTGTTGCTCCGTTTTGACACTGCGGTGAATGCCAACACGTTCGACGCGCACCGTTTGCTGAAATTTGCCGCTACGCAAGGGTTGGAGCAAGCAATGGCCGAAAAACTGTTTTTCGCCCATTTTACCGCCTCCGAACACATCGGACGGCGGGAGACGTTGCTGCGGCTGGCTGTGGAAGTTGGTCTGAAGCGTTCAGAAGTGGAGCAACTGTTGCAAGACGGCGACGCCTTTGCCGAAGCCGTTCGGTCCGACGAACGGCGGGCGCGCCAGCTGGGCATCCGGGGCGTGCCCTTTTTCCTCATCAACGAAACATACAGCCTTTCCGGAGCCCAGCCCACCGCCGTCTTTGCGGCAGCGCTGGAACAAGTGTGGGGCAGGAGGTGAGCCGGTGGAAGAGTGGCGTTTTCTCCACACCGGGAAAGGGCCGCCGGCATTGAACATGGCCATTGATGAAGCCATCATGCTGGCCCATGCCCAAGAGCTCGTGCCGCCGACCGTCCGTTTTTACGGCTGGGATCCGCCCACGTTGTCCATCGGATATTTCCAGCGGGTGGAAAAAGAGGTGGACATCCAGCGGCTGCGCCAGCGGGGTTTGGGCTTCGTCCGGCGGCCGACCGGCGGCCGGGCTGTCCTCCACGATCAAGAATTGACGTACAGCGTGGTGGTGGCTGAACATCATCCCCTCATGCCGCCTTCGGTGGTCGAATCGTATCGGGTCATCAGCAACGGCTTGGTGGAAGGGGTTCGTCGCCTCGGTTTGGCGGCGCGAATGGTGCCTTTGAACGGACAACGCAAACCGACGGCAATCGGTTCTGCGGCGTGTTTTGATTCGCCTTCCTGGTATGAGTTGGTGGTGGAAGGTAAAAAGATCGCCGGCAGCGCCCAGTGGCGGCAAAAAGGGGTGCTGTTGCAGCACGGTTCGATTTTGCAAGAACTGGATGTCGACTTGTTGCTGGAGGTGTTGCGTTTCCCGTCGGAAGCGGCGCGGGCGGCCATGCGGGCGACGTTGTTGGAAAAGGCGGTGCCGATTCATTGGCTGCGGCCGCCGGTGTCGTGGGCTGAGATGGTCGAGGCGTTCGTCGCCGGTTTTGAGCAAGGATTGGGGATTCGGCTCGTCGAAGGCGAATTGACGGCAGAAGAAAAACGCCTGGCCGAACAATTGGCCAGGCGGTACGCCAGCGATGAATGGAACTTCCGGCGATGAGATTATGCCAAAAGCGGTTTTTTGTCGCGAATCGTCTGTTCAAAGGCGTCCTGCAACCGGCGGGTGTAGGGCCCCGGTTGGCCGGCGCCGACGGTCCGGCCGTCGATTTGCACGATGGGGCACACTTCTTGCACCGTGCTGGTGAGGAACACTTCGTCCATATGGTACAGTTCTTCTTTCGGGATGGCTTCTTCTCGCAGCGGGATGCCGACCGTATCCAGCAAGCGCAAGACGACCTGGCGGGTAATGCCGTTTAGGATCAAGTGGTTGGCCGGATGGGTGTAGCAGACGCCGTCGCGAATGCCGAAAACGTTGGAACTGCTGCCTTCCGTGACGAATCCGTCGCGCACGAAGACGGCCTCCTGGGCGCCGGCTTCGTGCGCGGTTTGTTTGGCCAAAATGTTGGGCAAGAGGTTGATCGTTTTGATGTCCACCCGCAGCCAGCGGATGTCGTCGGCGGTGATGGCGGCAATGCCGTTTTGCATGGCGTCCGTCGGCCGCTCCACCGACGTGGCGTAACCGGTGAGCACCGGTTGCACGTTTTCGGGAAACAGATGGCCGCGGGGCGCCACGCCGCGGGTCAGTTGCAAGTAAATGATGCCGTCTTGGACGTGGCTTTCTTCGATGAGCCGGGAAATGTTTTCGGCCAGACGCACTTTTGTCACCGGCAGCGGAATGCGGATGGCCTCGGCACTGGCCCACAGCCGTTCCAGGTGGGCGTTCAGTTCAAACGGGCAGCCATCATAAAAGCGGATGACTTCGTACACGCCGTCGCCAAATTGATAGCCCCGATCTTCCAAGTCGACCCGAAACAAATCCCGGGAGATGAGCGTGTCATTGTACAACATGAGCATCGGTCATCTTCCTTTCCCCATGAGGAATGTCCTGACAGCGGATGAATGACGCCGAAACTATTGTAACATGCCGGAAACGTTTGGGGGATGCAAAAAAAGAATAGAACCGACGACTGGCATCGAATCGAGGAAAAAATCCCCGATTTTGCGCCCAAACCACGGGCCAAATGAGGGAATACGGTTCTTTCGATTCAACATCTTGTGGTGTATAATGAACGGGCACCTACATATTGATCAACAGCTCGGTTGTACGGATTGACGCATTGTTTTTTGTAGAGCAAAAAATTGGTTGTACTAGACAAGGGATGGAGGTTGGGTCGATGCAGTCGACGAAACAAGGGACTCGTTTGACGGGACTGAGCGAGAAAATTTTTTTGGATCGGTATGCGTTGAAAAGACAGGGCAAATACGGCGTCAACGTCGGGGAAACGGTGTTGGTGTTGGTGAAAGACGATTCCCGTTTCCCGCAAAAAGAAGTGGGGGAAGTGACGGCCGTCGACGGTGACCGGGTGACGGTGCGGTTGCGCAACGGCGAAACGTGGACGGGCGCGAAAGAACTGGTGACCGTGGCCATCGAGACGACGCCGGAGCAGATGTGGAAGAGGCTGGCCAAGGCCATTGCGGCGGTCGAGCCGACGCCGGAAAAACGGGCCGAGTGGACGGAAAAATTTGAGTATTTGTTACAAGATTGGAAATTGGTTCCGGGCGGCCGCATTGCCGCCGGTGCCGGTGCCAGTGACGAGTTGACATTGTTCAACTGTTACGTCATTCCTTCTCCCCACGACAGCCGGGGCGGGATCATGAAAACGTTGAGTCAAATGACGGAAATCATGGCCCGGGGCGGCGGCGTGGGCATCAACTTGTCGTCGTTGCGTCCCCGCCGGGCCTTGGTGCGGGGTGTCAACGGATCGTCCAGCGGTGCGGTGTCTTGGGGCGGGCTGTTCAGCTACACGACGGGGCTCATCGAACAAGGCGGATCCCGCCGGGGCGCGTTGATGCTGATGCTCAACGACTGGCATCCTGACCTCATCGAGTTCATCACGGTCAAACAGCGGATGGACAAGATGAACAACGCCAACTTGTCCGTCTGCATCAGCAACGCCTTTATGAGGGCCGTCAAGGAAGACCTCGATTGGGAGTTGGTCTTCCCCGACACCAGCGATCCGGATTACGACCAAGTGTGGGACGGCGATCTCGACAAGTGGAAAGCGCTCGGGAAGAAGGTCGACGTCTACAAAGTGATGAAGGCGCGGGACATCTGGCACACCATCATCGAATCGGCGTGGAAGTCGGCCGAACCGGGCGTCGTTTTCATGGAATATTACAATCAAATGTCCAACAGCTGGTACTTCAACAAAATCATTTGCACCAACCCGTGCGGGGAGCAGGGGTTGCCAGCATGGGGCGTGTGCAACTTGTCGGCGTTGAACTTGGCCAAATTCGTCCGCGAAGACGAGAACGACGTCGATTGGGATGCGCTGGGGCAAGCGGTGGAATGGGCGGTCCGGTTCCTCGACAACGTCATCGACGCGACGCCGTATCATTTTGAGGAAAACCGCCAAAACCAAATGAACGAGCGGCGGATTGGCCTCGGGACCATGGGACTGGCGGAAATGTTGATTCGCCTGAAAATCCGTTACGGCAGTCCCGAGTCGTTGAAGTTTCTGGACAAATTGTACGGCTTCATCGCCAAGAAGGCGTATTTGGCTTCCGCCGATTTGGCCGCCGAAAAAGGGCCGTTCCCCATGTTTGACGCGGAGAAATTTTTGCAGAGCGGATTTATGCGGCAAATGGATGAGGAAGTGCGGGAGGCGGTTCGCACCAAGGGGATGCGCAACGTGACCGTCTTGACGCAGGCTCCCACCGGCAGCACCGGCACCATGGTCGGCACCTCCACCGGCATCGAGCCGTTTTATGCGTTTGAATACGTCCGGCAGAGCCGCTTGGGCAAAGACAAACAATACGTGCCCATTGTCAAAGAATGGATGGAACAACATCCGGGAGAACCGTTGCCCGATTATTTTGTGACGGCCATGGACTTGACCGCGGAAGAACACATCCGCGTGCAGGCGGCCATTCAGCGCTGGGTGGATTCCTCCATCAGCAAGACGGCCAACGCCCCCGCCGATTTCACCATCGAGGAGACGAAAAAGCTGTACGAGCTGGCGTATGAGCTCGGTTGCAAAGGTGTGACCATTTACCGCGACGGCAGCCGCGACACGCAAGTGTTGTCCACCGAAAAACCGGCGGAGAAAACGGTGGAGAAAACAGCGGAAAAAGAAGCAATCCCGTCCAACGACGGAACGGCGACAGCGAAAAAATCCGAATACCATCGTCGACCGCAAAAATTGACCGGGGCCACCTACAAAATGAAGACCCCATTGGGCAAAGCGTATATCACGATCAACGACATCAACGGCAAGCCCTTTGAGATTATCGTCAACATCGGCAAGGCGGGCAGCGACGTGTTTGCCATGTCCGAGGCGCTGGGTCGGGTGTCGACATTGTTTTTGCGTTTTGGCGAATTGCCCGACGGCAACAAGGCGAAACTGCTCATCAAACACTTGAAAGGCATTGGCGGTTCCGGCGCCGTCGGCTTTGGGCCCAACCGGGTCGAGTCGGTCCCCGATGCGGTGGCCAAGGCCTTGGAGATGCACATCAACGGCCATTCGCTGGAAGAAGAAGGCACGGCCATGGAAGAAGTGTCGGCGGCCGACGAA